>Ga0179591_1192559_pt1 | contig 14654 bp, 7 predicted proteins | sample CZOMad2_1_08_16f_FD_182891 | JGI IMG/M metagenome (GOLD analysis project Ga0179591, IMG submission 182891) | Vadose zone soil fungal communities from Angelo Coast Range Reserve, California, USA - CZOMad2_1_08_16fungal (PacBio error correction) | ecosystem: Environmental > Terrestrial > Soil >...
AAATTCACCCTTCGCAGGAAGCGTCCGATTCTGCCATACAGGGAAAGGGGGTAACGCCAGTATAGCCATGTCAAACGTACCAGGGTCACCGTCTGAACGGACGGGGACTGTCTGGGAAATCTTCACCACTACGAAGACTTTCAGAAGAAATCAGTCCTCTAGAAAGAACCGTACGGCTCAGGTTGCGATGATCCCGTGAAGAGACTTGCTAACATCCCCCCCGGGGCAAAAAAGAATCCAAATTTGGAAGAGTGGCTTCGGTGTACAAGGGGGGACTACTACCCTTTCCCGAAGAGTGGCAATATGCCATTCCCAAAAGGATGAGTTGTACCGAGGAAGGTTTTAGAGTAAGGGAGCCTTATTCTATCCGCAACAGAAAAGGATTCTCCTCCGAGTCGAGACTGTAGTTGGGGGAACACTTAATGCCTGAGGAGGGCCATAATAGCGGTAAACCAACCAAGGGGAAGTGTCGACTATCTCGGAAAAAAATCATATGGGCTAAGTTCACCAAAGAGGACTTGGGCACAAATGCAGCCGATAAGCTCGAACAGACGGGCGAAACAAAGATAGCCTCCTCAGCATAACACTATCGTTCGTTTATCAGTTGCTTGTACAAGAAAAAAACTTTGCGCAAGAGGCGGGGCACTTTTGGGCGGGGACCGTCACGGTCGAAATTTTAAGCATAAGAACAGTTCGGATACGCATCAGTCTTGGCACAGAGAGCAGATCGACATGGGCTCAACAGTTCAGTACCTACAGGGAGATTCTATTAAACAGAGTCTAACAAAGGGGGGGAGTCTTTGAAAAGGGGTAGCGTCTAAAAATGGGCCCCCGGTCTCTTGCGTAAAGCCTTAACGGGGACCTCAGAATAACCAGTACTACCCCTACTTAACAAGAGGAGATTCGGGAAAGGGGAAAAATCCTGAGAATTTCCCTGCAGACTGCGGGGTGGATTCAGTCAAAGGGAAGGAGCGGTACTGAAAAGCTTTCATAGGGGAACAGGCATTATATCTAATTACGAATACCCTCAAACACCAAACAAAAGAAAGTATTAAATAGAGAAAGTCCAACCGAGCATCTACGGGAAGAAAAGGGAATGTCAGCGGCGCTTTCCGAAGAGTCTGGAAGGTAAAGGAGGAAAAAAGCTAGAGCCGCTGCAGGGTGGCCGAGGGACGATCTTGTCATCGGGTGGACGAAGAACGGCTACGGTGGAAGGGGCAGTTGGGCAACGAACGCGGAGAGAGCGCAAAAGTTCGCTGCTGACAAAATCAAAATCTTCGCCGTTGCGGCGATAGGGTCAATCGAGCGTAAAGGGAGAGTAATCGTAAATGAACCAAATCAACGACGCTTTAGGTGGAACCAAAGGCTGGGGGGTCAACTGCACGGGGTGGACTTCTGAAAACGCCTTTCGAAACGGACGTCCCAACACGCAAGCAGACGCGACTAAGAGACTGGAAATCCTCCCTCGAACGACTCAAGCGCTGCAGTCTCGGTCTTAGAAGTCTGCCTTTGGGCGGAAGGGGTGTGCTCATATGCGGGGGGCCAAAGGTTGAAAACAAATTCTTGACAAAGGTGTCTGACTCGGTCCCGACATTCCCTGGGGGGTGCGCTATCGGAAGGGGCAACGAGGGCATCACAAGGGACCCTTAGTTACCGAGAATGAGTGCAGCTAAGTGATGTTAATTAGAAGCGGAGATGAGCAAAAATAGTCGAGAAAAATACGTCTCGGTAGGGACTGCTCCGTTCATTTCGCATTCCCGCTAAACGGGGGGGGGGTCGAGGTTTGAACAGGAAGGCGGACAGATGGTCAAGAGGGGTTTGTGGCTTGGGCGAGGGCGGGTCTGACTTCGGGCGGACCCCCGTGACATCTGCACTTGTCTATCAGGCCGTTACAGGGGATTGTGAGCTAGTTACCTGCGGCTGCGTGTGGGGCTCAACTGAATCACCACTCCCCGCTTACGACCAAGTTCATGGGACATGAAAACTCAAGGAGTTGCCACCAGCGTAAGCTTCCACAAAAAAGCGCCGAGACGTTCTCGGGAGGGGGAGGGAACGGGGGGAGGGCGGGGTTAACGCGTTCTGTGGGCGGAAAAACGAAGCACTGCTGAAGTGGAGGGGATGGGACAAAACGTCCCGCTACTGAAAGCTTCCTCTCTGCCTGAAGCGATTCTATAGGGGCTTATGAGAAGAGGGAACCTAATTGGCTGGCTTGCTCGCCTCGTCGCCGGGACTCTGAAAACATTTTAAGGAGGTCCTTTGGACTGTTCGAGATGTTTCTACGCGCGAGTCAAAACAAACTTTGGTTCTCGGGGGCCTTTCAACGAGTGAAAAGGGCGAACCTCGCGAAAGTGGTGCGGGGGTGAACAGAGGAGCCTCTGCAATGGTCCAGACGACGCTTTGTACCGAAAAAGTCGGGGTCGAGGCCGGAGTCGAACAGGGCCGGGCACGGTCTAGGCCTGGGGTAATTTAATGTCTACGTGAGAAGGCAGGGCCTGGCAGGGCTGCGGCATCAGCCGGACAAATTCGACCAGGCAGGAATGCGGAGCAAAAAGGATTCGGAGAGCGCTAGGGTCCCAGCGAATACCAATCAGCTCTGTACTGGCTTCCGAATTCTTCCGGGGTAGTAATCTCGACTCGCAAGAGGAAAGCGCCGCGCCCGGTCGTATAACCTGGGGTAAAAACCAGACTTCCGGGATTGGCCTTTCGTCCGTCTTAGCTTCGGCGTGGAAAGTCTGGCTGGAACTTTCCCCAAGCAAGACCCAAGAGGGACCTGGCAGCGAGAGATTGCGAGAAAAGGGGACCAGGTTCTAGCCAGGAAAGGCAAAAGGCATCCGGGGGTCACGGGCGCTGCTCGGAGATTGAGAAACAGGCGTCTGGGGGCCCGAAGTAAGGGCTGATCCAATAGAGTAATACGTCTTGTCGGAATCTCGAGCAAACATTCAATCGGAAATCTTATAGTGAGCATCACAAGGAGAACAAAACCTTACGTCCAGCAGGGGGGGGGAAGAGTCTCAGCACATGGAGAGAAAGTGAAGGCATACAGGCTGGGGAATATGAATCAATCCTGGTAGCGACGGCCGGGAAAACATACACTAGAGACTGTACAGCACACTTCTGCCTGCCTATCCATCTTTCAGTAGCTTCTTGTGCACTTTGAAAGACCTAATGCTCTTTTGGTCGTGATGTACTGCCTGAGCACGAAACTGATTTTCCCGAATCAGCCAGCGAGCTGAAACGTCGGTCAAAGCTAAGGGGAAGAGACTGAGCGAAAGAAAATCAAGCCCTTAGAGTAGGCCCACCGATTTCCGTAAGTCCTGCAGAACAAGGGTTCGTTTCGCTGTAAAAGGGGGCCGCCATAGATGCTGACCTGCTCGGGAGTGAGGTCTCAGGACTAGCCAGGTAAGGGTGGACCCCGGTACGCCAGGAAGAGCCGAGTCGAGACTCATCGAAACGTCTTGGAAACATTGATATCACCACCGGAGACTTTGCTGGAAACGGTTGAGGTCTCCCGGGCTTAGGCAACAGACCAACCCGGACATAAAGAAAACAAGCCTCGGGCTAACTCCTAATAAGACGCTTAACAAGCGTGGTGAACGTAAGGGAAACGTCGGATGACCCATTGGTCGAGGAACAGACGGAGGACCCACTAAAGAAGCGCCTTTATGGAGTCCCACGATAGGAGCGAAAAAGTACGGACAGCAAGCGGTCCTCCTTCTTCCATACCCGAAATTCATGGGATCTAGAGGCTGGTGAAGGGTCTATCTAGTAGAAAAAACGGGGAGCCTCATGTCTCCGGTTAAAAGCCTGTAGAGTTAAAGAGGTCGGTGAGCAGCAACGCGTTCAAAAGTCTTTCAGTGGGCAACCACAGGCCTAACAGGGTCCATTTTGTTGAAGGAGGTTGGATACAATACCGCGTCTAAAACGTCTGCGCACCGTCCCGAAAACTCTCGGAACGGGTATACGCCTAGCCATTTAACAACAACTTCCAGCCAGCGGTAAAAAGGCCAGCGTTAATAATCTGGCGGCGGGAGGTAAAAGCTTAAAAAAAAAGAACCAAACGAAGAAGCAAGTGTTGGTGTCAGACTGGGTGGGCAAATGGCAAAAAAACGGTCGGGTGTAATTCCAAACCGTGTGCGTGAATATCAGTGCCGGGCGGGAAGTTTTGGGGTGAACTAATTCCTTAACGGAATTTCAATTATTTACGCTTTAATTATAGCTGGGGATGAAACATTCCTGATGACTGTTAACCAGAAATATCAATTACTATTTGAAGAAGCAGGGAGGGACATCGTTTTGTGGAGGTCTCAAGGGAGTGAATGAAGCGCTCTCACTGTCCCGGAACACAAAGGGAAATCTCATTTTACCAGGCAATGGTAGTCAGATTTGCCGTCTCGAGGCAGACCAATGATAAATCGTCGCTCGTCAAGGGAGAAAATCCACTCAAAGATCTGGGTCAACTGCTTAGCCGACAGGAAAATGAGATCCAAAGAGCTATTACGTCCCGCTAGCACGCGGGAGGAGGCAGGTGGGAATGAAGGCCGTTAGGGGAAAGAGAGCACAGCTGAGATAACAGGAGAAGACCAGGGAACTCAAACGTTGGAGGGTCAAAAGAAAAACCCATCAGAAGCGGGAAGTACCAGGACATTAAAAACTGAACGGGCAGACCGCGGACTTTCACTCGGCAGACCTCGGCGAACAAGCAAAGCTAAAACAAGTCAAATCTTAGACTACAAATCTCACACGAAGAAAGGAGCAGCAACCCGCGGTTTAAGAAGCACCGGGCGGAAAAAGGTCCAGTGGACGAAAAGGTCTGAAAGTCATCACTTGGTATAGCTACGAGGCAGTACGACTGAACATCAGCCCGAGTGAATGGGGGAACACAAAGCTAAATACTTTTTACACTGGTCAGGAGGAATACCCAACCGACCTCGGCTGTCGTCCTCTGTGGCTCAAGGAGGATACAGTAGTATTCTTATCTCTGGTCTCAGCACATCACCCCACCAATTTTCCATATATATAGGTGCTTCTGACGTGTTTACCGTGGAAAGCTAGCCTTCTCCCGGTCGGTGGGAGGGCGATGCCGTGCGGATTGGACTCTTAGTGGGTAAGCGTCTATGGATTAAGGATAAAAATTCATCAGTAAGGGGGCAAACGGGCAGGCGAGGTCGATGCTCGAGAGGTAAAAGGAGTGAGCCGAGACTGGTAAAGGACAGCCAAGGGTGGGACACTGGCTTCGGGAACCGTCGGGGGGAATGTGATTATGGTGATCACAGGGGAAGAAGGTAAACTGGTCGAGAGGGTTCTCCTATGCGCTGGGGCGCAGGCGGCGACTGGGGGAGGGGGCGCTGGGGGGGGCCGGAGGGTTCACGGCAAAAAGTGCCTCGGTCAGGGGGGGGGGGGGGGGTGAGATAAAAGTTCGCTAAAAGTCAAGAGGAGCTCAGACATTCGCCTTCACTAATACCCAATTTTAGCGGGAAAATGCGCAAGGGATGAGCGCCTCAGGAAGGTCTAAGAGGAAGGGCAGTCACACCAGATAGGGGGGAAGGCCTGTTCAACCAAAGCTGGAAAAAAACCTACGAGGGGGAAGGAGCTTGACGAGGTGGCATGCAAGGACAAGGACCCGGGACCTAAGAGGTTGGATTCTTGCAAACGAAAAAGGGGGGTACTCAAACCTGGGGGCCGCACTTTATGCTTGAATCAGAGAAAAAACCGCAAAGAACAACAACTGGACAACCCTGAAGGATGGTCAGAATCCTAGAAGGGTCGTTCCACCACGTCAAAGGACTGGGGGTGCCCCGGCAGAAGGAACGGGACCTAGGGAAAAAGGTGCCGCTCTCCAGTGAAAGGACATAGCACAGTCAAACAGAAGAGAGGACTTTCATAAGACACGGTTTCAGGCCCCAAACGCAATGGGGACCCTAACCTGTTCAAAAAAAGGTTAACCACCCGATTAGTATTAGATTCCTGAAAGCCACACCTTGTACCGCGGTCCAAGAGAACTTTCCAGAAGCCTGGTTGAGGGCCTCTCGGTGGCGCTCACGGGGTCAGGTCAAGGATTCCGTGAGGAAAACTGAAAGACGCATGAGGGGGGCGGTAGACGGAAGAAACCAGAGTTCTCCATTAGAAAAAGAGGGCTTGGAAACAACCGGGGAAAGAAGACGAAGGCCAGGCAGGCAAGGACCGGTGGAGCAGCAGGGGGGCTTCTACGGTTCAAGTCGAAAAAAACCGAGCCAAGGACCCCCAAAACAAAAAAAAAACGGAATAAGGCGACGGCCGTCTGCGAGGAAAAAAGGCGGAGCGCAATTGGCAGGACCGCGCAGTCTGAGACCACCATGCCTGGGCGTGGACTCCTTCGGAAAAGGGGCGGGGATGAAGAAAGGGGTGGACATAAAAAATAAAATATAGGGGCATCTAACCAGGAGAGGGATCTCAAAAGGCCCAGGTATGTCCGGTAGATGGTGAAATCCATAAAGGAAAGAGATGTCACACGAAAGAATCGAAGTAAAGTGTGGAGAAGGGGGCAAGAGTTAATAATGTCGGTTTGGGTGCCCAACGGTAGAAAGGGGGGTGGCGAGGAAATTTGTTAAAAGCAGGGAGATTTCAGAGTGCTCAGAGAGGGGGTATAACCAGATAAGCTGAGAGAGAACCGTTCCGCTGTAATATCAACGATGAGCAGGAAAACGACATCGCAAACCTATACGGCGGAAGAAGGCACCTGCGAACGGGGGGCTAAAAAACAATGACGATTCGGGGTGGGTGAAGCCTAAGAAAGACTCCTCAGAGGCTCTGAGGAAAGAGGTGGACCGTGAACTAGCACTTCTTGACTGGTGAACCGGCTTATACGGTAGCGGGTGACGATGAATAAATGCACCGTGAGGACGGTACGACGGTAACGCCGAGTCGCGATGGAGTGGACAGGGCGCCTCAGATCCTCGGACTACCTCCTGGAAGACTACTTAAAAGAGGAAGGGCGGATATCCATTCAGATCGGGTCCGAGGTTTCCTAGTACCACGTGACCATCGGTTTGGAAGACGTGCATTTCTTAATGGGTAATGAGGGTATGGCTCCTAGGGAGTTACCTTTTTGCCCCCGGTCCTCCAAAAAAGCAAAATCACGGCGAGAGAGCGCGATTGTCGTTACACACGTGCTAATCGGTCCGACTTTCTGGGAAATAAAGCCACCTGAGAGAGCCAATGGCACAAAAAAACCGTAAAGCTGGCAAGGGCTCTCGAGGCAGTCGCACGGCCAAGGCTCGTACGTTCCGTCAGCCCTTAAATTATGAATCACTTTGTCCCTCTGTTCTTGCCACCGTAGGTAAAGTGCAATCACCTCGATTATAAGCAGAACGAGAAATTGCATCTGTTATCGGCGCTGTTATAAGCCTGCGCAAAACACATGCTCCCCGGGGGCAGAGGGCGTGTCATGAACTAGGTCATGCTATACCCGTCCTAATAGTATCAGCCCATCAACTCTGTCGCTCTGACGAGTTGAGAGAGTGTCCCCATGAGGGAGGTACGCATCTCTAAGACTAATTATCTCTCAATAATAATTGTGAAAGGAAGATGTCCCTGATGAAGAAGAAGGCGTCAGCCAGTACAGTCTGGGGGGGGGAAGATACTTAGAAAGTACTATTGCCAATACCCCAAGTCAATATTCGTACAGTCAGCGCGACGGGCTACTTCAAGCGAATAGAGATAGTACTCGTGTTATCTCAAGGAAAGAGGTGTAAAATTGGTCGACTGGAAAGTTGACCGTATTTTCTTGCAACACAGACACATAATGGGGTTGGATTACTCCAGATTCCATCTTGCAACCACGACACCTGTTGTCGGTACTTGAAGGAAATGAACACATGATAAAGACTGCATATCTTATTGAACATTTCCCTCAAAGAGAAGACGTTGGAAGCTGGGAGGAAAAGATTGGAGTACGAACAAGCAAATTTAATAAGTAAGGCCATAGATAAAAAGAGCAGAGGATATGTGAAAAGAATAAAGTTCCTAGGTAACCTAAGAAAATATGGTACGTCTGGAAGTGTTAATGGGCGTGACAAGCAGGTGTAAAAGGAAACGAATACCTGCCATAACGGAATAGGGACAAACCGACCAAAAGACCCCTCTAAAGGTACAGGTGCCAGAAAAGGGAAGGGCTCGTTCTGCAAATATGGGTTCTGAAGAAAATAAAGTCCGTTTCACTCCAGAAAGTATCTCCTGTCCCTTTCCTCTACCTTCTTCGTACTATTGTCATCTACTGAGTATAACTGCCCCTCGATAATCCAGCTGCTAACTACGCCATCAACGAATTAACGACAGTAAGCCCTTGAAGGGTTTACATCAGCCTAGAAAGTCACATCTGGCCAGGTCCCCTCGCAACAATCCCCCACTACAAAAGTGGAGGTAGGCCCGCGGGTTAAATGAGTAAAAAACCTAGACCAGGTCCCTACGGAAAGCCGAGAACATCCAGTTTTGTCTAAGTTCCTGGAGCATACTAAGGGGGGGAAGGAAGAGGGGGGGTACCATAGGAAAATGTGGGGGGGTCTCGTCTCAACCGGAGGCATCTCGAAGGACAAACGGGGCCCGCACGGGCTGAGCTCGGGCGCCGGCCGAGAATCAAGGATAGGTGGGTGCATCAGTACCCATGGCCTGCAACATTCCTAGGGGAGGGTCCAAAGGGGGACTTTACGAAGAAGAGCCACACGTGGACATAATGGCCAGGGGGGGGGAAAATCTCGTAGGTGAACAAAGTAGCTAACGCCATATAAAATAAACCATCAGTTCTCAGAAAACTCGTAAAGAATGAATGAAATCTTCGTTCTGTTCAGCAATGTTCGGTGTTAGTTTCCATTAGAGTGTCCGGACCTCGACAGCGTAATTGGCTGGCAGTGTCGGGCAGGCCCTTTGCGAAATGTGCAGCATTTTAAGAGCCTTTAGGGAGACACATCGGAAGAAATTGTCAAGTACCGACGAGAGGGACACCGGGGGCGGGGATCCATTGGACGAAAGGGGCGTCCGATATTTCTTATATTGAAACGGCAGGCAGAGCGCCTCCACCCCGGAGATTCGTATTGGGTCTCTGGGTTATAGGGAGCGGCGCAGCATTTCTAAGTCGTCGTCCACCTCTGAACTGTCATGCAATGTAATAAACGATCCTCCCTGCTCACCGCAATGAGTATATCGTCGAGCCACGAAACTGCTCACTACGCGTGCCATTCAACCTGCCGATCTCCGTTACCAACCGATGTACTCGCGGCTGGTTGCTCTGCACATTTCTATGTAGGAGGTTTTCTTTTCCCGGGCCTGAGCTATCTTGGCCTCTATTATGGCCAGAGATCGCGTTCAGATACTTCGATTCTAGCAGTGTGTGAAGGAATCTTCGAAACCAAATAAAAAAACGGATAAAGGAAAATAAAAGAAATGCGACAAAACGAGGAATCACGGGAATAAAGTCAAGACTCAGTCCACCAAAAGTGCTGAATGTACACACACGCCGAGACCCTAAACTGTGACTGAAAGCGTCAAGCCGAAACCACAGGTTCCGAAGGGTTGGAAGAAGTGAGGGGAAAGGTCCCCAAGGCCGTTCCTGAGGAGGACGACGTCGCGGGGGAGTAGTGGGCGTTACAGATTGGAACAGCACTATGTTTAGTCGTCACAGGGGTTCTAAAGAAAGGCAAAAGGACGCGGGCGGAGAATGAAGGGGGAAATCGGACCTGATCCGGAGCGTGCAAGAGACTTTGACAGGGAAAGGTTAAGAGGCGATTGTCGGACCAATATTTCGGACAGGACGTTCAAGTGCAGGACACAAATGGCGAGGGGTGTAGAAGGGGCAAGTTCTGAAAGCTCGGGGCTGCGCCTCCAATAGCGGAAAAGGAGAGCCAAAAATAACGAGAAGGCAAGTAGTCTGACTTGCGCGTTTACTACGGGGTGTGGTAGGAGGTCGATACGGAGTGGGAAGCCCGGTGGAAAGAGTAACTGGGGGAAGGTGTTTGTGGACAACAAATCGCTTTTTCCAAGGGGGAGGCCTGGCTGGTAAAACAAGTGCCGGAGCTGGGGACAATGACAAGGGTGTTCGAGAGAAGAGGTCAAGAGGGGGGGACAGGACAGTTAAGGAGGCTTCAATGATCGACGATTAACGACGGGGTAAAAAAGGGGGAGTTGTCCGGAGGACTACAGAAAACCTATGGCAAGCGGAGAAAAGGTAGTAGCTCACGCGGGGAAGGTCGAACGAGTAACTGGAGACGTGGGCCTGGTACTAGTTTAAAGGACTCATGGATGAAACTGGGTCTAGTTTTCCAGCCAGTAAGAACATCTTACCGGGCAAACTGTTTTTCTTGTGGCACTTTATAATTCCTTGCCAATGCTACGTCGCGGACGTATGAGCATTCAACTGATAAAAGGCAGGAATTGCATGATGTGGGATTCATCTGGTTAGTTCAGTCGAGGGATTGGTCTTGGGTAAGCAGAGCTGAATCACGTAACCGCGTCTGGGTTTAGGGCCTTGGGAGGAGCTCATCCTGTGCACTATATCATCAATAAGTGCACGGCAGATCGTTTTCTCAGTTTCCATTCCAGGCGGCCATCGGTCTGAACACCATGTCTTTGCGACCGCCAGAACATGCTTGCAAGTGTGACAACTGAGGGACAAGAGATGTCTGTGTTACCTAAAAGTTAGAGTGCTTTGAAGGTTGGGCTCTATCACGCGTCCGTCGAGCTACTGCTTGTCGTTCTACTCTCGCTCGGGACGTGGAAAGTCAGTGCTTGCAGCTCTACCTTCCGCGTAGCGTTACCTCGGTAACGTGAAACCTATAATCGTTGGCGGCGAAAGGTTTAACGAGAGCCTACTATCATGGTAGTCGGGATAGCGTCGCGTCTCGGATCTTTAAACCGTAGGTTGGCTGTGATGCTCGTGTCATAATGGAGATCTTATACTCGCTCTTTCTCGCGTGGGTGCTCGGGGGAAAGGTGTTTCTCCTGTCTTCGGTTCTGTGGTTCGCACGTAGATGTCTGAGAGGAGTCTTTTAGTGACAGTTGCTTGTCTAGCACCTTCTAGGAGTTGTGTTGGGGGCGGTTGGGATGCATTTGCATGATATAATAAGAGGGGGGCCTGCATGAGAAAATAGCTATTAGGGGGTGAGTACGTGCCAAGTCTTGCACTGTACAATCTACTGAACGGTTTATACAAAACCTACGAAGTCAGGTGGCTATCGAAGTTGATCAGGACCGGTCTTCACCAACGCCTCGTCCTTTTGTCAAACTTGCCCCTGTAACTTACGATTTCTCCATAGGTAACCTTGGCAGGGGCAGGCTTCGTGAATTCAGCCGGGAAAATACGGTCACGAAAAAACGGGATTCGAGAGAGTAAGAAGAGGAAGTGCTAGGTCCTCAAAAGACAGTTATGGGGTTTAGGGGTGACCTAGGGACTAGAGTTTGGTCGGTGATAGGGGGGCGTGAGGACAAGGTATGTCTAGTCTAACTAACAGGAATTCCTGGGGGGTAATCACTTTCTATGGGAGTCTCTTTCAGACGGCGGGCACAGAGTAATATTATTGTCGCACTCCAGCCTCTCCTGTCTGAACTGCGGGAGCTCCTGATGTCTGCCATGGAGGTCTCAGCTGCAAAGTAAATAAGAGGGGCAAAAAAACGGAACTACTATTCCATTAATAATCAGGGGCGCGGGAAAGGGTACTTTGTCAAACAATCTCACTTTGTCGGGCTACGTAAGGCTGAGCATTGACTCATGCGTTGTTGGCACCTTAGATGCTTTCGGTTACGCGTAACTGGCGTCCGACGTTACCATCTTCTCTTTACGATTCTTTCTCAGATACCGAGAGCGAGAGAGACAGACTGTCTGTATCTGCTATCGGGACGTGATTCAATAGTTCAGCTCCAGAGAATCGGAGCTTGTGTATCAGTAGCCCTCCACCATGTAGATTTTCACGGCGACCACTAATCCTGGCGCACGAACTGGGACTGCAATGAGCGACATCGCCTCATATCGCCGGCGCTCATGCTAGAGAAAGAAATTGAGAATCTTAGAAAGACCGCAGGCAGGGAAAGGGACATCAGAAAAAGGTGCAAGATGATTCGTCGGTCAAGACTCGCCGGGGATTTGAATCGGAAATGTGAACTCTATCAACGACCGATTGAAAAGACTAAGCCGGGAGAGATCCCTGCGATCGGAGGGACGACCGGCGAGGAGCGGAAGCTATAACCCCTGACGTTACGGAGACCCTCGGGAAGAGGAAGAATGTTCTAAGGGGGGAGGGTAGGTGTTATATTACTTTTCATCTCAAATCGATGATGAAATGTGGAGTCCGTCGGTCTCATGACGGTCCTGGAAAGTGTGGCCCAACCGTTGAGAATCAACAATCAGAAGAGAAGCGCCTGATTTCATACCATATTAGCACAAACCCATTAACTCACTAGGCGGGAAGTACATACCAAGCGACAGCTTCACTGACAACCAGGACTATTCAAACAATAAAAGAACGACTAGGATTGCTGAACACGGGGAAATAAGCGGTAGGATGAAGTCTTCTACGGGGAGCGTACACTTGAGGAACGAGAGAGAGAGAAGGAACCATCCAAATATGAATGTGGAAACAATGTGACTGGTGAGAAAACAAAAAGAGGCAGCCTTTCGGACACCCAAAAAAGTCATTTGGCTGACCCGATGAAGGAATTGCGGCTTTCGAGGAATAGAGAATGGGAACGAGGAGGACTAAAAAGTAAGGCCGGGAAGGAAGGGAAATATAGAGGGATCCACTGAGGGAAGCAAACAGAGGGGGTCATTGGAAAACTGACTGAATCCAGAAGGACAGGTTGTTCCGGAGGGGTGTGGTTGAAGAAAAGAGTATACCTTAGGTAGATAAACGAGGAAGAGACCGACTACTCTCATAGGACTGAATGAAGGGACTTCCCCTTGGGACAACATGAATCCCTTTCCTAGGGACACGAGAACTCGGGTCACATAGGTAGAGAACTGGGGGCGGGTCAGGCAAGTTATTAAGCTAAGCAAGGGGTTTTCTGCAAGAAAGGAGCACGCTGGGGGTAGAAAAGTGAGGGGAGGAATGCAACCTTGGAGTCGCCATCTTCTGTAAGGGGCAGGTTCCTGGCAGGGGGCCCTTTCGGCCAATTGAAGGTGCCCAGTGAAAATCGGTAACTGGAATCGAGGGGGGCTAATCCAGTCCGAGGGGAAGGGGCCGTACAGAGGAGTGTACAGGGTCGTCGTCCCTAGTGAGGGAGGGTCTTATCGACAGCAAGAAACGAAGGTCCGCGGACCCATGGCAAAGGGAAGAACCAGAGTAATATTCCAAGGGAAGGGAAAATCGACTTCTTGCAATGAGAGGAAAAAGAGCGTAAGGAAAGATACAAGAAAAGCGGAAAGCCTGGGGGAAAAGGGCGAAAAAACCCAAAGGACTGTGTGTTAAAGTACATTCTGCAGCTGAGGAGCAAAAACTGAATTTCGTGTGTGGAACGCAACTGGAGGGAAATGTGTCGGCCGCATGAAGGTAGGTAGGGGATAAAAGCCTCTGCGCAGGGAAAAATGATAATCACAGGGAGAAAGTAACGTTGTAGGAAAGACTTGACACCAACTCCCTGAAAAGGCCAATAAGGGAGACCATCAGAGAAAGAAAAAGGGATTTGGCAGCACGAAGACATTAACCCGGAGAAATCGTCAGAAACACTCAGATCATCAGGAAAAGAGGGTATACAAGGGGAGAAAAGATACACAAAGAGGGAAAAGGCCGGGACACTAAGGTTCATGGGAAGGCCCAGGTCAGTACTTCAAGAGGGGGGAGAAAGGAGGAAAATCGCGGAGAGAATCGAGACGGGGGGGAAGTTGTGAGGGGTGGCCACCAAAGCCTGGGGGGGGGGCACAGGAATTGGTAAGGATTTTAATACAACAGACTAAATATCGAGAGAAGCTTGCGAAGCAGATAACGTAATCGACTCACCGAAATGCCAAAAAAAACAAGAGATGATAAAAATAGGGGGAGAGTTCTTACGAAGCTGGACCAGGACCGGAGCCAGAGATCTAATCCTCTTTTTCGGAGGGTATCTTCTTCAAAAAAACAATAAACAGGTTTCAGGAACTGGGATGGGGCAAGGGGGATATTCTATAAAGAGTAGACGAGTGCGTCAGATCAGCTTCGTACTCGGGGGCGGAAACTTTGGGGTCAAAGGAGTTTCCTCTTGGGGGGGGGGAAGAATTGTGCGGAGATTATTAGAGAAGTGTCCAGGACATTAGCGAGTAGGTACAAGAGGCTGGAACCCTACCGGGGGGCACAGTGGCCAGATTTTTGAAAAAGGAGGCGAGGAGTTTCACTATGGAGCAACGTAACAGAGGTCGGTTTTCAAGGTTCGCGCATACAGCGCAGAAGAACGGAACCCTGCAAAGGGGAGAAAGAAGGTGCCAGGGAAGAAGCGCAGGAAGGTCGCCGCTCTTGAAAAGCATCTCATCAAAAAAAATAGGGTATTTAGGTTGAGAAAATAGAACAAGATCGACAGCTGGGATGGAGGGGGATGAGCGAGTTAAGCGAAGAAACTCATCCGATTTGCAGGCGGCAAGAAAAAACATGTTCTGACAGGTGCAGACTGTTAAAAAAAAGGACAGGGAGGGGATGTTCTGGGGGGGAAGGAACAAGCCCGAACAC
>Ga0179591_1156289_pt1 | contig 14652 bp, 21 predicted proteins | sample CZOMad2_1_08_16f_FD_182891 | JGI IMG/M metagenome (GOLD analysis project Ga0179591, IMG submission 182891) | Vadose zone soil fungal communities from Angelo Coast Range Reserve, California, USA - CZOMad2_1_08_16fungal (PacBio error correction) | ecosystem: Environmental > Terrestrial > Soil >...
CGCTGATTGGGGGACCAAAGCGTACAAACCACCTATCAGTAGTCCGGGGTGGTCCAGGGGGCACCCGAAGGAAAGGGGGACAAAACCGGGTTTCGCCCAATCGAAAAAAGCCCTAGAAAAACAAGAGTAAGGAAACAGGGGAGCGTCAAAGTAACAGATGGGGTTGTGGGTTGTGCAGAGTAAAATGGTCACTAACATGCCTAAACCTGCCGAGGAACATGTTGGAGGGGGACCCTTTGGGTTAGGCAACAAAGCGGAAAGCAAAGGGGTGGACGGGGGAAGGGGGGGTTGAATTGAGTTATAAACTCAAAGTCAACAAGCTAAAACAGCAGCAAAAAGGGAAAAAGTGGGCAAGGGGGAAAGAAAAAACTCATAAAGAATTGGACCTCTTGTAAAAGGAACTTCATTGTTGGGGACAAAAAAAAAAACTCCGGTTGGGAAGCCAACAAAATCCCGGACCCAAGACTTGCCACATGGCCCAAAGCAAAAAAAGGGGGGGGAAGAACAACGAGGACATCTTAAGAACTGCAGAAATAAAAAAACGGAAAAAAAGTTGTATTGGTGAAGGGAACTGGGCTACAGCTGCTCTTGGATAAACGCTCTAGAAAAGGGTAGCAGCTGAGAAGTGGTTGCCCATTTAAAAGAAAAAACAAGAACGTGGGAAAAGGGTCGTAAAAAATAAAACTTAAAAGGGTTGTTGTGCGGCACCGATCCTTTTGAAGAAAGGGGAGGGGGAATGAAGGAACCCAAAGCTGGAGGTAGGGGGGTCGGGGGTGCAAGCGGTTTGGTTTTCACACGGAAAAAAACAAGAGCGGAAAACAAAAAGGTTAGGGAAAAAGCAAGTGAGCAGAGTTAGAGGGACAGCACAGAAAGAAAGGAACAAAGGAAAAAAGGGGTATATCACTCGGGGTCGAACATTTTTCGACCCACAACTGGAAGATGCGGGAAAAGGGAAACGGAAAGTTTCGCGTGGCGGGGCAGAGAGTAAAAAGGGAAGAACGGCAGCTCTTGGGGGGGTCGCAACCATGGTGTCAAAAGAAAAAGCGCTCAAAAGAGGAAAGGCGATTTAGAATGGAACGGGGGAAGGCGACGCAAAGTGGGGTGAGCGGGCGAAAAATCCAATGGAATTTCAAAAGGGGGGGTTACAATAACGTTGATGACTTCTTGAGGGAAAAAGTGAAAGAACGTTGCAAGGGGGGGAGAAACCAATTGTCAGGGGGGGTTTGGTGTGGAAGCAACAAAACATTGTGGTAAAAAGAGGGTTCCAAAAAAAAAAAAGGGAAACGGTACTTGTGAGGAGAGAAAGAACGGAAAGAAAAGGTGGCCGGATAAAACGGAAAAAAACAAAGGTAAGGGGCCCAATACAGAAAGCAAACTTGCGGTGGAGGAGAGACAAAAGGGGCAGGAAACAGATCGCTGGAGTTTTCGTGCACAAAACTGGACAACTGTAAGAAAGATCGGGGGGGGTGGGGGTCACGCCTGATGGGAAAAGTGTCCCGGGGAACATACGACGAAAAGGGGGGGTGAAGTTGGGGGGGGCAATGGGGCTCATTAAGGGACGGGATTTGCTGGATACTTTAAAAGCTTGTGGGGTTTACTTTGATGAACCGAACAATTGGGGGAGGGGTCATGGGGGGCTTTTTTAATCGGGCCGTCAGCGAGAAAATGTTATCACAACCCGGGGGGGGCGTGGGGTGTCAGGAACACTCAGGCAGGGAAAATTTGGGTAAGGAAAACTAAAAAAATGACCCAGCCGGACACGCGTTGTTTTGGGTGGTAGAGGGGAAAACAACCTCTTCCTCCACTAAGTCGGACAGGGTGTTGGGTCAAAAGCGCATTCCATGGTGGGGCGAAGTCACAGACTGAAATACGGGGCACAACCACAGCAAAGCTCCCCAAAAAAGGCGTTGCAACATGTCAAAAAAAACTCGGGTACGGACCATCACATGACGCCTGTCTGTTGGGTGGAATTAGGAAGAAGCTCCAAAGAGGACGTCAAAAAAACTCTGATTTGCGCCTGGAGCGGGAGAAAAGATGGGGGAAAAAACGGGTGGAGCCGGAGTTGCTATTGTGTTGGGGGGGGGAGAAAACAGGAAACGTTAGGAAGAACTAACTCCAAAAGGGGGTTAACATGCCAAAAACAGTTGGACAAGACGGGACACCTCTCAGGGGGAAAGGCAGACACCCGTTTCTGTATTTTAAACAAAGGAAAAAGGGGGAGGAGGGAGAAACGGAGTAAGAGGTTTTGGGGGAAAGGTTCCAAGCAGTCAGCCTAATCGTCGACAAGAAAAGGGCTCAAAAACCCAGGGTGGGGGGGGGGGGGACAGTTACACATAAGGGGAATCCCCGTGCAGGGATCAAGATGGGGGGGGAAAAAAAAAGCAATAAACTGGCGTTTCGGGGGTTCAGCAAAACAAAACAACAGGATAGAAAGGGGGGGAAACGTGAAGCTCATAACAGAAAGGAAGGAAAGACACACGTCAATCACAAAATACAAAACGATCAATGTTTGACGCAGAAGTGGAGAAAAAAAACTAAATGCTCACAAAAAATGGACAAACACAATTTTTCTCAAAGGTGTGAACCAGGGCATGGGGGGGGGAGGTGCTTGTTCATTATCATTCGTAACAGTATGGCGACGGTTTTGGGGGGTGGGCAATTTTACAGTACAACTGTAAAGTTAGCTGAGGGTTTACTGGAAAAAAAAACACATGAGTCTCAAGGGGGGGGGTCAGGAAAACATCCTCACAGTGTTTGAGTCTTAAACGGGGACTCTTTTGTGGGTTCAGCAAAATGCAAAAAATGGACAGTATTAAATTGAACAATCTCACTACAGTATAACAACACAAAAAGGAAAGGAGGGAAGAGGATTGGGGAAGGGGCTCACTCAGAATGCCTGGGCAGGCAAGGGGCAACCGGGGGTCCAAAAATTCCAAGGGTGACAAGGTTTTCCAAGAGTGACAAAAACCGAAGGGTCAGGTTTCTTTGGTAAAAACGTCAAAAACAGGGGGAACATGGGGGGGGGGCAAGAAAGCCAGCCGCAAAGAAAGATGAGACGTTTAAGAGACAAGAACCCAGCAGCAAACACGAGGGGGTTTGTTGATTTTGGAGCAGGACGAAAACCACGGGGGGGGGGACCGTGGGAAAGGGTTGCGGACTTGGGCCACACAAAAAACAAAAAAAAAGCCCGTTTAGTACATGGGTGGGGGCAAAGAAAAAACAGGGAAAAAAGAAACTAAATCTGGGATTGCACACGGGGAGGGCACATGACTACCCCCTTGGGGAGTAGCAAGTGGCCTGAGAAAAGAGTCCAAGAAGGAAAAGGGGAAGAAGCTGGAGAAGAACAAACGGACTCAGAATCAATACTTTGTTTACCATACAGAAGGGGACGGACGCCATTGGAAAAAAGAAAGAGGGACGGACCACTAAAAACGAAAAAGGAATCTATAAGGGGAGTGTTTGCTTCTTCCTCCGCTTTTTTTGTCGTTTATGAAACAACATCCAAAAAACGCTCCTTGCGTTGCCAAAGCCTCTAAATCCAGACGAAAAAAGGGAGGGGGAGGGGGTGGAGGAAACAGAGAAACTGAACACCAACACACGGAATACAGATTTTAAATGGGGCATCAAAAAATGGAGAAATCTCACATCAGGTCCGTATTGGGACAGAGACAGCGACAGATGCTAAGGTGGGAATAAAAAATCGGCAACGCACCAGTTTGGGAGGGGGTGATATAAAAGCGTCCCCGCTCATGGAAGGGGAAGCCTTTTCTTATTGTTGCTTCAGTTGACCCGGGTGAAAAGGGGGGAAGGAGCAAAAAAACAACTGGAGGGGGGAACACTACAACGTCCGCCAACACGGGATCGAGAGGAAAGAAAAGAGAAAGGGGCACCAGGACACCGATACAACGCAGGTGTTGTCCTTGGTGGAGGGGGAAAACAAAGATAAATCCGGACAAATCCATAACACAGTTCATAAAACCTGCAGTCCCGTCGGTCCAGGCCCAGATGAGCAAAAACCCTCTCGATCTGGGGGGGTAGTTTTGACGCGCTGCTGGACGGCTGGGGGAGGGCCTTCGGTTGGGGGCGGTGTCCTTAGACGACGCGAGCGTCGGAGCCGGAAACGAATCGGAGGTGCTTGAAAACCTAAGGAGAAGGGGAGGGGTGGGTGACGCATAGTTCGGGGGAAACGGGGGGAGTTTACGACGAGTGCTGGGTGGTATAGCCACGGGAGCGTGGGGAATGGGTTGAGGGGAGGTGAAGAGGGGAGGAGTGAAGGAGGGGGAGGGTTCGTAGACTGTCGTGGTAGCTGGGGAGGTGCAGTGGGCAGGTTGTGCGGGGTTCGTGTCTTACGTGAAGAGTCGTCACGAGAAGGAGGCGTGTTCGGAGCGTGTTCTGGTAGGGGTGTGGTGGGGGTTGTTTCTCTTAAGCAGAAAATGTGACTCATTGCTGGTCGGGGGGCAGTAGGATTGCTCTGTAGGAAATTGTGTGGAGGTACGAGAAAAGAAGTAATGGCGAGAGTGCGGGAAAGTCGGGTGGGGGGGGGGGGGGTAAGGATTTGGGCACAAGGGGGTCTGGGAGCGGGACGGGTGCCCACATCCAATCACACCAGACTAGGGCACGTGGAGAACACTATGGACGGTGGGGGGGTGCTGAATGGAGAATGGCGGGGTTGGGGAGGGAGGGGGGTGAGGGGGGGGAATGGCCAAGTGGGGCATTTGCCGAAAAATACTAGGGAGAGAGGTAGAGATGAGCGAGGATGAGCATAAGGCGGTTGAAGGGTGAGGTAGCCGTGTGGAGGTGCATGGGCTCAGTGTGTGGGCGCTACCGAAAAAGCACCGGTTGTCGACTAAGGGGGGGGGTGGGCTCAACAGGAGGCGCAGGGGTAATAAGTGGGCGAATATAGGGGGGGGAAAGGGGTGAAAGGAAGGGGGACACTGGGTCCCAATGTTCTACGATTAACAGGAGGAATACGGACAAGGGGGGGAGAGGACGGCGGTGACCTTGTGATCGGTGCGCGGGTAACGAAAGGCGGGGGCGCGGGTTGGCCGTGTGTTTGAAGGGGCGGGTGGGCAGCCATTGGGGAGAGGGAGGTGAATGCGGTCGGCTGGGAGGTTTGTGACCCTGGAACGTGATGGGTGGAGAACACGGGGAGGCTGGGGTGAGAAGGGTTGGGAGGTGCGAAGCTTGTTATGGTAACCCCGCCGGAGACCCTCTGTGGGGGGAGTACAATGCTGAAGAGGAGGGAGGGGATACTCTATGATTGTGGGGGGGTTCGAAGGGTAATATGGTGGGTGTTGGTACGGGTGGGGGGGTGGGGGGGGGATTAGATGGAGGCCGGGGTGGAGGTAGGAGGTTGAATGTTGAGGTTGTTGCGGTGCTGTTTAAAGGGTTGGTGGGTGGTGGTGGAAGCGGGTTTCATGGGCCGAAGGTGTCGGCTGGCGGTGGGCGGTGGCTTGCTGGCGGGGGGAGGGGGAGGGGACAGGGATTAGGGGAGGGAGGCATGATACTAGAGCATTCCACATCCAGGAAATTTGACAAATCACAGTGGAATCAGATATGGAAAAAGATAATGGGGGGTTACAAAAGGACCGAATATTAAATATAAACAACTACCGGAGAATTTGGGGAGATTTTAGTGGGAAACTAGGGGGGGGATTGGGCACCTCACTAAAAAAAACCGTGGAGAAGGAAGCAGCAAAAAAAAGTAAAGCGGGGTTTTGAAAAAGGTGAAAGGGGGGGTGGGGTCGTTGGACAAAACGCAACAACACATTCACCGGACAATTTTTCCTGTACTGGAGGGGCCACCCACAAAGACAGCCGTCACGACACACCGATTTGGGAACAAAAAAAGACCGAAAAAATTGGGGGGGTGTGCTCTGACCAGGGAAGTGTCAAAAAGAGGGCCCGGGAAACCAGAAGAAAATTTCCGGGGGTTACCCAAAGGGAAGGAGCAGGGGGGGGCACGCAGTGGGCACGAAACCAAGATGCTCAGGCAGCACTTGAAAAAAAATTCAAATCCCAAGGATCAACTGTAAAACTTTCCCAAAAAAACAACGGCCGGGAAAAAGTAAGGGGGAAAAAGCGTGAAATACTGACACTGAAGGGGAATGGGGGAGGAAGACAGAGCGAACTCTACGATAGTGGGCTGTGGGGAGTAGTCTTTGTTTCCGATGGGGAAAAAAACAAAAGCCACGAGAAGAACAAAGGACCGGGGGGAATTAAAGGCAAAGACGGAGGGACGGCAAAGAAGGAAAGAGGGGGGCCAGGGGGCCGGCAAGACATCAGACTCGGTGGGTCAGTGTTACGCACGTGAAGGGACGAGGGTACGGTACCGAGGGTGGTTTAAAAAACGGACAATTGGTAAGGAAACCTTGGTGAGGAGCAGTTTCATCTGGCAAAGTCACGGGGCCGGGTGGGGGGGAAGGGAGAAGTACCAGGTTCTTATAGGAACCGGGGGGAAAACGGGGGTGTCTTTTTGGTAAGAAGGAAAGAGTGGGGAAATGAAATTGGAGCACCCGTCGTTTAAATAATGGCCGGGACCGGCCCGTGAAGGTAAAGGCCTTAACCTCAGAGGGTGAAGGGGTAACGTGTGATACTTTCGATTAAGTCCGGCTCAACAGGAAAAAAAAGCAACAAGGAAAAAGACCGGGGGAGGTAAACCAACTCCGGCGTGGTGGGGGTCAATAAAAAAATACAGGAAGGGTTGCGCTTCGCAGGAACGAGCAAATTCAGTAGCGGGTCACCACAAGGAGGAAAGGACCTTTGGGGGAAGTCCAAGCGAGGGGGGGGAAAACTGGAAAGTGGGAGGGCTGGGCGAGAAAAAAAGGACGGCCGGTCCCTTTACAGTATCGGTTGTCAAAAGGAGAAGGGCCAGAACTATCAGGTAAAACAAAGATGAGGAGAGGATATATCGGGAAAAAAGCACCGAGGGAAATTCCCGAGGGAAACAAAAAGGAGATGAAGGGGGGGGGGGATAAAAAACCAGGTCCTTCTCCAGGGTCCCAAATCAGGGAGACCCAAACTGGTTGGGGAAAGTTATTAAAGTGGTGGGGTCCCAGGGGAGAAATTCGACTAAAAAAAATTTAAAAAAGAGAACAAGGGTGACGTCCTTTTGTAGTACAAGGACTTATTAGATCAAGTGGCGGTAAGGAAAGGGTTAATTGATCGACCTAATATAGGACAAGAAAAAACCTTAACAGGTGGGGCAAGGGGGGGGGAAAAGGCGAAACAATAAACTGACTCCCGCCCTTTAATGAATCTTTTTGGATTTCTAAGAAGTGAGGGAACGGTTGGGAAGAACCACAACAGACCCCTTGGCCCATAGAAGGAGGGACAAAAGGAAAAAGAAAGGGTGGAAAAAAAAACCAGGACGTTCGCAGGAAACAGGAGTAATGCAAAAAAGGGCGGAAAGTTACTACGGCGATACATCTAAAAAAAAATATCCCAAAAAACCGGGGGGGAAAGAAGGGAAGAATGGGGAAAGGGTAAAAAAGAGACCCGACTTGGGGGCAAACGACCGTCAGTCAAAAAAAAACACATGAGGGTAGTGGGGGGATGTTTTTAGGGGGGGGGGAAGAGAGAGGGGAAGAAAAAAGGGAAGGGAGCCCGGGAGGACAAGGTATTGGCTAGAGGCTTTGTCACTGGGGTGAAAACAAGAAAAACTAGAATACGTACCCAGAGAGACAATTAAGCAGGGGCCGCAAAAAGGAAAAGAAAGAAGGGAGTATAAAAAGCTGTTTAAATTAAACCATAAAAATAAACGTGAGCAGTTGGGGGGAACCTGATGGGGAAGTGCGGCAAAGGAATGCAGGGGTCTCTCACAATGGTTGCACCAAAGATAAAAAAAAAGACAAACGAAGAAAGGGGGAACAAATGCCATGGAAAAAACGGTCAAGAACGCCGGAGTCTGATAGACCAATCCAATGGAAAGGGCAGTGGGGGGGGGGGAAAAAAAACGCAATTGCGAGGCGGACGTTAGGGGGGGGTTGTAACCTTGCAAGCCAGGTTGTGGGGGGGGGAACGAAATAAGGGGTTTTGGTAGAGACAAAAAAAGAAAAAACAGGGGGCGACTTTTAAAAGAAAGTCTACTCTCTCCTCTCTCCCTGGCCCACACCAAAAAAAAATAGAGGGCGAACAGACCCCACGCCAAAAAAGAAGAAAAGACCCGTCCGGGGGGGGGAAGGGGAGGCAGGAAAAAGTGAGAAACCATCGAGGGGGAAAAAAAGATCAGATTGGACGGCATCCTTTAGCATACGCTGTGGGAGGGGGCGCCCTTGGGGGGGGACGAATGAAGGCCCTGAAAGATACCGAGTGAACCGGCCCTGTTCTATTTAAAGGGTATGGGCAGGAAGGAGTGAACGGGTGTTAAAAAGAGTAGACAAACGCACAAAAAGGGGAGTTGGGGGGACTAGGTGTGATGGAAAGTCGCGAGTGCTGGGCCGGGAGAAATCAACTTGGGAACTGCCCACAAAAACGGCGTAACGCACCTTTGGGGGAACGAAAAACACAAAAAAAGGAAAATGGGGAGATCAGGACAGGACAGAAAAAAAGGCTGTCCCAGGCAATCAAATACTCTTGGGGGGGGGGTTTTTAGGATTACCAAACAGACCCATCTCACTGTTGAAAAGGAAAAAGGGAGCAGGTCAATGGTTTGGCGGGAGGGGTCCACAGAAGTAAAAAATGACAGGAAAGGAGTGGGACAGGAGGGGTCGCACCGGCGCACACAACTCACCACTCGTTTGACCGCAAATTGGGTAACAGTTCGGCGGAAACCCAAACAAAAAAAAAACAAAAAAAAAACAAAACAAAATAAAAAACAAAACAACACACACCACCCCAAAAAAAACAAAAAAACACAAAAAAAAAAAAAAAAAAAAGAAAAAAAAAATAAAAAAAAAAAAAAAAAAAAAAAACAAAAAAAAAAAACCAAAACCAAAAAGGGGATTCCTGGCGAAGATGTATCTTTATAAGAGGGCCAGAAGAAACCAGGGAGGTGTGTATTTTGTTTGAAGGAAGAACCAGGAGTCGAAGCAGAACTCATTTGGGTGGAATGACACGTTTGTCAGTGGGTACGAAATTTACTTCCCTCACCTGGAAAGGGGGAAGGGGTTGAAAGTCCAAGACTTGGCTTTGTAAAACAATTGGGGGGGAAAATCGACCGTTTGGTTGATCGGGACCATTCCCCTCTCTCATGAAAACCTGAAGGGATAGGTCTCATCCCGGTGGACCTAAGACCAAGGTGGTAAGGGAAAACAAAGGGTGCAAGAACACGGGAGCATGCAGAAAACAACTAAGCTGTGTCGCACGGGATCCAGTCGGAAAGAAACAACAAAAGGGGAAAAGTTCCCGAAAGAAGCTACCACAAACGAAGGTAGGGAATGCCGAGAAAAAAGAAAAAAGGGTAAAGTTGTGAATCATGGGGCTTGTTATTTTAATCATTAAAAAAATTTGGTAAAAAGACTGGGAAGCAAGGGAGTTGTAATGGGGAGGAAAGGTGGAAAGGACAAAACGCGTGGGTTGGGAGAAAAAATGCATCGGGGGGGGTTGGCTTTGTCATGAACACCTAAGTTGACGAGAACCTGTCCAGGGGGTGGCGAAGGCACTAGGAACAGGAAGGAATTAACAATGCGTCCTCCATCAACAAAAAAACCATTAATCTGAAGAGTGGGGGAATTAATGAAACTGATGGGGCCCCTTTGGGGGGGGAGCGGGAAAAAAAGGAACATGTTCAGGTAATGTCATGTGTTTCGAACAAAAGGGGAAGTTTTTTTTGGGGTCCTCAAAAAAAAGAGCAGGGGTGGGGGGGATGGGGGTTAACCAGAACAGAAAAAAAAATAAAGAGGAAGGAGAAGGTGGGTATCTATTGAAAATCCCGAAAACACCGCAAGAGTGTCACACCAGAAAAAAACAAACCATTTTGTTGGGTTCTGCTTGTTCAACAATGGTAAGAGAAAAAAAACTCGGGTGGGACGGGACTTGGGAGACGGTGCAAGACAATTCACGAAGGATGTGAGGCTGAAAAGCACAAGGGGAGGTGAGATAAGCTATAACAATTCACAAGTAGAACGGGGACGGAACCCACAAAACCGTTTGATTTATCAATGTGGATAGATCACATAACAGGGTAGAAGGGGGAAAGGGGGGGAAAGAAAAAACTATTCACGCAGAAGAAGAAATTTGGTGGAAAGTACAGAAAGGGAAAACCGCCCTAGTTCAGAGGGTACTATTACCATGAACCTAAATATAGCCTTTGGGGAAAACAAAAAGTTCAACGTTCCATTAAAACAAAAAGAAATAAGGACGACAGGATGGGGGGAAAGGAGGCGAACAGGACAGACATCCGCCAGAATCAGGCGTTCTTCCGAGAACCAAGCAATTATATTGAGTACAGGACTCCGGTGCGGAAACGCCGCAAACCTCAGGGAAAGTATGGACTATGTGAAAAGCCAAAGGGAATGAACTCGATTGGGTGCTCCAAATCACGGGGGTGTAAAAAAGCCGTGACAAAAAAAACGGAGGGAAAACCGACGCCTTTCTGATGTGTGTGAATAGAAGGGGTGGAAATGAAAGGGATGTATCGAAGGGTAAGGAAAACGCAACAAAACCGTCTACCAAACGGAGCAAAAGAAGGAGCTCGAAGTCCCAAAAAAAACGAATAAAAAAAGAAAAGGGGGGGGCCAGGGGGGGGGACACACGTAATATGCCGCAGAAACATCAACCTGGGAACAAACAGGGGCCGCGCTAAATTCAGAACAAAAAAGAAGGGGGAAAGCAATTTCCCAGCGACTTTTTAATGAGAATGGGTTGGGGGACGCAGGCGTCAAAGGGTGGCGGGTGGAATTTATGTTTACGGGGAGTTTCTTTTTCTCCGAACATCATCATATCTGAATCCTACACAAGTAAAGGGGAAACCAAGGAAAAACTGGGAAACACGGGGGGCGAAAAAAAAAGAAAGTGCCAGAAAAATGGCCTAGGGGGTAGGATAAAAACAACTACCCGGCGCAACTCGGTTTTTAACACAAGAAATGGGGAGGAGAAATCCCCCAGCTAAAGTTGAGGGATGAAAGGGAGAGAGACCGGGAGGGGTTTCGTTCATGGGGGACAAGGGGTTGGGCACTGCAAACCTGGGTAAATAAAGAAAACAAGCCGCACTTTACCCTCAAGGGAACCAGGAAACACGAGGCATGGGTAAACAGGCAAGAAGAACTGTTAACAAGGTGAAGATGGAAAGAGCGTGAAAAGAACTAAATTACAGAGTGGGGAACGGGGGGCGGCCCGGCCAACTGGCATGCGAGGATTCAGTACGAAATCTTGGGGTCACTATACTGAATGACAGTGAGAAAAAAAAAAATAAGAATAAATGACAAGGCAAAAGAATGGGCATGGGAAAGATCGTACCGCTCATCAAAAACATCACACTCATACTGGTGTAGTTTTGTATTAAAAAAAAAAAACGGGGGGACAATTTCGGGTTGCTGTACACGGAAACAAGGGAAGGAAAGGCACTAACCCGGGGGCGGAGAGGGCAGAAGCAGAGAGAAGGGGGAGGAGCCAGAAAAAAAGCATTACCTCACCGGTGCCTGTACAAGAGGGGAAAACGAGGGCTGGTCAAATATGGAAGTTGTGGCACAAAAGGTAAGGGCTTCGACCAAACGAAGGGGGGGGCAAGAAAGGACAGATGGTTCGTACGGAAACGGGAACAAAAAAGGGGGAAGGTTGGACGGTTAATTTCCGATAAGAACACGCTCCAAAACAAACTTAGACGAAAAATTCCCTCAAGTTGGGGAAGACAAGGGGAACAGAAACCGGGCCGGAACGCAACGGGGCACAGAGAGTTACGTCGTTGAGACCTTCTACACAAAAAAACCCAGGAAGGGGTGGGAAAAAGGAGAAAAAACCCGGGGGCAGAAAACGAGGGGTGAGGGAGGGGGGTTCGATTTTGGGGAAACGAGGGGAAAAGTTTACTGAACTCACGAAGACACCCGTGACTAATGGGTTGTTAAGAACGCTGCACTTGACGACGGAAAAATCAACAACAACAAAAAAAAAAAAGAGAGTAAGGGGAGGGCATAGAAGAGAAAGGGGAAGCAGATTCGAATGCAAAAACCATCAAGGGTATTCAAAAAAAAGAAGGAACGGGAAAGGGTCGCCCAAAAAAATCGAAAAAAAAAAAAAAAAAAAAAAAAAAGACAAAGAACCGATTGACTGAAGCGTAAAGTAACTGCAAAAAAATGGGGGGGTGTGGGAAGGATAATAACCTAAATGAGCACTAAAAGGGAAGGAAAGGGGAAAAGGTTTCTGTCCCTGGTGGGGTCAAAAAGAGGAAGGGCAAGGGGAGGGAAAAAGGGTTGTGTGAAAGTTAATGCCTGAATATGAAAAAAGCGAAACACAATGGGGAAACCTGCCTGTGGCAGGTGGAAACTTTTAAACCACTATAAACGAAGAAATTAATGGAAAATTGGGGTTTATACACTAAAATTGGTTCGTCCACAAGTCCTTGCCATTCAGCGGACCAAAAATTGTGGAAGAAAAAAAGGGAAAAAAAAGAGGATGGATTCCTTGAAGGAAACTTTAACTAACAGAGGGACAACGAATGGGCTCTAAGAAACCCTGTAAGCAAGAAAAGGTAATCCTACCGTTGAACGCTAACCAGGGGGAAACTTTTGACACCCACAGTAGAACGGCAGTTAAAACAAACACAACTTCGTAGTTTGTATGTTGAAAACGGAGGAGACGAAAGTATGGGGACCGAAAAGAAAAAATGAAAGCCGGGGGTCCCGCGGTCGAAGGGGACGTCGATTTGTGGGCACTTTGGACAAAAAAGATATAACGAAAACAAAAAAAGAAAGGGCGTACAGCAATAAGATAGCAAGAGGAAGAACGGGGCCGCCGCACAAGGAACCCAGAGAAGGGTAGGAAAAAAGTTTACTGTAAAAAAGTTCCAAAGCGGGAACGAAAGGGTTCTCCGGTTCGGGGAAGAGTAATTTGGAGGCCTTAGGAGTGTTCGCAAGGGGGGACAAACACCACGTCAGAAAAAAATTTAAAAAATCCATGAATTGGGAAAAAAAAAGAAAACAGAAAGAACTTTTTTTTTTTGGAAACAGGTGAAAAAGATCCAATTTGAGTCTGGTGGGTGTAATTTTAAAAAAAGCTGGGGGGGCTATTCTGGGCTGGAGGTGGAACCTCCAAGGCCATTGTGGGGGAAAAGAAGGTTGTGTTGTGGGCTCACGGGAAACTTTATTTTTCAGAGTTGCATGGACCGGATGGGTACAGGGTGGGGGAGGATAAAATAAGCTGAAAGGTGCGGGACACATTAAATGGGGGAAAAGAACAGGAAAAAGCAGCCGCCTGGTCGTGTCTGCGAACCATTGGACCAGCATTAAAAAATAAAAAAATTTTAGCAACTCCGTCAGATGGTGGGGTGGCGAAAACTGTGAGGGGGGGAATTGGAAAGAAAGCGAGCGCCGGTTTCTATGATGGTAGGAAACTGGATAAAGGGAGGTAGGGCCGTGTTTACAAGTACATGCCAACCGGCCAAAAAAGGGGGGGAGGGGGGGTGGAATCGGGGTCTGGGGGGGCAGGGATCGTAGACGACCGTGCAAAAACCTGGTTCAAGCCCAAAAAAGGGAACGCAATGTTCCCGGCAAACGGAAAAAGGAAAAAAAACAGAAGAACGGCGGACCGCCAGAACCTGTACTGTGTTTTGAGTCGGGAAACATCCAAACGAAAAGGCACCAAATTTGATGCAGGTAGCAGCATGAAATGGGGGGGGGGGGAGCAGAGGGAAAGTACATGCCCGAGGGGCGCCGGAGAAAAAACGGGCACTTTCAAAATAGTAACGAAGTGAAACTGGGGGGGGGGTGCCATAAAAAAAGGCCTCAAAATACAACAGCCTGATGGGATGAAGATGGGGGGAGGAGGAAGAAAACTTGGCAAGCAAATAGGGGTTGTGGTGTAAACGGGGAAAAAAAGCGGAAATGGGGACCTCCTCAAAAACTCATTTAATAAAGAAGGGGAGAACGGAAGGGGGTTGTGAAAAGTGTAGCGGGACATATCCCCCGTAAGGCCAAGGGTCCAGTAAACTGGTGGGGGAAACAAAAGGGGGAATTTGGGGGAAAGGAGTAAGTGTGTTTAGGTCAAGGATTTTCTTTAGTTTTCAAGAAAAATTTTGAGCTCGACCAGGAAAACAAAAAACACAATGGTGCTTCCCTCAACAAAAAAAGTGGGTTGTAAGGGGGGGTGAATAAGTGGAAAGGGGAGAAGTGGAAGAAAACTAATTTTTGGCTTTTCCAATCCAAAGGTGTATCAAAAATAGTATACTGGACATCAGAAGAATAAACAACAAACCCAACACAAAATGGGGGCCAAAAAACACATAGGGAAAGGAGCAAAAAAGAGACCAAACAAGGTTGGATGGCCCTCGGAGGAGGTGGAGGGGTTAATTCAAGGAGGGGGGAATTCCCCTAATTGAGGGAAGCCACCTGAGGGGGGGGAGGGACGTTAAAACTTCTCTACAAAGCGGCAAAGGTTTTGGGGGGAACAAAAAACAGGAACTCAGAGTTGTCTGTGGGGTTCCGAAAAGGACCTGAATACAGGTGAAGAAGAAACGGGGGAAAGTGGTGCCGGCAAAAAAAGACCATCCGATGGATTACA
>Ga0179591_1248731_pt1 | contig 14651 bp, 20 predicted proteins | sample CZOMad2_1_08_16f_FD_182891 | JGI IMG/M metagenome (GOLD analysis project Ga0179591, IMG submission 182891) | Vadose zone soil fungal communities from Angelo Coast Range Reserve, California, USA - CZOMad2_1_08_16fungal (PacBio error correction) | ecosystem: Environmental > Terrestrial > Soil >...
CCATCTTTCCACCCACGCGATCCGACGCCGGAGGTGTGAAACAACTAGGAGACTAGCAGCAGCGAAGTCTAGTGGAGCCTGGGGGGCGAATGCCAGTCGAGCGGGAATTGTGATGTCACAGACAAACCAATTACATCATGGCAAGCATGTGAACCGGCTGTGGGGGGGTGAACAAGAGGAGCGGCCAAAAGCGTGCGAATCCAGAAATAAGTATGAACCTTGAACTGCTCTTTAGGGAACAATTTAGAGCTGTCAGGGCGCCTTGTTTGACGACCACACGAAGAAAATGCTGTGAAAGAATAGAACGCTAGAAAAGACATGGGGCCTCGGGAGAAAAAAAGGAGGAGCAGGGGGGCGGGGGGGGCGTCTCAATTCATCCAGGGGTTTGTTCTAAAAGATTGGTCTAAAGAAAAAACCTTGGGACCGTATTTTGAGGCCCTCCAAGAAAGGGCCTCTTGGGGAGTGGGACTAGGGCGTCGAGAATGGGAACGTTCATAAAAAATCTTTACTGGAAAGAAAAAATTTTGTGGGGGGGTCAGTCAAAAACTCGCGGTTACAAAAAGTTTCTCATCTTGTATGGTAGAACAGGAAAGAAAAATAAAAGGTGGAGAAAAAAAGAGAGAGTCCACGCGGGGCGGGTTGGGCAAGACCAAGACAAAACAATTGGAAAAAAAAAGTTTGGGCGCTGGGGGGGGAGGTTAGCAACGGTCAAGTAAAAAAACAGTCAGGCTAAAACCTTGGGTGGGGGGCAGAAGAATGGCGGAAGAACATAAAAGGGCAAGAGAAATCAACCGTGATAAAAGGCGGGGCCAATACTACTAGAAAAATGAGTCATACTTCTGGTTGAAACACAGGACCTATCGCTTCCAGTAGGGGCACAACCTTTCAAGAACTTTTGTTCAGAGGAAAGCCTGAAGAGTCCCGAAATTAGAGGGTAGAAAAAAAACAGTCCCAACACCCAACGATACGGGTAAAACCGAAGAGGATGGGACTTTCAATCAAAAGAATTTCAAGAGGAACGTATCACAAATCTAGTGGAACAGACCACGCATTTAATTTGATCTGCCTCACGTTAAAGGAGCCCTTGGGAACAGGGCAAAGGATCAAATGAGAGAAAGAAAAAAGGGGGACAGGAAAAAAAAATATGGCGTGCTGAAACGCAAGTGGGGGGATTCAACCCGTGACCGAGTACGGATAGAAGAAATAAGAAAAAAAGGGAGCGCCAGCTTTGGCGTATCAGTGAGAACCTGAATAGGAAATGGTGCCAATCACTTACAGGTGCCATAAAAAACAAAGTTGTGAAGGGAACTGGAAAAAACGGAACGAAAACTGTACCGAGGGTACAAGGGGAAGGCAAGAAGAATATATTAACAGAACGAGAAGGCGCATAATCAGGAACTGCAGGAAAGACTCGGAACAGGGAACACGAAGGGTGTTCCTGCCGTGGGTGTGATGAAACCAAACAGAAAGGAAGTGGACCGAGGAAGCAGGATTACAGCGGAAACCGACTACTGTAACTGGCAAAACACAACGGGGGTGTCATGTATACTGGTGGGGGAAAAAACATCGGTCGGTGTCCCAACACGGATTCTCGCGAGGGTCCCATTTTTGGGTTGGATGGGATTAAAAGGGGGGAGAGTGGAATTAACAGGGCAATTACAAACAAAACCTTGGACTTCACAGTAAAAGAAAGCAAGTTGAGAAGGGGGGAGGAGGAGATGAAAAGCGCGGGAAGTGAAACCCAAAGCACGAAGACAAATTCGAACCAAGCCTGGGGGTGGTAAGGAGAGGAAAAGCGAAAACGAGGGGGAAAAAGGGGTGGGGAGAGACAACGTAAATTTAACGCACGCGTCCGGGGAAGGTGTTTACATTGGCCCTTTCGGGAGGGCCTGTTCCAGAAGGATCTAGGGTACGTTCGTACCGGGACGAGAGTGGGGACGTTTCGTCAAGAAAGACTGGGCGGAAGGGAACGGGGGGTAATCGGGACTGGGGAAAGACTCGAACGGGGCGTGCGCCTCTGCTGCCAGTTTCGTTGTGGTGTATTGACTAGGTTGATAATGACATATGTCCGAGAAAAGTAGGCTCCAGGAAGTTGGGCTAATTGTTGCATGTATCCTATGGGTATGTTGTATTGCAATCTGCCTGTCGTGTAAGGCGTCAGGCAGACAGGTGAGGAGAGTTGGAAGATGGGCCGTAGCCAATGAGTCCAACTCGTACCGGGGCATCGAAAAGAATGTTGGGGTGTGGCACACAGTATTGGTGGAGAATCGGAGGTTCGGAAGGGGAATTTCCGGGGGGGGGGGGCACAGACCTGTTGCTTGGGACACGGCACACAGGAACAAGTTGAAAGCGTGGATCCGGCTTCTTCAGGGCTGCCAGTCGAGAGTGTCCTATTGGTATAACACATTCCGATCGGCATCCGGAGGTCCAGGGTAGGAGGGTCAAAAGGTGGTCAGGGAAGCTCTCGATCTCGAAAACAATACTTCATCATCCAAAGTAGTTATTATGGGCAGTGTTGGGTTGCGCTAGGAGAACTCACTAGCAAGGGTCGCAAGGGTTGTGTCATTGTCGACGGTGGGAAAAGAACAAAGGAGGGGGGGCCGTAACACCTGGGGGGTGCGGGGTGGGAGGACCTAGGGGGGCAAGAGAAGCCGTCCGCACAGATGCTCCGAAAAGAGTGCCAATAATTGTGTCGACTGACCGGCAGATTCTACTAAGAGCAGTGTTTATTAAAGAATATAAAACTGAGCACCCTCTCGAGGGTGGGGAGTGCAGATATGGGGGTGTGTCTGTGTCATTCTGGGGTACCCTTTCCATCACATCACATACTTCCATTCCCCGAATGAGAACAGACGGTTGGCGCGAGGGTGGTTTTGGCCGCGTCACGTCGGAGCGAGAACTGTCGGCCTTGTACGTTGCGTTATGGCAAGCTAATGGGGGCACCACTGGTGTTATCGCTGGAAAGGCCACGGAGTGAGGGGAAGTGGTGGGAAATCTTTCCTTAGGGGGTACCTTCCGAAGGGGAATAGGGGGGTTTGGGGTGACGGTCGGTGCAGAAATCGTCCCGTCGAAGAAGACTAGGTACTGCACAGTAGCTAATCAAAAAAAAGAAGCGAAACACCGAGTAGGAGTGAAATAGATAAGAGAGATCGCCCGGTGACTGGCGGGATAAAAAAAAGGCAATTAATCCCGTGCAAAACACAACGAAAAACCTACCATGGACATGTAAAAGGTGGTCACTAACCGCGCCTGACTAAAATCATAAGACGTAAAGGCCCAATGGTAGCCCTGTCAGTGTCCGGGTCCACTGGGGAAGTGGGGGAAAAAGCAGAACCTGTGATATTGCATAGACAGCGACGCAAGCAAATCCTCTAAAACAAAGGTTTCTTGTCTCAAGCCTAAAGGGGACCAAGATTCGGTAACATAAGAGTCGAACTTGGGATTGGTATCCTCGTCAAACCCATAAGTGTCTTCCGGAAAAGGGGAAAGGCTGGTAAGGGATTGCACGGGCCAATGGGGGTGTCGGGGTGGTGCAGGACGGGGGGAAGTGGGGGGGGTACGCCCACAGGGCCCATGTGTGGCTGGAAACTATTCGTTAAACAAAATAGGTACAAACTGCAAACATTAATAGGCTTGATCCAAGAAAAGAAACTCCACGACTCTACGACCAAAAGACTCAGGATGGCAAGTGCAGCTCGGGGGGGTTCCGAATTGGCGGAGGAGGAGGTTGGATCCCAGAAGGGAACAGCAAAAAGGGGGTACTCCAGAAAAAATGCCGAAGGATAGAGAAGTCATCAGTTCAAAAGACCGCTGACAGTGCGGTCGTTTAATGCCTTTGCGACAACCAGGCAAGGGGGAAAAAACGAGGCAAGAATAATATTGTGGCAAAGGAATGGACAACACCAGCTCCTGACGTGGCATGAGGGGGATAAAGGAGGAGGAAATAGAGAACTGTGGAACTCAAAGGAGCCGACAGATCTATGGAAATTTTGACAAAAGACAGGAGGGATCAAACAAACTATCCATGTAGTGGGGAATGCGGGGTGAGGGGTACTCCCCCCCAGACTAAAAAGGGCTGCATAAAGGCAGATTGGACAAGGGGCCAACCAGCCGCTTGGTAACTAGCAAAACCAGAAGACCAGTAATAAAGGGTGTTAGAGAGCAGTACAGCTCTTGCAAAAAGAAATCGGGACAACTAAGTCAAAAAAAAAACGGAACCGTCTTAAGAAAGGGTAGATGAATGAGGCTATTCTCACGAACAGTCGATGTTGGGGGATACAACGACGAGGGGGAGTTGGCCTAAGAAGACGGTTCTAAGACTCGGGATAGGGACCGAGTAGCTCGGAGAACTCGGGGGGAAAATCTAAGAAGGACACGAAGAAGAAAAAAATCCATAGAAGGAGCAACAGCAGTGCGGCGGTACTGAGGGAAAAGACAACACGTGGGGTGAAAAAAAACAGCTACAGCACCAAAAACGTTGTGTAACGCAAAAGGGTAGTAAAAAGAAAAAACATGATGGGTCAAGAGTGTTACCGAAGAGGGAAAGGGAAGTCCAACACCGCGGCATAAAAAAACGTAAGGGCAACATGGGCCTTAATGGAGGTGCCAGAGGGTGAAAGTGTATGGGGTCCCTTGACAAAACATAAGTTAATAGAAGGTCTGGGACAAAAAGAAGAACCGCGGGAAAGAAGGGTGTAAGAAAACAGAGGGTTGGATGACTGAAGATCTCAAACTCAGGAGGCGACGGACCAGAGCGAAGAGGGGGAACCTCATAACAGGGAGAGGACTTCAGGAAAAAAAAAAAAATGTGGGGGGGTTAAAAGCAGTTAAAAGTTAAACGAAGGCCTCTTCAAAAGGGCGGGACAAGGGAAGGAGTAACAAGGAAGGATAGTGACGGGGGTAGACTAGGAGACAAAGGTGAGAAGACAAAATCAAAACTAACGTGGAATGAAGGTTTTATGCGCGGGAGGCCAGGGCAAAGAGGGAAAGAAGGAATAAAATGGGTGAAGGGTTGGAAGCACAAAATTCAAAAAGCAGCGTGGGCCGGAGTATACCAGACATCTCATAACCTGACAGCCGACTTAACGTTCAGAGAAGAAACTCTTCAGGCGCTTTCTCTGGATAGTTGTGTGGGAGATTAAGGTTGGGTAGGGAGTAAAGTCCAAAAGGTCGCACCCGGGAGGCATCCCCAGAAGTCGAGGAAAAAAATTAAAACTGGTAGTAGAACAACAACAACAGGAGGGGCCGTACAAAAGGGTGCCACGGCCCCCCTCCGGTAAGGGTTTTTGGCAATGGGGGCTGCATTGAAAACGCAAAAAGCTTGAAGGAAGGATAGTTGGTCCCCGTGAACAAACCGGCACAAGCCAAAGGAGCAAAAACTTTAACTTCGAATCTCCAAGAAGAAAAAAGAGCGTCGAAAAGTTCCCTTTTGCGATTTAAGAGAACGGGCAATTGTTCAAGCGGCGAGGAATGTCGGACTGCCTCATGGGGGGTCTCTTGAGAACCAACACCCCTGCCCCCCCCCCCCCCCCCCCCGGCTAACAGCCCCCCACACCCACTCGGAGGTGACACGATCAGTACACCCCCAGCGGCCCCCCGCGCCAGGCGCGCTCAGCCCTGCGCCGCCTTCCAATACCGCCCCTTACGTTTTCGGCCCACCGATCAAGGCATGGGGTAGGAGAACTTGACTCCTAACGAGCGCGTGTCTAGCTCCCTCGCGTGGACCTCGGCGAGCCGCAGCGCAGCAACCACAAATAGGAGAACGAGCTTCCTTGACCCAAGGGCACGGGCGAGGGGTAATCTGGGACCAGGCGAAAATAGTGGAAGAGCAACTGCGCAAAAAAGCTGTGGATGCGCAGTACCCGGCAACAAGGGAGATCCGAAAGAACCTCTTCAAGGAACAACTTAGAAGTCAGAGAATTGTTCGCAGGGAGAACTTTGACACCCCAGGTAAACGAAGAAGGTCGGAACTTGAAGAACAATAGGACTCTGGACTGGCAAGAAAAAGAGAGAGACGACACTTATTGCCGAGACGGGGGAGGCAAACACGGAAAAAAGGGAAGGGGATTGTGCTGGGAAAAGTGGGTGGGGTGGGGGGGGTGAGGCTAAAATCAAAAAAAAAAAACAACGGAGAAAGGGAGGACTACTCAAAAATCGCTTTAGGGTAAGAGAACTAAAACACAGAAAAGGACCAACTCTCACTCAGATCTTGCGGGTGGGAGGCTCATACCTGAAAAGCATCACTTACAGGCGCGGGGCTCAGCTCGTGAGTGACAGAAGGGCGGGGGGGGGGGGTTGGTGGGTGGGGTGGTGGGGTGTGGTACGCTTAGCACGGACCGCGGGGGGACGCCTCGGACTCGTCAACTATCTTAACTGCAATCACCCGGATCCTTTCAAGTTGAAGGCTGACTGGGATGGGTACTACTGTGCGAAAAACCCCAGGGACTTTACGACGAGCAAGGGAAACGGCCCCCCACTTCGGCGAACTGAAGACACAGAGGGAGACTAACAAGGTCATGTGTGAAAAGGTCTTCTTTCTGAAGGTTCTATTTGGGAAAGAATGTCTATCGGTTGACAAAATGTGAGAGGAGGCAAAGCGGAGAGGGGGTAGTCTAGCAGTTTCCACATACGGGAAGGACGATAAAAAAGGGAGTCGGTACGGGGATTGAAAACTGTGTCAAACAGAAACGATTAAATGCAAAAGGGAAAAGGGACGACTTCATCGTGAACTGAAAGAAAGGTGGGGAAGTCAAGACAGGGGAAAAAAAAAAAAGGGGCATGGATAAAAGGAAAAAAAAAAACTGAACAGAGATAACAAGAGGGGAAGACAATTGAAAGACAAGTCAGGAAAGAAAAAAGAAAAAGGGAGTCAATAACGCGAGAAAAGGAAGATAGAGGATGAAGAGGGAGCTCGTAGGACTGATCAAGACGCAGGGGTCTCTGTCAAGAGATGGAGTCTTGCACTATAGGGAGTTGCCATGGACGACAACTGAAAGCAATAGAAGGGTGTAGGGAAATTGGAGTGGGTCCTGCTGGGGCAAGGGCTGAGGAAAAAGTTGAATCAATGGAGTAAGGGTAGTTCAAAGGGGGACATTGCGGGGGGGATAGGAAAAAAGAGAAAGAAGGTCTCTGAGAGGAAAGAAAGATGTAGGGGGGAAACTCGAGCAACTGGGGGGGAAAAAGCAGCGTGTGAAATCCAAGGCAAGAAAAAAGGGTATTGGTAGAGAATGTAAAGCAAAGGGGCACATAGGTCAACATACGACGATGGAGACTCAGGGGGGGGTGAAGCTAGAACGGAACAACAAGGGGATGTCAGGAGCTGGGTTCGGAAAGGCCCAGGCGAAGGAAGCGGAGCCAGATAGCTAAAGGAAACAGTCGCTCGGCCAAGCTACGATCAAGAAAATGGGAAGACACAATAAAGGAACACGTAAAAATGAGGGGGAAAAGAGGTCGGGCAATGGATATAATAAGGTGCTGGTGCACAGCAAGAAACTTTAGCCACGAGGACAGAATGTCATCAGAGACTCACGAAAGTAACGGTAACAAAAGACAAAAAACGCAAAGGAAACTAGTCGGTAAAGCAAGAGAACGGTCCAGTGCTAAGTGAGGCGAAACAGAGACTTTGTCAGAAAAACGACTGGAATCCAGGCTGATTAGTACCACTATTGCCATAGGCATCTGGGGGCTCTTGAGGCGTGGGAATAAGAACGTCCAGAGGGATGAAAGTGGAGGGTCTACAGCACACTAGGGAAGAATACTGTGCCAGGGGAGAAAAAGAATTGAGAGATCTGGATGCAAAAAAAAGGCTCTCCAAGCTTGGTCAAAAAACACTGTCGAATACACAAGGGGACAAAAACTCGAAAGAAACAGGAAATGACACGAGAAAAATCAATTCGTCAGGGACCGGTGCGACCTGCAGAGTTCCTTTCACTAGAGGGGGGGGGGGGGGCGCAAAAGATATGTGAGGCAGGGAAAATAAGTCCATAAAATCGCCGGGGCTCGGGCGAAGAAGCAACGAGGGGGGGGCTAAAAACGAAAACACATCCAAGAAGTCATACTCTTATCGATAGCATGAAAAAAGAGGGGGGGGGGGGGGGGGGGGGGGGGGGGGGGGGGGAGTGGGTGGGGGCTTGGGGGAAGCTAAAAGAGTCAAACATCTTGAAATCAAAAATGTTCATTCTTCGCTTCCCTATCCTGGAAAAAAAACTCTGAGGGAAGACCAGTGCAAGAGAATTCTGGACGGCTCAATTAAAAGCCGAGGACGGGCTAAAGGGACGCTGGGCACGTGGATGACTTTTCAGAGGGAGACACCTCTGGAAAAAACCCTAGCTCCCTCTCGAGAAGCGCCGGACCGCAAGGAAAAATGACCACAAAAGAAACGACAAAGCGGACTGGAAGAAAGGCAATCGACGCAATACAAAATCAAAGAAGTCAATCAAAGGGGTTTACAGAAAAAGAACTTAAGGAGGACACTAAAGATGTGACACAAATGATGAAACCTAAAAGGAGGCGGGAACAAGCGACGGTCTGGGTGATGTCTAGTCATGTCTCGATTTGCATCCCAAGAAGGGACTGTCGGTGAACAAAAGAATAAAATGGGGGGGACGGTGCAATTGGAAAGGGAGGGGGATCGAAAAAACGGACAGCAAACCCAAGAAAATTCGGAGGGGGGACCATACTACATCACAAAAGGGGAAGAGAGGGTGGCGAGGAAGGGGCGAAATCTGGAGCTTAGCGACGCATCCAGAATGAGCCTCGAAAAAGGGAATCGAGAGGGGCTCCAAAAATCGGAAGGCGGACTTCAGGCAGAAAAAACTTTTCCGAGAATAGCTGGGTGGGGTCACTAGGAGGAAAAGAACGCGTTAAAGACATCTAAAGACCTACTGAGAAGGGAAGCAACCGCGTGGAAAAAAAGCGAAAGACTGGATTCGAGTTCTTTGAGAGGGCAATCTTGGAGAAAAATTAGGGGGACTATTGACTCCCAGAGGGAAGCAAGGAAAATTGCTGGAGACACGGCAAAAACACAAAATAGGACAACAAAAAGACAGGGGAAGAGAGTGCTCGAAAAAAAGAAAGATTCGCCAGTCGTAGCCAATGCAATAGGAAAGGGCTACTCGAATTGTTCTCGAAGTTGACCTGCAGGGGGGCTCACAAATTGAAGGGATTGCCTCTCTTCTAACACGGGGAGCAGAGATATCATGAGCACACAAATATAGTGCTAGGGAACTTAGAAGACTCGGGATTGCCGGGGGAAGAAAAAAGTCTTCCTTTTCCCTGTTCAGACGGGCTTATGGCGCAGCGGAGACTTCATATTCACAAAGAGTAGGTAGAAAAAAAACTAGAGGGGAAAAGACAACAGTCGGGGGAGAAAATACCTCTTGATTCAAAGACAGAGAAAGAGGGGCAAACAGATGACCAGGAAGAGGGGGTCTTTGAATGCAGTGAAGGGCGGAACCTAAAAAAAGGGTGTCTCCAAAAGGAAAGGACGAAGGGCCATGATGGGTGAAGGACGGAAATAGGGATGGTGGCTGAGAATCTGCAGAAGAACAGGCGCCGCAAGCGCAGGGAGAAGAAGGCATGCCTGTTTACACAGGGGGGGGCTGTATACTAATACTGGAAAAAAGCGATGTAGAAAGGAGAAAAAGGGGAAATTCTAGGGAGGAGAAAACAGGCGATTGGAACGAAATCAAAAGCAAATTAAGTATAAGGGGGAGGACACAGTTGAAAAACTCGAGTGGTGGAATAAATGACATGAAGAAGGAAGGGGGAGAGGAACAAAACGACAGGGGCCTACGGTAGTGTTGACAGATGAACTGAAGCGTGTGGCTTAGCGATGTGAATGGTAAGGATAAGTGAATCAGAAGTCAAAGGAACCAAAGAAGAACTCACACAACAAAAGGGCGCAGGAAAGAAAAAAAAAGAAAATTAGACACTCATTAAAAAAAAATATGGGGGGGGGGGAGGACCCAGAAACAAACAACTCTTTCCGGTCGAAAACCCTCGGTTCCCGAGGTCAAAAACTACTGATCTCTAAGGCGCAGAGGGGAAGAAGTGAAAAAAAAGAGGAGGATATGAAGAATTTGGACGGGGGTGGGGACAGACAAGAATAAAAACAGGGGGGGCGCGCAGGAAAGGATAACATTTATAAATCTACGCTAGCAGAAGAGACACGTCAGGGGGGACTAGTACAATAAAAAAGGTGCAGTGGTAAAGGCAGCTCGCGAAATGTCAAAGCGGTACAACTGGGGACAAAACGGGGTGGGGGGGGGAGTGGGTTAAACGGAAACCCGCATGTGCCTGGGTAGGGGGGGGGGGGGGGACGGGGGGAAAGGGGTGTGGGTGTGTGTGGGCAAAACGAGGGGGGGGGGGGGGGGGTTGGTTCTGTGGGCGGGCATGTCAAACCGTGAAGGGAAGACAAAAAAGTCAAGAAAACAAAGTTAAGGAAGTAAAAAAGATAGGATCCATGAGAGAAGGTGGGGTTCGCCCCAAGGCAAACATCCAAATTATTCATCTGCAATGCAAAACGCCATTATCTTAACTCTGAAAAGATAGATGGAAGGGCGCGTGAGATCGGTTCAGGGGGGAATAACATTGGTGAAAAAAGACACACACCAAAAACACAAGAAAGCAACAGGGCACGGAGTCGATTTTCGGTACGTAGAAAGGTGGAGGAGAAAGCCACGTGTCAAAAAGGGATAAGCGGATTTGCACCTAGTCATTCAGAGAGAGGATGACGCAGAAAGGTGGGGAAAGGGCACCGTAGCTGTACCGTCACTCCAGAATAAAATGTGCTAACTGGAACAAGGTGCAAAGGACGAGGCAGGCCTAAAGGGTGAGATCACTTAGGGGGTAGGCAACCGAAAATGGAGGCTTCCAAGGGGGATGGGCGGTTTCTGCATGAAACTGCCTGCCCATTGTTTCCTACTGGAGGAACAGACAATGTAGAAAGACTGTGCGTGATAGAAAAAGATAGGAGGGGGAGAGACAGACACGAGGAGGGTGAGGAGGTCGCGGTGGTTCGGTCGTTTAGTCATTCAAGTTGGCCCCATACGACGTCCGCGGCAAAAAACGAAACGGGAGCTTAAAGGGAAGTTAGGGGCCAAATGCAGGCGAGGACAATAGGGGGGGGACAAAAGTCAAAAACAGCAAAACCCTGTCTGGCTTTTGAACAAACCGTTCGGAGTAAAAACGTACGAACCACGAGGGGGAACCGGGAGAGTTGGGAACTTAGGAAGAAAAAAGGAAAAACGAGATAAAGAGGGGGGGGGGGGGGGGGGGGGGGGGGGGGGGGGGGGGGGGGGGGGTAAGTAAACGATGGCAACGCTGCAACCGAAAAAAAAAAAACGAACAACCAAAAAAAAACACCAAAAAAAAAAAAAACACAACCCACACAAACAAACGTTACGAAGGGTGGGCGTGGGACTGGTGGATTAAAGAATAACGCAGCACGGGGTGATAATGGACCTTAGGTCTTGAAAAGGAAAGTTAATGAAAACACTCCATCAAGCATCCGATAGGGCTCTGAGGATGATGCGAGAGAAAAGGGGATCATCTTTTTGTAGAAGAGGCAAGTGAATGGGGAAAAAGTGGTATGTCTCTAGAAAAAGGGGTTGACAAGGGACTGGCGTCACAAGCAACTGTGTCTTCATTCATTCCGGTACAACACGCAGCAAAGATAGGAGAAAAAGCAAACTGCAAGTGCTTCGTCCAAGGGAAAGTAACAGGCATAAAAGAAGAGACAAGAGATATGTACTTTGACAAAAAATAGGAGGTCGATACGAAAGGCTTACTTTTAAACTTGGAACTGGACGGCATAAGAAAGAACTAAGAAGAGAAACAGGTTTACTAAGGGGAACAAGCTAAGGAGGAGAGGTGTCGACGAACAAAAAAACTGGGAAATACGGGAAAAAAACTGTGTAAAAAAAAAGGCCACTGACGCTAACTACTGAGCTGTGGAGAAAGAGGGAGGGGGGGGAAAACAATGTTATGGGGGGGCCGATTCAGGGGAGCTACAAAGTAAAGAACACAGTCTACAAACTAAGAAAAGACGACCCCAACAAAAAAAGAAAAGACACACGACACTCCACCAAAAAAGGAAAAAAACAAAAAAAGAAAAATAAAAAAAAAAGAAAACTCCACAAACGAAAAGTTAAACACACAACAAAAAACACCAACAAAAAAACAAAAAAAAACTTCACTTATGATGAACGATACTAAGAAAGGAAAAAACTAAAACACCAACAGAGGAGAATGGCCCTTCCTCTATCACTACCAAAATCAGGACCGATGAGGTGTGACAACATCTAGTGGAAATGTATTAGTCCAAAAAAATGGTGAAGTAGCAAATGACTGCCATCAGAATTCGGGCCGCCGTATGCTAGGCAACAACAAGGAAGCAGAGTAACATAGTAGGGGGAGGGAAAAACTGCAAGCGCGAAAAGCCTTCATAAACTGGGTCCCCCGGGTGGACAAGCCGGGGGCGCGAGTCAAAGCCTCGAAGGAATTTTATGAAGTGTCAAAAATCATTTGGAGATTATTAGAAACAAGACCGTCCTCAGGGGAAAAGTAAACTGCGTCACAGGCTGGGAGAAAGGTGAAAGACTCGGAGAAAAAAACGTGCAAAAGGACTGATGAACCAATTGCTTACCTCGAAGGGGTATGTATATTTCGTTGGCCGATGTTCATTTTTCTCTTGAGTGCTTGCGACATAGGGACAGTGACGAGAATAAACAGCAGTGCGGACACTGAGGACTACATCGGGGGCACAAGGACTTAACAAAAGAATCCAAAAAAGCGCCTGCGTTGAAACTGAATCGGCGAGCTACTCTTTGGCATACGGTAGACAGAGGAGTGAGAGGGCTGGATGGCGGGGACGGGGACGCATACAAAAAAAAAGAAAAAAAAAAAAGAACGGGGGGGGGAAGTGGGGTGGGGGGGGGGGGGGGGGGGGGGGGGGGGGGGGGGGGGGGGGGGGGGGGGGGTATGGGGGGGGGGGGGGGGGGGGGGGGGGGCGGGGGTGTTTGGGGGGGGGGGGGGTGTCGAAAACTGATTGCATACCAATTTGACAGGATTTTGTTAAATCCGAGTGCAGTGGGGGATCCTCATCTGTACGGAAAAAGGGGGGGAAGAGACAAGAGAAGAAAGCAAGAGAAGGGTGTCAATTTCAAGTGGGTCTCAAGGGGGAACAAGAAAGAACAATGGACTATCACGAGTAGAAGAAGAAAAAAAAAAGCAAACAACTAGTCTGCACACAGGGGGGAAAAAAAAAAAAACTACAACATACAAACACACCAAAACCACCACACGCAAAAAGACCAAAACAAAAAAAACCAGACACCCAGTGTTGCTCAATAACTGTGGGGAGAAGGTAAAAAGGGGGTGGAGGGGGTGCACTATTATCAGGATTGGATACATGGCTCAGGGCGCGGGGGGATGCAGGGGGAACTCAAAGAATGAAGGGAAAAGATAAAAAGGAAAGCTGGACTTCGCTTTCAGCAGGGCGCGGGTCAGAACGTAACTGGAGCCTGATTTAGTCGAAGATGCGCGAGGAGACAGTTATCTCGTGAGGGTATGGAAGGTTGTCTGCGCGCCTTCAGAAGGGGTTGGGGGAACAAACAGATCTCAATGCCTCGAGTGAGTCGCCTCTTGCTAGAAGGGCGGAGAACGACAGTGGGGGGGGGGGAAATATAAAGACCAAGAAGAATTAACTAAGGTTAAAAACATCAAAGGCAGGGGGCGCTGAAGAAATCAGGTTGCAAAAAAAAAAAACTTCAAAAGGCGAACTGTTCCAATATAGCGTGGGTTTCTTGACGCTGGGAAGGAGGTGGATCTGAGGGGGGGGAGTGTTAAAATAGCAGCAGTATGCAATAAAAAAGAACAGAAAAGAAACATAGGGGTGAGAAGAGGGGGAGAAGACCCCCAAAAGCGAACTATTTTGCGGTGGGGGGGGAGTTTTCTTAAACCTGGCGTGCAGAAAAAAGGAAAGAAAGGGAAAGGTGAGGGAAAAAGAACAAACGAAAGCAGGTTCCTTAACGCTGGAGGGGGAAAATAAGGTGGGCGAAGGGGGGGCTTATAAAAGTGGCAACCGGTTTCTGTGCGATTTCTTTCAACTGTGAGTAATGGAGATAGGGAGGGGGGGGGGGGGGGGGGGGGGGGGGGGGGGGGGGGGGGGGGGGGGGGGGGGGGGAAAAGTGAGCTGTGGGTCTCTGCTACAAAATGGAACAGAGAGCAGCTTGGGTCCCGAGGGACTGATGTCAGTGACGAACTATTAAGCTCCTCAGAACATTACGGACGGCATCAGCAGAAGGAGGTACAAAAAAAAGCAGGAAAAAAGAAGCACGGTGTCATGCAGATCGGAAACAAGAAAAACCAGAGAAGGGGGGTGGGGGAATTCAATGCCTGATTGAGAAGAGGCACTCTTAGCCTACGCCGGCAAGTTAGATCCACTACGAGAATGAGGGTAGAATGAAAGTTGAATCTATCAACTAATGGAAAGGAGAAATCGGACTACACTGAATCCGATGGGGGTTGTCTCAAGAAACGGGAAACCAAAAAACTCCGTGACATAGGTACTGCGCGTGGGGGAAAAAAACAAACCTGAACGAGGGGCACCAAACCAAAACAATACAAGTAAAAATTGGTGGAGTCAGGAA
>Ga0179591_1302695_pt1 | contig 14651 bp, 20 predicted proteins | sample CZOMad2_1_08_16f_FD_182891 | JGI IMG/M metagenome (GOLD analysis project Ga0179591, IMG submission 182891) | Vadose zone soil fungal communities from Angelo Coast Range Reserve, California, USA - CZOMad2_1_08_16fungal (PacBio error correction) | ecosystem: Environmental > Terrestrial > Soil >...
GCGTCAAGGGAGGGGAGAGCAGGGAATTAACCAGGGCCAGCCTTTCAGAGGGTAGTATGGGGTGTTCAACTTTTCTGGTGAATTCCCATCACAGTCTTGACATGGAGGGGGGAAAGGGTAGGGGCAGGGAAGGGTAATAGCGCAAAAAGCGTACGGAGAAGTGAAGGGATTACGGTTTTCGAAGTACTTGTACTGCTCGGATTACGAAAGGGGAAGGGGCGTGAAGTTGCTTTTAATTTTATGGCCATCACCTGGGTAGGAAGGAAGGAAGGGGAGGGGGAGGACCCAAAACTCAGGGGGAGCTTGATACGACGGGAGTATGAACAAAAAAAGACCCTTCTCTGGGAGAAACGGGGGAGGGGAAATGTTTCCACCGAGGTTTATTCAACTTCGTGGGCAAAAAGAGAGGGGAGGTCACGCCGACGAGTATTTATTGGTTCGTAGGGATGAAAGGGGGGGGAAGACCAATTAGACATAATCGAGAAAAGGTCCTACGTTTGTAAGTGACGGTTAGTAGGTGAAAGTGAAAGGTCTTCGACGTCAAGTGGACAAGAAAAAGAATTTTTAAACAAAAAAGCAAAATCCAATACCCTATGGAAAAAAGGAATCAGAATATCGGAAAAAAAGGGCATGTAAGGGAGCGTGAGGAAGGGGGGGAAGGTGGTCGGTGAAACTGAGACAGAGTTTGTCTTAGCCGACGAAGAAAGGGTGACCACCAAGGAAAGGGATGGGGTCAACCGTTACTTACTTGGGGGTAAGAATTAATAGCTGACGGTTCGTATGAAGGAACAAGGGAGGGGGACGTTCGTTCCATCCCAAGGGGGGGAGGTGAGATTGAAAATTTCCGACACAGTGGAAACGTCGTACAGGAAAGGAAAAGGGGGGGCTCAGGGGGAGGAGAGAAAACCAACAGAAAACCGCGCGGGAGGGGAAAAGGGAAACGTTTTTCCCATCTTCAGGGGGGAGAAAACCACCTGACTGTACGGCGGACCCCTGGTGGAAAGGGAAGACTGGACGGATGGTGTTGGTTGCCTGTGGGGGGAAGGAGCGGTATGTTGCTCATAGAGCGACGTGGGGGAAGGGGAATTCAGGGGGGATACGCGACAGCACCACGTAAAAAACATAGAGGAAGAAGGTGGGGTGGGGGGGGGGAAGTAAGGGGGTGATTGGGAAAGCACTGGTTGGGTACGGGGACGGGGGGGTGGGTGTGAAGTGAAGCAGTGACAAACGTCATGGGAGAGGAACGCAGAAGAACGTTGGACGGGTCAAGACGGTTTCATGAAAATTGGCGGAGGTGCCAAGGAGGGTAGGTTTTCTCCTCTGGGGCTTGAGACTTATCTTCCGGAAGGGGGAAGTTTCGAGGGGGAGGAGTGGTGAGGCAAGAAAGTAGAGTCAAGTACAAGGCAAGCTGTTGGAAAAAGGGAGGCAGAAGGCGAAAGGGTTAACTTAGAGGGGGGGAAAGTGGACGTTCACTGGGAAAGGGGGGGAAAAATGGAAAATCGTCGAAGAAATCTTTGGGGAGGGAGATTTAATCGTCTGCAACACGGCGGAAGGGGGTGGAGAGTAGCATACGTCGGGGGGGGGGGGAGGAGGGGGAAAGGGGGTCATTGTTGGCGGGGAAAAGGGGAGGTCCTAGAGAGGGAGGGAAAGGGCAGCTACCTCGACCACGGAGTAGCGTGCCGAATGGGGAAAAGGGCGAAAAAAAGGCTACTGTTCCCGGGGCACTTGTCGAGGCGATTGAGGGGAAAATGGGAAAAAGGACGAGAAGGGGAAAGGAAACGAAACGGGTAATGGAATGAAAAGGGAAATTCACCTGGACTGTCACTGAAAAGGAGGGGGGGTCAAACTTAATCCAAAGATGTTATTGGGTCAAAAAGGGGGGAGAAGAGAAAAACTTACTGCCGGTGATGTAAATCGCTCCTAAGAAGTAAAATTCAGCACTCCTCCATCTCGATATAAAGGGGAAAGAGGCGCAGACTAGTGCGACAACGGTGGGAATTTACGGGCCGGAAAAAGTTCAAAGAAAGGTCAATGGGGGCAGTACTACCCTTACTCCATGCGTGAAAAAGAGGAAGAGAAAGATCAAAGGGCAGGATCTAAGGCTCTTATCAAACAGGAGGAAAGAAAGGAGAGTAAGATCGTCAAACGGACCGAACATCCTGCCGGAAACGTACGAGCGGCGGAAAGGGGGACCTACTGGAGACTATGGCGTAAAACAGCGAAAAAAATTTTTGATTTGTTTCCTGTCACCCGGTTGGTTTTTATATAAAGACAGCCTAGATTACGGGAAGAAAAGATATAGAAAAAAAAAAAAGGAGAGAGGAAAAGAGAGAATGAGAAACTCGATTAGAGAAGAAGCATCGTCAAGGGAGAGGGGGAGGCTAAAAACCTTAAACCTCAATGGCCCGAAAAAGCCACAGAGAAAGGAAAAGCTCTTCTGAGCACATCTTTCACGAAAAAACAGGAAGAACGCTAAGGGGCCAATCATGGGAAGGGGATTGAGCCGTTGGCACATGGAGGGAAAAGGTGGATAAATGCTCTGGGGTGAACTTCCATTCATCATTCCGGAAGGGTAATAGGAATCCGAACTCCAGGGGCGTCAGTCAAGTAGAGAGGGTCACGAACGCCGTTTACCGTGTTGCCAAGAAAACAATAGGGACCACCGGCGCTAAAAAGGTCCGCCCATTTAAAGAAGTAAAAAAAAAGAAATATGTGAGTAATTAATCTCTTAATGGGGGGGGGGGAAAAAACCGGGGAGGATCATTACATCACAGGGACGACGTGAGACGCTCCCGAACTTCATGATTCCTAACATCAAAAAAAAATCGAGGGGACCGGCGACGCCAAATACGGAAGGAAAGCCTTTAAGGGAAAAGGTTTAGGTCGCCTTAACCTTTCGACACGGCGAAGGGATGGTCTTAAGAAGGTCAATGTAACACCTAATTACAGAAATTCCATTTGCGTCCTGGAACAGAACTTAGCCTTTCTCCTTCGGAAGAAAGAAGGGGTAGGCGGTTTGGGATGACGTCTGCCGCGAATATTCCTGTCCTAGAGGGCAAAGAAAACCTACAATCTCAACCTTGGACTCTAAACCGAAGAACAAGAAGTACGAGACCTACCACAAAAAAGCAAGGGAGGTGGGGAAAACACTCTGCCCGCACAAAAGGGGGGAATCCAAACTCTACGGAAAGATGGACTACCTACTGCACGCCCGCCAACGGTAAAAACCGTCGAACCGGGTACAGTGGGAAGGAGCGGAGCAAAGTCCCATTTTTGAAGAACAACAATCTTTTCCTGGAGAAAATGTCCGGAGACTGGGCGTGAAAACGGAACCACCAAGGGAATCCCATCAAGGAAGAAAAGACAGAAGACACAGGAACCTCAGCGGAGACGCAACCACTCAGGTACAGAAGGTAAATGCCACCTATAACCTTCGAAGCTATAGTTGAGAGCTGGAGGGGGGACCCAGAAATGGTGACCGTCGAAAAAAGTGTCACGGGAGTTCATCACATTTCAAAACACCACCGTGTCTAAAAGGGGTGTAAGGACACACCAAAAAAATGCACAGGGGGGGGGAGAATTCAAGGGGAGATTGGGGTGTGCCAGGGTTTAGGGGGCAGTATGTACTTCACCTGCCTCAGATCCGCTATACGTAATGAAGGAAAAAAATCAAAAAGAGGGGAGGAAAAAGAAAGGCAAAAAAAAAAAGAAACACTAATAAGGTGAGGAAAGATGAGAGAGGGGAAACAAAATTGTACGAAAAAAGCACTGTGATTTATTAGGAGGAAAAGGAGCGCAGGGGGGAAACCAACGTAAACCTTAGTCGAAAACGCCAAATGAAAGGAAAGGGGGTCTGAGTAGAAAATGAGCGGAAAAGGCTTAAAGAGAAAAGGTTCTTCCATGTCCTCTCGACAACCAGGGGGAGGGGGGAAATCATTAATCAACGCACCATCACTGGAGAATGCAGAAGAGAAGCAGCTATTAACGTGAAAAAAAAACCTTAAAGGGGAAAGAACCAATTCTGTCACCGCAGGGGGGGTAAAGCGGTCTTATGAAAAGACCAAAAAAGAGCTAAGTCCCCCCCCGGCCCTTGGGATCCAGGAAAAAAAGAAACTCAACAATCTGGTATCCTTTGGCTGGCGTCGGAAAGGGAGAAAAGAACCGCGTTCATCTTTCCGGGGAGGGAGGGGAAAGAAAAAAGTCGGGGGGGGGAAGTCCGTCGGAAGGCCATAATGCTGAAGGTAAAGGAGACGACTTAGCAGATTACCGGACTAACATTATCGGATGTAAAACAGGGAAGACCCCCTAAGTTCAATCACACAGCCCACAATCAAAAGAAGGTTCGAGGCGCCAAAACAAATCTCCTCGAAAAGAGCCGGGAAAACAAACCATCAACCTGGTGGAAAGAAAAGGGAGCAACACCACTTTAAGGAACTGACCGTGTGAGGGGATCCAGATAAAGGAGTGATCAGCGTAAAGGATTCCACAGGGGGGGGGGCAGAACCGCCAATTCGCCTAAAAGCAATGTGTTGTCCATCCCAAATCCGCCCTTAGCAGGAAAGGTTTGCACGAAAGAAAGGAAAAAAAACCGGGAGGGAGGAAACCTGACCGATGAAAAGCTCCTGGAAGATAGGGGGGAGATTAACCAGATTACTGTTTCAGACTCAAACCGAACGTAAAAGGAAATGGTTGTCCGATGAGGGGAGGGGGCCCAAGCCCCAGGGACAATCAAGGAAACTAAGATTGACACGGGCTTTGTTCAAAACAAGATACTACTACGAGGCAATACTCATCTCGCAAAACAACCACTGTATTAGAGTAAAATAAATAGGAAACAGGGGAAATTTCTATCTAGAAAAACCGAAATTTCAAGAGCTCAGGTGAAAAAAAGGGGATTGCCCTAATTTGGAATCAAGAAGAGGAGGGTAAACATTCTTGAATGATGGTCCCTAAAGGAATCGGGGGGAATAGAGAAACGAGGGGACCAAAAAATTGAGGTTAAGTTTCAAGGGGTACATTGGAGAAGAAGGTGTTGGACTTTCTCTAAGACATCCCTTGGCAGATTGGGGAAGGCGGATGGGGTTTAGGCAAAAAAATCACTTTCTTTGTAGAAGGGGGGGAGGTTCTGCCCACCAGGGATAGACGGGGGATCTGGGAGGGACGACGCCTCTAGGAAAGGGAAACAGACAGTTCCGATGGGAGAAAAGGTTGATTTGATGAATCCACTATTTTAAGGGAAATAGAAGGGCGAAGGGAGAGGGGGTTGAGGGTGGGCGACTCCGAGCGGGAGTTTGAAAAACGTTATTCTTTTTCAGGTGGGGGGAAGGCAGTTATACCTCCTATCATTTTGCTCCGACGGGGAAGAGGGCGGGTGACTTCGTTAAGTCATCATTGAATGGAGGAGAAAGGCATTTTAAAAAAGCATCTTGCGGACCGCAGGAAAATACCAGCTGAAAGAACCGGTGGAAACATCCCCGCCCGATCACGGGGATAAAAGAGGGGGAACAATTCTGTGGCGGGGTTACATTTAAAAGGCCGGGGTCTTTACTCGAGAGATGGTGGTCGGTGGGCTAGACGCACGACGTGGCCACAGCTTACCGATTTGGTAAGGGAGGATGGGTTTCGTAGGTTGACTGATCTGGATTCGGGAATATCTTTAAGGGTTGGAATTAATGAATTTTTCCTCCTGGAAAGGGGAACTCAGAAAAATTTCCTCCACCGTTTCGGCGTCCTGATTGGGGTGAGTACATGGGGGGGGGTGTGGGGGGGGGGGGGGGGGTTGTTGGGGGGGGGTGTTTGGTGGTTGGGTTTTTTGTGAGTCAGAGAAAGCCGCCTGGGACGCACGGTGGTCGTTGGGGGGGGGGGAGGGGGGGTTCCTCGGCGACGGGTTCGACGGAAGAAGGATCTGCGACAAGGGGGGGGCTAAGCGGTAACGTCGCAGACTGCACTGGGTGGGGGTGTTGTGGGCAATTGGGGCGTGACTGTGAGTGGGAATAAAAGGACGTGCGCCGATTGGGGAGTGGTGGCGCAACAAAAACAAGAGAAAAGACAAACCTGACTCTGGGTTTTGATGTTCGGGGACTGAATGATGGGCGCAAAAGGGGAAAGTCCGAAACGGGGCAGTTTAATGTGAAAAGGGGAAGAATTTACATTTTTGCGAGGAGGACCAGGAGAGAGTTCCGAATAGTAAGGTCGAAGGGCGAGGTTAAATTGACCGTATGTCTTGACGCGTTTGCGTACTAACGAGGGGGGGGGGGGCAGGCATCATTTTCCTTAACGATGTGGACTCGCTATCTGTTGGGAAGGGGGGAAAAAAAAAATCCTAAGCGTCACAGTCCCAAGGAACTGGGGGGGAGGGGTTGAAAAAAGGAAAGGGGGAGGGAGTCTTAAGAGGAGGGGAATGCTGGCGGAGGTAGAACAATTAGTCAAAGAAGAGATCCTCTTGAAGAAAATAGGGTGGTCTGGGCGCGTTTTTAATCGTGTCAAAAAGAGGGGGGAGGAGGGGGGGGGGGTAAAGGGGACTAAGTCCTTGTATCTTTAACCGCTTTAATGGGAAGGGGGGGGGGAGTTGTGCAACTGGCAGGAAATTGACATTGATGAGAAGAGTAATGCACTTCGCGACACAAGGCGACCAACGGGACTATTCCTTTCCTTAAAGCCTTCAATAGACTGTTAGGCGTCACTGCGTAAAAAGGGTCGGTTACGAAGAGTTCCGAAAGGAAAGAAGGTCGGACACGGAAAAAGTTTTTCCAAAAAAAATGAAACAGGTGCAAGACTGGCTCTTACGTCGTATGGGAGAAGGAATAAAGAAAGAGGGGGGGATTTATAATGCCAGGGAGTAGGGGACGGAGACGGCAGAGGGGAAGGGCTGGACAAGAGGAGAAGAGTCGTACCTTAGCGAGAAAAAGAAAACGTGAACGTTTTCAAAAAACAAAAACGTCTGAGGATCAGGAAGGGGGTCGGGGAAAAGAAAGGAAAAGGGGGGGGTTGAGGTGAGGGGGAACAAACGTAAAAGAGGAGGATCAAGGGGAGAGGAGAAACCGTACTCTCCAAATTGGCTGTGATCGACGATAAAGATGAAAGACGGGAATCCGTGCCTCAAGAAGCGCAATGAGCAAAAGGAGGAAAGGGAAAGAGGATGCTGCAGCAAGGGCTAACAGAGTGAACACCAAGCAGTCAAGTGGGGGCAGGCGTGGAGAACTATTCTCAGCATCTAAAAGGTAATCTGGGGAGGGGGGGGAAGTCCTGCGTTGGTTGGGGAGGAACAAGAAAAAATAGGTTATTTTGGACTAATCGTGGGAAATACTGAGAGAGAAAAAAAAAACTTGAAGAAAGGGACGAAACTAATCGTACAAGAAATCCTTCTTTGGTATAGGGGAGGACCCAGAACCGCAGTTAAAGGACAAAACATGCGGGGAATGGAGGGGGGCTCTAGGAGTATCAGAAAAACTAATCATCTTTCTTACTGTTTTCCAAAAAGAGGGAGAAAAGGGGAGTGCCGACGCCCTCACTTTCTGAATCCGTTGCTAGAAAAAAGGGTCGAAGGGGGGGAAACTCCATACCTTGGTATCTAAAAAAACGCCATCCGGGGGTCCAGGGGAATTCCAGGAAAAAGAAAAGGAAAATCAGCGGCCGGGGACCTTTGTTGACCTTCCACTCGGGGGAAGGGGAAAAGGAAGGTACTGGAAACCATTGCCTTCCTACTTCTGAAGAAAAAGGGGAGAATCTCCATGTTAGGCATCGCTGATGGTCAAAACCGGCGAGAAGGGAAAGAAAACGCTGAGGGCGCTCTCCACATCAGAGGAAAAGGATTGAATAAAAGCGACGGATTTCCGACTCCACAGAGAAGTTGCCTATCACGGTGCAGTTAGAGGTTGAATCGACTTGTTCGGGAACGTACTCCTCTGCGTTTCGGATCAGCCGAGTGGAAAAGGAGGGAAGAGAAAGGGCAAAACGCGGAACATAATTCTTCTCAGAGACAATAAAAGGGGGAGGAGAAGTGAGGTTCGCGACGGAACCGCCGCCTAAAGAGGGAGGGGAAAAGAAAAACATCAAGCCCACCGACGGACGGGAAAAGACCCAAGAAAACTACCAGTCCTCCGGTACCACAGAAGCCCGTGTGAGTGAAAAAGAAGAAGTCAAAAGAAAAAGAGGTGGACTTCCCGATATAGCAGTCTCTACGGGGAAAGCTCAGGTGTAAAAGCGAAAGTTACCCCGCCGGGAGGGAAAAGGTTCTTTTGTTGGAAAAAAACAGCGTTAAAAAAAAAAAGTGGTAACCGGGGGAAAGAGTCTAGTGCCGGTGAACAGAAAAAAACGAGAGTCTATACCCCGACCACACGAACCGGAAACAGGAATCACCGCAGTCGCCACTCCAACAAGCAGAGAAGACTGGGGAGAGAACCAGGGCCTCAGCACAGATTTTTCAAGAGAGGGGTCAAGTCAAGGGGTGACCGTGCGGCACGGGGCAAGGAAAAAAAGCCAGACTAGATAAGGGGAAAAGGGGAGCCCATACAAAAAACCACTTCAAAGAAAAGGAGGATGAAAAGGGGGTGAAGTGTAAAAAAAAGGGGGCGTAAGGGTCTGATTCAGAAAGGGAGAGATAAAAATCATGATGCACACATAAAACATGAATACCCACGCAGCATAATAAACTCCAACAGACAGAGGGAGGAGCGAGAACTGAAACAGGGGACCGTACCGTAAAATTTATGGCGAGAGTGACAAGTGAGAAGATGTTTAAAAAACGTCAACCTGAAAAGCCCGGGGAGCCGGGGAGGGGATTTGAGAGCCTACCCCTTTCTCAAACCGCCACTGGTCCTTTAGAAGAGAAAAAAAGGGGTTTGGTCAAGGATCGAAACTAAACGAAAGGGGGTGGACAAAATTATCAATCAACCCCGAACGGGAGAAGGATCAACGATCAACTTAATCAAGTCGGAGGACACCAGAGTAAGGAGAAACAAATGAGGTCGACGAGGGTAAACCAGGGAGGGGGGGAGGGGTAGGTAGGGGGCCACAAGATTCTACGAAAAGGAAACTGAAAGGGGGAAATACTCACAAAAAACGTCACTGCCCAAAGGGTGGTGAAGGGTAGAGAGGCTTCCGAGGTCAACACAGGGGGGTCCATAGTGGGCGCCATCGCCCGCCACTCTTCTTGGGGGGTCAATTGTCAGGGTCTAAAAGCAGGAGATTCTTCTTTACTACCGGTCACGGAAGCGGGAAACGGAGCAATACCGGAAAGAGATCGTCCTAGCGAGTCAAAAAGGTTCACAAAAAGAAAGATCCCCAAGAAACTACGATGGACGGCCGGGGTCTCAAAAAGAACACACGAGAAGAGAAAAAAGTCTCAGCAATCCAACTCTGTTTACAGCAGGATAAAAAGATCCAAAAAACTTAAACCTGTAATGGCAGGTCCGAGAGAAAGGAGTACAATAAAGACAGGCGATGCAAAAGGGGGGGGGACATAGCAAAGCCAACTTCAGAAATACGCTGTATTGCAAGACACAAAAGAAAAACCGGGTCAAAACGGGGATGTCCCTGATCACGTCCAACATGTGCGAAACCGTCATCGGAATTCAGGAGCTTGAGCGGGGAGCTACCCAGATTCTGTCCTGATCAACAGGGGAAGTCAATGCACATGGCGTAACCGTAGAGGAAAGTTAAGGGCCAAGCCTCAAAGGAAAAGGAAGCAAGATAAAGGCGGCACGGTCTTGGGGTCGCAAACCGCTCGATCTACTAAGCCGAGCTCTCTGAACAAAAGGAAGAGGGGAGGGAACCATCGGGACGCGCGAGGCGAGTCGAAGGGGAGACCCCACAAAGGAAGACTGCTTGAATGTGTATTTTAAATGGAGGGGGGGTCGGCATCATCGAAACATGGCTAAAGGGAGAGGGGGGACGAGTAGTGGGGGAATAGCGAAAAAAACGGGAAAACAAAGGAATTTCCAGAGGAAGGGGGACGATTGTTGGACTTTTGCGGGGAAGACGAAAGGGGAAGGAGAGGCATGGGTTTTGGTCCAATCACATTTCTGGTGTAAGCAGGGGGTAGGGATGCCAACAGGGGAATCGGCTGATGAAGAAAAAGAATATAGGGAAACACCTACGTACAGAGAACCGTGCGGGGGGGAAGGGAGGGTAAAAAGTTAAACCCTTCTAATTGAGATGAGAAAGGGGGGGGAGGGGGTCGAGGAGGTAAAGTTGAGGGTGTCGGAGGGGTGGGGCATGTGGGGAGAGCAACTGTAGCCGGAGAGAGGGGCGGAAGAAAGTGAATCTTCCTTAGGTCGTAAAAGAAGATTCGGGAGGGGAGAAAAAAAAAGGTCCCAATCGAGTGGGCGAAAAGCCCAGTGCAGAAAGCTTACCGGACCCGGTTGAAAAGGAAGAATATCATGCTACCACGCGGCAGTGAAAAGGTGAAGGGGGGAGGAGGAGGAAATCGGGTACTTAAGACGAAAGGTGTGTCTTTTCGCAAGAGAGGAGGGGAAAAGACGCGGGCAGTCGCCAGAAAGTAGTGGTGGAGAAGTAGCTGAGGGAATAGGATCTATACCTTGATTTGGTTTGTGGGAGGAAGTGACATCCCACTTGAATTTTAGCGCGATGGAAGAAAAAAGGGGGATGCCTCCGAAGGGGGGGACGTGGCGCCAGTGGCAGAGAAGAACACCTGGTGGCTGGTGAATGCTTGGGGGAAAAGGCGTAGTGGTCATCTAACATCACCTGTTTCTGCAGTCAATGGGGGAAGGGATAGGGATCCTCGGCGGAAGTGTGGGGGGGGGGGAGTGGGGTGGGAGAACGGAAAATTTTGGATAAATGGAAAAGACGAGAGCTCTTTTATGGGAAGTGAAGGAGAGAACAAACACATCATCTCCAGAAAAAAAAAGAGGAGGGGGGAGCTGTTGTCTGGGGGAAAAGGAGTTAAGGGTGGGGAGTCTTTCCAACTTTTACGCGGAAGGGGGGGGGGCTTTTTAATTACATTTCCCGGGGGGGGAGGGAAATGTGGGAAGGGAGGAATGCCTTGACTATTACGTTTCGAGAAAAGGCTCTTGAATGAACGATTGTTCTGCCGTCGTAGTTTGTGCGTCGAAGGAGTAGGTGGAGGCTTACTGGAAGTAGTGATGGGCTCATGATAGGGGGGGGGGGAAAGTTGCAGAAAAGCGAAAGGCACATGGAGGAAATGTCAACGAGGGGGGGAAAGAAACTTGGATTGCCGGTCGCTCCGAAGGGGTAACGGGAGAGGGAAAATACGTTATTGGGCAGTTTCGACCTCGAAAATAAAAACACTTAAGGGAAATCGTGGGGTGAGGTTATTGTTAATCGTAAACAACGGAGGGGGGGGGAGGTGGTTGGGTAAGAGGGTCTAACGTCGTGGTGATCGGTACGTTAAAAAAAGGGGGGGGGGCAGTTGTGTGGTGAGTTCCCCGCTGAGGCTCTATATTCACTGAGAGAAAAAGACTACAAAAAAAGGAGGAATCCGGAAGAGGGCACGCCGCTAAGTCGACTGTTTCAAAAACTGGATTGAGAGAAAAGGGAGGGGTGAAACCGGAGTTCCCAACGCATAGGGGCGGGGGGGGAAAAAAGGGTTATCAAAAAACCTGAAAGGACAGGGGTTCTCAGGGTAGGTGGCGCGGGGCAATACCGAAGAAAGTTATGGGGGAAGAAGGAAGATTGAAGAGCTTAACTCAGGTGCAAGTGGGGAGGGGAAAGCGCAAACAAAACCCTTTCTGGAAAAGAAAAGTATAACAGCCGCCATGGGAGATGGAAAAGGTGCCTACGGTAAGGGAACGACACGATGTGGTCGGACCTGAAGGGGTGAATTGAAGAACAATGTGCGAAGTTCACCACGTCCCCGGCGGGAGAAAGGAAAGAGGGGGAAGCCGAATACGGATTCCAAATGCGTGTCTTGGGGAGAAGGATACAGGAGGGAGGAGCATTTGCCGAGGAAAAAACAGCGAATGAAAGGGGAAATACCGAATCGTAAGCGGAGAAGGAAGGCGTATCTTTTAACCGTACTATTGGGTTGGAGAAAGGGGGGGAATTACGGACGAAAGAGTTCTGGGGAAGCGGACTAAGTAGATGGATTGTTTCCTTCCATTTCATTAAGGGGTGGAAAAAAAAAAAAGGAAGAGAACTCCAGGGGGTACGAATCGGGGGCGCATCTCTAAACACGTAGAGGGAAAGGAAAAGGAAAAGAAAGAAGACCTCGATTCGTACCCACACCAGGAGGGGGGAAAGGAAGAACCAACTTAACCTAATGGTAACCAAATCCATTGAATTTCTTTCCTGCTGACAAGAGGAAGAAAGCCTTCCAAGGCCAGCCGCTCGTAGATCATATGGGGAAAGAGGGGAGGGTAGCACCGACGCATCCTTTCGCCCCGTGTGAAAAGTTCTCTTTCGTCCGTCAATTCCTCAGGTACAGGAGGGAAGAAAAAGACTCCTGGTGCGTACATCCTGTAAGAGAACAGAACATGATCAGCGCGAAAAAAGGGATTAATCACCGGTGTTCAATTTAACTCGGAAGTGTCCGACCCCGAAGGAAGAAGGGACCGGTAAATCATCGAAGATGGAGGGACTGAAAAGGGGGACCCAAGAAAAGGCGGATGATGGAGAGAAAGAGGAAAAAGTGAGACGCTAGAAAAAGATATTAGAAACGATTCCATAACATAAAACCGCGAGGGCAACGCCACCTAAAGACGTAAAAACGCACAAGTCCTGTTTCATTTCGGGTTAACGAATGGCCTTTTCGGTGAAAAAACCAACGATGCTTTTCTGAACTCCAGGTTCCAGGGCAAGGGGGGAAAAAAAGGGGGGAAAGATCACTTCCGCTGGGAAGAGGAGGAGGAAAAAAAGGCGTAAAAGGAGGCCCCGTAAAAGTCTAAGGGGGTAGAGTTGGTCGCGACGGAGCATGAGATCTCTAGAGCGGCGGCACACCACACCATCATAGAGTACTGGGAACGACGGAAAAAAAACCCTGAAAGGAACGGGACACCCTACAATTCTTTGATACGAGGAAAATAAGAAAAGAGAAAAGGTGGCTAAACGCACGAGCATGGGGGTCGGACCTACGAAACGGAAGCGTGACGTCTACTGTACATACCGCCGCCGGAAGAGACACAAAAGACGGGGGGGCAAGCACAACATTTCCCTTGATCAAATGGAAAGAGGGAAGGAGGGAGTCACAACATCCAAAAAACCAACAGAAAATAGCTAGCCAACTCCGCAGGAAGGGGGACTGTCGATCACAAGCAAAAGAACAGCTTATACCATACGCCCGTCAAAAAAGTAAAAATTTCACAAAACGGGAAAAAGCGCGGAAAAGAGAAGAAGGGGGAAACTCTCAGCGGGGGTAAGAAACGACAGGTGCCAGGGGGAGGAACTTGGTCACTGGAATTCACCCGAAGGAGAGACGTGACCTTAAGTGGGAGGCCCCCACCACCGGCCGGGAAAGTCAAAGAAAAACGCGTCGAATGGGGGGGGGAAAGGTGGAGACTGGTAAGGGTCTGTAAACTGAAGTTGCAACTGCAAAGAAAGTACTTCTTAGTCCGGAAAAAAGAAAAGGAACAACACGCGAAAGTACCCAAGTCCAAGAAAAACAAGCACTTCCTTCGATATTTAGGGGAGACAAAAAAAAAAGGAACCATGGGGGAAAGGAAAGGAAAGGTGGGAGTCCGCGAACCGTGAGAAAGGCTGTGGAAGAAAAGGACAGCCTGACCACCCCAAACCTTCACGGACGGGAAAAGGGGGGTCCCGAACAATTTCTGAAAAGGTCAAATTAATGGGAAGTGTCACAGGTGGTGCGCCAATACCTAAGCAAGTGGATTAACAGAAAGAAAGGCAAACCCTAACATCTGTCGGATTCATATATAAAGGGGAGAGAGACGCGACACCATTACGCCCGTCCTACACCTCTTGGAAGAGGGGGGAAAAACTGTGCGTTCTTCTCAACACCACAAAGCTCGTCGGAGGTCCTACGCCCTGGTCCCTTCCTCTTCCCGTCCAAATATCAAAGGAAAAGGGGGGGAGATTGGGCTGCGGCCAAAGTTCAAAAGGGGATTCAGCTTTGAAAAAGCACTGGGCTATCCACGCTTCGTGGTCCCATTGCCGACGAGCCATTGTCAATTCTAGTGAAAGAAAGGAAAGACGATTAAGTCAGGGCAGAAAGTCTATAAGGCTCAGTGTCAATCCAATCCCAAAATATCCGAAAATACATAACGATTTGGTGAGTTCTAAAACACAAAAAAAATAGAAGTCGCAATATAGCCACCATCAAAATTTGAAAAGAAAAGGATTATCCATTTATTCAAAACCTGGAGGGAAAAGGTGTCATGACAAGCGTTGCTCTTCTCAGCTCCCGAAAAGGAAAATGGTGGGTCAAAAAAGCCACCTTTACGATAAAAGAAAAGGGGAGGGGGGGGGGGACTCAATAATAACGCCCTGGTCACAAGGCAAGGGAATTTATATTTCCGAGAACGTCCACACCGTCGTCGTAAACCGACGGAAACGTGAAAGCTCCACGGTCTAGGAGGTAGAGAAAGGACAACAAGATCCTGCAGCACCGATAACCTTCAAAAAAAAGGGGGAGCCTCCGGGATGGGAAAAGTGCCAACCCCACGGTCACCAAGCAAAGACAGGTAGGGAAGCGGGGGTCGTCACGGCTCGAGAGAAAA
>Ga0179591_1196081_pt1 | contig 14648 bp, 4 predicted proteins | sample CZOMad2_1_08_16f_FD_182891 | JGI IMG/M metagenome (GOLD analysis project Ga0179591, IMG submission 182891) | Vadose zone soil fungal communities from Angelo Coast Range Reserve, California, USA - CZOMad2_1_08_16fungal (PacBio error correction) | ecosystem: Environmental > Terrestrial > Soil >...
ACCGGGAAACGAAATGATATGTTGGAGAGGGGGGGACGAGTTGCAACGTCGACGCCCAGGATCCGCTGTAACGCCACCAGCACTACACTACCCAGGTGGGACCACTAGGGGAAAAGAAAGCAAGGAAAGCGGACAGGAATGCAATTGCAAAACCAGAGAAAGGCAGGGGGGTGATCACACGGGAATGACCGTGGACCGCCAAAAAAGAGGTTAGGTAAGCATTTCATCTCTAAGAGGGGGTTAGAGGGGTCACGACTGACAGCGGGGAGCCCGGGCAGGCAAATGCCTGAAAATTTTCTGCAGGCAAACAACTGCGAACTCGACGTCCTTCTTGAAGTCTGAAAAGGAAATGAACAGAAGGCGTGCCGCCTGAGGAATGGAGAAAGAAAGGCTAGGCCCTCAGGGAGTCTTTCTCGAAGAAGTCCCCCTCACCGGTGATACTACATACATCCGAAGGTACTGCGGAAGAAGAATCCGCCGGCTAAAAGGTCCTCAAACGCTCAAGACTCGCATGGTCCAATTGTAACACTTTAGAGAAGTCGGGGGAGGACCCCGCGGCATAACACAAAGGAAAAGGGTCGAAAACGAAAAAACCAACTGATCTACTACCTACTAAGAGGGAATAAATAGGTCCCAGGCGTGAAACCATCTTCACAGAGAGACATAAGAGGGGGAGACGAGCAGGAGGCGCTGAGGAGGGGAACCCTACAACCTTGTCCGCTACTTACTGAACGGCCCCCAAAAAACTGGGGGACCAGCCACCGGAGAGAAGAGCTCGGCTACCACACCGAAGAAATGGGGGCCTTCCTTAGACTTGAAAAGTCAGGCGGAAATGACAGGGAACAGGAATAATTGGGGAGAGCCTGAGTTCTGTGGAGACGGAAAAAAATTTGCGGAACCAAAAGTCCCCTTTTTGTTAGCGGACTGTTGGTTCGGGGAAGAATAGAAAGCCTGGCGGGGTCGGAGGGCCGTCCTTGGTTAGTATCCAAGTGAGAAAACATCTCGCCAGGTCTTAGTGGCGAGAAGAACTGTATAGTGTCAAGGGAAATTCCAGACAAGACTTGTCGACGTTACAAGGGACGAGGGGGGAGAGTTGAGTCGTAGGGGGAATACGCACGGACCTCCATGGACAAGGGTGGCAGAAGCGTTGGTTTTAACGGGGGAAACTCAGGGAAGGGAAGGACTTTCATCAGGGCAAAAACTTCTATGTACTGCGAGCAGCTAGGGGGCTCTTGTTCCAGACGCCGTAACGTGTCGCGCGACTGGAGACTAGGAGAAACGACACTTCCCCTACAGCAATATGGGGCCTACCTTACGGAGGGGAAAGGGATAGTTAGGATAAGTCTGGATCGGGGAGGGAAGTTGCAGATTTTACAGCGGTAGTTTCTGAGCTTCTACCGCAGGGCGGTCAGAACGAAGGGATTGTCCGCTGGAAAGGTAGACTGATTTTCGGCGGTTTGGGATGCTGTCATTTACCAACTTCAACACCTAGAAAAGGAGAGGGGGTACAAAGAAAGAGTGGACTGGGCGCTTAAAAAGTGCAGATAGAACCAAAAATGGGCGCAACAGAAAGACGTTCGCGGGGTGCACACAACTCGAGGATCAGAGCTAAAAATCAAACGTGAGAGAGGGAAAATCTATAGGGGACTTCACTATGGCGTTGGACTAAACGAGGGGGACTGGAGAGGGGGTACCTGCTAACCATTAGAGTTGGACGGAGAACTTATAAAAAGGACACTACCCTGGACGCGGGGGAGTGTGTTTGACGCACTAAACCGATATCCACCAAGTTCCATAAGGGTGTATGAGGAAAAAAAACGTCGGCGTTGAAAGATTACCGCCTCGACCCTTCTGTAGAGTGGGCAACCCCTAGCCCAGTCATCACTCACTGTAGTAAGAAACGACGTCACCGGGAGAAGGTCGAAAATCAACTCTCTCGTTCACGGGATCTTCAAAAAACCAAGAAAAAAATACCTACAAATTAGGAAAAGCATCCAGAGGATGTCCTAAGTCAGGACCACTGAGTCCACTGGTAATCAAAGTACATCAATGCGATTTGGACGGCATCAAACCAAGGCACGAAAAGGAGTATAGTGAAAGTTAAAACGTCCGTACAGAAAACTCAAGCTCTAGCCACGGTAAATAATTCGTCGTGAAGAGTCTTTCTTACAAGGGCGGAAACTGGGGGGGGGGGGGGGGAGGGATCCACGGAAAGGAAGAAAAACCTGGTACGACAATACAAGAAAGGAAGTAAGAGGGAGTCCCAATCGGGGGGAGGAGGACCAGGGCGAACACCTAAATAACAGAGAAATTAAAAAAATCCCTACCTCCCCCAAGGAAAAATTGGCAGGAAAGGGGGAGCAGAAACCTTTTGGGGGGCGAACGGCAAAAGAATAAATTACAGATGGGGCATTCAAATCTTGACCAAGACGTTCAAGAACATCCAAATGATTTATCCTAAAGACCGGGAGAGATGAAGAGTCCGGTTTGAAATTACGCCTTCCTTCAAAAGCGGAGCCGGTTTATGCGAAAAAAGTCCTTCTTGGAGTTAAATCTTCAGGGGAAAGACGGAGGACAAGGTCCCGGGGACGAAACGAAGGACGCAGGCAAAGTGAGTATATCAAGTTGGCTTCGGTCAAGAGAGAATCTATAAAAAAAGGGACAAGGGGGAGAAGCCGGGTCGTAAAGCTTCACTAGAACCTGGGCCCATGGGCCTACCTGCTCCCGGAGTAAGCAGGATCGGTGAACCTAGCTTTGGGAAGCCACGTAATCAGTTGGTAAGGTGAAGGAGACAGAGCCCTAGTTGAACCAAAAGGTGAATTGTGAAACGAGGGAAGCGCCAATAGCAAGGTCGTCCTCTTATCCTGAGGATGGGTGCGCGGACTGCAACGGAAAATCCGGGAGTACGTAAACGCAAGGGGGAGACCAGAGGCGACGTTGGCCAGAATACCATTGAACTAAAAAAAAAAAAACAAGGATCCAATTACTCGGGACAGACATAGAACCCCCTCGTGAGGAGGGCTTCACGCGGAAATAGTTGTCGAAAATCAGAGGAATCAAAAAAGGGGGATGGCGTACTCCCCCGGGGGGAAGTTCGAGTGGGAAACAGGGGGAGATTACGGTCCGCGGACTGGAATTCGGTCGATGTGGGCGAGCCTAATGTATGTCAATAGGATGCTAAACGGTGAGGGAGGGAAGGGAAAAAAAACTAGAAAAGGATAAAAAAAAAAGAATTGCGTCAAGCTCTAGCAAAAACAAGGAAAGAGATGGGACGCAATGCTCTTGGGACTTGTCTATTGGAAACGACCCTCTCTCAGCGGAATCCGCCTGGAAAAACGAGCCTCCCCTACCTCTATGTGACAAAAAGCGGAAGAAAAAAAGAAAAGAGAACGGGTATCTCATTTGCCTGGGAAAAACCCCTAGACTTCACAACGGTTGGACATCAACAGTGGGGGCAACTTCGTAATAGGACAAAGTGGCGTGACAGGTGGGGACGAGAAGAGAAGAGGTGGGGGAGGCGTCTGGGTCAACACCGGAAGAAATTGAAAACGTTACCCGGCCTGCAGTAGTCGCGCCACGGAGGAAATATCTTGCGAAAAGGGGGAGTGATAACTAATAAGTACAATCAGGGAAGAAGGAGTCAAAGTAGCGCAACGAGCCCGGAGAAGACTATTCAGAACCAAAAATTTGCTGGGCTGAAGCCAAAATAAGGTCACTTTTAGGTTTCTCCTGAAACTAAGACCGAGAGGAGTCGACAGAGCTCGCCGGCTACGGGCTTCAGGAAAAGAAGCCTCGAAAAACTCGAGTCGCAATTCCCTGTTCCAACTAATAAATCTACAGGGATACCAAAGGGGAAAAAAAACTGGCAAAGACGAGATCGACGACAGCCAACGGGGAAAAAGAAAACAACCTGTCTGGGTATAAAGAGGGTAAGACTTTCTTAACAAAATGAGCTACTACAACGACCGAATTAGTAGAGGGAGTTAGACTAAAAAATGGTCAGAAGACGGAAGGAGGAATAAAAATCAAAAACTCTGGCCCGATGTCCACGCTTAAGAGGAGGAGAGTCTAAACACTACGATTTCACGAAGTGAAAAGGGGACGGACGGGCAGCGTGATTGCAAATTAGGAAGGAGCAAAAGAGTGCTTCTCTGGTGACACCAAGGGAAGGCTTGGTCTCTACTTGGCAGTGAGGGAAAGGCGGATAAGCATGGAAGGGGTCATGGGTCCTTCCTGGGTGCTCAATGCGAAAGATAGGTGGTGAATAAAGCTAGGGATTCTCAACAGGGAGTTTCTTAAGGGGTAAATACGAACGGGGATAGGGTGGGACAACTTCCAGGTCAGCGAAAGCTGAAAAATGTCTACTCCCTGACCTTTTTGCATCAGTACGCTTTGACAACGAGAAAAGTTTACCAATACAGTTAGGGCCAGGCCTTGGGGGAGACGGTGGGGGACCAGCCATTGCATGACGTTCGGTCCAGTGGAAAGGAGGGGGAGTTTCCTACAGCGTTCGAGGGGGTTAAGAATCCAAATGGGAAGTTAGCGGACCTTAAGGAGTAAAAATCAGACCCCCACTGGGGATCACGGAAGGTAGAAAATCAGTCTTTTGGGCGGGGAGTCTATCCGGAAGAATTTATGGACTGGTAAAAAGAGGGGGCAAAAAACTCGTACAATCTGTCTGGCGTAAGCCCGCTAATGGGTCTAACCTATTGAGAGTTTACTTTGTTAAAGCTTCATTAGAAAAAAATGCAAAAACACAAAGAGGGAAACGCGATGTCCGGACTGTCGTAAAACAATCCGGCAGCAAAAGGGACCACTCGCCCTCGTCGCGCCACAGGGCAGAGGAGAATCCGATAGCTAAACAACCACACGGATGAGAAGAATGCATCGGTTAAAACGAACGATGGAGGGCTAAGGGCAAATTTTTCTGCTCTACTGTGGAGGATCCCTACTCTGGAAAGACAAAAAGTGGAGAGGGGGGAAAGGGGGGGGGGTCATGAAAGCCTAAAAACACGTGGAAGCACCGCGGTCAAGTTTCTCTAAAGCTGGGTGACCAATCACTCCTAAGAACTTGCCAGGTAAAAGGGAGGATGGTAAAAAAGGCCCACGGGGGGGACGCACATCCTTACTCCATACGACGGAACGCCGTAAGGTCGAAAAGGAAACCCTAAGCAACTCTTCCAGAAGAGGATATCAAATAGAAGGCGCACTAAGAGGGTGCGAGAGAAGCGCAATCTGAAGGAAGTCCTCTACGCGCGTTAAGGCAAAGCCAAGAGTGCAGAGGTAAAGGTCTCCAAGACATCAAAAAAAAAGGCAGAGGGGGGGGGATTGTCGAGAGTCTCCGTAAAGAATAACAGAGACCGGTACGAAAAAAAAGAACCGACTTATTCGTGGTATTACTTGGAAAGGGTATCACAAAAAGTGAAGAAAAGGCAACCGGGGTAACGACCATCCAGTCTAATCGTCGACATTGGAAAAAAAGATCTTCGTAGGCCGGAATTACTGCTAACAGAAAGGAACAATTCAGTATCTGAAAGAGCCCGGAAACCAAGTAAATCGCACAAAAGGGTTGAAGCCTTGTGGGGTTTTAACTACTTTTGGTCAAGAACAAAAAACAGCTCAAGTGTCCATTAAATGGGAATAAACATGAAGGACGCCCCAAATTTGACACATCTTACATTTCCACAGTAATAAGGGGGTGTCCTGAACGGTCAAAAGAGGAACTGGTGGAGAGCGGGCATATTAAGGTTGGGGGTGGGTATCGACGTGTACGGCCGGGGATAGGCCAAATTGATTCTCTTCCACCAAACAAAAAGCTTCACGGGACCATTCTAAAGGAGCTGACGAATCATATGCCTTGCAATATCTGTTCTTGCCTCAGAACTCTAGTTTAAGGAAATCATCCAATGTCATTTAGAAAGGGGGGAGGTGGTCGATCGACAATATAACGGCTTTTACCAGTTTATGACGGGGAGTTAAAGCTTCAAAGAGTAAATTACAATGTGGAAAAAAGGCACTAATGAGACTAGGAGTGACTGGCATACTCGGGGCAGCCGGAAAAACGGGTGGAGGCCGCCAGTATTCTTGTCATTTTATGTAAATAGAAGAAGGGGGACCAAGTCGGGGCGAGAAAGACACTCGTGAAAAAAGGGGGCCTCTAAAAAATAAGCTACGATCGCGGCCCAGCGCGTGGAATTTAAAAGTCGTCAAGATAATAACGAAAAACGGGGGAAGACGAGATGGAGCCGTTCCAGTGAAAAAAAGGCCGGAGGGAAACCAAACAAATCCATCAGTGTAATCATGACCCATAATCGATAACACTAGGATATTCTTCCGTAATGAAAAGGCCAACACTCAGGTTGTTCGTCTAAGACGAGTTTCCATCCACAGTGGATGGGACGGAGAACACTTAGGGGGTTGGAAAATGAAGAAGATTCGTTTGCGGTGGGGGACTATGGGGGGGGAACTATCACTAGGTAGGTTCTTTTCATGCTGGATGACTGCCGGGGAGGAACTTAAAGGAGAGAGAGCTAAACTGTCCAAAAAAAAGAGATAAAAAAAGTCATTAGATACCAATCAACTCACAAAACACCTTAGTGTAAAGTAGGAGGGGGGGGGGGAAAAAGACATAAGGACTTTGAGGGTGACGAAGTGGGAAACGTTGAGGCCATAGCAGCGCTCCAGATCCAATCAATGCCACTATAAAAAACCTACCAGGGGATAGCCCCTCAAAAAAGCACCTCAATAAAGACTACGTTCCCAAAAGAACGACGGTGGAGGACGCCAAAAACGCGTGGGATGACCTTAAGCCGAAACAACGAGTTTTCGGTCAGCGTGGCCGGAAACAGAGGGTCGTGGTGGGACACTAATACACCGGATGGGAGACAGGCGGCCTTATCCTAGTCTAACGGCACATCATAGGGTCGCGGCGTAAGGCTTCGAATTAAGACCAACGAAGAGGGGCCAAGATTCCAGGGAGAAACGAGGAAACGCAAGAAAAGGCACGACCAGCCCTGGAGTTTAAACCCCGAAAGGGGTGGTCAACAGGGCTTGGCCCTGAACCATACTCCAACTACTTCCTACATCAGGAAGCGTTAGGGCTTAAGGAAAGGGACGTCCGACGCACTCCGAGTACATTAAATGTTCCAAATTGAACGCTTAAGGCAGGGTAAGGAAACGCAAGGAAGGAGACACACAGGTAAGCGTCTCTCGAGATATAGGGAAACGAAAGCACCAACGTTAGGCTCAAAACAACGGCCGCGGGGGCTATAAGCCCAAGCGGAATGAACCATATCTCCGACCATCGTACAAGGGGGATTTGGATCGTTGGCGGTGCGGCAGGAACCGTGGGTAAGCGACTTGACCGAAGTACATGAAACCAGAATGGGCGGGGCACCGCTCTACACAAGATATAGCACTTCAACACCATGCGCGTGTCCATGAGATCTAGGGACTTCGCTTCCTAGGTACTTGGACAAGGCAACATAGAGTCCCGAATGTGGAACCTCATCCTTAGGGCTGAGAGAACAAAAGGTGAGTAACCACCCCTTTGGGTTCGATAATTTGCTTCGGATATCAGCCGGGTCTTGTTCGGGTCGGGGGACTCAGTTTATCACGGAGCACGAAATCGGTTGGGCCTGACAAAAAAATAAGAGTTTCTCCTGGCTTATGTACCTGTGAGAGCCCCGTTGATGTGGGGGAACGGAATGGAACCAGGAACAAAAAGCATATCGGTCACCGAACGTCACGGTTACTGTGGTTCAGGGAGGGCGGGGGAGCGGCGGTGAAAGAACCAGTACAGGCGGGAAAGGTAAGTGGAGGGGTCCTGTGAAAGGGGTTCCTGGCAGGTTCTTGACCAATTGCCCGGAGGAATTTTAGAAAAGAGCAAGGCAGCGTGGGTCCGCTCCTTCGGTGTGCTTCACACTGCCTGGAAAGGGGTGCGCATCAAGGGAAGAACGCACAGGGTGCAAAGTCGACCGTAAAGGACGTTAGAATCTGAATAATCCTATCTAGGGTGGCTTGCTCGTTGGGTACATAGGGAAAGAAAGAGGACGCAGTGCGCAGTCGGGGAAGCTGAAAACTCGACAACGGTCGAGAGGCTATAGAGGGTCGATCTTCAAATTAACAAAAACACTGCAAACGAGAACGTGGAGAGTGGAACAACGCGAAAAAAAGGTAAGAGGGAACACGGCGTACGTAAGCCCCACTTAGAAAGCAACCCCCTCGTGACGAGGGCAAAGTCTTAACATCAAATCACAACACATAAAGGGAGTATTAAAAGATAGATATTCTCATCTGGCGGCACAAGGGAAGGGGAAGAAGGGCGAGTTAACAGTGGGGCAGTCAGATTCGACCCTTACATGAATCTTTGTACAAAAAAACCAACGTTGGGAGTGTGGGGTTTCATAATCTCATAAAGAGAGAAGAACCGTCATACTTTTTCTCGACCTAAAGGAGTTAAGGAAAGGCCTGCACGCCGGGCGCCGCGTCCGCGTCAGTAGAAAGGTAACCAGATGCCACGGGCACGACCCTCTCTATAAAAAAGGGAGACGGCCGACATGAAGGCGGACCTTCAAAGAGCGAAGGGAACTTCGGTCGCACTCCCAAAGATATCTCCTGCCAAAAAAATCGCCTCTGGACTTCTAACTCATTTACCAGGGTCCTAAAATTAAGGAGGGAGGGAAAAAAAAGGTCACGGGCCATCAAACAACAAGGCCGGAGACAAGGGAAAGCTATTCAGATGTCGAAAACCTCTGGTCAAGCTGAATTAAGGCAAAGGGGGAAAATTCTAAGGCTTCCGTGCAAGGGAACGGTCGAACACCGTCCACTTCGTCGAAACCGACAGCATCCATATACAATACTCGGTCACGGCAAAACAACTAAGGGAAGTCTAAAAGGGGCGGAAAGAAAACGACACCGAAAATTAAACTATCAAACGCAAAAAACCATAAAATCAAAAGTCATTACTTGTTCTCCCTGGGTGGTATCAGAAAACAGCGAAGACATGGAGCAAAGGGGCATTGGAAAAACCGGGACGGGGCCATTTGCACAGTCTCTTAAGGGAAACATTATCGGGGTGAAGACGACCAGACCGGGGGGGAGAGCGTCGGGGGTTGAGCATGTACGTGCCGCGTTCTTATTTGGGAAAAGACGAAAGCTCAAACTCGTAGGAGATGATGGGGAGTCAGGTAAGAGCATGAACGAGGGCCGGTACTACTTATAAAAAAACTTTAGTATACCCTTCTTCTCTCTAAAAAAAACAGACGGGAGGCGAGCAGCAGTGGTCAGGTGGGAAGAAAAAAGACTCGTTCACTCAACTAGAAGGAAAATTGCCCAGGGGGACTCCCCAGCAGTCCGGAGAAAATAAGGGAGAGGTTGCAAGAAACACCAGGCGAGTAAGGGCCGAAGTAAGCGGTCGGGGGTAGTGAAGGAGAAACCTCTCCCCACGGGAGGGCGGGAGAAGCAATCGGCCACGTCCCCGATCTAGAATGGGGGGAAGGGAATTACTCAGGAAGGAATTGGACGCAGTAAAGAAGCAAGGGGACCGAAGAAGGTAGAGTGGCATAGAATGACCATGAAGCAGGCCGGACTTCTCCGCCTGGGTGTACAAAGGGACCAACAGAGGGTACCACTCTTATAGGGAGGGAACAGAGGGTGAAAGAAGACTCACTGAAGGGGTCCCATCCAAGGAGAGAACACCTGAAAATTTCTCGGGACTTTTAAGCAAAGGAGGTTAAGGGGCGACCTGGGGGGGGGGAATTCACGGGGGGGTGATTCTTGCGTGGCGGAAAGGCGAGACCTTGAAACGAGAAGGGTCGAAAAGTGGAAAATACAACCGTATACGACATCTTCGAAAAAAAAGGGAAAAAAAGAGAGGTACGCAAATAAATAAAACTGGGGGTTTCTACGCGATTTTCAAAGGGTCGCAGGATCTAAAAATACGCCTGAAACGCCATAGCAGCAAAGCCAAAATTAGGAAAAGAGTGACCCACATAGTAACGCAAAAAGTAAGGATCTCATGTGCCCCCAAAAGTCAACAGGGGTGTATAACATCAACTCGGGTTGTGGAGGAAACTCTAATCCGAGACAAAGAGTGGGCGGGGAAAAAGCAGTGGCATGCGCCTATGATTTTGGTCACGACGTAAAAGTGCGGGGAATTACGTCCGGGGAAGGTGTTTCACTGCTACTTCCAAGGCGCGAGAGGTCGGAGGGGGGTCGCTACGGCTACCGAATTGGACAAAGAGAAAGACGAAGGCCTTGACTAGCGCACAATCGAAGGAGACTCTCAGAGAGAGTGGAGACTTCAGAAACCCGACCGGTCAACGGGGGGAGAGTTCGACGAACTGACCGAGACTCTAGTCGTCCGAGCGCCGGGTCTACTCTTCAGTGACTATACTTCCTCACTCCTATGCGGAAGCCCTGAAAAAGGTACAGGCAGGAAATTGTCAACCAGCAGCTTCTACCAAGAGGCTCCCCGCGATACATATCAAGAAAGTGGGCCTACTACACCGGCCGCATTTCGAAAACGAATCACAGGCCGTGCGCACACAAGCCTCTTAAAGGAAGCAATCTCCTTAAGCGAGAGGGACATGGCGTGAGTCACTGGGACCTGGGAGGCTGGGAAGGGGAGGAAAAATAAAAAAAACCAAGACGGCCAGAGGGCAGCAAACAAGCTCAGGACTCGTGCTACCACGATAAGTTGGACCTGTCCGTCTAAAAATTGCGAAGCGAGAAGGGGGAAAGGAAAAAAGGGCCTTGGCGCGAAGTCACTGCGAAAAAAAGGGGCGGCCCACCAAGGCCCGCCCATTTTGGTGATAATTGGGGGTTGCTCGGTGACGCTTAAGGGGGAAACGGTCGTCCGACTTGCCCCGTTCTGGTTCCTGAAACGAAAAGGGACGGGAAAAGGGGAGGTCAGTAAGGTTCATCTACTAGTGGTTTCCAACGCATAAAAACAAAGCCGTAGGTCTAACGTAGTTGGGAAAAGGGGGGGCGTAGGTGAGAGGCCGAAACAAAAACCGCGGGACCTCGATACCAGTTCGCGACTTGGTGAGAATTTGAACGCGCTGTGGGGGCATGACGGAGGGAAAAAATAAAAGGCCTGTGATCCTCGAATCAACAGAGGTCTCAATGCCTCCGGCCTTTCGGTCCAAAGCCGGCCGGGGAGAACTATCTGGGGGACACGTAGACGGAACCGAGGGAAGGGGGTTCAGTCGATGAGACGAAGCGGGGGTGGGGCCGCACAGCATGGTAATCGAAGTAAAAGGCGCTAGGCGGCCGAAAAACGAAATGACTCATCCTAGAAGGTTCCACAACGTTAACGTGGGAGAGAGGTTAGAAAGTTATCACATACCAACCAACCCAACTCTCCAACGTGGAAGGGTCAAGATATGTAAGCACCCTTTACGTCGAGCCAAACGGAACCCGACACAGCAGAGTTCGGAGGGTTCCACGCAGTAGGGAGCGAGATCTCAAAAAGAAACACGGAGGAGGGAAAGAGGCGGCTAGTCTTCAAATAGGCTTGTCGGGGAGAAGGGGGAAACGGGGTGTTTAGCCAATGCGAAGGGTGTCAAGGAAAAGAAAGTAACAGCCTGGATGACCTCTAAACTTTTCGGGGACGGGGGGCATGTTTTTTCAATGAATCGACTCAACCTAAACGGAAACAACCGCGGCCCTTTTGAAGACCATCAGGAGTGACAGATTCCACGCATGAGCCTGCTGGGAGATAGTCAGAGGAAAAAACCACTCACTAAGAGGGAGTCTCCTACACACCGTCGATCGAATTTCGATGCACAAAAAAGCGATAAGGGGAAGATGACGTACTCCCTACGGACGAGAAAGCACGACAACGGCGTACGGAAATCCGCGGCTGGCTCAAGGACAACCTTCCAAAACTCCCTGAAAACGTCCTAACTGAGAAAGGTCAAAGGAGCAACCAAGGAAGGATAAGTGGTATATCCAACGGGCGTCGTCAAAAGCGGCACAAGGAAAGCCCAAGGGGGCAATGCGGAAGACTAGAGGGATGAACTGGACAGTTAGGACACACAGAGACACACGAACCTACTACAAAAGTCGAAATACTGAGATTCTTCAACCACTATCTCTGCCAAGAAACCAAGTAAGTCACGGACTACACTGTCCATTGTATATGTCCCATCAACTCACAAGTACTCAAAAAAAAGGTGAAGATGCCGGGGGTCCGCACACTGGTTTTCGAAATAAAAGAAACTCAATTCTGGGGGAAGTTGGGGGAACTTCAAAAGCGAAAGTTTTCAATATGAAACATCCAGAATGAGGTGGTAAACAAGACAAGAGGACGAATAGAACTGGTTGCTGATCGTTAACTCATGGGTTATCAGGCTGGCCTTCTTATGGCTGAACATTTACAAACAACGGAAGAAAGACGTCTCGAAGATGGGGGAAAAGGAAGAACTGGACTCATCAAAACTTAATTGGAAGAAACTAGGTGCAGTTGAAATTATAGGGAAGTTCGCTGAGACGAGTCTGAGCAGGGAAATGGTAGAGCGTCGGGACCAATTAAGACTGATTAAACTGTTTTCCTCAATTCGACTCGTATTCGCGGCCTGCTCGGGTAATATCAGGTTCGAGAATTATCCTCCTTACTACGTATATGGAGGGCGAAGAGAATCATTGACCCCGTTAGGGGCGAGAAAATGCCGTCAGGCCTCGTGAGGCGGGGGTTACGTACTGCCTCAAACTGGCGCCCGAAAGGGGGGTAAACGGAATGAAAAAAAAAACGAAAAAAGACCAACCGAGATGGAAACCCGGGTGGACGAGGAAGAACAATGGGGAATTACGTAATTCAGAGAATTTTAACGGACTTACCAAGACCCAGAGTAGGCTGCCAAACTGGCTTGGGGGAACTGCAACCTGTAGAGGGACGGAGGAGGGACGGGACCATCCACAGGTGAAAGTCGACTCAACAACTGGGCACAGAGAAATAATGAAGATTCGTTGACGGTAGTAGAGGGGTCCCTATCAAATATTCGGCAGGAGGAGAGTACATGCCGGATTAATTCAAAGGAGAAAAGGAACGGAAAGTAAAAGATCATTGAGGAAAGAGCGAAAAACAACACATTATGAGAGATGAACACTGGAGGGCATTGGAGGTTCAACGGGCTCTCAAAGGAAATCCGGCCAGGGAAAAACGGAAGAACTAACTACCCTTGGAATCGAAACCGAGGAAAAACCGCGCAAAGAAAGAAAATGAGAAAAAGTGCCCAAAGATAAGAACTGGGGAGTACTATGGCCAGCAAATCTGAAAGCAATACTTGAAACAAAGGGGGGGTGTAAAGCAGGTGGAAAGGAAGGTGGGCGTCGATCTGGGAAAGAAGTACACCGGGAGTATCCTGGCCCACCCATGAGGGAATCAAAAAAACGTCAAACGATCAGTTCAAGGCTGAGTATCGGGCTCCAATTGGAAAGAAAGCAGCGGGCCAAAACGTACGCGGAACCGCGCCTTCACTAAGGCACAATCCGGTTCTCCGACGGGGGGAACGAGGTGCGATGGAGAATTCGCCTTACAGCTGGAGAAGAATCAGTAAATGCTCAGGCCTCAAAAAACGAGCCGGACGGGCGGCACACCTAAGCAATGTATCCATCACCCTTCCATCTACTCTGAAGATTGTCCAAACTGCAGGATAGAAACAATGGCTTTAAGTCGGGAAAGTCTCTCGTCTCGCTAAGCAACGTGAAATCTAAGAATACCACACGAGTTCTCATATGCTGTTCCAGGGATGAGACACAGACTGAGCACGGGCGACAGAGGAGAGAGACCGGGTAGAGACTCCTTGCTGTTAATCAAACGGCATCAGGGAAAAGACTCAGGAGCAAAAAGAATGGAACCCGCTCGGGAAAAACCAAAGCAATGATCGATTCGAAAGAAAACAACGGAGAAGGTAAATCTTAATTTCTTCTGCAAGGTCAGGGCCCATGCAAGTGGAGCTCCTTCTTTTATAATGCGAAAAAAAGGGGTGCGTGAAAAATGCCATGGTACTTGGTTGGTCGGAGGGCCGATCATCATTTTCAAGGGAGTGGGGCCGCCTTGGGGACCGGCGCGCAGAGAGGGGGTTGCTGGAGCTTTCGCCTTTAAATGTGCGGTTCTTGAAAAGCGACGGACAGATCGTGGGGCAGAACGTCACAGTACCTTAGTTTCGAGTAAAGTGACCGTGGTCGCGTTAGAATCTTGAGGAACTCAACCCTGGCAAGGACGGTGTCGGAGGAAGTTTTGTGACCTCGCCGGGGGGTAGCGGGAGCCCGGCGAGGGTTGGAAGCCGTGGGCTCAGTCCCGGTCTCGGGTTTAAAAGGGCCGCCTCCTTCGGTAGGCGCCGGCCGAGGGATAAGGCATCAGGACCTACAGCCTATTTTCCTGAAAAGCTCTGCATGACTGGGCGGAGGAAAGAGCAAGAGCGAGTGCCTTGCTCGGGTAAATCGACTACGCGGGGGTCTCTCAGAAAGGCGGCATTCTGTCATCCAATAAGATGGTCGCGACAAAGAAGGTCGGCGGGAGGTTATATCGCGGTCGGGGACTCACAAAAACTGCACCGAAACTCGATTTACGGCGTCGTTAAACCCGTGCTGAATTCACAAACGGTTAAATCGACGAGGCACATCGGTCCGCGTTACAGATG
>Ga0179591_1203890_pt1 | contig 14648 bp, 16 predicted proteins | sample CZOMad2_1_08_16f_FD_182891 | JGI IMG/M metagenome (GOLD analysis project Ga0179591, IMG submission 182891) | Vadose zone soil fungal communities from Angelo Coast Range Reserve, California, USA - CZOMad2_1_08_16fungal (PacBio error correction) | ecosystem: Environmental > Terrestrial > Soil >...
AAGGAGGAGCACATGACCTCCTCCAAAGTGCGATAGAAGGCGATCCCGCCAAGAAAGAGGGCGCTCAACAAAGCGAGTCCGAAGAGGAAAGAAGCGAACATAGAAAGGAAAATCTTCAGATGGGGGCCTCGTGGAAGGCGGAGGAGTTGTTTCTGGGATGAGGAAGGTTGAGGGTCTAGCAGCAAAGATACTGCAAAAGAAACTAGGGAGATGGGGGAGAGAGGGTCCTTTGAGAAGCGCTTCTGGCGAAGGGTCGAAAGACGTTGCGCATTGAAAGGATGCAGGGGAGGGAATCAGGTCGTTACGGGAAGAGAAATTTCGTCGTGGCATTCATAAGGAGAGAAGGCGTTAGTCATAGAGGTTTCCTATAATCAGAAATCGGTCCCGCTTCACCTGGGGAGAAGGGGGTTACGCGTTTTTATCTCGGATAAAAGGAAGGGAAGGATTGGTGCTGTTAAGCGACGTGAAAACGTTTAGAATGATTAGGCTCCACAGGAGAGGAAAACAAACTTTATCAGAGGTCTATGGGGCGAGCGTGGGAACGACGTAGAATGACTAACAAAAAGAGAGCCACGCCATGCCACAAGTAAAACAGGAAAGGGGGAGAAGGGAGGGACGGGAGTCATTAATATCAAATAGGGATTGTCTATTGCCCATCCTGAAAAGGAAGCCAAGCACCGCTACTCACAGAGACACTCAAGGAAAAGCATCAATAAAAAAACTTGGAGAGGGGCAAAATCGTAAAAACTAAAAAAAAGGAAGATGCCACAGCAACGCCGGGAGCATTCCAACCTGTCTAGGAGGAAAAGAGACACCGGCGGCATGTCAGGAGAAATTACGTGCTGGGTCCTTCTCCAAAAAACGATGGTGTATATCAATTGGAGCCAGGAGGAAGGTGTACGCATTAGTTCAAGTGAAAAGAGAAATTACCACCCCCGTAGAAAGGAGGGATATTCGTGGATGATTGAAGGTCAGTTCAACGCGAACGGTAAAAGAAAGGTAAATGAACGAAAGAACTTTGAAGAACGACGGCAGGAAAGACAAACTTCACGGGGGAGACGGGAGTGGCCAACGATTTCAGAACCTCTAGGGAAAGAGTCAACCAAAGCGTCCAGAGGGGGAAGAGCGACTACTTTTAAATGGGAGAGAAATACGCCCATGCATGTGGCTGGTGCAATTGTTCCACGCTGAGAATCAGAAGTCCAGCTTGAAAGGGTCTATTGTCAATGTTCTCGATAGCAAGTGAATCACTTCGTCGGACTGGCCACGGGTCAACTTAGAGGTGAGAAAAAAAAGGGGAAGGGAGATCTAACCCGGCTTTTGAAAGAAATTTTGAACCATTCAGGGAATGGGGGAGTAACTCTAGGCCTTGAAGAGGTTCTTCCTATGGCCAAAGAAGAATGCAGGTGGATGAGGAGAGGGAGGAAGAAAAATATTGTTACGAGGGAGAAAAGAAAGGGGTGTGTGACAGGAACGACCGCGCCAAGACGGGAGTGTGTTACTGTGAGTGCTCTTGAGGGAAAAGATCAAAAACAACAACGTAGAGGGAAGAGGTTTTTGGAAATAAGAGATACTTTAAAAAAGACCTCCCGTATTTCAGACTAAAACTGAGAAGAAAAAAAACATACGGCGGAAAATACACTGGGGGAGGGATCGTACCGCCGTGCAAAAGGAGAGCAGGGAAAGCCTGGATAATAAAGAAAAAAAAAAAGCCCATCGGGAACGCCGGACCAGAAGGGGAAAAAATTTGCTTTCAAAAAGGGGGGGTGTCGCATAGAGCTGGAGTAGAGGGATCATCCTCAGTTAAACCGTGGCAACGCCGGGGGAAAGGAGATGTGGGTGAGATAGAAGCAGGATGCACCAGAAAAGAGAGAGTGGGATTGCCGCACAAGGAATGCCCCAGAATATTTGAGAAATTGGGAGCGATGAAGGTACGACAGTTCCAAAAGCGTCGAATCTGGAAAAAGAGGGGGGAGAGCTGGTGTTCAAGAGGCTAAAGTTTGATTTTTAAAAAGAGAGAAAGGGGGAAAGATAAAGGTAAAGAGTGGGAATTTGTCGACGCGGAGAAGAAGGGGGCGCCCACCTCGAGTGAAAGAGGTAGTTTACCGGTGCGGTGGGGGGTCGGGGAGGAGCACTTAGTCATCCAAGAATAGAGAGAGAAGCAGAGCCCCTGTTCTGTGTGTAAGGGGGGGGTGTTCCCGTGCTTCCGAGCTAAACTTCCCATTTATCTAACAAGTCGGGGATGCCTACCATCCCGAAGAGAGAAAGAAAAATTTACTTGAAGCACAGTTGTCATCAAAACTCGATTCACGGTTTGATGAGCGTGGAGGTAAGGAAAGAAGTTTTAGTCGTGACGGGCAACTACCATCAGGTTTGAACACGATTGCGTGGTTGAGATTGGGTTTGAGCGGGGAAGAAGGAGGTTACGTATTTCCCCCCACTAAGGGAAACGGACATATGGAAAAAGAAATTTCGCAAATAGTATGGGATATTGAGAGAGGGCTGGCCGTCGGGACGCAACAAAAGGGGGCCGGTGTGAAGGGGTTGCAATTCTTGGGGAAAAGGAATATTCGCAGCACTCGTTTCACGGCGGAAAGAAGAAGTTGGCGAAGTGTTTTTGGTAAAGAAGGTGGGAAGCCTCGGGGCGAAAGTCCTTAACAAAACAGCAAACCAGAAAAGCAACTTCATATTATCCGCGAGAAAGAAGAAAAAGACGAAATTAGAGTAACAACAAGTGAACGCTTGGACAGAGTGAAAAACAAGGGGGGAAGAATGTGACGAATAAAGGATTCTACCAAGAGGAGGGTACCTGATACCCAGCCGTAAAAAGAAGATGTCAACTGCACTGGGGGAGAAAAGTTATGGAAGGAGGGAAGGTTCGTCATATGTAACTATGTCACAAAAGCCATTGCCGTACAAATCTAAGGGGGTTCCCAGTCGAGCTGGCCAAGAGGAAAAGGAGCCACGAGCCTGGAATCCGGCAACACAGCAGACCGCCCAGAGCCAGTCAAAGATTTCAGCCGGAGGGGAAAGATTTCAAGACTCCTCCAAGAAAAGGGGGAGAGCCTGACGTGCTCGAGCGCGTCTGGGAAGGATCCTCCGACTCATCTAGAGGGCAGGAATGAAGTGTCAGGGGAAGGACTTACGGGTAAGGCCGTAGCGGCAAGAAGGGGAAGTGGTTGAGGATGAAAAGGAAATGGGGTTTCGCCCTTATAAAGACAAAGAGCCAAAAGAGGAAGGGAATACAACTGGGAGAGGGGACTGGGGTAGTTGTAATTTTCAAACCAAAAGGGCCTGGACCTCCACAAGTCTGAACGGAAAACCGGGTCGGCCGACTGAGGTGAAAAGGAAACCCGGGTCTTCCTTGCAAGAAAGGAGGAAAGAAGGACTGGAAGAAAATCAAGCGGAAGCAGGAAATAGGCGGGGAAAAAGAAGGAAAACCAACTGCAGTAGCTTCTTCAGCCGGGTTGGAAGCAGGAGGGGTTATGGTCACGCAACTTTAGAGTGAAGACCAGAAAAGAGAAGGCCAAGAAAATTTGTTTTAGCCCCTAAGAAAAAGGAGAAACCAGTACTCAAGAAGGAGAATTTGAAGGGCAACTACCTCAGAAAGCAATCAACGCCGGGAAGAGTTGTCAGTGAGGCGAAAAGGAAGAGAGTCTCAATAACAAACAACGTATTAGAAAGAAGGGAAAGGGAGTGCCATTGATAGCGGAATCTCCAACTCTTCGGGTGGGGAGAAGACTGAGGTATTTGCCATTTAGAACTTCTCCTGCACTGAGTACGGGGGCCAGTTGTTCGACTGGCGCAAAGCATGGGGAGAACAGAGAGGGGGACATCGAAAGTGTGTGAAAATAAAAAGGATGAAAAAGAGTGAGAATCAGACTGCAGTGTTGGTAAGGTTGGTGAGGGGTCAAGATTGCAGTGGAAAACCTCAACAAGCTTGAGTAGGTAACGAGGCGGGCGGTCATCATAATAGAGGAAAAAAAACCGGTGTCGTAAGGGGACCAAGCAAGTAAAAACTGGGCTGACTACTTTGTGAGGCGAGAGCGGCACATCTGTTCCAAAAAAAAGAAAAAGCGCAGTTGTCTTCGGAAGGGGGGAGTCCGGTCGACTGAAAAAAACAGAATCTGAAGTTATCAGAAAGGAACTAGAGGGAGACCAGCTAACGGTAAACGGGCCAAAAAGGGATAATAGTGCCGAAATCACGCCCTCGAAGAGAAGAAGAAGAAAAATGAAGAAATAACGGAGGATCCCCTATAACAAAAAAAACGAAGAGAGGAAACAATACAGACGTCCGGTAAACAAGAACAGAAGCGTCTGGAAATAGAGGAACATCTCGGTGAGGACACGAAGAAAAAAAAAAAAAAAAACATCTTGGTGAAAGGGAGCTGGTCACTTGGTGAGGGGAATGTGCAAGAAAATCGGACGCGGCTAGCAGGCCACTCTACGAAAGATCGAGATATTTTTATCGAACCTTGGGGGGGGAGAACGCGACTGCAACGGAAGGCAATGTCAAAGGTACACAAGGACATAATCCACAATGTCAGGGGAACAGACTCTTAATATGAAAAAGAAAAAAAGGGGTGAATATTTCCGAGGAGGGGAGAGCTAGGGCGATATACTTGGCAGGAGTCAAAGATCTTCTAGGGACGATATGCAGGACAATCGTCCAAGCAAAAGAGGGAAAGGGGGTGTTAACTCTAGGGAACCTGTGTGGATCGCGACATGCATCAGGAGTGGGAGGGTTGTGCTTTTGAAATAAGAAGTTCAGAATTACTAGGCGGAAAACATGAAAGGAGCGAAAAAAAAAAAGGAGCAAATCTCTTTTCCCTAAAGAAAGCGAGAATGCGAACAGACAAATTACCCTCTGTCCACGAAACCACAAGTAAACAAGGGGAACGGTGTCGACCGGCGGATTACGGGACATAACATTGTGCTAACTGGGACGATGGAACCGGGGCTAACATTATCATAGCAACCTCTTACTAACAAAACACATCACACAAAAAAGAAAGACACCAACGTTCATCCGTCAAACTCGTGCGTGTTAAAACTAAATAGTCAAGACAGACACACACTGTCAGTGAAATAGAAAACTCCAGTCACCTCCTAACAAAAAATGAGAGGGACGGAACGCAAGCTCTACAGCGGCTGGGAGTAAATGGCAATATCTTAAACGGGGGGGGGAGGGGCCTTCATCCAACTAAGAAGGTGGGCGAAAATCAATGGCCGGTAGATGAATTCAAGTGAACAAGAAATGAAAAAAAGACAAAAAAAACAAAAAAACCCATACCCATTTTATTTTACAGATAAGAAGCGATGATTGGAATTTGCGCAAGAAAAGGGAAAGGAAAATCATCAAAACATCAACAACGACGAAGACAATTTAACTCAAGAGCGGGTGGCGAACGCGCGAAAACAAAATGCATACAGTAGTGGGTTGGGCGTGGGAAAGTAGCTTAATCAACCAAAACAAACCAAAAGGTGTGTGGAACGGGGACAAAAGGGAAAGTGGCTACATCGAGTTGGGCGCCTCAATGCATCCTCTGTTGGCCCCGATTGTTCTAAGAACCGACGTTTACACCTAAATTGCGTCGTTGCTTGGTTGCACAAAGGACAAACTGGTGGTGAGCGAGGTGGCAAAAAAGAAGGGATGCCGGCAAGGACTGGACAAGAATCTGCTCCAGGCACAATACAAATAAAGCGGGAGCAATACAAAGAAATATTCGTCGCTCTTGAAATTTCCCTACATTACGTAGGGGATAGATCAGCACCAAACGAAATAGGCCGAAGCCTTGAACACGTGTCAAAAGATAAAGAAGCCATTATCGACACACTTCAGGAAAAAAAAATTGAGAACAATGCAAAGGAGGAGAAGTCGACTGGGCCGAAGGACGTATAAAAGATCCCTGCCTATCGAAATTTCAAGCATTCAAAGAAGAGAGATTTGAAAAAGAAAAGCCAGAGGTGCTGTTTTTGGTGGAGGAGGGAAGCGCGCCAAAAGGGCGGGGGTGACTGGGAAAGTGAAGACTTTGGACATTACAAGCAGTTCGACTCTCAACACAACACGGAGAAGAGAGGAGATGGTCTGGAAAGAAACACTTTCACCATTCACACATCACGGTGATAACGTCACGAGCCAACCCAAAAAAAGTAGCTGCAGAAACATTAGCACTGGGAATAGCATCCGAAAATCTGCATGGGGAGACCAGGGAGAAAGGAATACGCCGCAAATTCTAGAAAGAAAGGAGAGGGTGACGCAAATTTGACTGACAACCGATTGTGGAAGAAAAAGTAGGGGTCTAGAACCTCTCCGAATGACACGGGGGGCAAGGCGACGAAAGTTAGCATAGGGGGGGGCGGATAGAGCCAATGCCAAGCCATATAGGAGTTATCCTCCCTCGGGAACCCAGATCTAGGTGCACTGGGCGATTTAAGACTGAATAACTGTGAGAAGACGTAGTAATCGGACCAAATCGTTGCGCAAGAGGGGGGGGGGCTCCCAAACGATAGAGGGGGTGAGCTGGGGACCAGAAAAGGACCTCTAAGGGTGCACTCAGACGGTCGCAAACTGTGAGTGGTACTGGAAGGGTCGTGAGTTCTTAGGGGAGGAGTCAGATGCGCCAAGTCCTCATACGACTCGATAGGCAATCACCTGGGAGGGGTACTGGGGGGATATGTAACTTGACTTAAGATAAAAGAAAAAGATCGAACCCTCTAGTTTGGAGAAAAGCCAAACGATAATAAAAAAATTGGAGTGTTACTTAAGCCGAGGAGAGAGCTCGGATTCGTGGATTAAGTAAGGGGGCAGCGTTGATGTCGAATGACAGTGGTAGAGGGAAGTAAATTTCAATACAGCACGTTTGCCAGCTTGAAGGGGGTGGGGAAAGGTTTTACTTTAGAGGTTTTAAAGGAGAAAGGTGCGCAGTATGTCATAGACCGTTCGTCAAAAAAGAGAGTTGTCTTAGTATAAGAAGTCGTCAAAAAGAACCGGAAGGGTACTTTGTTGCATGCGAAAAGGGAATTTGTGTTCACAGTCGACTTATTTCAAATCGCTCCAAAGGGATAAGTAGAGGGGTTGTTGCAGCTCAGGGGGGTGGAAAAAAGAGACGCTCACTGTTAGGGAACACAGACGCACAAAAACCAAGAGCAAATCGATGATCGCGGGATCACCAGCGGGTACAAAAGGAGAGTACAACTAGGAAACGAGGGACCGATTGATATACAGGGGAAAGAAGAAAAGAAAAGATCCAGGAAGAATTGGAAAGAATTCCAAAGATATCGAGAAAGAAACGATACCTCACGACCGTGAGGAGAGCACGTAATTGCCGCTTACAGTGAAAGGGGACAAGCGCAAAAGGTATGGATATTTGCGTACAGGGCAGACGCTTCAACAAGAAGTGCGTACAAATCTCAGGTTGTAAGACGAGCTGAAGGGTAAAACAGGGACACGCCGTCATAAGTTAAACACGCAAAAAGGGGAAAATAAATCACTAGGTCCTCACAGCCGTTAAGGAAAGAAATCGGCGCGGACGACTTACTTAAAGGGTCTTTCGACATCTGTTAAGGGGGATATCCTCTGAATCCAAAGAAGGAGGATGGGCATTCTGCCGGCAAGTGACTGAAGTTTTCGGCCGTATCTGATAGACATGGGTAGGATCCAGGGAGAAAGAGGAGGGGTTCTCAGGAGAAAAAAGAGCCACAAGGCTTACCGACAGGACAACTGCGCTTTTAAAAGGGGAGGTGCTTGCAACCCTAGGCCGACTCCACACAGTCGTATCCATCCAAATTGGAGGAACGGGACTGCTTTCACATGAAAGAAAATTTCGGGGAGAAGCCGAATGGGGGGGGGGGGGGGGGGTATCCCAAAAAGGAGGACTACAGAAGAGGAATCAACAGGCGAAACAAACACTAGCAACACCAACTTCAATATATTCGAAAAGGAGAAGGGGGAAGAACGGTATGAGTGTCACAAAGGATTTCGTAATGGGGGACAAAGGCTGCTATGGAAAAAAATGTGGGTGCCCCTAACCAAATGCCACCCGCTACTCCATTTAAAGTTGAAATGGCAAGACTCAGAAAGCAAGTCCAAGAAGAAGAGTAGGGAAACAGACCAATGGAAAGAGTCGCAAAAAACACAACACTGAGGAGGTACAAGAAAGATGTGACCCATTGAAATAGTAATCGCCAACTCTTCGGAGTTTGACTTTCGGCAGGAAGGGCAGGGGAGAAATGAATCCTTCACTTAGTCTCTTTGGCCTAAGTGGGTTCGAAGGTGAGAGACAAGGAGAGGAAACGGAGGAGAAGGCACAAAACATTGGGGGGCCCTCCTCACATCAAGAAGAGAGGAAGAAGGGTTTGACGATAACAAGATCACCGGATTCCAAAATCAGGGGAGAAAAAGGAAGGGGTGGTTTTATTGTTTGTGGGGGACCGAGTGCATGCAGGGCTTGGGAGGGGGAAGAGGAGGGGTCTGTCTCGAGGACCTAAAAAAGCCGACGGGCGTCATTTGCAACTGCGGCAGACAAGGTTGATTATGGGAGGGGGGGGGAGGGAACGGAATCTTTTTGCCAAAGAAAGAAAACTCAAAGGGACAGCAGGGGGGGTCGGCGGTAAGCGGTGTGATTTAAGTGAACTGGCTAAAAACCACCTACAGAGGGGAGCTCAGAAAGCAACGTTGGAGAAAGAAAAACCAACGTACAAGTCAAGGTCCGAAAGCGCAGGCCCCGCCACTATGCATATCTTAAGGACGCGGATTCCCTTCCCTCCAGAGAAAAGTGGCTCGAGACCGATTCAAAGGATCAGGACTCCGATCCGAGAGACTCTTTATCGGCACGAACGCTGGGGGAAAAAGGGACCATCGTTTTACGGGGGATGGGAAAAGTGTGGCGTGGTTTGCGGTGAATCAGATTGTGGGCGTCTTTTCGGTTCTATCTTATGTGCAGTTCTCTGCTCGGAACATGATTTTTTAAGTTGGTGTTGGCGTTGTGTGGGCGGGGAATAAATGGCCGCGCTGAGTTCGACCGGAGGTGGGGGTATCCAGTGGTTGAATGGGTAAGTACGGCGAGGGTGGGTAAAGTGGGGGAGAATGGCGAAAAGGGGTTTGTGTGGTGTCAGGGGGGTGGGGGCCGGGGTTGACAGCTGTGTAAGAAACTGATGGGGAGAGGGGCAAACTGCGGGTGGGCGCGTGCGTTAAATATGGGTATAATGGGGGTGTTCCGGGAGCGCGAGAGGAACGCGTGCTGGGGGGTGCTTTTGTAAACAACACTTGTGCGCGAGGCAACGGTGTTGAAGCATGGGAGGGAATCAATGGCGCTATTCGAGCCTACTAAATTGTTGAGGATGCGCGTGTCAAGATGAAACGCGACCCGACCGGGTGCCAAAGAGTTGGGGGCGGAACGGGGAAGTCGAAGAAGGTGACTAAAAAATCATACTATCGAGAGGCATATTTCGAGTGAAGAAGGGGAGAGCAACCTCTACCCCAGTACAAAGGCATCTCACCAAAAAGGCTGACGTGGGCAGAGGACCAGGACAAAGGACGGGGTGTCTTTTTTTTTAAGAACGGCCCGGCAACTGGGGGCCAAACGGATCGGAAGTTCGCGAGACGGGAGAGTACACAGCAGGTGGTGTGTGCGTATGACCGCTCCAACTACGGGGGAAATCAAATGGCACGGGCAGCCTGCGATGGTGCGGAAACATAAATACAACGGAAAAAAAAAAGGATTGTGGCTCACGTTCAGGGGGAGGGCGAAGTGGGCGAAAATAAGCAAAAGAAGCCGGGGAAAAGAAGCACTAAGGTGGGAGAGAACTCGTACTCCAAAGTAGACGAAGCTAGGGAACCGGTCGAAGAACAGCTATAAGATGGATCCTCTTGAGACCACCTTGTGGCCGATTAAGAAAGGGACGAGGTCGCAAAGAAGCACAGGAGCCAAAGTGCAGAGGGGTGGGTCATTTCCCGCGTAGAGAAGAGACTCAGCTTACTGAGAGGTTGCGTCGGAAAAACCAAAAAAGTGAGAAGATGGATACCGGGACCACGGGTTCAAGAAGGAAGGTGGATATACGCTAGCCAGTGGGAGCGGAACAACTGCGGTTCAAATCAAATTGGGAAAAAGGAAGTAGGCGTCGCAAAATAGAACTTGGCGCGTCTTGAAGGGAGGAAAGGACGTCCGATTTTTAGAGGCGATTTCATCAGAAAGGGAGGGTTCACTTCCAGCCTATGTCTGGTGGGGGGGGGGGGGATGCAGTGCGTCAAGGAAAAAGAGGATACTGGAAATTCTCTTTGATAAAAGGGTAAAAAATCCTGAGGGGAAGCAACAGCAACCTTATTAGAGAAAGGGGAGGTGGGCTGGAAAAAGAACGTTTAATAAAAACGACCGGAATTTGACGACGAGTCAAGCAGCCAAGGAAAACAGAGCGGCAAGAACAATAGCACTTTGGAGGGGAAACGCCGACGACAAATCGGCAGGATGGAAGCCTTTCTAAAGAAAGAATATAGAGTCTTGCGAGGATACGTCCTTCGGGGAGAGGGGACTTCAACCTCAGTGACTCGAACTGGGCTCGATTCAGGAAGGCCTGGACAGACGGAAGACAAACAGTTGTCAGGGAGAAAGGAGAAGTGAGAAAGAATGTGTTTTGTGCTGATCGACGCCACATGCAACATAGAGCAAAGGGGGGCCTCCCTAGGGAAAGGGCAAAAGGGGGTTCACTGGGACCGGTTTCAGAGAAAGGCGGAACAAGCAAAAGTACTAGCAGCCAAAAAGCTTGAGACTCTGTTTGAAAAGAAGTTGGCTCCCCAAGCTATAATGAAGCGGAAACCAGAAAGTAGCCTAGGTTTTGCGGAAAAAGAGTCGCAGCGTTCGACAACCGGGATTAGTTCGGGCAGTTCGGTGATGTTGAATGGGGGGGTCAGGTTCCACTTCGCCATTCCAAGCAATAGGGAAAGAGAGAATCCCATTTCTTTGTGTGAGGGAGATTTTTCACGGGGAAGAAATGGTACCCGCCCATTGAGAGAAATCAATAGGAGTGGGAGCCGGGCCAAAAACAAAAAAAGGTTCCTGTTTAAGCCGCCTTTTTCGAACGGCTCGATACAAGGGTGGTGGATAGCTGCAAGTTGGAGAGGAATGACAGGGTGTTCTGGACAAGATGTTTTGCAAGACCGCCGGTGCCCTAGTGAAAAGTTGGGGGGGAAGGTGAGGTTGGTCTGTTAGGGGAATTTTCTCTGGCACCTAAAGGTACTGAGATTAAAGCCCAGGTTCGCAAAAGAGTGAGGATTAATGACGAAAGGGAGAGCAACACGGGAAGCGTGGGGTACGTGGAAGGCAAAAAGTGGCCCCAGGGGAATTTGCGGGGGAGATTCCATGAGAGGTGCAAGAGCGCCAAGGGAAAAAAAGGGGGATTCAAGTGGGGGTTTGTCAGCGTCATGTTGGGGAGACGCCTAGAACACAAAGTTAGGCCGGCCTGAAAAAAAAGAAAACCAAAGCAAGGCATTATCGCGAAGACGAAAAAAAAAAGGAAATCAGGGATAGTAAACAACAACGACTTTGGAAACGGAGGGGGGGAAACAATCCCGAGTAGTGAACGGAGAAAAAAGATATTCCCATTCGATAAGCACGACCTGAGGGTCCCCAAACGTGATCAGTCTTCTGAAAAAGTGGAGCAAGGTTAAGGAAAGACGAAAATTGAGCATGAAAAAAACGCTGAACCCCCCCCCCCCACACACAGGGGGAATGTAGGGAGTTGGGGTACGTCGATCTTAGCTGAGAAAAGAAGGACGCGCAGGCATCGTCAACACGCACAAAGGCCCATAAAAGAAATCACGAGGTACGCACAGCGGTGGAGTTCAAAAAAGAAGAACTGGACGGCTCTTCAATACGGGAGGGAGGAACAACGTATGGGAATGTATACCCTGACTAAACATTCAGTAGTGCAGAGGGACCTTGAAAAAATGACATTACTTTTCGGAAAATGAGCGGGGGGGATAAAAGGATTGTTCGGGGGAAGACAGAAAAGGCGTTGGTTTCAAAGAAAGATACCGGGGAAAACGACCACGGATTTAAAATACAACTGCAGAAGAAGGGGCCAAGAACGGTTGTTGGGGAAACAGAAGAAGGGCCTCCACAAAGTCGTAATCCTCGAAAGGTGGGAGGCCGAATGCTTGAAAAGGCTACCCGGGCGTCTGGGCATAGGGGTTGTAGCACCGAAAGCCCTGAACGAACAGAAAGAAGGAAGACACCGAAAACAAACACTACACAGAAAACAAGTAATTCTCATCATAGGGGAAGAAGGGCGAATAAGGTTCGAAAATTGGGGACCTAATAATAGGGGAGGTCGCACAAAATGTGGGGGTTAAAAGAAAAGGACAAAAAATAGCACTCGACTCAGGGAAATAAAGTTAAATGAAAATGAGGGCCAGTCCAAAGGCCACGAAGATTTTGCGATTCCAGAGGTAGAAGGGGCGACGACTAACAAAAAAAGGGAGGGGATTAAAAAAGATATATGAACGGCTAAGGGAAAAACGAGGGATGGGACTTGGATTTAACAGAGTTAGTTGATCATTAAAAAAATGAGACCTTCCTGAGTTCTGTGAATCAAAAGGGTTGTGGTACGAAGCGGGGTCGAAGAAACACAGTGTTGTCCCAGGAAGCGGTCTTATTCGTCCAATAGGTAAAGTTGTTACAAGAAAAGAAACGGATTCCAAACGGAGGAAGAAGATCTACTTGGAAGTGGGTGTGCTTTGTTGCAAGGGAAACTTCTATTATTTCGTTCCAGACTTCGGGGCGGGCAGATAAACAAAAAGAACTACCGGAAAGGGGCAAGATCAGGCGTCCGGAAGGGGGATGAGAAATGGGTGAGGTCACGAAGGTGTGACAAGCCAAACAACGTAACAGCGCAGTGGGGTCTTCTTTAATAAGGGGGGGGGGGTCCGACGCAGGGCGAAAGCCACCGACAGCAAGGAAAGGACAAAAGAAGCGTGGGGGGTACCTACGCGCCTCAAAGGATCAAAAAGGGCAAGGGACCAGCAATGCACCTCCCTAAAAGATCGCGGCGGATAAGTAAGGAGAAAAGTGCGCTACTATAGCGTACCAGAAGAGCGAGATAAACAAGAGAAGAGGATGAAAATCTTCAACCCGAGGGAGGGACCCTCGTTTTTTAAGGTGAGGGGTAAGGGGGCGTTTGAACGGGAGCGCGTTCCTCGTCAAAGGAGCCAGATAAAACTTCCAACCCGTCTACGAGGGGGAAAGAACAAACAATTGGTGCTGGGAAAGAGATAGAGGATTTCCATGCGATTTGGTGCGCACATAACTGTAGAAAGTGGGCATGGCCTCGGCGGAAGTTTGTTAAATCAGGGCTTGTACGAGTCTCTCTCAGGGTGGGGAGATTGATCGTTGAAAATTCTGCGCTCGAGTGGTTCATGTATCCCAAGAAAAAGAGGTCATTCACCGGTGGGGAAGAAAGCAGCTTGCTTTACTCTGGGAGAAAAGAGAATCCAGGTCGCATTGGTTTTCCTGGTGCCGGAATGAGAAAGTGCGCGAGGCGGCTGAAAATGGAACAAAAGACACTGGAAGCAACTCTATGGGGACATCTTGAATAGAAAAGAAAGGACGAGTCAGTTCCCCGCGTGAAAGAAGCCACAATAAAACGGGGAAACGGTGCAAAAGGACGGGCGGTCCATTACTAAGAAATAACATTTGGGCGAACTGGGAGGGTTCCATCATGCGTACTGGACGGTCAACCTCTAATAAAGAAGGAAAACTCAATCTCAACCAAAGAGACGGCAAAACACCGTTATGGCAACATCGGGAAAAAACCGCCTGGACCTGGGGACGACATCAACTAGGGGAAAATCAACCCTGAAAGAGCGCCGGCAGACAAAAGCGGCTTCATACAATGGCCGTTAGGAAAAAAGTGGCAGACGGGGCTCCACTCCTAATGTGGTGGGAGTAAGAGGATATGGACGGGGGTACCCACGGAGTTCAAGGGGAAAATATAGAGTACCAAAGACTCTGGGGGAAAGGGGGTCCAAGAGAAGCCGATGATGTGGAATGTTCGCAGGAGAAAGAGACAAAGGCACCGACGGGTAAGGGAATCCACACGAGAGCGTTGAGAAACTGCGCGAGAGAACAGGACACGCGACGAGGTACTTTCTCGGAGAACGCTGGGGAAAGATATAGCTTGGGAGAAGCTTTCGAACCATACTCCAAGCGGGGTTGGGGGAGGAAAGCTTGGGGAAAGAGGCGCTTATCGAAAGCCCAGAAGTATGCTTGCATTTCCAACAGGAAGGAAGAACTCGCTGACTCTGCGAGGGGCAAGTTTCGTCACTACTCAGCCAACATAAAGATCTCATTTCGTAGAGACACGGGTTCAGACGGAGAGGTTCTAGAGAGAAGAACAGTGGGATAGCAGAAACCCTGAGGTTCAAGAGTTTTAAGAACCAATGCAGGAATGAGTACGAAAGATACAGTGCAGATTCCTATTTATCTCAGGAGGAGCCATGAAGGGTTGCGAGTCGATTGCATTCATCACAGGCCAAAGTGCATTTTTCATTGTTAAAGAAAAAAGGTAGGCTTGTGGTGGTTGGGGGGATGGGGAAAGGGGGGGCTCGCGCCAGAACGTGAAGGGTTACGGGGGAAAGGTGCTCTTGAAAAACC
>Ga0179591_1148402_pt1 | contig 14647 bp, 26 predicted proteins | sample CZOMad2_1_08_16f_FD_182891 | JGI IMG/M metagenome (GOLD analysis project Ga0179591, IMG submission 182891) | Vadose zone soil fungal communities from Angelo Coast Range Reserve, California, USA - CZOMad2_1_08_16fungal (PacBio error correction) | ecosystem: Environmental > Terrestrial > Soil >...
ACAAAAAGGGGTTTCAGGAGGGAGGGGGGCTGTCAAAACTGAAGAGGGACGTTTCAAGGCGAGATGTGTAACAATAAAATAACAAGGGGACAAAGGGTGCAGGCGCAAAAGAGGAAAAGGGGAATAGATCAATGACATCCGAACCCTAATTATAAGCACTTGAGGGGGATGCAAGGTCAGGGAAACGAAAGTGATGATACGGGAGGGAAAAGTGGGACGGGGGGACTTGCCTTACCTGGAGAAAAAATTATTAACATACACGCGGGGGGGGAGGGGGGGACAGTCGCAAGAGGCGGACGATCCTCACGGGGGGGGGTTTCACTGGACAAATAAAGAATTTGGGGTGGGAGGGTCGGGAGAACATCGTGGAAAAACCAGGTAAGGGTAGGGGTTGGGAGGAGGTGGAAAGAAAAGGGGCCACATTGGGGGGGGGGGGGGGGTCGAAAAAAAAATGACGGAAAAAGAGATAACACTAAACCAAAGCACTGTTCGAGTCACGGAGGAAAAAATCCTGAAATGGGAAAACATTGAAGGGAAAATGAGAATAAGGGCCGGAGGGGGGTGTCATGGGGGGGGGGGGAGCTTGGTGGTTGAGCAAAAAAAGGACTCAGAAAAAAAGACCAAATAACACTGTTTTGGGTCGCGGACGCAGGGGGAAAAAAACTTCTTCAAATTTGTCAGAAGTAGAGGGTAAAAAGGTGGAGAGCCAGGAGCCGATTCGATCCGGGGAAGAAAAAAGCCTGGCCTTGAAGAAAAACAGCTAAAAACAACGGTAACAAAAAAGACAGATAAAGGCTGCGGGCACACCAAAATCTGGAGTGGGCTCGGAAGAAACAGGGGAAAAACCTAAGTTTGGTAACAGCGACCGTCGGTAATCGGCATAGAAGGAAAGGGGGGGTGCTATCAAAACACAAAAGAAAAGGTTTACGTGGGTTGATGGGGGTACGCAGGTACTAAAAAAACTAGGTAAGTGCCCAAAGCAGGGGTAAAAGACGGATTACAAGAGTTTCAAATAAAAAACGTGAGGGGGGGCGGTGGGTGTCAAGAAAGGAAAACGATGAAAGGGGAAAAAATTCCTGAGGCAGGGTACAAGGGGCCTGGGAAAGGACCAAGTGATTAAAAGGGAAAAAATTTGAAGGGGTCTGTTGAGTTCGGGAAAAAACAGATACGGGAGAGGAGAAGTCAAAGAGGACGAAAAGGGAGAATGGGAGGAAAACGAAAAATGTGAAAAAAAAAAAAGAAGGGGTGAAAGAGGATGGGGAGTAAGGGGATTCACATTGGGGGCTCGGGAGGAAAGGGGCATCTAAGAAGAGGGGGGGGGGCCAACAGCAAGGGTTGCAAAGGTGGACAACAAAGGGGGTCATTTTGTGGCGAAAGGCAACCAGGGGGGAAAGGGGGTCACATAAAAGAGATCAGGCATAGGGAAAGGACTATCGCAAAGGGGGAAACGAAAGAAAAAAAAGGGAAAAAGGTAGACAAAACAGGACCCGGCCGGAAACCTTGGAAAGTGCCAGTTAGGAAAAAAAAAAAGGGGGGGAAAATGACGCAAAAGAAGATTTTGGGGGGGGGGGGGGGATGGCGAAATCCAAAAGGAAAACAAAGCCCAAAAAGGAAGACTTGTTCATTATCAACCAAAGGTCTTCAATGAAACCCAGAATAAATGGGAGGGTTTGTGGAAATCAAAAAAGACGACTTGGGGGGGCGGACGGGGAGGGATTTAATTGTTCGGGGTTTTGAATGAGTAAAAAAAAAGGGACGATGGGAGTCTAACGGAATGCCCGAACCGACTGCAACAAAACTGTTCATACGGCAAATGGGCAGGAACCTAGGCCAGGATGTTAGCCAGAATGGCACTCGGGCCAACGGGGGGGCCGGGAAACCTATCGGGGAAAAGAAAAGATTCAACTAACTCTGAGCCAGATCGTATGAGTGGGAAAAGGTTCATGGTAACGGCACGTGTTGGCCGAGCCCGATGGGAATTTAGGGGGGGGGAAATTGGAAAACCAGCGGGAAGGGGGGATTAAAAAATGGGGCAACAGGAAATCGAAATGTCCAAACCATTGGGGAAGGGAAACAACGTGGGTGGGGGTGGTTCTAAGGGTGGGGGCAAGCAATAAAAAAAAAAAAAAAAAGAAAAATGGCCGTGTTTCACGAGAGTTTCGGAAAAGGGAGGGACAGTTGTCAACATACTATCTGGCAGGGCAGAGCTAAAAAAAAAGAGGGGCGGAAAGGAGGGGCGGGAGGGGGGGGCGAAAACCTCATGAACAAACTCAGAAGTTGGCAAAGGGTGGAAGAGAAAACCGTAAATTGGTCAAGGGTGGGGGTCGGTAAGATTGACAGGGGGGGGGGGGGCGGAACGCAGCTTGGTTTAAAAAGGTGAATTGCGAGTGAAACTGAGGGTGGAAGAGGGACCCCACAAGAAAGAGAACAAAAACGGAGACCAATAGAGACTAAAATACCCTCTAAAAAGGGAAAAACTGCTAACCCAATCAGAGTCGAACACCGCGACATGACAAACAGGACAATGGGTGGGAACGGAAGGCACAAAGAAGTTCACTCTAAAAAAAGGGGAGGTAGTGGAAAACAAAGAAAGAAGCACTCGCTCAAACTCGGGGGTTTTAAAGCACCCACGAAAGGGACAATGAGAATCACTAACGGCCTAGAATAACAACAAGACCCCCGAGGGGGATAAAACCCCAACAGGGACACCATTATGACCTAGGAATTTGTTCCCCAAAAGAGGTAAAACACCCATCGACGAATGGAAAGCGAAGTATCACCAGGGTCAAACTGGAAAAGCGCTAGTTTTGACAATGGGCACAAAGAAAACTCAAAGGCAAAAGCGATAAGGCCCTTGCCGGTAAACAAAAGTACGGGACAAAGAAAAGAGAATAGGAGGGCGAGAGGGGAGATCAAAGGTAGGTGCACGTTCAAACGTTGCAGAGAAAGGGCAATATAATGGTAAAATCTGGGAGGTGGAAAGCCAGTAACAGTACGGCGGCAATGCCGAGAAAAACCATCGTGGCACTGGTAAAAAACTGATGAAAAAACCCTGGACAAACGAAAAGCGAAGGCCTAATGAGAGAAAAAAAACCATCCCAGGGGGATAGACTTTCATTGGGGAAACGGAGGAAAAAAGCTCAAGGGGGGGAATGGAGCACGGGGTCGTTATGGGGGAGGAAAAAAGAAGAAAGCCATAGAGCAGGGCGAGCAAGCCTTGGTGGGAAAAGACCTGTTTCCCTGAGCCGACGCCGTCAATGGGTTAGTCGGGCGGGACATTGATGTAGGGAGAGGGGAAAAATCCTAGAGCAGGGGGGGTCAAACACGGAAGTGGTAAAAAACACAAGAGCAAAAAGGAAAAAAAACTGGTGGGAAAGCAGAAACCAAATCACTTGTAAAAAAAAAAACCGGGACCGCGTAAAATGAGCAACCATAAAATCACGCCTCTCGTTTGCCCAGTGGGTATCGGGGTGTTTTGTGTCGGCTACCTCGGCGGGCGCCTTGGGGGGCTATCCGGCAAAGCTGGTCCGAGTTCCGGGCACGCCTTTCTCCGGGGGGTCTGGCGGCATGGGTCACCCTTGACGGATGCCCTCCCAATTTGCGGGAAATAAATCGCCAAGTGGTGCTGGGGGGCCGAAGGAGAACAGGGGGGGCCAAACAAGAAATCGAATGCCCGGCATCGTGAAACAGTCCTGCGACAATGGATCGGGAACCGAAAAAGATAGAAGGGGAAGACGGGGTAAGAATCCCTTTATTGACCCTTGCGGGCAGACCATTCATTTTGACAGGTATAACAGCATGAAACAACCGGCCCTTAAACCAGTACAAAAAATTAATGTCAAGAGTGAGAAAGGGGGTTTTTCTGAAAATGAAGAGAGGATCTCGCACATGGGTGGGTAATTGGGGAGCTGTCTCTGATGTACCCTTTCACACAAAAGTGATGGGGGTACCCTGGCATAGGGGATTCCGTCGATGGGACAATCGAAAGAACAAAACCACAGGAAGTCATTTGTTCCCGAACAAAAGCCACGTGGGTCTATGACTGATCAAAGAACGGCTGGTTGAAGGAAAAAACTGACAGCGATAAAGGGAAGGCGGCTCTCCAACGCAATGAAAAAAAGAGATCAAAACACAAAAAAATTTTTGAAAAAAAGCAAGTTGTGTTCACGAAAAGGACACAGAAAACTAGAAACGCGTGGTAAGAGGGATGAACTCCATGCTAAGAAAAAAGCTCCCAAAGGGAAACACCCAAAGAGCAATCTAGGGAGAACACGTGGGGGGACCTTCAACGGGAGTTCTCACTGATTCAATATGACAGAGGTAAGGGTTATAAGGCAAAAATTGGTGACCAAATGGCCCAAGTTCTCAATCCGAATGACAAGAAAGTGAGGCCCAGCAAAAGCAGCGACCAATTGAAAAAAAAATGAAAAAAAAACCGAGAGCCCCGATTGGGCGGGGGGGCCTGCCCACCGCGTTTCTTGAAGAAAAGGGTGAAAAAAAAAAAAGGGTTACCGGAAATAAAAAGCAAAAAGGAAAATAGAAACAGGCCAACCCCGGAGTACGGAGGCACACAAAAGAACAAAATGAAAATTGGCAGTTCTTGGATCGGAAAAAGGGGGGAAGAATACCAGTTCCCTTAATAGTGGGGGAGAAAATGAAACGCGCCGATAGCACCAAGGGTAAAAAATTAGTAATCCAAGCGTGAATCACCAACCCACACACGACGGGAATATTTTTCACAAAAAGAATGGACTGCTTTTCACAAAAAGGCAGAGCTATGGGGGGGGTTGTTGAACACGGGAACCTTGAGTCACACTCGAAGAAAACATTGATTTTCATGGCAAACATAAACAGAGTGAGAGGGGAGGGGAAGACCGTAGGGGGGGGACTTCGCCATTGGGGAACAAAAGGCGCAACATCGCCCAAATGTGTATGAAAAAACACTTTCCACAGGATCGCCACCGGGGATTCCAGGGTTCGGGAAGGAGATGAGAACTGAAATATGAATTGGGTGTATTTACCCTCTCCGTGGGGGGGTGTGTGTTTAACAAAATACAATTGTCGCCTAACTCTTGGGGTGGGGGGCGGGGGCGCAAGAAAATACAGGAATTTCTTTGGTGGCAGGAATTGGGGGGGGGTTGGGTGGGGGGGGGTGGTTGTATGTGGGGGGGGGGGGGTCAAGTGGTTGTTGTGGGGGGTGGGGGGGGGGGGTGGGGGGGTATGGGGAGGTGCGATTGTGGTGTTGAAAGCATTTGTGGGGGGGGGGTTTTTGAGGGGGGTGGGGTCTAGTGTTGGATACGACAAATAGCGAATCAGGCTCCTCAAGCTCGAATAGCCCGGTCCAAACCAAAAAGGGGAAAAAACGCAAGTGTGTAAAAAAAAAAACTTGTCGTTTAAAGGTCAGGACTTATGAAAGCTGCGCCAGGGAAAAGTGTTGGTTCAAATACCAATGCGGCAGCCAGGGGGCAAACCGCGACAAACGGCCGAAGTCGAGTCAAAAAGGGTTTGAAAAGGGGAGAACGCAATTCACCAATAAAAGCAACCGAAAAAAATTATTTGCAGGCTAGGGGGGGGAAAGGAGTCTCCCGGTTGCCAAGGGGAACAGCAGGGGAAGGGACATACCCCGCGAGGGACCAACTATACCACGGCCTACCGAACAAAAACGCAAAAAGCTGGGCAGGGAGCCGATTTGTATGGGAGTGAGCTCGAAAAAAAACCAACCGTTAAGGGATGAAGGGAAAAGAAAATTTCAAATCGCGGCTGAAAGTGAATGGCGACACACGTAGGCGTTTTAAGGGGGGGGGGTCAAAAGGAAAAAAGAGACCCGGATGAGAAGACCGATACGGAAACAGAACGCCTAAAAGTAGCGCGCCCCTTCGTTAGTTTGCGCGGGGGGGAGCGAGGTTCGACGGCCAAACCATTAAATAAGTCGAACCAGTGAGCGGGGTTGGCAAACCAGCCATTTTGGTATAACTGTGACACTGTTCCCGAGTGTGAGAAGAAACCTGCGCGAGGAACAAGCCGAAAGCTAAAAAGAACAAAAAAGGGCCCGGGCTTTGAAGATGGCAGAGTTAAGAAAGGGGCACGGTGCGAAAGAGTCGGCAGAAACGACATGGAAAGAAAAAAAATGAGATGAAAATGGTAAGAGAAATCGAAAGTATGCGTGACAAAAGAGTTCTTAAAACAGAAGGGATGCCGTGGTCACAGTAAAAAAGTAAACCGGAAAAGAACATCAGGTCATTAGTCTGGTTGTGGGAGGGAACAACGGGGGGAACGGAGTTTGGGAAAACCGGTGAATGCACCCAGACTTTAAATTTACGAACCCATACGTGGTGGCCCACAGTGCCAGTGCCCTAGCGAGGGAAAGGAAAATAAAAACGAAAGTGAGAGGAAGCAGTTACTACGAGTATTCCCGGAGAACCGGTGTGGGGTGGGCCGAGACAAAAACGGTGATGAAGTTTGTGGCGAGACGTGCCGCGTTGTAAAGTGAGACACTATTAAGAGGGGATAGACACAGGTTTACATCCAACGCCAGCACCCAAAAATGGACATCATTATGGGGGGGGGGGGAAAACGGGGATCTGAAGCAATGGTGAGGGGAGAATCCGATTGATGTTTGGGGTGCCGGGGGGAGGGGTGGAGTCGGTTAGACACAATGGAGGAAGGGAAAAACGCGGTGAACCGGGCAGTGAGCATACAAAATGTGCTCGCCTCGCACGGGGGGTGTAAAAAAAATGGGAACCAATGCCGCGCAAGGGCGGGCAAAAAAAAAAAAGAAAGTTGGCCCTGGAGGGGTAAGAAAAAGGGGGCCACCGGGGTGGAAAAATGGAAAGCCCTATAAAGAAGAAGAAACCTGACGAGGGGCCTCGCCTGCAATCAACGAGTCGACGGGAAAAAAACCGTGTCAAAGGGATAAGAAAAAAGAAGAAGAAGGGGGTGGTACAATAAAAAAAAAAAAAAGGAATAAAAGTTAACAAAAACCGAACAGCCCGAGCAAGTGGAAAACAGGGGGGAGGGAAAAAAAAAGGAACAGTTTGGGGGGGGCGGCCGGGGCGAACAACTAACACAAGCCCGTTGATCATCAAAGCGTGCATCCAAAAAACCGGGGCCATTTGAAAAAAGAGAACGTTAGCGGTAAACCACAGAAAGAAAACGACCTCGGCGATTTCAATAAAAAGAGGAAAAACGGACCTTGGGGTGTGTTGAAAAAAAAAAAGGGGGGAACAAAAAAGAGATCAAGAACATATGCAAGAAAATATCAACATGAACCCTAACAGGTAAGGGAATACAAATTAAGGTAACTGTGTCTTAAACTGAGGTCCTGAAAAAAAAAAAAAAAATGCCGAAAGTTGATCAATAAGGTAAACGGGGCAAAAGATATCGTTAAAAACGGGGGGAGGGTGTTTCGCGGCGTATGACGGAAAAAAGGTCACTGAAACGGGACCTGTTCACCGGCAAAAGATCGGGGCCAATGGAAGTGGACTCTTGGGGAAAGTCCGGAAAGAAAAAGATCGGGAATGAAGAAGTGTCATGGCATAAAAACTAAATGAAGGGAAGAAAAGGGAACACCGGAACGGAAGGCAAAGGGATGTACTTCATTTTGGAAACGTGTGCCAGACCATCAGAACAATTTGGGCCAAGAGGGAAAAAAAATGTCAGGGGGGGCCTACAAAACGACAGGTTAAACAGAATCATGGGGGAACACCCAAAAAAACCGGAAACCTCAAATGGGAAGGGTCGAGGGTAGAAAATAATAACAAAAAACGAAGAAGAAAAGGACCTGCGTGTGGCCCGGACAAACCTGTTAAAAACAGGTGGGGCCCAGTCAACCTTGAAAAAAATCACCAGGGGATCGTAAAAGCGGGTGGTTTTGTTGTGTGTAAATTTGTTGTCTGATACAGGAACATCAAAGAAAGAAAAAAAAAAAGGAAAGACCAAGCACAAAGAGCTTGGGGGGGGGGGACGTAAAGCCGATAAGAAAAAATGAAGCATCATGGGTGGTTTTTAATACTCAATCTTCAAAGGGTTCGGCCAGTTCGTTATTGGTCAAACGGGGGGGGGTTGTGTCAAACTAAGGCAAGTCACCAACAGGACGATGGTCCTCAAACGGCCCTAACGGCACGCAAAAAAAACGTGGTACGAAAGGCCTCAACCAGAGGAGGAGGTTTAACTATGAAAAAGGAGGGCGTGGCTCCCACAGGAGTCCTTACTAGGGCCAAAAAAAAGATGTGGAAACCGGTGCATGGGGTTTACGCAAAAAAGGGGGTGGGGAAACCCGGAGCACGGGCTTGAGGACAAGGGACCAAACTTGGTTCAATGGTCACAAAAAAACGCGAGTTAGAGAATGGTAAAGAAAGGAAAAAAAAAAAAAAAGCTTTTTCAAGTGGGGCAAGGAACCGGGAGGGGGGTTCTAGCAGGGGGCCAAACAAGCACTGTCTCCTGGCCAAGGCTGCGGGTGGTAGTGTAAAAGCGACGGCCGTCCGTGGTGAGACGGGACATGCAGGGGGTCTAAAAACAGGTACACCAGGGACGAGAGGGGGCTTGCGACACTCCAGGAAAATTAGACAATGGGTTCCAAGTTGAAAAGTTTAGAAATAACCGTCATTGAAAAAAGGAAGGTTTTGGGGGGGAGTGGTGAGCTGATGTCGCGCCTGCTGGGGAAAGGTTGTGAGTTGACGAGGAGTGTCCAGTCTAAAGAACAAAACAACAACAACTAGGAGAAAGCGAAGAATAATTGGCATCGCAAACGACAGGAGAACTGTGGGCGCAAGCACAAAAACGAACACAGCTGCAAACAGGAAGACACAAACGAAGAAGGGGTGTCTTCCTTCAAACCGGACTAAGGTGATGAGGGCCGCCAAAAATCAAAACTAAACTCTTCCCCTCTTTTGGGTGGTAAAGCTAGGAAAGGAAAGAGAGATCAAAAGTAACCTGAAAAAGAAAGTAAAAAAAAGGCCCCGACCAAGTAAAAAGATGGCTTTGCAACAGATTATAAAAACTAGCCGTAACGAAAAATGGAAGCGATCCGGTGGGGGGGTCCCAAACCATTGAAGAGAAAAAATGGGGTGAAAATTTAACAAAGAAATCCAAGAACTTCTTCCGGGAAGGGCCGAAAATTCAACTCCGAGATCTAATAAAGGGAAACGTAGATCAAGGATAGGTAAGAACGGCCAAAAAGTTCAGCGGCATAGGCTAGACGGGGAGGGAACAAAACAGTAAACCACCGGAAAACGGAAGCGGGATCTGGTCTTCGACCATCGGTCGAGTTGACTGTGAATGGAAAAGGGGCGACAATAGAAAAAACGAGAATATGAGGAGTAGAAACCACAGTTATTTATGAATCCCTGGGGAAAGGAAAAAAAAAATAAAAAGCTACTTTGGCGGAAAGGATGATGGGTGTCGACAAGAAAAAAAAGACGGTTGAAGGGATATGCGATAAAGAAAAAGGGGGAGACTGGGGGGACAACCCGGACCCGGTAAAATCAGTACGAGGGGACTGTCACAATTAAACTTTAATAGGCATCGACCAAAAGCCGAGCGAACGGGGCGGGGGGGGGGTTCGACACACAGGGGGGTTAAACAGGGAAGGACAAATGAAAAAACTTTGGCCAGAGGAACAAATCAATGGGCACGGGGACCGCAGAAAAAAAAAAAAAAAACAAAGAACTCAGCAACCAAAGTCACGGGTTCCCTGTACGCTAAGGCAAATTCCAAAAAAAAGAAAATTCGGCCCGCTGGTGAAAGGTCGGGGGAATGGGGAAAACTCAAAAAAATAGAGAATTAAGAGCACTTGGACGTAATACAAGAAACAGGAACCGTCATCCGGAAGCGACACCGTCAAAAAACATATGGGAAGGACGTTTTGAAAAAGGGGTGATAACGGGCGGGGGCAAGAGCACGTAAAGGAAAAAAGGGGATGAGCGAATAAAAACGACCTCCAAGATGAGAAACAAACCAATAGAAAACGGCGGGGGGGTAAGGAAAATGTTTGCTCTAGGAAGGCAATTTCGGACGGTCATCACCTTCCACAAACGCAGAGGGACACTGGATGAGAGTTCACGCATAGTTTTCAACTAATAAGGGGACTCGGCGGGGGTGGTCGAAAAAACGTTTCAGTCTGAAACCGGCGGTTTTTAAGATAAGCGGAACGAAAAAGACAAGCAGGGGGAAGCGCCAGACGAAAAAAAGGAAAAGTGAGAAAATTAAATCAGGCAAACCAAAACCGCAGCCCCTCAATACCAACGCCAGTGCGGGCTTGGAGATAATGCCTGCGAAAAACCGCTCCTCCCCAATACCCAGCGGCAATTCTCGACCCGTGTTAACAGGCAAAACTTCTTGCGGGGGCGACGTCCCGGAGGGAAAGAAAAGTAAAAAGGGGGGACGTAATAGTCTGACAGGGGAGATGACACACGTGTGCCCAAAATTTCTCAAAGCCAGAAAAGTCAAGGAAAAGGTCCAAACGGTTCTTCAACAGACCACCAAAAACCCAGGTTAGCGCAATTGGGAAATGCACAAAAAAAGAGAGCGCGGGACCAACAAAACGCTTGCGAGTGCATCAACCTCGTTTGGGGGAGGGGTAAGAAAGTGTGTTACGCAGGTACCCCGGGGAAAAAACAGGCAAAACAATTCCAGAGGAGGAAAGAAGCGTAGTACGAAATTCCTCACCATCAAAAAGCGGCAATGTGGCGTACTAACCAAAAAAAAAAAAAAAAAATGAAAAAAAACTTACCTTGGGACCTCGAGGAAACCTGGGCCAGTAGTGTTGGGAGCACTAAAAAAAGAAACCAGATAGAAACCAATCGTAAAAGGTCAGCAACAAGTTGAAGCAAAAACAAATAGGTCCAGAACTCTGGGAGGGAATACATTTCGGCCGGGAACTCGGCAGTGCTCACCGATCGTTCAAATTAAAAAGCAAAAAGAAAGCCCTGACCTAGTGGCAGAAAAAGGGGGGGTCAAAGTAATCAACCCGGTGGAAGCTTGCTGTGGGCGCCAGTCAACCAGGGGCAGAAAATCGCCAATTGTTTATCAGAAAACCAAAGTCACCAAGATCAAAAAACCCTGATGGAAGGTCAGGCTCAGTTCCAATGGGAAAAAGGGAAAAAAAAAATAAATTGTTGGGAAGTGCAAGAAAAAAAAAGAACCAAAAGGTTTGTTACAAACAAAGCATACTTTCGCGCAGAACACGGAAAGGAATGGAAACAGGAACACTTTTCAAAAACATTTGCAAGGGGCCGGGAAAATAAATCACGGAAGAAGAAAAAATTCAAAAACCGAGAAAGAAAAAAAAAATGCCAAGCGCTTGGTAAGGACTTGGAGGAACGGAGAAGGACAACCGAAGTGACAGGTTCTTCAAGTCTAAAAGCGGCAGCTGCCACAAAGCACAGTTCGATGAACGGGGGGCCAACGAGGGAATCACTCAAAAAAAAAAAAAAAGAACGAAACGCTCGGTAGCATCTGCTGGGGCGGCCGTCAGGGGGCCGAGATCGGTTCCGAACAGGAAAAGGACGATATGTACTCCCTCGGTCCCCCCAGAAAACGCAAAAAAAAACAAAACACAGGACTCAAGAGCGAGGCGATGATGTTAAAAGAAAACTCAACACAACAACGAAGAGGAAAAAGATGACCCTAAAGCGGTCCGCAAATGCGGGGTGAAGAAAGGAGTAGGGTCGTGTCCCCGATGAGAAAAACACCTAGTCGAACCGATACATCGATCAAGAACGAGGTAACAACGGATGATTTGCTTTAAACTGCGTAAAAAAAGACTGTCAAAAGGGAAGCGGGGAGCCCGAAGGAGCGGGGGGGACACTCGAAGCAAAATGGTAGAAACGGTGGAACTTTCCAAAAGTGGCGCAAAGCTTCCTACGATCAAAGTAACAAAGCCGGGGAAAAAAGACGCGGGGCACAAAAAATTGGCTGCAACGGGGCCTTCGCTTCCTGAGTTATCGACAAAGTAGTGGCAGCAAACACCGGCCAGCAAAGAAAAGACAAAGCACCAAAAATGGTCAGCAACTTGGGAACTGGTATAGCCAATTAAGGACAGTTACGAAAACGGGTAGGAAACTGAGAGAAAAAAAAAGAAACATAGGATGCCCGTGGTCACATTGGGCCGAACAAACGGACGCATCAGCGGAAAATGGGAAGTTGAAGATTGTAAAAAAGGGCACCCCTGGGTTAAAAAGGGCAAGAACAAGAAAAACATGGTTCAGAAAGAAAAGGGGGGTGTGGTAACTCATATGCAGGGTCACGCGGAGGTCTCGAGAAGCTATGTGAATCGGCATCTAAGAAAGCATTACGGGACTCAATAGGAGAAAAGGCGACAAAAATGTGTGTGGGTGGGGGGAGAAGAAAAAACGGGCATGATGGACTTTTCCGATTGGGAAGGCTCAAAAGTCAGGGCATGCCTCCAACAAATGAGACGGGGGGATCAAGAGAAGACAAGGCCGAACAAAATTCAGAAAATGACAACAAAACCGTTGATGGGAATTGCAGTACTTCTCTAGACTTTCACTTTTTTGGGGGGGATGGCTGCAAACGTACCAGTGAAAAGAAGCTTGCCTCAGGTGAGGAGATGTGAGTGGGACAGGAAGTTCGCATCGCAATAAGACCTCTCGTCGGTGGGTGGAAAGGGAAAATCAATGTTCAAAGGACTGGGGCGGCGAAGACAGAAAAACCTGGAGGGATTGGGAAAGGAGAAAGGGGGCCAAGTTGAAAGAATGACGCTATACCAAAGAAAAACCATGACATCTGTCAAAAAAGGTCAAACAAACCACTGCCGTGCCAAAAACGCACACTCAAAGCCAAGGACACGGTCCACCAGGGATAACCTTGGTGAAAAAAGCCGGTTTACATGGGGGAGAAGGTGAACAGCAATAACGTCAAAACTGAGACAGATACACGTTGGGGTGGATTAAGGTCCCCGCACAGGGAAACGGTCAGGGGGTAAAATAGAGGGGCACGGTGTCGGAGCGGGGAAAAAGCAAGAAAGATCGCGTCCGCTCAGGAAAAAAGGTCGGGAGCCGAAGAAAAGAGGGTAAAGCCCCAAGACAGACAATTACCAACCTGCCAAGACGTCGGCCAAGTTATCGAGCACAGGGGGGAGAAAAACTGGGGGGGGGAAAGGAGCAGGAGCTGAGAAGGCAATTTATGGGAGGAATCATCGAGACGAAGCTACAAAAAAGAAAAGGAAGGTTAAGTGAGGGTCGCTCAATGTTGTAACTACCTGGGGTTCCGATACTTTCTGAAACCCCGAACGGATCAAGTACAGATTTCAAAACGGGGGTAAACTATTCTCGTGCCGGTGCGGGGGGGGGGAAGCGGGCGAAGGACGGATCATGCACTGGACCGTGACGGGTCGGGGACAGGGAAGCATTGATTCGCAAAGAAGGAGGTGGGGATCACGCACGAAAGACGGGACCAGCGGAAAAAGAAAAATCAAAGCTCAGAATTGCCGGGAAGACCAAAACGATGGGCGGATGACTTAGCAGAAAGAAGGAAAGGAAATGGTCAAATCTGGGAAACACTCGAACAAAATGGGGGGGGAACAGCAACTGACAACAAGTGTTCAGGGAAGCATAACTCCCAAGGGACAGACTTGAGAACGCAGGCCAACGAAAAAAAACGAATTTGTGCAGATGAAGAGAGAAAAATGGGGGAAGAAGGAAAATAAATGACGGGGTACACCAATGAAAGGGAAACAGGGTTGTGAGGGTGAAACGTGAGAAAAACCTTTGCTCAAGCACGGAATAGGTCAAACACGTCTGTTGTGCTGGGGAAGAAATCCATCAAGCGGGGGAAAACAAAAACCAAAAGGAGGTGATAACGGACCTCTTCAAGGGCAAAAAACAAGGGGGGGGTGTTGAAGAAAGAAACATCAATCGGGGAGCGTGGCGTGGTAAAGAAGGTTATTTGTCCGTTTTTGACGAAGGCAACCTGGAGGGGGTCTCACGGGGGGTGAAATATCCTCCAGTCTTCAGGGGGGAGTTGCTGGGGCCTGGCTGAACCACAGGGGGGCAGGTGGGAGCAAGGAGTTTCCTCTGGGAAAAACGTTGGGGGCTTGGGCCGGGGGGGGCGAAAAGAATCATCGGTCCCCATTAGAGCAGGGCAAACTAGCCAGTATGGGGTGAACCAGTTGTACAGAGAAGAAAATGGCCGGAGGCCTGGCTGTAAAGTCTGGGTTCACTTTGGAACCCAAAGAATAGTCGTCGGGGGGAAACGCGGAGCAGGACGTTTCCAGGAAGGGCTGGGATGGTTGAGAAGTTGGCAAAACAAGAGCCAACAACTGCAAAAAAAAAAAAAAAAAAAAAAAACACAGCAGGTCAAAAGGGTGTGTTCGAAAAGAAAATCAGATGCAGTGTGGTCCGTTCTTTGCGGTCATAGCTTAAAAAAAAAACCAGAGGGATAAGAGGGATGGGCACGAACACTAAATAAAAAAATTAAAGGAAAAAGGTTGGAAGAACACAGTGCACAGGGGTCCGGGGGGGGGGGTGGAATCACATGTCCCCGCAAAAAAAATGATGACCGCAAGCCAACTTCTTTGGGGGAGGGAATCACCCGGGGGAAAGGGCGATGAAGGGGAATGAAGGACCCTCAACACCACAACGGAGAAAGAGAAGATAGTGCAACGCAACTTAACAACGTGGAAACAAAA
>Ga0179591_1374571_pt1 | contig 14647 bp, 18 predicted proteins | sample CZOMad2_1_08_16f_FD_182891 | JGI IMG/M metagenome (GOLD analysis project Ga0179591, IMG submission 182891) | Vadose zone soil fungal communities from Angelo Coast Range Reserve, California, USA - CZOMad2_1_08_16fungal (PacBio error correction) | ecosystem: Environmental > Terrestrial > Soil >...
TGGAGAATCTCGATCAAAAGCGAAGAAATGAAAGGGGGGTCCAAGACATGAATTCTGATTACCGCATCAAAATGAGCAAATAAAAAAAATAGGACGGGGCTAAAAGCGCTCTAATCCGCATGATCCGACCGAGAAAGAGGAATCATCAGAGGGGAAGGGCAAGAGGGGCAAGTTTATTTCCCGAGCCAAGGTCAGTGGAAAGGAGTGGTAAGAAAATCCGAATTTTGACGACGGGGAAAGGGGGGGAAGGACCGAGAGACCCGGTCTCGGGGAAACCAGCAGAGCACCGGCGGCGGCCAGAACAGACCGGGAGCGGAGATCGTACTGGAACCCTTCGCTGGAGGGGGGGGGGGAAAGAAGGCAGTAGCTCCCCAAAACTTGCTACTGCCAGCAACAGACTGGGACTTTTGGCCCGAGGGGAGGAACTCTGTTCCCTCCGTTACAAGTTACTGATTTGAACTCCTTAGCGTTGTCGGTAGGGGGTAGAGTACTGCGAAATCGGGCCAATGGGGGGCCTTCGTCTAGAGTCGGGGGACGGGGGTATGCCTTAAAAAGGGATGGGGCTGCCATGAAGAATAGTGGACTATCAAATGAACCGCCGGCGACTCAGGGGGAAGGGCAGGGCGCCCGCGGTTCGAATTCTGGCGCCGACTGCCCGTAGTGGTTTCCAGGAAGAGTCGAATGGTTTAACCCGTGGCGACAGAGGGGAGGCGCCGCAAGGCTAAAATCGTTTGAAGCCGGGTAGGCGGAATTCGGGAAGAGACAGTAGAATTCGAAGCTGGGGGAACGCGGGATCGCGGGCTGTATCACGTCGCAGACCTGCGGGGCACCGTGACGGTGAATCCGGGGACCGTAGCTCGGGTTACCTAAGCCCACGGAAGTAGAGTGGAAAGGTGGTAAAAAAGGGGGGGGGATTTAAAACAAAGAAAGGGTTGGGAGAGGAGTGTCCCCAATGGTGTCCAAGGAAAGATAACGGGTTGAGTTCCCAACCTCCGGGTCCCGTCTGGTCCAAAAAGCGTTTTCGCATCGGTAAGATAGGAAGGACAAGTTGTCCAAAGCATACCAGAAGCCCTTATGGCCCGGCTGCTTGCGGGCTCTTCACTTCAGGAGGAGCTTGCTGGGGAATTTGGGCAATGGACTACTTATAAAAGAAGGTACCAAGGACTCCATAAGAAGCGTCACTGAACAGCAGCCTCAACGGAATGACGAAACGGATGAAAGGGCAACGGAAGTTGGTGAATCGGCCCAAGGACACTTACCGGCAGGCGGACTGAACCGTTGGGAAAGTAGATGTTGCAAAGAGGAAGGAATTTTTCTCCCTGGGGGGACGGAGAAACGCTTAAAACGGGTTGTCAAGCAAACTTCGAACCTCATCTGGCACACGGTATTTCCTTCAATGGCCACGGTGTGGATGTTGGTGGGGGGTGAGGGTAGGGGAGTGGTGTGAAGTTGGGGGGTTGTGGGGGATGTTGGGGAAAGAATGAGGGTAGGTAGGTAGGTGGGTTGGGGGGAGAGAGGATTGGGGGGGGGGGAAGGGGGGGGTGGTATGGGATGGGAAGTAAGAGTACAGGACAGTGGAGGGGGGTGGGGGGGGGGAAAAGAAGGGAGTGGTGAGGGTGGGGATGGAGATGTGTGTAGGAGTGGGGGAGGGAGGGTGGGGCTGTTGAGTGTGAGAGGGGTGGGGGGGGGGGGTCGCGGGGGGGGTTGGAGGGGGGGTGGGGGGTAGGGTGAAGGGGAGGGTAAGTGGGGGGAGGGTGGAGGGGGGGGTGGAGGGGGGCGGGAGGGTGTGAAGAGGTGTAGAGAGTGTTGCTGGGGGGTATCGAGGAGGGGGGTTTGGCCCGGGGGGGGGGCTGGGAGGAGGATAGTGAGATGGGGGGGGGGGGATGTGAAGGAGGGTTGTGTAGGGTGGGACATAGGATGTGGGGGCGTGTGGGGGTGTGAGAGGATGGGGGGGTGAGGATGTGAGGAGAGGAGGAGGAGGAGTGGGTGTGGTGGAGAGAGGGACGTTAGGAGGGGGGGAGGTGGGGGGGGTAGGCGGGGGGGCGGGAAGCGAAGGGATATGAGATTTATGGGGTGGGGGATGATGGGGGGTGGTTGGGGGGAGGGTGTGTGGGGGGAAGAGGGTTGAAAAGTGAGTGTGGGCGTTGGTGAAGAAGGGAGTTAGAGGGGGAAGAGGATAGGAAGATGTGGGGTGGGGAGGGGTTGGATGGGGGGGGGGGTGAATGGGTGTGGAGGAGGAGGGGGGGGGAGGGGAGAGGGGGGAAGGGTGTAGGGCGTGGGCAGGGGAAGGAAGGGTGGGGAGGGGTAGGGAGAGAGGGAAGGAGTGGGGTGGTCGAGAGAGCGGGAGGGGGGGACTTGAAGGGGGGATTGAGGGGGGGAAGCGGGGCTGTTGAGGGTAATAATGGAGGCTTGATGTGGGGAGCAGGGTATGACGAGGGGAGGGGGATGATGGGGGGTGGGGGGGTTGGGGGGAGGGGGGGGGAGTGGGTTGGGGATGACTCGATGTGGAATTGTGGTGCAGAGGGTGTAGGGCGAAGCGTGGGGGTGGGGGATGAGGGGGAGGGGGGGTGGGGGGGAGGAAGTGGGGGGTTTCTGTGCGAGGGAGGGGTGGGGTGTGTATACTATTGAGGTGGGTGGGGAGAGAGGATGGGGGAGGGGGGAAGGGAAGGGTTGAGATAGTGGAGGAGTGATTGGAGGTGCTGGGAGGAGGGGATGGGGGGGGGGGGGTGGGGCAGGTGGGGGCGTGGTCAGAGTGGGAGGGGGGGTGGTGGGGAGGGCGTGGCAGGGATGGGGGGAGGTGCATGGGTCGGGGGGTTAAGATAATGGCGGGTGGGGGGTGGGGGGGGTGGGGAGGCGGTGGTGTTCGGAGTGTTGTAACTGGTTCCGGTGATGTGGAGAGGTGTTTAGGGGTGGTTAGTGTGGGGTGCGGGGGGGTGTGGTAGAGGAGTAGTAAGTGGATTAGGGGGGGTTGGTAGGGTTTGCGTTAAGGAAACGCGGAGAAGACCGGGCATCGGCATTGTTTAGGAATCTCTTACCAGGCGAAATCTCGCCGAGGTGACTGGAAGAACCGGCCTTTTTCGAACGGTTCGAAAAGGCCTATGAATAGGACCGGGACAGTTGTACCTACAGTTTTCTAACCGGAGGGTAAGACGCCTAGAGAAAACTGTGACCGACTATTATTCGGAGAAAAAAAGGGGGGGAGCTTTATCAAAAAAACAAATTGCGATTTGAAACCGACTCCGGAACTTTCAGGTATAAAGAGATGCGTAAAGGGGAAGGTGCTTGCCCAGCCCGGCGAAAGAGAAGGACCGTTGACGGGAGCCCAAATGTATCGGAATCCGGTCTGCGGGGGGCTCGATCGCCACCGCAGCCGCCGATTAAAGGGCCAAGGAAAAAGAAAGCAATGTGGAAAGTTAAGGAAGGACGCGTATGAATTCAAAACAAGAGTAGAATAGGAATAGGGCAATAAGACGTAATTCATTTTGTTTAGGGTAGGTCCAGGTCATCCGGCGATGAAGAGGGGGCGATCGAGACCAGACAGGAGAATGCGAGGTCGGGTGTTGAAACTCCGCCAATACTCACCGGCCGCCATCGCCGGACTCGAGTCTGGCTGGGCCAGATCAAGTGATCACCAAGGAAAGAAAAACTTAGACATTACCTGAGGCGCAAGTGAAAGGTCACTCCGCAGCTCTGGACCCTTCCCCACTGTCAACCTAAGTTTGGAAACAAGTGATCTCGACGGGGAAAGGGGAACAATGCGGAGAGGGTTTATAACAGCTTATCCGGTAACCAAAGGGAAAGGAGCAGCCGGCTGAAAAGTCGGGAGGGAACGAAAACACCTCCGGTCGGCCAGGCCCTACGGGTGGTTGTCAGGAGGTCACCGCCAATTCGATTCACGCCAAAAGGGTTAGTGCAGCCCCGCATCACCTCCCTGAGAGACTGAAGGTTGGAAGACGTCCGTAAGAGGATCTAGGTTTGCGGGGAAGAAGGCCAAGGGGACAACCCTTTTGGGACAGTCTCTCCTTCAACCAGGGCTCAAAAGGAACGCTCACCAGGAAGGGTGCCGTCGAGGAAATTGAAGTGGTTCGTGGGAAAAGGCTGAAAAGACCAAACCGCCATTGGGGGTCAGACAAGCGGAATACAAAGAAGCGAGGGGCTGCCATGGACAAAGAAGGGGCTTAGGTCAGTCGGCGGAACCGGGTCGCGTAGGGAAAAAAGATGATCGGCCTCTTCCGCGGCCATGCGTGAAGGCCACAAAACACGTGATCGGGGCGCCCGCGGAGTCGCCCACCATTTCGGCCTCCTCAACGGACGACAACCCAGCAAAGGGAGGCACTAAAAGTGTCAAGCAAAAGGTCCATCCTCTAAAAGAAGTGGACCAGGACAGAGAAGGCGACACGAAAAAAAAGGACTATCCTAACTTCAGTGACGGAGGCCTAGAAAATAAAGCGGAATCCAGGGCAAAAGTTCGCCTGCCCTTTCATCGTCAGATAATGACAATGTCAAAAAGGAGCCTGAGATGTAAAGTGACGGCATTCACTCGCGGTGTAAAGTGTTGGTACCGAACTAATACACGGGACTGTCCACCCGGGTCAAACCCAGTTTCGAACTAGCCGTAAAAGGTGTATTGCGGATCCAACTTATCGACAAAAAACCCACACCAGAACGAAAGCGGGAGATACGCTGAACGCCGGGGCTCCGGTACTGATACTTTGACCCTCACCGAAGAGGCCATCAGCTTTGAAGGTGCACAAACCGTCACCGTTGGAAAAGATACTAAAAAACATGGCAAAAAACTCGATTGACAGTTGGTGCGGCCATTACGCGTGCTAAACTCCTAGCAACGAATTCACCAGAAGGACCAATGTGCCAGGACCCATGGGGCCGCCTTACAATTCTGACCAACAAAAGGGGGAGGCGGTCTCCCAGTGGGGGTTTGGGGGAGCTACCTGCCGTTCTCTCGACTCCTGTGAACAGTAGGGTCGAGATCTAGGGCGGAGGGAGACGCGCCGCAGTGAAATCTTTTGAGATACGGGGGGGAGATCCCAGTTACGCATTCGGCAACGGGGGACAACCTTGTGGCTTCAGGGTGCTGCCAAGAATAAACGAGGAATAATGACTCTTTCATAATAAGACGGCACATGCCGACAAAATCGGAATTTAATCTGTATCAAGTAACGGGGATAAGGCGGCCCTAGACTAGGGACCTAGGGGGGTCGAATCGGTTTCGTGACGGGCAATCAGGAAAAAGGTGGGGGGGGGGGGGGGGGGGGGGGCTGGCTGATATTTGGGATGTCTCAGGACATGAGCATCGTTGTAAAGGGCTCGAATTCCGAACACGGTTGCGAGAGATTTCCTCGGCAGGGGAGGTGCGTGCCACGATCAACTCGCAAACCGGCCTTCCTATGGGGTCTTCTTACACCGTAATGTTGGAATCTGGCCGGTAGGGTCGCTCCGGCGGGAAAAGTCTAGTCAGCTAGGGAAGTCAAGGGAGCTTCAAGGCAGAGGTGACGGAGCGTCAACTTAGGCGATGTGAGGGGGGGCGTAATACCCGGTGCGCGACGCCGAAAGTGGGGCCTGAAACGGAATAACATCACGGCAAATCTAATTCAACACGACACCGAGGAAAGAGATAGTGAGGAAAAGGGCACCCTGTCCGGCCTTTGAAACTCGAAAACAGACCTGGGCGACGAGCCGCAGACACGGAGCTCAAAGGAAGGCAACGGGGGAACAGCGAACCGCGCCGAGGTGCGAAGATACGAGTGAACCGCGGGACGCGGAGAAAGCCCGGCCCCGAAGCAGCCGGCGGCTTCCGCGACAAGTCCAGGGGGGCTTTGACGGGCGTTGGCCGAGCATCCTCCCATAATCTTGCCGGGGGGGACACGCGAGGGAGGCATCCATTTTCCTGCAAGTGAAGCCCAAGTAAGCTATGCACGAAGCGGCTCTCCCGATCTGAAAAGGGACCGACGCCCGTAAGAAGGTTGGGGGGGTCGCCCTCCTCTGGGAAGGATTCTCTCGCCACCGTTGGAAATACAGCTTCCGTAACTCCACTCGGCACGACGCATTGACCCGACCGGAGGGAGCAAAGCAATTCCTGTCGGGCCTGCTTGCCTATTTCCTGCCAATGAAGGTTGCCTATGTTCGATGCGCTAACACCATGAAAAAAAAGAACGAAGAGGTTAAAGTGTGAAAATCCGAAGCACCCCTTTCTCAGACACCATCACAGGGACGGCGCGGGCCGGCCACTGTCTGACGAGCACTCCATGGGTAAAGATGCGAATGATGGGGCGCTCCCCCCACTTGTGGGGTGGGGGACGCCGCGAAATGTAATGGTGCAGACTGCCTTTGAGGGTACGAAACAACGAAAACGCTGGCCAGGAGGAAAACGGGTGACTGATTGGGGACCGCTGGTAGAGAGCGTCTGTAGAAAGGGGGCCACGCATACCACACCCACTTATTTTGGGGACGAGTAGAGGTCCGTTGCCGGGGTGTAAAAAAACTGAAACGAAGCTGCTGGGGCTGATCTTGGACTAGGTCAACCTTCTTTAGGAAGGGAGCCCGGAGGGAAGATAACTTCAAAAACCGTGACGCATGTCCCGCGGGGGGGGGGGGGGGGGGGGGGGGGTGTCTTTAGGGGCTGCTCCGTCCCGTCGGCTGGGTAAGCGGGCTCAAAATTAAAACCCGGTGTGCCAGGCCCTCGATGGATAACGCTGCGGACCTGATCGCCGGCAGCGGAGGCTTGCGTTAAGCTACAGCGAAGAAAAAAAACCGGGGGAGAACGGATTGGGTAGGGGGCGGTGCTTCAAACAGGTCCGACCAGAATCATATTCAACGGGGAGGGATAACGGGGATGCCTCGCGTGGCCGGGTTTCCTCAGAAAAGGACTTCTAGATGGAACGGCTTAAAAGTGGCGGGGGCGCAGGTTTAAAGAAAAGAGCTTGTCACGGGTGGTCGATGCTACGTCTCCTTCCCGATGTAAGATGTAAGGAATTTTCACGGCATTTCGAGGAAGATTTCCGAGAAGCATTGGGGAGTGGTACTACTTTCCGCAACGCAACGACCTACGGGGGGAGAAATTCTGTATGCGGTCCCATTTCAAATCGCGGACAGTATAACCAGGACGCTTCCGCTGACAGGGCACATGGGGGGGTCGGTGAATGGGGCAGGCTGCCAGAAATGCAATTCACCGGAAGGTCCTCGAAATTGCAATAAAGGGGCACTGTGCGCGGGCTGGCCGACGGGGAGCGAAAAGAAAAAAGTGAAAAACCGTTGTCACCATGGACTCGATAGGGCCAACAGAGCCTGGGTCACCGATGAATGCCAAGGGACATTGGTAATAGGAGGGGTTGGCAGGGGTGTTGGTACGTGGGGACGGGAGGGGGGGTGGGGTGGGGGAGGAGAGTGGGGTTGGAGGGGGGCTTGGAGGGGTAAGGCTGGGGTGGGTCAGGGTGGGATGAAGGGGAAAGGGTGGATAGTGGGGAGGAAGGGAGGTGGGGTAAGGGAAGGGTGTGTAGTTGGTTGGTGGGGGGATGAGCAGGGAAGGAGGTTGTGAGTGTAGGAAAAGAGAAGGTGGGGAGAGTGGGAGTGAGAGGACATGGGGAAGGGGAGGGATGGGAGGGGGTGGGTACGGGAGGGGTGGTAGAGGGGGTGGGTTGGGGTTGGGAGAGGGTTGGTAGGGGGGGGGGTAGGTGAAGAAAGGGAGGGGGGGGGGAGGGGGGATTAGGATGAAGGATTGTCGGGGGTGAAGGAGAAAAGTGAGTAGGATGGGGAGAGCGTAGGGGGGTTGGGGGAGAGTTCGGTGATAGGGGGGTGTGGAGGAGTGGAGGTGTGGGGGGGAAAGCGAGACGAAAGGGGAGGGAGGTGGGTTGGGGGGTAAGGGGGTGGGTTAGGGGGGGGGGGGGACATAAAAAGGAGGACGAGGGGAAGGGGGGGGGCGGGGTGCGAGTGTGGGAGTAGGGGGGAGGGGGAGGGGGCTGATTTCGGTGCAAGTGGGGGGAAGGGGGGGGAATGGGGGGTCGGGGAAAGAGGGGGGGGCAGGAATGTGGGATGAGGGGGGGGGCGATGGGGGGGAGTTAGGGGTAGGTGGGGAGTGGTTGAGTGGGTGGGCGGGGTGTGTATGTGGGGTACATGGGGGGAGGGATGGGAGTGTTGAGAGGTGGCGGGTGGGGGTGAGTGAGGAATAGGGGGAGGGGTGAAGAAGGCGGGTGGGGGGGGGGTGGGGGGGGGGGGTAGGAGGGGGTGGGGGGGGGCGGGGGGGTATCCTGGACGGGGGTAGTCGGTGGGGACAGCCGTAGAAGAAAGAGAGGGGAGAGGCGGGGATGCGAGGGGGGGGATTAGGGGGGGCGAAAGGGTGGGTGTCCTTCTTTTTGCAGGGGTTGGTAGAGTGAAGAGCGTTGGAAGGTGGTGTGGGGAGTGCATTTGGTGGGATGGGGAGGTGGGAAGGAGGGGGTTATATGTGTTGTCTTTGTAAGGATGCGTTGCATGACCCAGTCTTGCTAGCATTGCATGAAAAATTTGGGGGGGAATCGGCTCGGACAATTCCTCACTGTATCGACTAAATGCCTGGACGACCCGACGGGGAGCAGCGATTGAATACCGAAGGAATGGAAGCCGTGAAAAAGTGGGTAACCTTCCAGCTGGAAACCCGGCCCCTGGCCTAAACGGGACGCGAGGAACCGGTCTCGATGAGCGAGAACGCTTCAGAGGAAAAAACACTCTGCGATTAAACCTGAGAGGCGGTAACTGTCTAAGGGGCTGGCGGAACGGGAGCAGTGGCGGGACCAGCCCGCTCCAGAGGGGCAATTTAAGGACTTTCTGGAGTTCCCCGTTTAAGGGACAGAGCCTTTCCCGGGTAGGGAGCGCCAAAGGGCAAGGTAAGATAAAGAAACGGCCCGGGGGGAAAAAAAAAAATTAATTACAGGGGGACATCGGAGAAGAAACAAAAACCCAACGGATTATGAGGAAAAGATATATATCATAACATAGGGGGGGGGGAAATTGAACTCATGTCATTTTTGTTGCCAAACCCGGCGTAAGGGCATCGTCCCGGGCGATTCAGTTTGGCGATCACCAATCAAGAACACTCTGGAGGGATACCTCATAAAACAAATGCCTTCTCGGGGAGGCAAGTGCGGACATCACCTGAGGTACTCTACACCAAAGGAGAAAGGACCGTCCCTCAAGGCACCGGAAAGTGGAATAGAAGAGGGGTTCAGGAGATTCCATCTCCACTTTCTGATCAGCCTCATATAGGGGGGCACGATCTCGCGAGGGATCAAAGTGAGGGTAACCATCGTTCCGGACAAGTTCTCCACTTCGTCCGGGGTTCGAGGATGAAGCCTCGGCGAACACAGGTGAGTGCAAGGCCCTCCTAGTATAAACTTTGACAGGGTCAATAGTGCCTCACTGAAATCCGACCCCCTTCCTATCTTGGAGGTCGCCCCCAGAAACAGAGATAAACAAAAACACCGGTGGAAACGCACGGAGGGGGAACAGGCGGGGAGAAAAGACTACATGGGGAAAACAGGGGTTGGTCCAGCGGGCTCGAACGGACAGCAAGGGTCCAAAGGCGGGGCCACAACAAAGAACCGGGGGGAGCGCATCCGTTAGGAGGGCCAGAGGACCACGCGTCACAGTGGAAGCGCAGGTACGAGAAGCGTTGGCGATGCATTGGCCATGGGGAAAACCGAGGAGTTAGGGAGGCCGGAAGGGCTTCCGGGGGACACTGAAAATTAGCACGAAAAGAACGGATCCATTCTGGGCCGGAAGGGGAGCAAAGAGAAAGAAACCTTGATCGAAGAAAAAAGGTCAGAGGACCCAGCGGAAACCGGGGGGGGGCAATTCTCAACCCTGACCCGGAGAACACCAACCCGGCACGACACTTAAAACCTCGCACGGATCTGGTCACGGCAAAGACTGGGAAGCCAGTCGAAAACGGGACGACTCAAAAGCGAAGAAGCCACGGAAGTAAAACATACACCTACCCAGGTCCCGGGGCGACATTCTGCTGTCGACACAAATCCTAATCGTGAAGGTAGGTCCAGAGCAGAGCTTTTTTTGAAACTCCTACACGTCCGATCTTGGGACCTTGGCCAACCATTTAAGAACGGTAAGCAGAGCCGGAACAAAAACGGGACTTAGGGGAGACCAGACGGGAGACCACCGAGGTAGACTTCACCACCTACCAGTAGTGATAAAGACCGTCCTTAAGACTACGTGTGACCACGTACACATTATCAAAGGAGGGGGTTGTCAAACAAACCGTAAACACGTTTATAGGAGACAAACCAAGGGGCAAGAACGCACTATGGGGGGGTGCGGGGATAAACCCGAAACTGGTCGGAAGGAGTAAAAAAAGAAGGGGGGCAAAAAGGGGGCAATGATGAAAGCAGGTCCGATTATCCAGGGAAGCTGGCAAACCACTTCGGCGTTATTTCGACACATGGTTCGGGGGGAAGAGGGAACCTTGAAATGCCCTCTCGTTCATTACAGTAGCTCTGACGCGGGGAGTGGCGCGCTTCCCGCGTCAAGGCAGAGGGTTGTGGGGAACCGGGGGGTTTTTAGATGACAGTGAAACCAAGTCTTCTGGGTCACAAGGGGTTTAAACGGGACCCAGACTAAATGGAACCGGATGACCGACAGCCCGACCGATTAAGGGACTTGATTGATGACTGGGGTTCTAATCAGGGATACCAGAGGGTTATTTCTCATAATTAGAGTATCACGGGATTAGGTCGGACCACTTTACTGGTACGTTCTTGTGTGTAGGAAAAAGCGGGATCAAGCAGGGAAGGTTCCTCGTGAGTCTGTCAGGAAGTAATAAACGGGAGTGGTCCGATCTAAAGGTCATCGGCAAAAGCGTAGGCGGAGCCCTTGGGACGAAAGCCCGCGGCAAAAGCCTGGGGGGGGGACTTAAGGTGAAAGCCATAAGGGTCATCGGGGCTGGTTCTGTCTAAGCGGGACGCCCCGCGGAGGTCAGAGGAAGTCAGGACTGAGCTTACGGGGGGGTTTCGAGGAAAAAAAAATTGAGGTTAAGCTCTGGGGCTTATCGCGGTAAGTGGGATCGGGAGCAAAAACTCCAGGGGGTCACGAGGAAAGGGGAAAAGGAACGGGAACCTGTTAGCACTAATAGAACACAAAGGAATTAACAGATGCGTACCCACGGCCTGGATTGCGGGGCAAGTTGTCGCAAAGAAAAAGGGCTCCCTCTAGTCACGTGCCGGTAAAGCCCATCTAAGAAAGGGTGTTAAGGATGCCTAGGAAGGGATGCAAGAGCAGATCGCAGAGTGACTCCGAAAGTAGGCTATGCGCGAGCGCACCCTTCCAGCTAAGTCCGGCGGTTAGGAAACCTCGGCCGCAAGGAGAAGGGCCGGCGGTACATCCGATAAGAGACGGTCCTGAAGACAAGGGACGGAGGTAGCTCAAAGGTGCGATTCTTAAACTCACAATTACGCCCTGATATACGATCGGAAGAAAGTACCTTTTCCCCATAACTCTTCGGGGTAATCGCCACGATTGATCCAGAAATCGTATCCCTGCGGGACCTTTGCGCTTAAAAAAGAGGGGGGGTATACGCTCAAGGCCGCTGTCGGGCCTCCGGGTGGTTTGAACAGCCATTGCATTCCCCTATAGGGGGGAGAAGAACAGCCTGGGGTGAACGAATTTTGGGCCATGTTACTCTCACGGTCTCGGCCACACATCTCAAGGATCGCTACCTGCAAATCGGCTACACTGCCGCTTGAAACCCCAACGAATCAGGAGCTCAAACCCGAACCAACTTTGCAAAAGCCCTCGTAATATACGTGGGGAAGGCCTGCTAGGCCGGCCCGCGTCCAACTTGAAAGGGGACGGATTGTGAATCTGCTTATTTGAAGTTTGGGGTCACCGCACCCAATCGGGCAAAAAAGAGGTGGCTGGGGTCGATCGATGGTAAACGGCCGGGGGGGGTGTATGCCGCAACGCTGAAAATGATGGTCCGAAGTGAACGAAAGAGGTCAGGGGGAGCATAGAACCGGCTTGAAACGAGCTGGGGAGTCAAGGGAGCTAAGATGGGGGGAGCCTCATTCTGATTACGTCATACGTACCTACGTGGTCTGCTCTTATATCTAAAGGAAGTGGGTCACGGGGCCAAGGCTAGGTATTCAGGCCGCTCGAAAAACAAAAAAGGCTATTTTACGCGACCGGGAGGTAATCATATGGGGGAAGGCGACAGCGGGGAATTCTATTATCAGTCTGGAAAAAAGTGATGAGGCGGGGTCAGAGAGGACTCCTCAAGAAGAACTGTAACCGCCGTGGCTTCGCAAAGTATAGGGCCTGACCAACGGAAGTGAGAGGGTAAACGGGGGAGGTAGAAAGGGAGGGGTTAAACGGAAGGTCAGCGCGAAGAAGTGGTTCGATGGACCGCCGCATATCCCTGCCGTTCAGGCTGGCTTGAAGGGTCCTTGTGGGGGAATTGGAGGGAAAAGGGCAGAAGAGGGAATCATTGGGGAGGTATACGGCCAAATTAAAAGGGGGAGAAGACGGGCTCCAGGAGCGTCTGGGACCCATGCCAGGCATCGATTCTCAGTACCTGCCAGGGGCTTAGGCAACGGTGTCAAGAGGGGGCCATAGCCAACACTGTGGGGGGGGCAAGAAACGCAGCTAAAGGGGCGGTGGAGGACTGTTCACCATTACACTGTTTGTCTCAGGTGAGTAACTTCCACAGGAAAAAAGGGTTGTCAAAACAAAAGCAGTAGGGGCGGGGGAGCCTATCCTTACAGATTTCTAAGGTGGAAAAAGGGTGGGGGTGGGGAGGGGGTGGGGGTGGGGGGGAAGGCGGTGTTTGTGGGGGAAAGGTGGGTGGTGGGGTTATAGCTCTAGAGGAGGGAGGGGTGGTTTTGTGGTCTTGGTGGACGGTTGGCCGGTGAGAGGGAGAGAGGAGCGGTGGAGGGGTGGAGGGGGGGGGGGGGGTTGTGGGAGGGGTGAAAGGGGGGAAGGGGATGTGGAACGTGGGGATGGGAGGGTAAGGGTGTGTTGTGGGGATAGGGGGTGGGTGGGGAGGGGGGGGGGTGAGTAGTGGTTGTGTGGATGTGACGTTGTAGGGGGAGGGGAGTGTTGGGGGGGTGGGTTACGGGGGGGGGTCGGGTGAGGAGGAAGGGTTGAGGTGGGGGTGATGGGGCGGAAACGTGGGAGTGAGGAGGGGGAGGGGGGGTGGGGTGGGGGGCGGGTGGGAAAGGTAGGAAGGGAGGGGGAAAGCGACGAGAGGGGGGGGGAGGGGAGGGGGGTAGACGTGCGGGGGCGTTGCGAAGGAGGTGGGGGTGGTGGGGAATGGAGTAGGGGTTGGGGCGGGGGGGGTATGTGAGGGGGGGGCAGTGGTTGTAGTAGGAAGGTTGGGGAGTGGGAGTCGAAAAGACGGGGAAGATGTGTGAGAGGTTTGGGTGGGGGGTGGGGTTGAGTGGGGGGGGGGGGGGGGAGTGGTAAGGAGGGGGGGGGGGGGAATGTCAGGGTGGGTGGGGTTTGGGGTTGGGTTAGGGTGGGGGATATTTGGTGAGGGGGGGTTGGGCGGGGTGGTGAGGGGGGCTGTGGGGGGGGAGTGATGTTTTGTTGGGGTTTGGGATGTAGGAGGGGGGAACAGTATGCGGGGTGGCTGTGTGGTGGGGGGTTATGATTGGGGGTGGGTAGAGAGGATGACGGTTAAGGGGGGGATGGTGAGTGAAGTTGGGGTCGAGTGGGGGGAGGTGATGGAGATGTGTAAGATGAAAAAATGATAATGGAGTAGAGGGAGGTGAGGGGGGGTTGGGGGGGGGGGGGTGGGGTAAGGAGGGCGGATTTATGAGGTATGGCGGGCTGGAGAAGGGGGGTGGGCTTGGGAAGATTGGGGGGTCGGTTTTGAGTAGGAGTTGGGTAGTGAGAGTATAGGGTGTATTGTTGTATGTTGTTGGAGATGGGAAGTGAGGAGGTGGGGAAGCGGGTAGGGGAGCGGGGTGGAGTTGCGGGGGGAAGGTTTGGTGTGGTGGGGGGGGGTTGGGTACGGTTGTGAGTGGAATAGGTGGGGGAACGTGTTTCGTGAGGGGTTGGATTAGGGGGAGGGGTTGAGTGGCGGAGGAAAGAGGGGGGCGATTGTTATATGGGTGATGGGGGTGGGGGTGTGGCTAGTCTAATGGGGGGGTAGGTGTGGTCGAGGGGGTGGAGGCACGACAAGCTGAGCTTCCTTTTCATCAGGGCGTGGGGCAGGTGAAAGGAGCAACTGATTCTCAGAGTCGTTCCACTTTTGAAACCTCTTGAAATTCGAACCTCTTCCGGGACCGTGGGATAATCAGGGGGGACAACGACGCTGTTTACACAAAAAAGGGGGCCGGGACACTAAAAGGAAAGGTAACTAAAGTAGAAGTATGACCGAGTGGTTAGACAGATCCTGAACCACCAGCAAACGGGACCCGAGGATTTCCTCGTGCGGGGTCTCGCTGGGGAGGACGAAATGTTATCAAGTGCAGAAAAAAACACCTTCCTCACAATTAGGGAGGGGGCGTCCGGGTTAGTCCAGGGAGGGGTAAAATTATCGGACCGGGGGAGGTCTGGGAATGAGACGACCCTGAAAAGATCAGAACGGTCCCATTACTCGCCCGGGGGTGACAAATCACAAAAGGGAAAGTTATTCATGAGCAGGAGG
>Ga0179591_1204428_pt1 | contig 14645 bp, 10 predicted proteins | sample CZOMad2_1_08_16f_FD_182891 | JGI IMG/M metagenome (GOLD analysis project Ga0179591, IMG submission 182891) | Vadose zone soil fungal communities from Angelo Coast Range Reserve, California, USA - CZOMad2_1_08_16fungal (PacBio error correction) | ecosystem: Environmental > Terrestrial > Soil >...
AAAACCACAGAGTACTTCTCGAGGTCACCTATGGCGCGAAGGTAGGAGAGTAAACCCCACATCTAACAAAGAAACGGCACACAAACAGGGAAGCAAAAAATCTTTGTGGAAGCAAGGATGATCAAAGGGACACAAACCAAGTTCCGGCGGAAAAAAGTAAATAAAAAGGAACGTGGTCACAACGCAGACGAAAGTCATCGAATGAATGGGGCAAGGGGAGGTCAGAGGGTCCAACGGAGCAAAAGAAAGAGGCGGCTGGGGGAGAGTAAAGTAAAGAAAGAGGTCAAAAATCAGGGGTGGAACCACGTAAGTGATAAAGAATTCACCTCGGGCAAAGGAGACCTCTCAGCTGGAAAAGACGCCTTGAGGGGAGAAATCAGGGAGAGAGGACAATGGAAATCACCAGGGCCGACTTACAGGGTCAACAAGGGCAGAGAGGGGGGGGCAGATGTTCGGAGAGGAGAAGGAAGGAAAAGAGTTAGTCGCAAAAAAAGAATCGAAAGAGGTTGGAGAGGAGAGCCTATCCGGACAAAAATGACATCATAGGGACAGGGTCCTCGTAGTTAAAAATAAACCGCGCCGGAGGAAGTATGCAAAAAAAACGTTGGGGGGGGGGGGGGGAAGAGGTTGGCTGCCGTGAACATCCACCCTAGTCACAGGATGATTAATGGGCTCTCAAGGAATGTGTGGGTGGGTTAGGTTTCTGATGAATCTAATAGTGGAGGGGAAAAAACCCGCCGAGGAAAGGTGACTTTGGGACATAGCATTAAGATCCAACCGTTCTCGTGCTAAAGTCCCTATGAATGGGATCGGGCGGGAAGTTCATAGATGGGAAAATCGAGGTCTTTTTGCTATAGGGGGGCGAAGAGATCCGGCCGGGGAGAAAGGCTAAGGGTCCATGACTTTGAGTTAGACTCTAGAATAGGTCAGGGGAGTCTTGTAGAGCATTTAGTCCAGCGGGAATCCGAGGGGAAAGAGTAGAGATCTCACCCAACACACCACATAGCGAGGGGGGGAGTAACCGCCGTTAAAGGATTCTCAGAGTGGAAATACGATTGCAGATACTAATAGGCCGTTATCTGTTTTTGGTGCACGTAAATGAAAGTGTCTTTCTTCCGCCTAAAAGGTCGCTCATCTCAAAAAAAACTCTCTCGGTGCGGAAATACGTTGGAGAGACAGGGCGAAAATGTGGGAAATCAAGTCGAAAAAGGGGAAAGGGCATTCTAGTGATGTGACAGGCCTTTCAAAAATGTTGAAGGGTCAAGATAGATATTTAGAGGAGGCAGAAGGGGGGGTTGAGGGCAGTCAGCGACCGAGGCTGCTGAAGGAGGTCTCATGTGATGCAAAACCGGGAGCTTGCAACGCAAGATAAGACCTTAGTTAAGAGGAGCATGCATCGACCGGGGAGGGCAAGGAAAAGTCTGAGAGCCAACCCCTATTCGTGGCTATCCGTGTGTTTTTAACGGGGGTGAAAAGAGTAGAAGAGGTCTTCTGGGCATGACGGGGGCTATGATGGGCAGCACGTAAAAACTGGCCTAGGGGGGGAAAATAGGGAGAAAAAGATGTTTAGTGGATGTTGTCAAAATCGAGGAGGAATTACGGGAGGACCAAAGAGCCATCTTACGAAGATGCTTAGGCCTAACGTGGAATGCGTTGTCTGATCGAACGAGATAAAACGAACTAAAAAGCACGATGTCCAGGCCAGTGTTCTTTGTCCGCCGGGGTAGTCTGGAACTGAGACCCATTTCAATGGGCCCCTCTCAAGATTCGAAGAGGGATCACGCCAAAAGGGCCCAGGGACAGAAAAGAAAGGAGGTCCTGTATAGGGAACTGGTAGTTGGGTTTTCTGGGGCGATAACCCGAACCTCCAAAAGTCTCACACAATCCAGAGTTGTTTGGGCCTCGAGCTTCGGGAAAGCATAGTCCGCATACAAAAGAGACGAGGCGATAGCGCGCATGGACGAATCGACAAAGGCAGCGCGGGCTTGGGGATTGTCAGGGTCTGGGGGGAGCAGGGGGTAGGTCCGGACGGAGAAGAACGAGGCGGAGTGCCACAACGGCGAGTATTGAGGGGGCAAAATAGTCAAGAAGAATTGGGGGGTTATGGGGGCTCGGAGTGCAATGGGCGTTTGGGGAGGCGAGCGGGTCCGACAAAACCGTCGGGGGGAAGGCGGGGAGAAAAAACCCGCATACTATAAGGAGGACGAAAGAGACTAACCGAAGAGGGGGTCTGCCAAGGAAGCCAGGGAGAGGATGCCTCTTGTTTAAAGAGGCATTCCTTCCCTGGGGACGTAAAGAAGCAGGGGGAAGGTCCATTCAGAAAGAGAGTTTGGGGAGGGGGGGAAAATGTCGCCAAAACAAGGGAAAGGGAAACAAGAAGTTCGCTCACGAAATGTAGACTCAACGCTAGCTCTACTCAGGGTGACTTGTCCGCCGGGGGAGCCATGTGGGAAAAAGAAAAAAGACGTAGGAAGAAAGGGAGTAGATAGTAAACATCGGGACCGTCAAAACATGACTGATTCCTGAGAATCGAAGAATCCAGAAAAGGAAACCAGTTGATCGGGGGGAGCAGTACTACTCTCAACAACAGAGGAGGAGTAGTAGGCGGGAAGGAAACATTACTTGGAGGGCTTGCATTAAAGACATTTCCCGACGGCTCAAGTTGGGAAAGCTACTATTGTGGGGAAAGAGATACTACAGAAATAGAAGGCGCCAAGACTTGGTTAACAACGCTCAAGAACAACGGAACAGCGCCAAAAGAAGTCCAGGGTGGGGAAAGCGTCGGTCCAAAAGGTATAGATCGAAGGACAGAGAGGTGGCCGGGAGACTGAAGAGCAAACGGGACAAAACAAACAAAACATTTCGGAGGAAGGAAAGTTCACCTCCCGTATGGGTTGGGGGAAGGGGGGACCGGAGCATGAAGCTGGGAAACCACGAACAATCATCTCAAATAGCTGATGCCAAATCAAGGGGTGTCGAAGGAGGGAGGGTTCAGTAGCAGAGGGAGATCCGGACTGGCAACAGGTTTGAGACGGAAGAAGAGAAACGGCACGTAAGAGGGGTCCCAGCCATATCGCACCAAGAAAGCAAAGCAAAATCAAAAAGGGGATGGGGGGGGGGAACTATGGGGACAAGCCGGGGAGGGAGGGTGGGAAACCGTAAGGAACGACATTAAGAGAAGCACGAGAAGGATGGAGGGATAAAGCGCGGAAAGAGTACTTCTGTCCCATACAGATTGGTATTCTCAGGTCGGACTCAAGAGGGTATATGTAATGAAAAACCAAGTAAAAGAGGAGCAGACGAGGCTTTCACTTGCGACGCACAACCACTTCACTGAGAGAACTTTTAAGGACTCGAACTCCTAATTAACTTTTCGAATTGTCTTTTCATCAGGATGTCGAATCGGATTAGGGACAGGGTCATTGCTGTTGAGGAAGGGAGTTTCACATGAGTCCTTACAAGGGGTGGAAAAAATAAATGTTCCTCGACTGGGAGAAAAAAAGAAAGAGGATGCCGGGAAATCAGAGAGGCATCCCTGACTACGGAGAGATTCTCCGCCCTCTACAAACGTATGCAAGAAGCTTCTAGCGCCTCTGGAGCTTCACCAGTCTGCCACGTTTTCTATGGAAAACCAGTCATCTCATCATCGCAGACAAAAGAAAAGAGGATCTTCAAAAGAGAGTAACCAGACGTTTCCCGTCATCTCAGATGGATGAGATCCGCAACGGGGGGAATTCTCCTTGAGAGGCATGCTACCGGAGAAGATCGGCGGATCTTCTTATCTCCAGGCGGAAAAGTCACAGCATTGCCTACAACACGGGGGTTCTATAATCATATCTCTGAGATCAAAAAGGAAAAAAATAGGAGGTCACTATCTGCTAGGGAATTGAAAAGAAAAGAGACCGAAGAAGGCGAAAATAAAGCTATATACAAGGTGGGGGGTCATTTACGAGAAAATTCAGGGATCGAACTTAGTTCGACATAGCGAAGTTCTATTCGCCGCCTAAACGGATTAGAGAAGAAAGAAATCCACCTTGAGGCAAAAAAAACCGCTGCACGAGATTAGATCTAGTCAGAGTCGAGAACCATGAGTCATAATCGGGGAGCGGGGAAACAAGCGCTTTCGCTCATAGCTTTGGTCTCGGATTAAGGAGGGGACACTGAAAGGGACTAGCAAAAGTATAGATGCTACTCTAGAAAGTCGAAAGCGCTTCGAAGCAGGGGATAGAGGAAGCCTCATCTCTAAAAAAAGAGAATAGTTTGGAGGACGCAGGTCGCCCCGAGAAGAGGACAGAACAAAGGACAGATGGGGCGTTCAGAAATATAGAATGGGAAGAACGCTGCCTATCTCCATCAAACGGGAAAGCCTCCTCAATTTGGGTCCCGCAAGAGTAAGGAATATCACTAGAAACCGCAAAATGGGAGGTCTGAAACGGATCCAGCCGGAGAGAGGGGTTTGGGTGGGGGGGGGTACGCGCGGAAGAAAAAGGCCGGTTTGGCCGCCGGCCCCTGAGGAGTCTCTTATACTGAGCTACGAGACGAGGGGGGCCCTGGAACGGCTCTGTTCTTGGGGGAAAAGGGCCTCGCTAAATTCCTTCGTTAGGTCTAGAGGGAAAGAACGCTGGGGTCCAGGACTGAACTGAACGGAACCTAGGGTGAGGAGGCGTAGAGAACATGGCGCACTTCTCCTGACCTGGGGCACTTAAGGGGGACTCAGGGATAAAAAATGTCTAAGGAGACACGAGGGTAAAGGCTTTATAGAGAATGTATCCGAGCTTGCCCGGACTCAAATAAAAGAAGGGGGCACCTATTGTTAAAGGGTTGCGTTCAAGAGATAAAAGAACAATTGATTATCTTTGGGACAAGGGGCGGGCCGAACGTGTGGAAAGGAGGAGGACGACTTCTCTTTAACGGCAAAGGGGGGCGGAACAGGGGGTGTATATAAAGGGGAATGGGTTCGAGGGAAAAAGGAGCTCATGGCTGGACGAAGACGTTGCGAAGGATTTGAGCGTTGTGTTCAGGGCAGCGAATTTGGGTGGCACGGTTTCAGGACTTGAGAAAGCCAAAGAGACGCTTCTTGCACTTACTAGGGGGGTTTTTATCTCTTCGAACAACGACGGGGGTAAATAGATAAAAACACCTAGTAAGGGAAAGAGGGGTAAGGGTGGGCGAAATTTGATGGAAACAATCTGGCCACGGAAAGCGGAAAAAAAGAATTAAGGGAGCAAACTCTGGAGTGCAAAGACGCAAAAAAAAGGGGGAAAAAAACCGTAAGAAGATCCCCCAGTTCATAAATTTTCGGGGGGGGTGAGGGAAACGGTAAGGAATCAGGAGCAGGAGGGACGGCGGACCAAGCTTTACAAACTCACTCCATCAGCGAAGACTAGATCCACGCCAGTCCCATCGGGTCACTACAATCATGAGAGCCGACATCATGGGAAAGTGCGAAACGTATCGACATCGTGATAAGTGCACTGAAGCTACCGAGGGGGGTACAATGGCATTCTGCTCAACCGGCTTACAAGGGTCATGGAAGAAAGGCTGAAGGTTCGACGTCTGACGAAGAGAATGGGATCCGTACGTCACAGCGGGGGTGAAACGAAAAAGTACACATCGAACCTAAAGGAATTGCTGAAGATGATACATGGACAAAAAAGGGAGCCTGGGAAGGGGACGGAGAGTGGGGTCAGTCGACAGAAGTCTATTACTGGCGGGCAGAAATATTGCTGGAAGGACACCCGTCACACCCCGCACTGACTGATGAGGCGGAAGGGTTTTGGCGTGGTCATTAGGGTGCAGAGAAGAGTCGGGCCCGAGCAAGAATAGTTGCCGTGCAGCAGAACAGGACTCCCATAATGGAGCCGCAAGGATGACATGGTGAGCGGGAGACTGGACGAAAGAAAGAAAATAAAGAGCGGCAGGGGGAGCCGCGAAGGAGATGAAAGGGGAAAAGCACTGTCTAATGGTATATTTCTACATCGAGCTTATCGGCGGGGAGAAATCAGAAAGAGTTCTTGGCACGTAAGAACAGCAGATTACCGGAGTATCGAAGACGGGAGGAACGGTGCCTGGGATTCGAAAAAACAAAAAACGAGTAGAAGAGAAATCGAGGGGAAGAGTCAAGATCTGGGTTGGGGAGTAATGGACAGTCATTCGTGCCATACTACGATCATGAAAAACCAGACGCTTGATGAGTGAGAGAACGCGTTCGGCGATCCTGGCCACTGGGCTATACGAAAAGCAAGGCTAGGATTTGATGGTCCGGAATTAAAAACGGGAGGAAACTGGATCTCTTTGGGGGGGATCACAAAAGGGGTTTCGCGAAGGAGCCTATGAGAATAGAGAAGAGTTGTGGAGTCGATGGGAATTCTCCTGGCATCTCGGAATTCAAACGAAATTACGCGAGGATCATGCACAGCGAACCTGAAGCGTCAACCGGGTTTGGAGCGCCGACACAAACATAGAATTGAGTACTCAGGAAAAGATTGTCAACGAGGAGAAGTCCACGGGCGTGAGTTGGAGTTTTAAAGGGAACGTAATATGTTACAGAAAAAGTGCTTAAAATAAGGAAAGGGGACAAAGGGGGGATAGAGGGGGGGGGAAGAGACTCGGGCGGTGCCCGGCGGAGGGGACGCCTTCTGTGAAGGAAGCGGGGCTTGGCGTCAGCAAAGAAAAGAGCGGCAGAAACGCCGGAGAAAACATTTCAGGAAAGGCGTACTGGACCGTGGGCTCTTTGAAAAAAAAAGCCGGGCGGAACGGCGCAGGCGTTCCCCTTCCAAAAGGGGCCCGACTAGAACTCTTAATCCTCGTTCACAGGTCTGTTTAGTGGGAAAGGGTTAGGGAAGAGCCGAAACAAGCAGGGGGGGGGATCCCTTAAGACGGGTGGTCCATATATAAGATACTGAACGCGCTTCCGGGGAAAACACGGATAATATACTAGAGGAAGGAGAGACGTCCGGATCCTGGGATTTTCTTCCGTTCTTTAATTTGAGCTCAATTACGCAAAAGTCATGACGGCGTGCCAAGCGACACTGAGGCCGGCAAATGTAAAAACCCAGCAATGGGAAAAGGGTCACACAAGTGCTGCGTTGTGTGGTCGATAGTCTGAATGTCGTTCCGAGCCAGTCGTAGTATAGGTCAACAACCACCTGGCGAGCGGGAAAAGACGGCCCTTACCGAAAGACTTCTACCCCGCGGACTCTGGACGCTCTTTGCGATGCTGGGAAAGCCTCGCTTGGGTGGAGAAGCGAGGAACTGGGGAAGGCGATCAGGAGTACAAAAGGACCTATCTGTGTTGAGGGGGGGAAGGGAAGAAGCTGAGGCAAGAAAGCATCACCATCAAGGTCCTCTTATCCTCATTTGAAACGAAGCAACTCTACTCATACTGGGGGGCATTCTTTTCGCAAACAGTAAAAAAGTGGACAAGACTGGGTATCAGTCGTGAGCTGGTCTAGGATAAGGGGGACCATCGGGGTGTGCTCGAAAACTAGAAGTGGGAAATCTCATTTCCAAGATAGCAATCGATAGTTCGATGAACATCAGAGAACTCACCGAAAACAAGGAGGAGTGAAAAAGAGAGGTGAAGGGAAAGAACTATGATTGTGAGAGAGGCAGTATGTCTTTATGCCTCAGGACGTAGTTTTTGAAAAAAAAGGACAAAAGATTTTTGGGTGACGGTGTGAGCGGAGCAGAACTATCTTCTTTACTTACTCGCTGTTTTTCCACGTCAAGGCAGAGGCAAAGAAAAAGGGGAAGAGCAAAATGAGTCTATTTGGTAAAAGCGTCGTCTCGGGAAAAGGAGATAGCATCAGAGGGTGCTTTCCTGGCCACGGCACAGAACCTCCACAGAGCTGCAGAATTAAAGAATGCGGGGTTGCCGGAAAAAGAAAATTGGCGAAGAGTTAACTTTCACGCCCGCGGGCAAGCGCGAAGGTGCGGACAGAGCACTCATGGATGCGGAACGGGTCGACGCACCGTGGCAGTGACAAAAGTTTTTCGAAGATAAAACAAAAAGGAGAGACGAACGGCAAGCGACAGGGGGGTGAAAAATGAAACAAGGAGGAGAAACACGCAATCCAAAAACATCACGGTCATGGTGCGTTACAACTCCGGGGGCATGGGCAGTGGGAAAATAAGAAGACGAAGAAAAAGAGCAGAGAAGAATCAACTACGAAGGGGAAATAGGGCGCTCGACCAGGGCTCGGATCGCAACATCGGGAAAGGGCAGTCTTGAGAGGACCTTCTTGACTGGACCACCAAGAGGCCGGGATCGCGAGAGGGAGTTCTAAGCGCCGTGCGAGAAACGAAAGCAAGCTACCGGAGGGAGGGCAGAAGCGTTTCAGCGGGACTTTTGCAGCACGAGCGGAGGGGGCTACCGGACCAGGCAGGGGGTTCTGACAATCAGAGAGTCCAAAAAAAGCCCTGCCGACAGCGGGACAGGACGTTTTTCAAAGAGGGCGTACGCAAAAGAACGCGAGAGGGGGAAAAGCAGTTCTAAAACAAAAATGGCACGACAGCTCATCCTCAATAGAACAACCAGTAGGACTTCGGACAGAGATTATCAAAGAGGGAGAGTGCGGACCACCATAACTCAGCAAGCCCGATGAAGTCAGCCGGATACGAGGGACGGAGGGAAGGAAAAAACCTAGGAATCGGGGGCGGCCTACAGAAAGAACAGAGTGAAGGCCCGAGGTTCATACTTCTCCTCGGGGGCGGGAAATCACTCTGTCAAGATCTAAGAAGACGGGAAAACCCCGGCGTCCCTCAGGGATCGAGGGGGAAACAATTTCTATAGAGAGTGGCGGCAAGACGGGCAGAAACAACCGTAGTGCTCTCAAGAAAAGTATGGATTAAGCCCTAAATTCCGGGCAAATCAAGAGCGACTAAGCTCGATAGAGAAAAATGGAGGGGGCATAAAGTAAGTTCGGAGAACTTATTGGGAACTTCCTAACTCCTATGGGAAAAAAGACATCATTCCCAACGTACCGCAAAAGCCCGATCTGGGCACTCGAGGAAATTCTAAAAGTGTAACCGAAGCTCAGGAAGGTCGGAAAAGGGAGGGAGCTCTAGATAACTCCTGGTCAAGATTATAAAAGGAAGAAAGGAAGATAAGAGATTCTCTGCAACTCATACAGACATGCAGAATTCGGATCCGGAAATCAGAAGAATATTCGTACAAACGCGAGACTAGGATTATCTATCATCAGAAAAGACCAATTCCATTGAGGGGAGACTCCATAGAGGGGGGGGGACGTGGATGAGGATCAGAAAAGGAAGAAAAGTCATCCATGGAGGAGGGGGGAAACCAGAAAACAGTCATGTGAAAGTCATCAGCCACAACAACATTCCACTTTCTCGCCAAAGACAGCAGAAGGGAGGTGACGGGGGGTTCAACGGGAGGCAGCTAAAAAAACTATGCGCCTGGGTGACTCCTAAAATTCGCGGTTGAGGCGAGAAGACTTGATGTCCACTCGTTTCTGGGGGGTTTGTTAACATGCGTCGCGCAATTCCTTTCTGGGTCTGGGAGATTGTGCGTGGAACTAAGGGGAGTACTTAGACGAAGCCGGGGAGCGAGAAATCGGAAGGAGAAATGTCCGATGGGACAGGAAATTGATGCCTTCGGGGGAAGGGGGACAGGATTATAACTCTGTCGACGCATGAAAAGATTGACGCGTCGGATAGGGAGAAGGGAAAGTAGAGGGGTGCCTGGAGTCAATGACGGAGAAGTTTTTACCGGGGATGCATTCCATCAATTGAAGGGGAGGGAGGAGTAGTGGGTCAGCCGAGCCAGCTTCGAAGGATAAGGAATGGAATCTTTGGAGACGGTCAATATGGGCCGGGAATGTGGATAGGAACTCGGAATGGGGTTGGGTTCCATAGTCTCAAGTGCTGGTGACCTACACAAAAGTTTTCTCTGAAATGGGAGCTTTGTGCAAGCATTTAAGGGGGGGGATGGTTGAGACGTGCACAACGAGAAAACGCGTTAACAGATAAAAAGGATAGTTGAAGCAAAACCAACAACAACGGGAGGAGGGGAAAAAAATGAATAAAAACCAAAGAGTGTATAGAATTAAACCCGATGCTCGGGTCACGGCGGAGAAAAGGAACATCTCAAGACCTCTGTGCACACAAGCTCAAAGTGGCAGGCAGGCACACTCTTAGTTAAAAAGCATGTACAAATCATGGCAACCCATCAAAGGCGAGATCTCCCGGTCGGAAAGAGCGGTTCGGAAACGGGAGCATCAATCGATTCAGAAGGAGTTCGCGCCAAAGCATGTCAAAACACCGCCAAGAAGGACGGTCGATCAGGGAAAGCCACTGCAACATAATTGACGAACCCTTTCAGATCGGAGGAAAAGAGGGCAGCTAAAGGATAGACGCTTCCATCTGCATAAAAAGACAGAGGTGGGGTATCATCCGCGAAGGACGGAAAGGCCTTTTGTCTGAAAAAATGTTCATCAGTCGAAAGAGGGAAGAGGGCGGGATCAGGAAGGAAACAACTTTTCGGGAAGAACCCAGAAAGAGGGACACCTCCGGCTGGGCGCAGGCGATCTGCCGTGAAAACAGCAGCAGAAAAGGGGAGACGTAGTGTACGCAACAGGTTAGAAAGCGGCGGCTTGTAGCGCCGGGCTTAACCGTCACAACGAAGGAGGTTCGTGTGTCGCAATTCGGGGGTGTTTTTGTACAGTTGAGGGGGGGGAAAGTGGAGTAGGGAGTGGGTGAGGGACCGACTCGCGACGATGAGTTGGAAGGGGATGTGATGAAACTACTACGTAATGATCCCAGTCTCGAGTGCGTACAAAAATTTCATGGAAAAGTCTCAACCTAGGAAGTAGCAGAGAGCTTGAGATTGGGGGTGGGGGGCTATCGTCTGGGAGGGGATAACTGAGGTTCTTAAGGGCTACGATACGTGACTGGGATTTCTCATTCTCAAAAAAAGCAGGGAGTAGAGAGGTAAGGGAGCTATTAGCAGTGAAGTGGGTGCTACAGTTTCGAAACGAAGTGGGCCGCGAGACTCATCGAGTGGTCATGAAATTTTTGTGGGAACTTAAGTGATTGCTTTCGCGCCAGAGATGCTCGCGGAGCAAATAAGAAAAAAGCGATTGGGCACACGTTAGGAAACGGAAGGATGTTTCACTCGAAAAATAAGCGCGATATTGATGTGAAAGGAAGGGAGGGAGCTGTTTCAACTGATAAGATGGGGGCCAAAATAGGACGGTGGGTCGCAGGCGCCATCTTAGAGAGTATCTGGGTTTGCGGATAATGGGGATACGCCGTAAGGGAAAAGACGCCAGCTAGCTTGACGCGCGGGGAATGCACCTCTAGCAAAGCCTGATACCGGAATTCTAGGGGCGCGACAAACCCAGATGCGTGGTTAGCCAGCATGAGAACTCGTAGGGGGCGGCAACTCTTAAGAGTGCTAATGCATCGTTCTCTAGGGCTCTTCTGAGGGTATGTTTTTCGACTCGGCCAACATTGACTAGTTGACTACGAGTGCATTTTTGGACGTCATGTGTTGGGGTCTGGGGGCGAATAATTCGTGAAGTGACGGTACTGATGAAGGCCCTCTACTGCGTGGTATCGAACTAGGAGGAACACTCCAAAGAAAGCCTTTGGGGAACGGTGATGGAGAATTCAACTACCCGGGTTCCAAATCTAGCGATCGGGAAGGGGGGATGAACACCAAAAAGGTGCCCCGGCAGGGCGAGTTACTAGGCAATTTTCTCTGGATAGTTAATCGCGAAGACCCGAGAAGGGGACGGGCGGGAAAGGAAGATGTTAATATATATCTAAACGTCTCCTCATATCCTTAAATACGGAACATGAGACGGGAGGATAGAGACTACTGAATTCTGATTCGGGATTTGTCTCTGATAGGGGAATACACGTCCGCTCGTCAGGGCTTGAAACACGAAGAAGAAGTCACGCATAAAAAAAAAACAAAAAGTCTTGGCGCCCGGGATTCTTCTTGGGGGTGGAATGATATTATTAACTGTTCAACCAGAATTGCAAGGATGGAGGGGCCAACGGCAGATCGAATCGGGAACGGAGTCAGACATCCAAGGAGACCCATGTCTCTTGTCGGACGTAGGTCTTCGCCGGGGGGGAACAACGGAAGGGCCTTGCACCTGGCCGCAACAGTTGGAGAAAAAGAACGACAGTTGGAGGGGGTTTTGAGGAGGAAAGCCCCTTCCAAGATGACGGTCTCGCCTCAAGTGGGGGGGGGAAGAAGCGGCACAAACCCTTGTCGATGTTCTCTGGAAAAAGGGGAAAGTATACATAGAATGGCTGAGCGATAAAGCAAGTCGGGAAACCCACAGAGGGGGTGTTGCCAAACGAAAACCGTAGAGAATGCTCATGCCACGAGACTCAGAACAGTGATACGGGATAACTGCTCTCAGACAAAAAAAAGAATTAATAGAAGATGACGGAGGAACCAGAAGGAGGGGGTTGTTGGAGAGAGGGGGGGTGATCAAAGTTGAGGCCTACTCGTTGGTAATCACACTTGGGGACCAAAAGCTACTGACTAAAATACGGCGGGAAGCTCGGGGGTTGAAACGGCTACTCCAAGCGACGGAAATCCAAGGAAGAAGGTTGAGCACAGAAGATCTATAATCGGGTGGATCTTCCGGCCGCGGATAAAAAAGGGAAACCCGAAAAAGAGTGTGCACGAAGGACAGCCGTCTGAAAGCACAAGGAGATAGGTGTTCACGCAACCGTCCAGAAAAACGGCATTCGAACGGGGAAAGAAAAAACATCTGGGCGAGGAGTAGGGGAACCCGTAGTAGCTGAAAACCAGGTTAGATAACTCCGGAGAGGCTTTTGGGGCCCTCATTTACAAGCCATACGGGAGAAAAAAACAGCAAGTCAAACCTAAAAAGAAAATGTGGAGGTAAGTGAAGGGGGACAAGAGTGGGGCCCTCAGGGAAGGAGCTCCTATAAACGGGGGGGCAAAAAAAAAGAACGACGAAGACGTGGTTGAGCTAAAAGGGAGAGAGATATATGTTTCCCTGATAAGAGGAATTTCTTCAAACTCTAGTCGGAACAACCTAGTCAGGTACCTTTTTCGGGTCGACTACCGCTATCAGAAGTTACAGGTACGGTCGAGTTCGCAGGAAGGGGAAACCTTCTGGGAAGAAAGAGGGTCGAATCAGGATATTAGGACCGAGCAGTTGCTGGTCCGAGCGGGGACACGGTCACGCCCGAGTGGAGGGTACGTCGGTCCTAAGTCGATACGCAAAGCAGCGGCCGAGGGAAAGCATCTTCAATCCCAATATGACGACAAGAAGAGGGAAGCCGGGCCGCGAACAGGAAGGGCCAGAACTTCTCATAGGAGTAAAAGGAGCCAGGGGTGGGAAGAACAGTGAATAGAGCATCACGCCGGGTCCTAAGTCTTAAGGATTTTAACGGTGTTCGGGCGTCCTCAAAACTAGGGGGTTCCTGGAGAAAAAAAAATCAATGGGAAGCATGCAAGGAGAATTCGCTAGGCGCAAGGCGGAGAGCTGCGGATGGTCCCGGGGAATACACGGAAAAGGCAAAAAAAAGGGTCTGAAGGAACTAGTCGCAAAAAGTCTGCGCCTACATAGCTCGAAGGGGTGAAAAAGATCCGATTACAAAATACTCAGGGAAAACGCTGGGCGATCGAAAAATGACCAGAAGACTATTCTCATAAGAGCGTATGGACGCACGCACGGGACAGTAGGTGGGGGAGAAGGGATACCGTGAGAAAAACAAAAACCAAGAAAGGAAAAGATGATCTTTCCTACGGAACCCTTACGGGCCCGGGAAGCTGAAAAAGCGCTTTCGAAGATACTCACTACTGGGCCAGCGAGGTACAGGACGGTCCGCCAAGAAGCTAAGTCCGAAATCCTTAAAAAGGCCTTCTCCCATCCGAAGCGGCAACAGTCCAGAGGGGGGGGGGGAGTCAAAAGCCGCTATGCTCAACATCTCTCACCCATGCAGGGGGGTACTCCATACGCTGGTAGGCACGGATGAGGTACTGAACAAACGGCCACCGAGACATGGAGCAGTCAGCCAAAAGCAGTAGAAGGGAGTCTGCATCAAGGCACAAGGAATTTCACCGTAACCCGCATGGGGGGCTGGGAGGGGGGAAGGTGTGCATCAAAGAAAAAGCATAAGACTTCCCTCCAGGACGTCGGCGGTTCAGGGAGTGATAACCGGGCACCTGGACCTCGTGGGGTGAACCCAGAACGCGCCAATGCCTTAATTGATCTTCACTTGGAGGGGAACTCACCCCAGAGGGGGCAATTACGGATCTGTCATCGATAGCATTCTTCGAGCAGCCGGCATGTCCGCCTCGAAAAGAGGAAATCCTGCCTAGAGGGGGCAATGGGCTGGTCTGTCTCAGGCACGGGAAGGGTACAAGGAGGTTAGGTTGGAAAATATAGGTGACCTCGCGATAGGACCGGGGAGAACAGATTTTTACCGAGTCATATCATGCAAGGCCCGGGGGGGGGTGGGGAAATCTGGCCGACATTTCATTAAGTCGATGACTTTCTTGAGAGAGAAATACAACTTAACGGTGGACCCGAGGAAAGGGGGGCTGGGAAAGGGAAGCTACGACTTGGGAACTAACAGAGTGGGGTCTCGGGAAGAGGTGTTCCTCTCTAACAGGGATATGGTGG
>Ga0179591_1240747_pt1 | contig 14645 bp, 15 predicted proteins | sample CZOMad2_1_08_16f_FD_182891 | JGI IMG/M metagenome (GOLD analysis project Ga0179591, IMG submission 182891) | Vadose zone soil fungal communities from Angelo Coast Range Reserve, California, USA - CZOMad2_1_08_16fungal (PacBio error correction) | ecosystem: Environmental > Terrestrial > Soil >...
GGGGCATTGGAGGATGATCGAAAGGGGGTGGCATTCTTGAGATTTTCTCAGGGACTAGGGGGATCTCTATTAGGGGTGATCAGAGGACGCATTCCGAGCGCGAGTAACGGCGCGACTTGAATGAAGAGGACTGGTTCTGGGGAATATTGTGCAGTCTAAATTGGGGAGCCTCCACATCAGACGGGGACTTTTCGAGAGGATTTTTGGACCATAACTGAGGGGGACGGAGGGAGTCATTGCCTGAGAGAGAAAGGGCAAAAAGGTAATTTGTAGGAAAGTCAAGTTTAATCGTATAAACGGCGTGGCAGGGAGAGATTTTGTATCCGGGGTCGACACGATATCCCGAATTCCATCTCGCTTCTGAGCGCCGGGTGAGGAAACCCAACGAGTCGATCAATGCTCAGACGGACGATTGGATCTTTTTGAGGGAACTTGGACTCCGAAACTGTAGTGCTTGGACATAGCATCTTTAAGCTCGCGGCGGGCACGTCTCCTATGCTTGCGTTGGACTACTGGGCACGGCATTGACTTAACGAAAATATTGGTTCTGGTGTGTCTTCGGCAGAGGGTTGTCGGCGGTGGGGGTCTTACCGGTCCTAGTACGACGCAAGGGGGCACTGGCATGCAGGTGACAAGGCAGAGCAGGGTTTAGGGATTCGTCGTTCAGTGAACTTAAATCGGTGAAAATAAAAGTATAAAAAGAGGGGAACGCCGGTTAAACTCAGGGGTCAAAAGGAGGCGCTCCAATCTGAGGTCGAAAAACTTAGCCTAAACGGGGGAGCTGTACGACTATCGCATGGGAGGTCGCAGACTTAAGGTCGGAACAACCAACTGTGAGGGGAGCTGATGTCGATGAATTCTTTTACTTTCTAGCCTTTACTTATACTGGTGTGGAAGAGTCGTAGGCTATCGCTAATAGAAAACGCGACGGGAGCTGTGGACCTAGACCCGTTCCCATACCGAGCTCTGCTTGTGGACCTGCCGTTCGGAAATTATAGCTAAAAAAAAACCAGAGTCGAGGGGAAGGCACGGTGGGGGCCTTTTTTATAGCTGCTTTTAAAGGACTGGATAGGGAGGAGACTTTCTGACTTTTGAACGGGCCGGAATGGGATTCGGGGTTAGTGTCGACTGGTGCTACGAGGGAAATTCGAACCGACATCAGTTACAGGCGTTGGCTGGTGGTGGGGGGGGGGCAGGTGGGGGGCTAATGGTTGGAGGTCTGGGGTGCGGGGCCACGGGTTGAAGAGCCTTCGTAGGCGGGTTCACGGGATGGGGAAGAGTCCGCATAGGGAGCGGTCACACCGATTTCGAGGTAAATGACGAGAAGGAGGGGGCTGCCTCTCAAGAGAGATCGGTGGGTCCTCCTCCCGGAGAAAGTCGTCCTCGGCGCGGGTTTGCCCGGACTTGTAGGGGGCTTTCTTTGTATTCCGACGCCCGGGGATTGCGGGACAAGAAGGGGGCGTTGCTTGATTTGGACTGAAAACCCGGGCCAAAGAGAGATAGCTATATTAGGGGCTGACACTTTGCTTACGCTGTTGCAAGATAGGGAAGGAAGTTGGTTCCAACAGTCGTCTGTAAAGTACGACGTTCGGCAGGGGGGAGAAAACGGGCACAGTTCCGGACAAGCAGGCGGGGCGGGGATTAGCTTGTTAAAATTGTCAAACCCATGCATCACAGAAGAAGATGTATTTAAAGTGCAGACGAAGGGGATTAAAAAAATCGGATGGAACTGAGGCCTCCCGGGGATCCAGGATAAAGCGACGGAAGAAGAAAAGTGGGTTCTTGGGCCGAGCTCATATCCCACGCGGGGGCGGTTGGGGTGGGCGTGGGGGGAAAAGATTCAGGAGTGAGGGTACGGGTCCTCTGCGGTGCGGGAGCCGTGGGGTGGGGCGGAAAGTGGCGGGGAGGATGAGGCAGATGCTTGCTTCTGAGAGTCACGGGGTAAATACTGTTCTGGGAAAAGGAAAACTTAGATCGTGCGAAAGTATGAATCAGAAGCTTGAGGGGCACGGAAGCCTTGGAGGGCTCTTCTTGCTTCAGGCACCGCCGGTGGGGAAAAGATTGATGATGGTACTGTGAGGTACTGGAGTGGCGGTTGAACTAGTCAGGTAAGTGGGGCATCCCCTTTCAGGACATAGGAAGTCCGCTACCGTGGAAAAGAGGCACGCGAGGTAGAAGGAGTCTTGGCGCGAGAATCGGAACCAATGCCGGGGAGTCGTGGCGGTAGGGGATCGGGGGCTGAGGAGACATGGTTTCGAGACGGGAAGAAAGAGAAGGGGCTCTGTCTAAAAAAAATCTGCTGACACGCTTCGAGGGTATCTTACCTCAAGAGTTGGCCTCGCCTGGATGTTGAGTCTGGAGAGGGATGTCATTCAGGGTGGATCATGCCGCAACGGTTGGGGGGGGGGGAGGAAGGAGGACAGGAAGAGAAGAACAATCAGGAGAGGCTGTGGCTCAGGGGAGTTTCTTTAAACCAGCTTTGTTGGGGGCCGCTGTGATGTTGGAGGGTGGAAGGTAGGGGCCAGCGAGATGTGGGGCGTGAGGTCAAAAAATACTATGAGAAGTGAGATCAGAGGGAAAGAGCGCGAGGTTGTGATTAGGTGCATTGTTGCAATGATCCTCCAAGGAACAACCCTAGCATTTAAGTTGATCGAAACACAACGATGGAGATGTAGTGCTAATCGCAAGGGTGTGGGGGGAAAGTGTTTTCTCCCTTTGGGTTCCGGCGGGTCTGAGATTTGCACTTGGAAGGGGGTGACTCGATCGGGCGCCTGTAAAATAGTGAAGCCCCGATTGCGCGCATATCAGACAACACAAAAAAAGAAAATAAAAACGGAGGGGAGAGGAGAAGAAGAAAAGGATATATTCGCAATGCCGCAGAAATCGTCTCCGTTGGGGGCAGTAGTTTGACCAAATCCAAAGGTTCAGAACGCTGAACAGATAAAAAGTGACCCCCGATTCACACGGCAAGGGAAACAAGAAGAAAGTATTACGCACACCCTCGTTGGGTGGCCCAAAACCCCTTCTCTTATCGTGTCATTTCGGGCTGGAGAGCTCCACACGAACATCCCAAACCAGTTAAGCGAATACACACGAAAGGAAGAGCAAAGGGTCGTTACTCTCCACAGCGTGTACTCGTCCCCATGCCCGACGCAAAGAAGCGAAACTGAGGCCCCAAATTGGTTCAAAGAAAACTACCCGGATTTGAATTGAAGACAGGAACGGCGCGGCTTCAGTAATAATCGGTACACGCTGAATAAAAGGAAGAGGCAATCGATTATCCTTTTAAGAGAGCACCTCCCCTAGAAACATACCCGTCTAAATCGTCGGGGCAGAACCTATCTGCGGAACAGAAAGAGGACCCACCGGCACATCGAGTTAAGGAAGAAAAAAACGTCGAGAGTTTCTCAGCATACGTCGATCTCCAGAAGACGACCCACGAAAGGTGACTACAGCTTGGCTTACAAGGCAAGAGAAAAGCAGTAAATAACCCCTGCATTGCACTGCCGATTCAAAGGTTCCGCGGTATTGATTACCTTACAAGAGGGTCGGTTCTCCAAGAAAAGATTTGTGAAACTCAGTGGGAAAAGCCGGTATCCACCGCGCCCACATAAAGTAATCTACACCACTCATCTAAAGTGCTACGCAGCGAAGGTACCGATTCATACCACGGAGGTCAGAAGGGAAAAAACGATCTCGGGCACATCACGGCATCCCCAACGATCGGACCGTGTTGGGAGAAATACCAAACGGGACATTGCATTAAAAATACATCAAAGCATCACCCGAGAGAACGATCGTACTGCATGGTCGTTGGGAATCTGATCTTTTCAGCGGAACAGATGCTCGTCGTAATCAATAAGAGGACGGGGAGTGTTCTGCTTGCCAAGGCGCAAAGCGCTCCGAGAACCAAGGGGAAGCACTAGTTCCGCCGGCTGTTCTTAAAGATACACGTCTAACCGACGATGCGGGGAATTAAGGGGGAGATGGAAAGTTTAGCTACGAAGCCCGCGCCATGGAATCGAGGGGAACTGGCCCGGCCGTCTCACCGACCCGCACTAGTAGCCTCTCCGGTTGGGTGGGCAAGCATTCGACAATCAGCGGGGGAGAGGGGTCTCGGACGGCCTCGGGGGGGACCCGTCACAGATGAGAAAAGTCTTATCGAGTCCAGGTGGGGAAAGCATATAGAAACCGGGACTGAGAAAGGCCACCTCTAAACTCATCACCTGCGGGCATGCACCATAATTAAAAAGGCTTAGCAAGGCATACGCCACCACGCCCGCTCCGCCCTTCGACTTGGGGGGAAGAAAGGTTCCAAATGTAAGTTGCTTAATCAAACCTGGCATCAGGCCGGGGGGCCTCCATAAAGTAGGAATACCCTCAAGGTTTAGTCTTCTCATTTGCCCTCGGGTTGAAGAACTCCCACGGAGGAGTAGCAGTGTGTCAGGGGAGAAGTCTCCTGCACTGCTAATAAGCGTAAGGGTATCCGAGGCGTGAAAGGGTGAACGAGACAAAAATAAAATTCCTGAGGAAAAGAGAAAGGAGGAGCACTACTTAGAAGGCCTTCATACGTCTCTGAGCCAGGTAACGCTGAAAGTCACATGAAAGACCAAAAAATAGCCCCCAAGCAAATAGGGGCAACTTCCCCGGACGATGTGCTTTGTATGAAAGGAACCTTGTAGAAGCAAAAACTCATCATCAAGCTCCGGGTTCCGGGGATGTCAAGCACCAGCCTGGATTTTGTAACGACTAGACCTCCCAAAGCGAGGACCCCAAGAAAATGCCCTTGCGCGCCAATCGTCACGTGAAATTCTTGACAAATGAAAGAAGGTGGGTTTGTCGCTAATATTAGACCCAACAATGGGACGTCTTTTGTCCAAAAGGAACAACCGGTTTGGGCCAGGTGCCCACTTCGGGTAAGCGAAGGAGTTTTATATCCGCAAAAGTGTGATAACCTGCTGACCGCTCGTGGCCGCTCCTAGATGAACCTGCTCAGCTGTCTCGTACGAAGGAGCAACGCCCAGAAAAAGGCCCCTCCCTTGTCAAATGCCTCCAAGTTAAACATCTTTGCCGTCTACATATTAAACAAAAAACACAGGTTGGCAAACAGAAAAAACCTACCCCAACTCTTCTTCTAATGGGCCTCCCCAAAAGAACAAACCCGCTCTCTCGCAGCGCATCCCCTCTGTTAAAGATCGCAAGCCGAGGTCACGCCGACAGGAGTCGGGGAGGACAGGAACAGATAGAATTGTACGCGTCAGTACGAACCTCATACCGTACAAGGAATCCTGTTATCAACGTCAGGTTTTTGGTAACCCTCCCGCTCCGCGCTATCTTCATAGGAATAAAGCAGAACTCCTGATACCAAATCATCTTTCCATGCCCCGAGAACCGCAGAGAAGGGTCTAGTCAGTTTACTTGGAATCGCATCGGACCTAAAAAGCTTAAGACAGCCGCCCAACCCTGAGTAAGGCGCCATGATAACTTCAGCACAGGCCCCTGGGCGAAGTCGTTTATTTTGTCTTTCTGATCCATTCTCTTTGAGCCACTCTACTTCCAGTCGCAACGGGGAAAATTCTCGGCTAGTCCCTTCACACGGTCCCGTTCTTGATCACCAAAATTCCCAAACGGCTATCGGAACTATCTACACCTTCTTCAATTAGGTCCAATGCCTAATTCAAAAAATGCTGCAAACCAGATAGAAAGAGATCACTCAAAATCAAACAACAACTGAGGGGGGGGGTATTAATATAGGCTTGGGTGAAGGTTTCGCAGTTGCAGGTGAGGCTTGCCTCTTTTGCGAAGGAGAGGTGATCTCGAACGGTAGGGATCGGCCGGACGATTGTGGACGGGAGCGATTCAACGCAGAAAGGCCTACGATATTTCTGAAGTCAAGGGTGGTACTGAGTACCTACCTGCCGAAGGAACGGACGAGTGTTGCATTTCTACTATCAAACTGAGAAGTTAATAACTGCTTGAGGGGGCACCATCTAAGGGATGGGAGGCGTCCTTATTTTATCTACCTGCAGGGTTCTAAAGGAGAACTTCGTGCTGGACGATCGGGGGCGGGGGATCCGATTTAGCGGGGAACGAGAGGAATAAGAAAAAAGAGAGTTTTTCTGATCTTGTCGGGGGTAGCAAACCACGGACGAGGCGATGCTTCGGAAAGGACTATTGTATGGAGGGTCGAGCGACTTACTGTCATAAGTTCGGGAGGGTCAAAGGTTACCGAGCGCTTCAATTGCACCAGCTGGAAAGCTTTAAGACTCGGTAAAGGGATGAAGGGAAATGAGGTCCTCGGATTCTTTGGGGGGCGTCGCAGACTAGTGTCGCGTGGTGCTGTGAGCCTCTGAAAGGTGCAATGTCAGAAAAAAGGGAGGACACAAAAAAGAGGGTACAGTACAATGAGACTGGGGATACGTTGGATTCGGGCTGGACATGTGTAGAGGCGATGACAGGGGTTTCTATAATCGGGAGTAAGAACGGGGAGTGGCAGAAGCAGTTCTCAAAATTGCATGGAGACAATTTTTATGGGACCTTACGCCAACGTCGAACAAGTTTGAGAAAATCGAAAGAGCATATTCAAATGGTGCTGGTGGCCTCACGCGATTCTCATGAAAAAACACCTGGGGATGTGACTAGTTCTCTGAAGGCTGGCGTTTGCAACAGGGCGATGGGGTGATCTAGGAGGTATCAGTAGTACAAGAGTAACCGAGCTTGGCGCGAAAGGAAAGACCGGGAAGGTCAGGATCTTGTACCTGGTCTTTCAGACATTTTAGCTAAAAAAAACAACTCTTCGGGATTGGTCATATTGACGCTGGGGGAATACGGGTGTTTGAAATTAATGTCTTCGCCGCGGACGGTTCGCTGTGGACGCTTTGGGACCTTGATACTAGAAGTGTCGTTGACTGGGAATTCTACTGACGTGAAATACTCTGTAATGCTTTTCGCTCGGGGTCGGGAGAGGAGCACTTCGATCAGCGGTCTTACTCAAAGTTGAAGGTTCCAGAGTGGGACGCTGACCAGCTCTGAACATTCGGAGAGGGCCCTCTAGACCGTTATTCGGCCTCTTCGCTTACTTGTGCCCTCTCCTCGGACCCGTATATTGTCGGCCGCTGCGAGGGGGGGGGCTGCTTGCGACGGTGAACGGCTGGGAAGAACAGGTGAGCGTCCGTGGGGCCGGTCGAAGTCACTTGCGAGCGAAAGTAGAGAACCGCGGGGTCTATCCGTCGAGAGTGAGTTTAGGCCGAGGGTCTTCCCTTGGCACCCGCTTGGCTGTTGAGACGGCTCGGCTAGTAAAGGAGTGGGTCAGTTGCAGAACGGACGCCGGGAGAGTCTGCAGTTTCTTCGACGGGTACGGAAGGCGCAAACCCTCGATAATAATAAAGGGAGGAGACTCAAGTCAAATACAAAGGATGAACTGAGTTGGCTCTCCCGTTATAGCGAACGATGCGGGAAAGAATAAGTACGGCTCCGAGGGGACTCTACGACAACGAAGGACGAGAGGAGGAAAGGATATCATCCATTCAATCTCAATCGAGGATGTATCTCTGGTATCTTTTAGATATCTAGAAGGGAGCAGATCAAAGGCCCTTGTGGGGGCAGAAAGCTGCCAAGGAATTTCGTCGGTTCTCGTCGAAGGGATACGAGGGATTGTGCCTGAGCGGGTGAGGAATTGAAGAGGCCGCTTCGTAGCGTGCGCAGAAATAATGTGGGTGTACTTGATGGGGTTAAGGAGGAGAGGACGTCGTATTAACAGATATCTGGAGGTTGCAAGGGTCCGAGAAAGAGGAGGCCCTCATATCAGTATGGGAAAAAAGCAAAATAGGGGTAAAATATTAAACGACTTGACGCGAGGAGACTCTTTAGCCGGCGTTGTGGAGGGTCCGTGGGATTCTGGAGCGGGTAAAGATTATCACCTCTTAGGAAGCGACCTCGAGGAAAGCGGGAAGGAAAGGATTGTACCGCATCGAGTTTTCCCCGATCGGGGTGCCAGAGCCTTAGTTGTGAAAGGATGAGTTCTTCCCATGTATGAAAAAAATTAAGAGAGTGAATGCGGCCGATGAGTCGGGTCTAAAAACGAGCCAGCAAAAAAGGGGGGGTTAACCATCATTGGTTGGTTAAAGTGAGGGAGGAGGTGGGGCCTCTCCCCGGATTTTTTAGCGAACGAGTCGCCGTGGGCGGGCATTTCGGCCGTGCCGACGGGGTGGTGTGGGGTGGAAGAAAACACAAAAAAGGGAGGCAACAACTAAAGGGGTATGGCGGAGCCACCACTAAACAGAGGGGTAGTTTCTCCGAAAGATTGTTGCACCAGGAATTACGGGGAGGCCCACGTAAAAAGGATAGAAGAAGATTTGGACAGTGGGTAGGGGTTCGCACGAAAGGTTCAAAAGGCTAGCGTAGGAAAGAATCTCTCAAAACACACCTTTATTATTAAAAGAGTATATATTGCAATCTCAGGCGCAGAACCGGTCGCCGGTCCGATACAAATACCAAATTCCAATAGACCCTCACCAAGAGAACCGGGCAAGGAAAAGAATCCCTAAAGGCAAAATCACGAAAGTGTGTAGAGGACACGAACAAAGTTAATTGGTGTGTCGCAGCCAAGTCCAGCAGAGGAGAGGGGTGGACGCGGTGTCTTCTGGGCACACAGAACACCTCCCATGCCCGTCGCCTACAAAAACGAAGGACGCTCAACGGAGAAGGTTTACTTCCAAAGGCCGGCGGAAAATCCACATACTGCCCAAACCAATATGGTTTCAAAATCAAAACAACCCGCAGCGGAGGTTGGCCTGTAAGGAAGAATCGAAGGAAAGAGAAAAGAGAGGAGTGACATCTTCCCAGAATTGCCACCTTGTACAGCAGCAGGAAAACTACTCCTAACTTCCAGGCTAAGTCCCATCTGCTCGTCGCTTAACCTCGGTTGTCCGCACAAGTGAGGGGCCCTACAAACCAGAGATGGAGATCAAAAGACTGCGAACTTCCCAATTCATACAATCTCTTCCCACAGATCAATCGACTCCCACTACGGATACTTGGTCCCCCGATTAAGCAAGAGGAAAGGTCGAAATCAACCCCTTCTTGCCCTTTCCAATCTCCCAGGTAAGGCTATTGCGGGACTGACCGAGGGGGAAGGAGCCAATCCTACGATCTCATTTCTCCCTCTCCAAGGTCCGCTAAAACCGCATCATCAGAACAAAACAACTAGTCTAACAAAGGGAAAAGAAGGAGGACCCCCTCTAGGTACCCTCCGTCGGACTCCCCAGAGAACTCGTCTCCTTCTAAAGATGACGGATCGACACTAATCCGAACTTCTTGCAGAAAAAGAAGGGAAGGGAATAAATCCTCGAAGCCTCCCCCTAAGATAAGAGCTGCTTCTTCTGGTGGGAAAGAGAAAGAGATGGAAGGATCCGAGTGCTCGTCGGCGGACAAAAATTGCCGTGCCGACGCAGGCTCTCCGATATCCTCCAGCAGCCTAACAAGTGTTTCCATAAGAAGGATGCTGTTGCATGATGAGGCCTAACTCGATCCAGAAGGGTTGTTATAGATGAAGAGAATTGCAGGCCTCCAGAGAAGCTCCACCCTTTTTCCGGTTCGACCGTCAGAAAAATGTAACTCCTATCCCCTGGATTTCTCCTCAACAGGCCAATCCTTAGCCAAGGGTAAAAGAAACACACAACCGAACGCCGACCCCTCCTCTATCTACATATAAGATCTGGCACGGTTGGGTGCTCACCGACATCGAGAGCAACAACAAGAAATGATCCACCACCAACAGTCGACCTCATAAAAGCGAAAAAAGACTACTTCAAAAGCAATGACACAGAAGGGGGGGGGATGGGACCTTCTGTCCCCGTTTTTTCTCCTGGAGTAGGCACCACAACATAAGCCGGGCGGCGGGCAACTAAGCTCAGACAGGGACAATACCACCTTAGAATATCTCTATGCCGCTACCAGTTTCCCAAGAAGTGAAGGAAGAACTGAGTTCTCACTGGGCTCCCCGACAGTGAACTCCGAAAACGACTCTTATCAATCGTCAGTTCAAGTTCGGTTCCAGAAGAAGGGCACTCCGCGAATGAAAATAGAAGTTATACAAACAGTCACCGACACGATACTGGAAAAAGCTCCGCCGCAGGAAAACCCCATCTCCTCCTGCAATCCCAATTTGGCTGGTAGTTCTCGGATCCACGTTCGAAAGCGTGGGACAAAAAGAGATCGGGTCTGGAATGTTGGCCCTCACGTCGGCCCCCCCACACGCGAATACGTTGTTAACTGGGCCGTAGTGGATCCGAAGCGTACTTTCAAAAACAAACCAAAAAAACCGGCCCGCAGAACGCCTGGAACGTAACGGGTAACACATCCCCTTGGTTTCAGCTAACCAGAGTGATACCCAGAAAGTGGGGAGAACAAGTCAGGGGGAAAAGAAGAAACAAAGGGTTGACTTGCCCGTTTTTAGAGGGGGGTCACCCAAGCATTTGATAGAGCAATGGTTAAATATTCTTTCAACGCCTGGGTCTGGGGGACGCGAGAAGGATAAAAAACTGTCGTCTTACAACACGAACAGCCGTCAAAAGAGAACCCGCATCTCTGCTTCGACTCCTCCCGTGACAATACGTCCCGTCGGCCAGAAAGGAACCCGGGCAGCCACCGACCGGGGGTCAGGCTCCTTCTAATCCCCCATCCCTCTCCATCGACGCGACTCCATCCCCGTCGTGGGGACTTAGTCCACTGTATCCACCCGCGGGGCCTAAAACTTTGAGGACGAGGAAAAACGTTAATGTCTCGTCCCAGGGCCTCCCACTCATACAATCGTAAGTGCGAATAGCCTGGTCTGACCGCGGGGGTTGAATAAAACTGCCCTCTAACTCCGCGAGAAAAGATGCTTTCTCGTGTCAGGCTTACCATAACTCCAACGCACCGCTGTCAAGGGACCAAGGTCGCGGATTGATCCCAATGACGGTCCCATCCGGTGAGCTCCTTCCGGCCAAAAAGACCGCCCCGAGTTCAGGGGAGTCGTGACGCAAATAAATGAAGGGAACACTAGAGACGGATGGTGGGAGGACATAAATCAAAATGATCGTCACGAACGTCCTGAGAGGTCGATGGGGCGAGGTCCAAGGCAATCGTGCTTAAAGCATAATGTTATCTCCCTACCGTGAGCACAAGATGTCAAAAGGAGCCCCGTAAAAAAATGCGGCGTTCGCAGATAACCTTCTCAAGCATACCTCTCGAACAAAGAAAGAGGAGGGATTAAAAGGAGGGGGAGGGGTTTGACTTTTTTCAGGCGGGCTTGACGTGAAATTCGGACTCTGGCTAGATACCGGTGAAACGAGAAGTGACATTGGAAGTCTTTTCAAACGCGAAAAACCTTAACTTAGTTCCTGAGTGGGAGGGGGTGATATGAACCAACAAAACGGTGAGTGGAGGAGAAGTATCGACAAATTCCTGAATCGTGGAGGGGCTTCTGGGCAAGTCTTTCCTTAGGGGCATGAGTCGGGGGGGTACTGCGCACGTTGATGGCATCCAGAGAAGCGGACCCGGCTGATCCATCGCGGGAGGATTAGGCACTTAATCTTTATGTGCGGTGAGAGTTCGGTGGTAACGAGAGGACGTGAAAAAACTTCGCCATTCTTCGGCTCGTACTATTGGAATTGTTCTTAACAGGGATCTTGCTTAAATGGCCGGTAAGAATTGTACCAGGGGGAAGCTGACCTTCGTCTTCCGGATCAAGTCGGGAGTTGACTCTAGGTGATGGAGGAGCAGGCCTCGTAGTATTTTTTTGCAAATTAGAATACAGAGGGAGCGGGGGGAAGACAAGGCCTCTGCCTGCGGCCCTTGGGAAAGTTAGAAGTTACCTTGACGAGAGCGGACAATGCTGCCGGCGTAGGGAAGTTTACTACTGCTGACCGAGCTTAAAGAACTCTATCAAGATTTCAAAAAGGTTAGCAACAAAGGCTAATTAGCGTGACAAAAACAGTTGACCCAAACACGGTTTTATCGTCGTTGAACACATGGTATTCGAAATGTAAAATAGACGAGGTTCGTCTGCCAAGCACAATGGGGAGGGGATTTCAATTGCTGGGGTGGTCCCTTCTTCCCTTACTTGTACGTTGGGAAAAGGGGGGCATAGCTGGGTAAAACGAGGGAACGGGGTCTCCGGACAGAAGGAAGGAATCTGATGCTGTAAGCTCTTTATAGACGTTTATCAAAAGATACCCCCCTCGGATTAGTCCAGGATGTTTACGAGGGATATTTTTTGGCGGAGCTGATTTGCTGCACATTTATCTGTGAGTGTGCTGAGGAAGGAGAGTCAGTTCGTGTCGTAAGGATTTGAATGAGAAGAAGGCCATAGGACCGACGCGGAGTCTCGGGATTGCAGAATTTAGGCTATGCGGCCCTGAGATCTAAAAAGATAAGGGGGGGGATGGGATTGACGACGGGACATGAGAAGCGTCTTCGGTGGTATGGCCTGATAGCGGCAGTATTAAAGAGAATAAGGGCGGTGGGGGAAAACCGGCAGTCGTCCGTCTCTTTTTTTGGGCGGATGCTTCTGCGAAGGATGATTTAGCAGCCCGTTGGTTCGTGAGACGTTTTGGAGTAGGTTGCGATGCAGGGGAGACCCACCCCTTGGCGATAAATCATCGAAATAGGATTGCGAGGCCGGTTGGGGTAAAAGACAGTGGAGGGGAAAGAATTTGACAGGTGCATCAGGCAGTCTACGGAGGAGTATTTGAAAAAGTCATGCGTCTAAAGACGTGAGGGTAGGCCCCGTGAAGCGACAAATCGAATAAGGGTTTCTGAGTCGGCGAAGGGAATCTTAGGACACACCGTGATGAGTCGGTGCTCTACGGGCGGAGAGCTGGAGAGGAGGAGAGGTAAAGCAAAATTGGGTCCGATGGCACTTTGTACTATCCCTAGGAGAAGAAGAGGCGTCGCAGGGCGTGAATACCAAGATAGGGAAGGATCGGCAAAAAAGGGTGCTTCAGGGATTTCTTCAGACTTGTCCAAGGGGTAGGCAAAAGGTCTGCCACGGGTGGAGAAAGAACCTGAGAGTACGTAAGAGAAACGGGGAGTGGGACGACCAGTCGTGTTATTATGAGAGACTTCTGAGGAGGGGCTTCCGCCCTTGGTGGGTGCTTGGATTTATATGGGAGAGGTCTGAGAGTGCGTGGAGGACGATGTCAGGGGTGGAAGGTGGAAGCGACAAAGATTAATTTCTCGCAATAGCGCTGAAGAGAGAGGTATCGTTGAGGTAGGGGTACTTGATCGGCTGACTTGAGACTCGGAAGAGATGAGGGAGGGACATGAGATCCAGGGAAGGCTACGGTTAAGAATCAGGAGTGATCAGTACCTCGATAGGGGGCCGGTCATAGTTGTACAACATAGAGGGAATTGAGACTTGGACCAAAAAGGATGTTCGGCGAGGGAGGGTTCCAGGGGGGAAAGGATCTTCCAATGGGCATGAGAGCGGGACGGAGAGGAAAATCTAATCCTCCGATTCCTTCCACTCAACGCCCGGGGCTGGTTTTTCTTGGAAAAACAGGACTTTGGTTGGGCCGCGGGGTTATAGATTGGCCGAGCAAAAAGAAACGGAGGGGGGGAGAGCTCTTATTCTCCTTTACAGCAGGGCGGGCCGTTCTCGCATTGTGTGGGATGGAGTGGTGATTGCGAAGACAAAACATGAAACGCTCCGAGCAATTTTAGGAGACCACCACGAAAAGTGGAGGTAGGACCCACGGTATTGATTTTCCTGCGTGATCGGGAAAGAAACTGTATCTCGTTGTTCGATTGCAGCAAAGGGGGTTCTGGGGGACGGGCCGAAGGATGCGCCATCAGGGGAGAGAAATATCTACTCAGCAAAAAAAGGTGGAAGGAATAGGGTTCAAGCCCCCTCAGCTCCGAGGGTCTCCTGGTGGACAGAGGCCAATCAGTTTCCAAATAAGGAAGAGAAACCCAAGAATAACCCAATAAGAAAAGGGGTCAACAATCAGACTCCAGTGGTTTGAGCAATAACACCCTCTGGTCGGGAGAGCCCAACGCTGCTCTAAAGGATCAGTGGGGAAATGGAAGCGCGACCCTCAGCGCACCAAGCACGCCCTGATCAGAAGAAAAAGACCAAAATTACTCAACTTCGACTGAACGTAGAGCCCACACTCCGGCCCAGGAACCGGAGAACGCCTCAGCACAGACCCAACGCAAATAATTGGGGCCAACCCTCCCGGTCAGCCCTTGCATTGATCAGCCTGAGGAAAGGACTCATCCACCTACTCATACGGCTCGTAGCCCCTCGGGATGGAGGAAGAAAGAAGCACCGGCGAGTCTAAAAAAAAAGGGAGGGAACCATCGGGATCGAACTCCCCGAGATTCAGTCACATAATACAGTCCCCTACCTAAACATCGAGGGGCCCTTCCTCAGAAGTAACCGTCGGAAGGGACTGAAAAAAAAAATCTGCAAGAAAGCTCCATCTACTACCAACGACCCGAGGAAAAGAATTAATTCCCAGTCTCCAGCGCGATCATTAACCAAGTATACAAAATATCTCGCCTACCAGTCCTGCGTAAGAGAAAGAGAAATACGGGTGGCAAGGGGCCAAAGCAACCGGATCTCTATTTAAGAATCGAGGACTCAGCGCCGCCCACATCAA
>Ga0179591_1318324_pt1 | contig 14645 bp, 19 predicted proteins | sample CZOMad2_1_08_16f_FD_182891 | JGI IMG/M metagenome (GOLD analysis project Ga0179591, IMG submission 182891) | Vadose zone soil fungal communities from Angelo Coast Range Reserve, California, USA - CZOMad2_1_08_16fungal (PacBio error correction) | ecosystem: Environmental > Terrestrial > Soil >...
CCATTGGGAGGATTCCAATAAGAGCCAGTCGGGACACAAAATCGCAACGGGGGTGGGAAAGATGTGTCATAAACGGAAGGTCGGAACAGGGGAAAGTATGCAGCATAAAGATTTGTATGTGGACACCAACCCGTTGAAGCGGCGGAACGTCATCGCATGGTGCGGCATCCGAGTCTAGGACCAGCTGCAAGAAAGGACGGCGGACACTCAAGGGTAGGGCATCACGAAGATCTTGCAATAGAAAGTGGGGACAAAATTGAGATAAAGGATGGTCAGAAAGATGGAAACACGGCTCTTAAAGGAAAATCCTTGGGGGAGTAGGAGTCCTCAAAGCTGACAGTTTCGGCTCTTCGGCATAGGGGGAACGCTCGCGGGCAAGATACCCAGAGGGAGGGGAACACCCAATACTCGGCCGCCAATTCGGGCAGGGGGAAAAATTCGACGGTCCGAAGCGGCAAAAAAACGGCATAAAAAGGGCAATTTAACCAGAGGCCGGAAACGTGAGAACAGCGATCATCTTCGCGGACAATTGTAACGGATTCAACCTGAATAAACAACCCAAGCTGTGCCACCTTTCCGGAAAAAGAGCGCCAGATCCAGGGAAAGCAAAAAAGCACCTCACGCCAAAGGAGGAAAAATAAAAGGATCTATCGCAAGTATGCGGGGTGTCGGATCGCCGCAGGCAGGGGAACGAACAGGGGGGGGGGGGGGGTGGTCCGTCTAAATCGAAAGGAAGAATTTCAGAAAACACGGGGGTATGGGAAGTTCAAATTCCCCCCAAGAGGGAAAAGACGCGAAGAGGGGGGGGGGGGGACAAATATCTCGGCCAAATCTCGTGAACGTAGGAAAGATTGCATTGGGGCCTGAAGCGCCCAGTAAAAAAGGGTTCGGGCCCATCCACAAGAAAAAAATTGTTGAAGAGTGAGAAAGTGCGACATGAGAACTGGGGCCATACGTAAAGAAAAAAAGAGCTATGGGCGACGAAAAGAAACCAGGCCGGCAGCACCCGGTCCCCCGGGAGGCCTACCGTCGTTGAACCAAAATCACTCATGGAAGTCTGGAAAACAGGAAGAAGGAGGGAGAGACGGAACAAGCCCTTCCACGAACAATCAAGGGAAAGGGAAGGGAAACCAGACCACTCCACCCCATAAAGCCCAAAAAGCGCAGGAATCCCATGTGAGGCGGGTAAATCAGTACAAAAAAACACAGAATGAGGGTAGTGAAAAAAAGCCCTATTAGGGCCAGTCGGGAATGGTGGGTTTTAAAGGCGCGAGAAGGGATTGGGGGGAAGGATGGTTTGTGGCCTGTGGTCATAAGACGGGTGTTTGGTTAGGGGAAAGGGAGTTTTGACGACGGCAACGGGGATTCCGCTTAATACTTGAGCCATAGAGGGAGGGAGGGGGGGGAAAAGGAGATAACAGGAGAAGGTCGAGAGGAGGGCGTGAGGGGACAAGAGTGGGCGGGGGGGGATTGTAATGGAGGGCAAGAGAAGGAGACAACGAGCCGACTCGATAACAAGCGGGGCTTTTGAACGAGAACGGGGGTCTGACACGGGGTGGTTGGGCTTTCGATTAGGAAGCGCCTACAGCAAAGAAGATATGGACGATAGGTGGACCCACGAGGACGGGGAAAAAAAGGGGAGGGAGAAGTACACTAACATTCTGGGGGGCACCCTGGGACAAAAGCTGGGAGTTCAAAGAGGCGGGGAAAAAGGAGAAAAACCGAAAGAATTTGGTAGAAAAACGATCATAGAGAAGAAAGGTGCACCTGCTTCTGGGGGGGTGGCGGGATCTGGGGAGATACGACTGAGGGAAAGGAGGACTGGGTGGGGGTGACTCGCTGGGCTATACCTTGAAAGTACACGTGTCCGGAGGAATCGAGGTGATAAAAGGTATGCGTATTTAGGGTGTTTTCCGTCAAAGGGGGACGATTCGGGGAAAGGACTCATTGTAAAAATGGGGAGGGAAGAGTCGGGTGGGACCGCCGTAGGCTGGGATCGTGGACGAGCGTTGAAATAAAGTAAAGGAACCGAGGGCAATCTCAGGTGAAGCATGCAGAACCGGGGAGGTTCCTTGAGGGAAGGGGCCCGGTTCAACGATCAGGAGACGAAAATGCCAACGTGGGCACATTGACAGTGCCGGGGACAGAAGGACTCAGGCAGTGGAGGAGGGCGAGTTGCGGGGACGGCCAAAAACAAGGAAAAAAAAGGGGGCTAGGAGGGACGTGGGTGTAGGGACATGACTATTACCGGGAGGCGCGCAAGGTTATGGGGGGGGAACAGACAATGGAGATGAGTGAACTGGCCAAGGGGAATATAACTGAAACACACCGGGGCGTGGGGGGAATCAATTTAATGGCGGGGAAAAGGAAGGTGCGAAAACTGAAGGGGATGCGAAAAGGATCTAAATAAACAAACTGGAGGGAGGATAAAGGAAAGGGGAGGAAGTTCCCACTTGAAGTCCGAGGACAGGATCAAAAAAGGAGGAGACTTGAAATTCCACGAGTGGTATGTTCAAAACTTATATTGACGGGGGAAATCAGCAAAGCCAGCTGTCGGGACCCAGGGAAAAAAGTGACGGACTCCCGTGACTGCGCTGGACACAGGTCCCTCGTAATGAAGTACGCACGAAAAGTCAGCTAAGCTACAAGATTTGGGGGCTGAGGGGGGCGAGAGGGAGGGATTCAACATTTTCCATGGGTCAAGTCTAAAAACAAAGAAGGGCACCCAAACTTCGCTCAAATGAAGTCGGTCATGCACGGTCAAAGCGAGGGGTGCGCGGACGACACAAGGGAGCAAGCTCGTTCAAGGGAAAACGCGTGGGTAAACAAAAAGAAAACAGACAGTACCGAGGTGCCGAAGAGGAGCGAAATGGAAAACATTGCAACAATTAAAGGCGGAACTTAACTTAGAAAACTTGAGGGCCGGACAAGGAAGTGACGTAGCCAACGCAAGCACAACATCAAAAGAATCTGGCCCCAAGGGGAAACATCATTCGTCAGGCTCAGAGAGAACCGAAAATAGGGAAACCGTTGCGCCAAGACGAAGAAAGCCAGGCAACAATTGCTTGCGTCCTCCAAGAGGTCGGGTGAAAAGACCAGCACAGTGGGTCGCGGAGGGTCAGACAGAAAAGAACAATGTTAAGCCCGGGGGTGATAGACGCAGGAACCAGTCAAGGGGGGGTCCGGATGGGGGCCATCTCTTGCCTATACAGGGCAGGCAGAAAGGGATCACAAGAAGTAAGACGGTAAAAACCCAAGGTTTTAGGAAAAAAGGGTGCAAGCACCACTTACGATGGGGAAGCTCTTCGAAAGGTGGGACAGCGAAGGGGGCCAGCCGTAACGGAAAAAGACGAAGTGCTGGCCATCAATAGACCAATGACTCGAGCAAAACCTTGAACCCCGGATCCGACTTAGTCCCAGAAGAAATAGGGGGAGATGAAATCGTAACTTATCCTCTCAAGTCGCGGAAAAAACGCCAGGCCCTGAGCCAAAAAAAAACAAACAGCTTATTACCACCGAACAGTAACAAACAGAAATCGCCCAAAAAAGACACCTCGCTGGTGGTCAAATACCGGCACCATACTTTGTGATAAGGCGGAAGCTAAAATAAACAACAACAACAGAGGGATCTCTATACTAGGAAAGGACGAAAATGTATGGGCGGGGGAAAGGCACGAGATGCTGGGGGGGACGGGCTGGACCTGGGGGAACCGTTTTTATAGGATGGTGGGAGTGCGGGGGTGCGTAGCGCAGGAACGCCCAACCTTCAGGGGGAGGAAAGACTGAGAGAACGATGAGGGTGGACGAGTACGATCGCTGGATCGGGAAATACAGAGTGTCTTTTGGAAAAAGAGCGGCTGGTTTATTAAGGGGGAAGGCAAGTAGCCCACGAATGCCTACTCAACTATCCAAGCGGGCTTGGGGTCACCTGGGCCCGAAAACGGTGGGGGGAGAGGGGAGACGAACTGAGGGAAGGCGGGGGACGGAAAGGAATCTGGTTACCGAAGGACAGTTCTCTGACGGGGCTGGCGAGGGAATCCTCCCAGGTTGTCAAAATGGGGGGTCGCTGCAGGATCAGGGAAGAATTCAAAAAAGTGCTGAATTTCAATAAAACGCGGGCTCCCAGGAAAAGAAATAAAAGTGTTTCTCGCCAAGAATTGGAGGCTGGGCGCAGTCTTGCTGATGCGAGAGTGCTGCTGGAGAATGAAGCGAACTAGGTGGAAATCGGGAAAGCCGCGTGGGGGGGGGGGCTGGGACTCAAGTGGCAGGGAGGAAAGGGAGGAGGGGAATCGTCCAGGGGAGAAAAGAGCACCCGTTACGTTTTGCAGGGGGGGGGAAAAGGCAAAAAGGGGGGGGGAAGGAGTCACAAGCAGAACACTTTACAACGAGGCGGCAAGGCGAGTGGTTTTGACCAGACGAAAAAGCGGCTTCTAATTAACGAAGAGGGGTCCAATGTGTAGCGAAGCAACTCAAGGAGCAGAGTGATTCCCGCCAGACATTGGACTTCGGCACATTGTGCACGCGGCAGGGGGTCAACGAGCAGTACAAACTGTTTGGACGGGAGTTGATTCATCTGACTGACGATGAGGAGGCTACAAGGTTCGTGATCTTCATTAATTGGGACGACGGGGAGGGGGAGGGGGGACGCATGGATTGAACTTTATTCCGAAATTTGGGCTGGTGACTTAAAAGGACAAGGAAAATGCTGGTAAGTCAAACCGGACTACTCCGTAGCATCAACATAAATAAGAGGGGGGGGGGGGGGGGACTGCAGCGACGTCAGTGAAAACGGGAGCCTGGGATCGCAGAAAAGAAAAACAAAACAAGAAAATTCGGAAAGTCGAAGTTCTCAGTTCCCACTAAGTAGAGGACCTGAAGGACCAACCATTCAAAAGGGGGCTTACGAGTGGTGATGTCTCCCTTGGTCCGGGAAAGGCCCTACCGACCCCACCACCAGCAAATGCAAAACTCCCGGTCCTACGCGCGAAAGAAAATCGGCAACAGGAGAACCCGGATATCGAACGTGAACCCAGAATCCGAAGAAGAGGCTAGCGGGCGAGAGCAGGGGAAGAAGGGGGAAAACAAGGTGGGGAAAAAGTTAAGTCTCCCAGCCCGGTTCACCCACGCTGCCAGCATTTAAAGGCGGTTTAAGGCCTAAGAGAGATCCTCCGGCGGGGAAATTAAAAGAAAAAGTGAAAGAGCCGGCGGCGTCACAAAAAAAAACACTGTCTTACAAAAGTTGGGGGGGGTCGGTCAGGGTAACTACTCTCCGTCTTGAAAACTTGCGACCAAGGGAAGACGTCAGCTGAAGCGGGGACAAGAAAACAAGAGTCTGTCAAGGACACGAGACACTTGTGAAAATAGACCGGAAGGGACACACAATCTCTTGCAAGCGGGAAAAACTCAGGGAAGTCACTTAACTCAAAGCCATCCCCCTCCGAGAAGGTGGGCTCCGTCCAAGAAAAGTGCGCTCCTTTCTGGCGTTTTCCATAAACAGAAAAAAGGCTTGAAAAAAAAGGAAAGTTGGGAAAAAACGGCAAGGGTTGAAGCATCATACAGGGACAAAAAAATTGGGGGGGGGGAGGTGTAATTCCCTAGAAAGAACAGAACGCATGTGGGGGGGGGGGGGACGATCAGGTCCACGAAGCTGCAGGAAAAAAAGGGAGGCGGCAGAAGTTAGAACAAGAATACTCGAAACCATACAAAGTGCTTTCCGGTTACTCCCCAAATCAACTTGTGTAACTCGGTCGGGAAGGGTTCGAAGAAAAAGGAGGCGTAACCGAAGAAACTGAGAATACAGCTAAATTTGGGGAAACAGGCCCGGGGCATTAACCCAGCATCAAGGAAAAGTCAAAGCCCAAAAATCGATGGATAAAGTCAGGAAGAGAACAGCGTCCACTTCAGCTACGAAAATAAGGACCGCAACGCAACAAAAATCCGCCTTATTAACCGGAAAAGGAGAAAGGAATCCCAAAAGGAAGAAAAAGCGCCATTTTAAAAGACCATGGCGCAGTCGGCATCGCGCAAAAAAAAAACAGGGAGAGGAATCCGACTGTCGAAAATGTATGGGGGGGCTGTATGTGGGGAAAATGCGCTAGATCTGGGTCTCGGGGCAATGGGGGAAGTCCGTTTAAAAATAAAGGTTTTGTGGGAGCGGGAGTTTGGGAAAAAAAGGCGCCAGGGAAGCGGAGTAGCGGGCTTAGAAAAGGGTCCTCTGGTATGTTGTCCCAAAGTCGAATCAGGGGGGGGAATCTGGTGCTGAATACGGGAAGGCTTGAGGTACAGAAGGAAGTTCTTGGGTCAGTGTAGGGGGGGGGGGGGGGGGAAGGATGAAATATGCGCACTATTTCGCTGAGAATACAACGTTGGGGACGACCTGGGCAAGGACGGGGTATGGGAAGGAAAAGGACTGAGACAACTTGAGGAAGCGGCAGGAGAGAGAAGCGCGTTGAACAAAACGATGCGGACAAAAAAGGTCTGTGGAATTCACTACCGGGGGGCAAAAACTGGACATGGATTGGGACCGCTTCCTTCCCCAAAGTGATGGTACTGCAAGGGGGCTGGGAAAGGAAAGGAACGCAAGCATTGGGGACTGCATACTAGGGAGTGCGAATCTTCGTGCTTGAGGGACGTGCCGGAGCTGAGGGATCGGGGCTAGAGAGGGGGGTGTGCTAGCTTCATTTTAGATTTCCCTTCGGGGTCCGGAAAAGAGATCGCTGGGGAGACCGAGGTCAGGAACGGGGGTTACTGTTTGTGTTTACATGCAATGGCAAAGGAGGCATGAAAAAAGGGAAAATGGGGGGACCGTCGCTTGGTGTGCCAGATGGATTTCTCTTGTCGGAAAAGGGGGGCTAAGTACCAAGGAATGAAGCAACAGGAAAGTTGAAGGCAAATCCCCAAGGTTGAAAGCCGGGTGGATCTGGGACGGGAAAGTGAACGTGTGCACAGGTGACGGCAGGCGTAAAAAAACATGCTGTTAAGGGCGGAGGCGTTCTCGATGCAGAACTACTGAACTGGATGCAGCCATGCAACCGGAGGAGGCAGGGGTTGCGGTTGAAAGCGACAATGTGAAACGTGGACTCTCCGGGAAGAACACAGCACAAGTGGAAAAGGGGGGGGGAGGGCGAAGGTCAGCGAATAAAAAAGGGGGGACTAAAATCGAACTAGCGGAGCTCAAAGGAGGGGAGGACATAGGATAGAGCCAGTTGCGGGGGCGATTGGGGAAACTTGGGTCGATGACTCTTCCCAAATTACACAGAGGAAAAGGAGGGGGGGGAGAAAACCGAACTTTTCGGTTCACATCAGCTGCGTTTAGGAAAGGAACCGGCACCCGGGGCCGCGGAGAAAGCACCGTGGGCGCAGACATCAGAGCCTATTCTTCCAGAAGGACACCCCGGCGAATGCCATCGGCAGGCACACTCGGAAGGGAAGAGGGGATTTGAACCACGTTGGCCATGGTTGTCAGGGTAGAAAAGCATGTGCATCGCCAAGCTTCCCTCAAAGGCCCGAGGTGCATGCACTTCAGAGATTAGGCTGAAAGGGGAAAGGCTTAGTACACTGGACCCAAAGAGCGGTACAAGAACAATAAAGGGTCAAAACAACTAAACCTCCGAACTGTATTGGTCCCTTGACCGAAGCTCCACGTGAGGGAACTGCAAAGTTTAACGCTGCCTGACTGTAGTCCAAGAGGAAATCCTCGTGCCGGAAGCGAAGTATTGGCGAGCCAAAAAAAAGCGCTTGCAAAAAAGTCAAAAACTCATCGCGCAGGAGAGGGCAAGGCCAACCAGCCACTCCGCACGCAGGGAAAAAGTCGAAGGTCTCGTAATCGCAAAAGTTCTTGCAGGGGTTGCGTATCTCCCACAGATCAGGGGGTGAACTCAGAAACTTTGGGGTTCGGAAATCGTAAAAAAAATCAGCAGGGGGGGACCACCCTTGGGAAAGGGACCCACAGCCTCAGCGCATAGTGGGTTCAACGTTCAAAAGAAGATAGTCAAACTTAGGCCGGAGGACAAGTTGGGCTTCTGCAGAAACGCCCATCACGTGGTCTTCCCAGGGTAAAATCAAAGAGGGGGGGGATCTGCGAGCACGGCACTAAGGGCGAATAGAGGAGGTCCGTAACTAAAAACAGCTGGGGGAGCCAAAAAAGGACAAAGCTTCATACAGACAGAACCCCAAAATTGCAACGGTCCGACTCGTTCCCTACGAACTCGAGGGTATAAAGTCTACCGCTGGCTCTCCTGCACGAAGAAAACGTCAACCGACACATCCTGTGATAACAAAAAGGAAGAAACAGAAAAGCCAAAACAGCATCGCAACAATTGGGGTCAAATGACATAAAAGTCGCAGGCCGGAATCATCTCGGACACACGGGGGGGAGAGAAAGGCAAGAAAGCCGAAATATGGCGTGTAAAAAAAAGAATGGTTTCCGCTTACATGGGGGGTGGAAAGGGCACGGTGTACAAGGCGGTGGGGGGTACGGGAAAGGGCGGTGTGACCGGAGAGAACTCGGATTCAAAAAAAAAACGTACTTAAAAGAGGAGGATTGGGGGGAACAGAAAGGAGGAGACGGGGGGAAAAGTGCGAAAGAGAAGGTTATGGGAAACAGACTGGGGGGTGGGAGTGAAAGGGTTGGCCCATCTGAGGAACGAAGCCGACGCGAGTCCACAAGCGGCTGTTGGAAAGAACATAAACGAACACTTGTGTATGGGGGGGGAGGGACATCGGGAAGAAGTAAACTGACTTCCTCAAACTTCTAAGAGATCGTACTCTTCGTTGAAAAACCACGATGCGGAAAGGATGCGGGGATTCACTACAGGGGGGAGGTCGTGTGAGGTAGAAGAACCGCTGCCTAGCAAAAAAAAAGTGCGGATGACAAAAAAGCCCCGCTGAAAAGATCAAAGGAAAAAAGCAAGCAATGTCTGCGCATAGAGGCGACAGGGCGGGCGGGGGGCGCTGAAGAAAAAAAGGATAAAAACGGGCAGGACATGAGGGGGGAAAAAAGACGGGGGAAGCGCTTGGGGTTTGGTTGGAGCGCTTCAGGAGACCAAAATTAAAAGGTCTCCAATACAAAGTACGCTGGGTAACCGTGGACAGGGAAGCGTTAACGGTGGAAGTGGTGGGACCAGGGGGATCTTCGGGAAAGGGCACGAAGACAAAAGGGTACGATGGAACACGTGCTGGGGTGAACGGGGGGGGACGCTCAGGGGCTTCTCTTGTCGAGATTGGCAAATACTAATCCGAAGCAAAAGAGCGTTGAAGCATGCACAAGGAAAAAAGGGGAAACATTGGAGCGGAAGCGGGCCTGTGTCAAGAGGGGAGGGAAGAACTGAAAAATGGGGCCAAAGGGCAAGGTCAGGGATTTCACGTCATGAACGGTATTAACGGACGGAAGGCGTGGACTGCAAGACGAAAAAAAAAGGAGGCGAGCTCCCATGCAGGAAGGTCAGCTGGGCAATTGGTGCAAAAAGGTGCAGGCGAACAAAAAAATGGGACTGCCCTTATAAGCAGTAACACCAAAAATCGGTAAAGGGGGATGACGAAGGTCAGCTGCTCGTGGGGACCGCAGGTCTAACCAACCACAACAAGAAAAGCAGGGAAAGGGTTCCGGGCCCTGGAAAGGTAGGATGAAACCCAGCCCGGGGGCAGAGAAACCACGAGTGGTGATGTTCCAGGATGATTCCGTTAAAAGGGAAAAAAAATCAGCAGCAAAAGCTTTTCAGTAAAGTCAAGACAGAACTGCGTTCCTAGGGGCCGCGAATTGCGAGAAACAAAGAGGGGCCAGATCCGAGTGCGGGGCTAGAACTTGTAGGGAAAAAAGAAAACTCTAGGAAGGGCTCTTCCGCAAGGAATAAGGCAAAATTGGGCCATGTTCGTTTCTCTAAAAAGGGCCCCCCGAGGGGAATCAAGCTAAGGGACCTGTCGTTTGAATGCAGGCAAACTGGAAGGGGTATTTGTCGTGCTTCGAAAGGGAAATCCACGTTCGTTTCGAACCGTTAATCGTCGGGAAAGAAAAAGAAAACCTAAAGCGGCCGCAATATTCAGGTAAAAGGGGGGAGTCAAATGAAGAAGGCGGCCCGCATGGGCACAACTTGCAAAAAAACGGTAGAAGGCCTGGTCTTTGCACAGGATAGTCTGTCAGACAAAAGGGTTGAAGGGATTGGCCAAGAAGAAATGAAAAAACAAAAAGAGGGAGGGGCCCCCCAGGTACTCAGGGAAAAAAGGATAAAGTACCAGAAGACCACCGCTGCGGCCAAGGGAAAGGTAGGCCGACAAAAAAAGGGCTGGAAGGGTTTCCGGATCGCAAACAGGCAGAAAGGGGGAAAAATCAAGTGTGGGGGAAGCAGCAAGACTCAATCCAATACAGACGGTAGTGGAATCTCGCAAGTCAGGAGCATCGGGTGGTGGGTGGGAAGGTCGGGCTAAACGAGCTCAGGAGCCCAAGAGAATGACGTCTTCCTAACGCGACGAACATCGACCAGGGGACCGGGGAACATTTGTAGGAAAAAAGCCAAGTTGTGAAGTCAGTCCGGGAAAGTAGTGTCACAGAGGAGGAGCCATTCCTTAAGAAAACAAGAAAAGAAGATCGGGTCCAGAGAAAAAAAAAACCGCTTCGCGAGAGGAAAAAGAAAAAAAAACGCGCTTTAAAAAAGGGGAACAGGCGCGTTCAGCGATAAGTCTGGAAAAGAAGAGCACGTCCTGCTCGAGAAACGGGAAAGGGGGCCACTGGAAAAAAATCACGCCATTGGACGGACCTGCAAACGTCAACAACTCACTCTCCCAACAGCATACTCGAGCATTGGAATAAAAGACAAGGGAGCAGTCGGAATCTCGCATAGAGTAAACAAACAAAAAAGAGGAAGGAAAAGAGGAGGGACCGAGTAGTAGGGGGGACTAAGCGAGTTCTGGGGGAAGGGTGACGTGAAACCGGAAGGAGTGGTTGGTGAGGGAGGGAAAAGGAGGGTGGGGAACGTCGCGCACAGTGAGGGGATTTTTGACCGCGGTTAAGCATAGAGGGAAGATGAGGGGACGAAGTCGTCCGGGGGAAAAAGAGGGTGGGCTGGAGCTAGAGTCTTGCGCACGATCTGGAAAGGGTCTTAGGGGAAGGGAGACAGCGCGTGGGACAAACAAACACTTGTTGGAAGAGCGAGTCACAAAAGGGAATGGAACGAAACTGGGGCCCAGAACGGGGGGTAAAGGGGTGTAGCGGGCAGAACGAATCGTCTCCGCCGGCCAAGGAAAGACTTTTAAGATACGGAAAAACCCGAGACGAGTGAATGGTGGGAAATGGGCGAGTTGAAGGGCACGAAATTGGGGCGGTACTGATCTGACCCGCTGCAGGACGTAGGGGAAAAGAAAGAGCGGGCTATCTTACTAAGCAATGGGGGGGGACGCAAAATTCACCTGGAACTGAGCAAAAGTCATATAAAGCGGGGCTGAATTGCGCGACTGAGTGGGGAAATCGGGCAAAAGTTGTGGTTTGTATTAGATCGTGGTTGCTGACCTGGAAAAGGTCCGAAAGAATCGCTTTGGAAACGATTCAAGAAGTAACGGGTGCAAGGTTCAAACGCCGGTACGCTCGAAAGGGGAGAAGACATTGAAGAATGGACAGCGGGCTTTGTGGTGGGGACCGGCCGAAAGCGGATTCTGGATGGGACGGGGGTCGAAAAGCCAAGATCAGCTGAAGGGGATTACACAAAGACGGGACAGTGACAGTTTATCTGTAATCGGGCAGGTCAAAAACGGCGGGATACGACATGCCAACGTGGTTTGCACCGATTCCGTGACATTGGAGGAGGGAAGCTGACTGATGGGGAAGGGATTTAGCTAACTGGAGCGGATCACCCATAGAAGGATGCGCCCGTAGGAAGGGGTCCATAGGCAAGTTTGCAGGGTGGACCGTAAAAAATTTACTAGGGAACAAAGGGGAAAAAACTGAAATAAAATAGGAACACAACAAAATACGTGGAAATACAATGTGGTGGTAGGGGACGGGGTCAAGACTTCAATTGTTGAACTGCGCAAATTAAGAGATCGACCAAACAAAACGAGGAGAGGACTAGGCTCACAGGGTTGGAAGTCCCACTTGCCTCAGGACCTTCGGGTCCCAGCCCAGAACGGGAGACACGTGGTTAGTTCTCCCGGGAAAGAAGGAACGGGAAGAGTGGAAAGTAAGGGTCTAAAAAAAAGGGGAAACTATGTCAAACAAAGAAACTTTCCGCGGACCGCCACCATTCAGAGGCAATTCGACGCAAAAGCCCTCGATAAAAGGCCGGAAAAGAACGAACTTAAAAACCAACCCGCGGCCATAAGGTGGCATAGGAAACGTAATAGGTTCACACAGGGGGGGGAATGGTGGGCAGTCAAGGAAACAGCCAAATTCAAAAAGGGGGAGGCCTCTTCATAGCCAAGTTCCTTTGCGTATCTGAAAACAGGGCCTTGCAAAAACTGAGCTTTCGGGGAGGGAGGAGGGTCGAGAGCACGCTGTGTGACATAAAACCATAACTTGGGACGTGGGTCAGACTCAATACTCATGTCTAGGCCATCCTTAAGTGAATTAGCCTTGCCGAACGGCACGCAATAAAAGGGAAACAGAAGAGGCAGGGGAGATCGGGTCACCAATCAAAATTATGGGGACCGGGTACACGGGACGGGAGCACCTTAAGCGAAGAAAAAACACAGCGCTTGCCCGAGTTGAAGACAAAATGGAAGAACGCGCAAATTATCCATGAAACCAGGGGAACCGGCCACCGAAAAAAAAACATCATATTTGGCAAGCGTAGGCGGTCCCCAAGTGCTTGCAGGGTTCCCCGTGAAGTCCAAAAAAGAGGTACGTCCACAGCTTTTTGGTCAGGAAGCGGAATAAATACAACCCAAGAAAAAAACCCAGTTAGGGGGACTGGGAAAAAAAGAGCCAACAGGTGCACACTGCATCGGGGGGGGGGAAAGGGAGAAGGGGGCCACATAATTCATGAGGACCTCTCAGAAGTTCGTGAAATACTCAAAACCAAAAGACAACAGGGGGCCAGTCCGAGTAAAAAGAGGTGAATCTATTCGACGCGTGGCGGAAGCTCCACAGAAAAGAAAGCTCGTTTCCGAAAAAAGTCCTAACAACCGAGGGGGCAACGGAATCCGGACTGGTTTACGGGAACCAGCCTCACTCGTGGGGAAGAAAATTCCGCGAATCCGGGAGGGACTACACGCGACGAAAAAGACCCGGTACCCTCGAAAAACCCATATGAATTTAGTACCACCGTTCCCGTAACCCAGAAGCAAAGCCCCCACAGCATCGACGGCGAATTGGGGAAATACGAACAAATTGACGCAGGAGGGGTAGTCCAAACACAAAACAACGGAGGATATAAAGAGATAAATTCACCCGACTTCGAAAAAGGGGGTGGGATTGAAAATGCGCGATGCTGTGTTGGGTTGCTCGTGTCGGGTTGAGGCAGGTGGGAATTAAGGCGGATGGGGTTGTGCAGCTTTTTCGTCGGCCGGAAGGAGAATTACGGAGACTAAACTTTGTAGCTCCGAGTGATGGAAGGGGGGGAAAAAAAGACAGGTCGGGATAATTGGGAATCTTGAAAATTCTCGGGATTTATTGGGGGGGAAAACCTTGGTGTAGGGGAGTGACATGGGAAAAAAACATGCGGAAACACTAGTGGCCGCTCAAGAAAAAACCTTGTTTGACGGGAAAAAGGGCCCCCGAAAAAATCAGGGGGGGGGGGTGGCGATATCTGCAAAAGAAAAAGGCTGGAGTCCTACAAGATAGGGGAAATAGGGATGCATTGAACCAAAAAAAAAAAGACGGCGGCTAGGTAAGTCACGCCAAATGTCAGTTACAGTGGGGGGCAGCCGCTGCCGACCAAAGTTGAGGGGGGGTGAACTGCAACGGGGCATGCGGAAGGACATCTCAAGACGTGGGGGACGAGGATTCGACTGGCCGAAAATACTGGGAGAAGGGGGGATCTGGGAGCCCTGGAGCACTGAGCCGAGTTTCTTTTTCAGAGCTTGTGGTGCAGGGAAGGAATTGGGCTATCCCGTTAAGTTAGTGGAACTGAAATAAGGGCTTGATAAAGAGTCAGTAACGGGGCTTTTTTCAGTGTCAGAGGGACTCTTTCCAAGGAGAAAGACAATTGTAATTGTAGGGGGAAAAGCTTGGTGGGGTGTGACCGCCGCTGCATTGCTGCTAGGTGAAAAAGATATGGTGAGAAAGTGTACGAAATCCCAACATACAGCGGGGGTTGGGAAAAAATATCAATCACCACAAAAAAAAAAACAACCAAAAAAAAAAAAAAAAAAAAACCCCAACAAAAAAGGGTGAAAAACAAACCAAAAGGGGTGGTTGGGAGGGCGGGAAAGGGTTTGGGGGGGAGGCGGCGGGCCACAACGAACGGGTACTGAAAGGGAACAAAGGGGGCACCTATTCCGCCTTGGGGAGAGGGACTGACCATGGGAGGCGCGTATGGACGTGGTCGCTAAGAGACTACGCTCCAAACGAGGACAAGGGGGGGACGCGCCGGTGCAAATTGGTGGAAATGAAAGAAAGGGGCGGTTGAAAGGGACCCCTTCATCTCCGGGAGAACATCAAAACGAGAATCAATGTGAATGGGAGGGACGAAGGTCAGAAAGGAAAAAGTGAACTGTCA
>Ga0179591_1264125_pt1 | contig 14644 bp, 20 predicted proteins | sample CZOMad2_1_08_16f_FD_182891 | JGI IMG/M metagenome (GOLD analysis project Ga0179591, IMG submission 182891) | Vadose zone soil fungal communities from Angelo Coast Range Reserve, California, USA - CZOMad2_1_08_16fungal (PacBio error correction) | ecosystem: Environmental > Terrestrial > Soil >...
TAAACGTTCGCCTGCCTAAAAAGTAGGCGACGAGAGCATTAAATATTGAACAGTAAAAAGCGGATAGACTGCAGTGTTGACATTCCTCAAAATATTACCGCACCAAACTACACCGAAAAGTTAAACGGGGTGTTGTCACTCGTCTTTGAAAACCGTTGGGCAGGGTGTGGGGCTCATCTTTCCTTCTTTCTCCGTGAGAGGGATTTGGGAAAGGGTGGGGGGAGGATGGGGGAGGGAGGAAGACGGGACTACTTGTGGAGAGGTTGGCGGTCTAACACAGTGGGGGGAACGAAAAATCCAAGGCGCGGTTAATTTGCGAACTCGAGCAGGCCAAGGCAATAGGTTACATTTGATAAAGAAAAAATGGAGAAAAAGAAAACAACGGAGACGGAAACGCTAAAACCGCCGTGTGTGCAGCTTCTAATGGCACCTAAGTTGTGGCCGGTTGCCAGGGGAGACCACGTGTGAGGGGGAAGGGGGGGGGGGGGAGGGGTTCGGATATGCTACCGTCTGGGAGGCTCTTTTTTTTTGGTGTGTACCGAGTCAGGGGAATTGGATGCTGGGTCGTAACTCCCTATGGCCATAAGAAAAAGAAGAGAACTTGAAATTCCTTATAAAGAAAAAAAAAGCACAACTTCACCAAAGGTCAAAGATTGTTGTGCCGTCCGACCAAATTTAAAGGTAATAAAGAAAACCAGCCAAAGCCTAGACGGGATTGGGAACTAGGCAAGGGTCAAAGGTTAACTGGAAAAATATGGCAATGAAGGTAGGACGGAAAAAAGGAAAAAAAAGGGAACCGGACGAGTACAGGGAAACAAGAAAATGTTCCTGTCTGTTATTTTTGAAAAAAAAGACGGAATGGCGATAGAACCCGTGGTTCACCCTGGGTGAGGGGCGGGCATCAAATGATTGAGAACTAAGGTGGCTTTAATAAATTCAAAATAGTAAGAAAACTCCACAAACGTCCTTGGGAGTTCAGGAAACTTTTAAATTTCATTCAGGGTGAAAAATCCAGAAGGATGAAAAGGTTAACTAGGTCCTGGAGAAAGGTGGCAGACTTACTTAACAGATTCGAGGCAGGGAGGTAATCTGAACCGTTTACTAAACACAAAGAAGTCTTTGAGGGGGAAAAGAAAGGCACCTCATATCCATGGACAGGGGAATGGGTGGGTTCCGAAGCAATTGTGGTGTAGGACGAAGGTCGCATGGGTAGGCTCCAGTAGGATTAAGTACTCCTTTTGGGTCTTGAAAAAAAAAGACAGGGAGAGGTACGAAAGACGAAGGAAGAAACCACCTTCTTGGGCCGGGGAACGGAGAAGCAAACAACAACGGGGAGGAGAAAAGAGGAAGACCCTCCAAACGGGGGGGGGGGGGGGGGGTTTTGTGGATAAAAAGACGACAGGGGACTCGCAGGGAAAGGGAGGGAAATTGAGGACGTCAACAAATACAAGTAAAAGAGAAAAACAAGAAAGTTGCTAACTTGGGCATGAAAAAGGGGAAGGGGTGTAAAGTGTATTAAAAAACCGGACTGCGGGGACCACAACAGGGGAGTGGGGGTGGAAAAATCTCTTCATCTTTCTTAAGGACGGAGAAGTCAGGTGAAAGCACTACTGACAGACAAGAAGCTGAGTTACCTCAATAAATCAAACAGGACAAACGCCGGAAACTGACTAAAAGCTAAGAGAAGACTTCCCAGAACACCGTGGGTGGCAGGTCCGGGAGGGGGGGGGGGAAAGGGATTAGAAACGGAGGCGAGAGAAGAACAGACAGAACAAGGTAATTGGATCGAAAGAGACCAGCTGGAGGGTGTCAAAAGAAACAAACAACTTCGGGGGGGTCAGTGGGGCCGACGGCCAGAAAGGGTGACGGTGAGCACTCCAAGGAAAAAAGGCAAGTAAAAAAGAAAACGTTAGAGACCGGGACAGGTCCCTAAAAAGCAAAAGATAGTTAAAAGGCGGGTTTTAGCCGCATTTACAGGTGAAGGCACAAAAAGAGAAAGGGGACAGTGGTGGTGGAGGTCTGACTAATGGACATGTGGCAACATTATCGAAGGGGTCCCCCCACAAGAAGGGCAGGAAAGGCCAGCATTAGGGATCGGCACAACCACAATTAGAGCATAACTGCTTGGGAAAAAAACACACTAACAAAAACACTGAAAAAAAAGGGAAAGGGAGCTCCAAAAAAAGAAACCGGGTATCTGGTGACCGGTAGGAAGTACTCAGGTCTTTACTCTTACGATTTGTACCTGAGGGGGGCCGGGGTGAAAGGGGATGGGCAGTCCAGGAGACATGCAAGGAGCAAGTGCACACGACTTCGAAAAAGTCGAAAAACTAAATCCGAGAAAAAACTCCCGAGACCAAACCAGAAAAAAAAAAAAGAAACGGCGGATCAATTTTCCTTGTGGACGCAGGGGAAAAAGGGGAAATCCAACGTAAAAAAAGTTTGGTGTGAACGCCTGGGGTAACTAGGTTTACTGGTTCCTCTCATTCCCGGGAAGCTGGGGGAAAAATAGGGGGGTTTCAAGTCGCAAGGGTTTTCAGGAACACAAACTCTTTTGGGAGTTGGGGGACAAAAAAATGGGAGTTCGTCACAAGGGGCTAACAAGAAAATCTGTATTTCCTTCAAGTAGGTAAGACAGAAGCAAAAGGCCCGGGAGGTGAGGGGGAGGGTGGGGTGGAAAAGAGCTGAGGGTGGGGGGTGGGGGGAGGGGGGAAGAAAGGAGGGGTGGGAGGGGATGAGTGCGGGTGAGAGGGAAGAAGGGGGGAGAAAGGGGAGACTGGGGGGAGAGGGGGAGTGGATGGGAGGGGGGGGGAGCTGGGATGGGTGGAGGGGTAGTGAGAGCGAGGGGTGGGGTGAGGGGGGGGTGTGGAGGGATAGAGGAATGGGGAGGGGAGAAGGGATGGAGGCTGGGGGGGGGAAGTAGGGGATGAGGGGGGGGGAGGATGTGGGGTAAAGAGGGGGGGGGAGGGGGGAAGGGAATGGAGTGGGGCTTTGAGGGTGTAGTTGGGGCGAGGGGGTGATGGGGGGTGAGGACGGGGGATTGGGGGAGGGAGGGATAGTGAAGCGGGGGGGGGGGAAGGGGGAGGGGTACGGGAGAAGAGGAGGATGAAGAAGGAATGAGGAGAGGTGATGAAGGGAGTCTAGGAGGGGGTGAGTGGGAAGAGGTGGAGGGTGGGGTGGGAGGAATTGGGAGGGGGGGGGGAGAGAAGGATGGGGGGAGAGAGTGGGGATAGGAGAGAGGGTGGGGGGGGCGGAGGGAGGGCGGGGGAGGGGGGGGAAGGGAGCGAGGGAGGGGGGTGGCTTGGGGAGCGGAGGAGGGTTAGAGAGCGGGGGGGGAGGTAATGGGGCAGGGAGGGGGTATACGAATAAGGGGAATGGCGGGGGATGAGGGAAGGAACCAAGGGGGAACATGTGGACAGAGGAAGGTAGGGACAAAGGCGGTGAGGGGGGGAGGGTGGGAGGGGAAGGTACGGGAATGGGGGAGGAGGTGGGAAGAGGGGAAGATATGGGGAAAGGGAGGGGGGGGGTTGGAGACGTGGGGTGTTGGTGGGAGTAGTGGTGGGCGGGGGGACGCAGGGGCGATGGGTGCTGGAGATTTTGAACAATGGGGCGGGGGAGTAGGTGGTGGGGGGGGTAGGGTGGCGGGTATTAGGGGGAATGCGATGAGGTGAGAGGGGGGGGGTGAAAAGGGGATGGAGGTGGGAAGGGGAGGGGTAGGGGGGGGGAGAGGGGAGGGGATTTAGCGTGGCAAAGAAAGGCGTGGGGTGAAGGGATGGGAAAGGGAGAGGTCTTCAAGATAAGGGGGTTCTATAGAGCAAAAAAGTTTTGGGGGCACCAAATGAAAAAATTAAAACAATGAAACTCACGATACGTTGGAAAAAGGGAGGAACGCGGGTGGCAATAGACCTAAAGACAGCGCCGAGGACGAACGAAGGAAGGGAGGATAATCGTAATGTTAAAAAATTGGCCCCCTCAGCCATTTATCGTGTGAGGGCTCAAGCGGTGGGGAAACCCTTTAGGAACCAACCGCGGAACAGCGAACGGTGAGAAAAAAGGAGATGTGGTAAAAAAACCCAAGGGACCTACTTTCGTAGGGGTCGTTCAAGGGAACAAAGACTTTAAAAAATTTTATTATGCGATGTCAATGGCGACCGGCTGACGGGGAAATAAATGATCCTGAGGGGTAGGGTGGATAGAGAGAGAGGGAGGGGAAAGGGGGGGGGGGAATTGCGAGCGGGGGTGGGAGGGTGTAGGAAGGTGGGCGTTTTTTGGGGGGGTGTTGGTGGGTTTTGTTGAAGTGGGTGTTGGGTTGAGTTCTTTGTGGGGTTGTGGGGTGGGAAGAGAGAGGTAGGAGGGGACGGGAGGGGGGAGGGGGACAGGGGAGGGGATAGCGGGGGGAAGGGAGAGGGGAGGAGAAAAAGGGGGAGGAGAGTGGGAAGGGTGCGCGGGGTGTGTGGGGGTGGAGGTGGGGGTGGAGGGGAGGCGTGGATAGGGGGAGGGGGGGGGGGGGAAGGGTGGGGGGGGGGGGGGTAGAGAGTGGGGTGAAGGAGGAGTAGGGGAAAAAGGGAGGGGAAGGGAGGTTTGGGTTAGCAATGCGGCGATGGGAAAGTGGGGGGTGGATACGGGGGAGAGAAAGGGGGGGGGGGGGAGGAGGAACGGGGGAGGGTCGGGTATGTATGAGTGGAGGAGGGGGGAGAGAGAGGGGATAGCGGGGGGGAAATGGGGGGGGACGTGGGGACGGATTGGAGTGGGTAGGGGGACGTGGAGCGGGGGAGGGTTGTAGGAGTAAGGAAGAGGGGTGTGGAGGGAGAGGGGGATGAGTGTAGGAGGGGTTGGGGTAGGGGTGGAAATGGAGAGGGTAGGAGGGGGGAGGAACGGGGGGGGGGGGGGGGTGAGGGGTGGGGGAAGGATGCGAGGATCCTAGACATAGAGGAGGGGTGACGGGGGAGGTGGTGTGTTAAAGGGGGAAGGTAGGGCGAAGAGAGCAGTGGTGGGGGGAGGTTGGAGGGCGGAACCGTGGTCTTCTTCTAGTTCGATTGCTTACTTCAACGATGCGCGCGGATATAGTCATGAAGGGGTATAATGAAAAAAGACTGGATAAATCATAGGGGGAGATGAACTGAGTTCCGCTAAAACTTACCGAAACCGGTCGAGAAAGCCTGCGCGAAAAGCGGTCGAAACCTCCAAAGGGGATTGGGGGGTCCCCCTGGGGGGGAAGGACGTAAACTCGTGGTAGAAACTGTTCAAAAGAAGTACTGGACATCGGTTCCAAGGCCGTGGACCCCCAAAGTTTGCACGGATCTCTCAAGAACACTCCATTAAGGGGAGGGAGCAAGTGAGGATGAAAACGGGAATAAATCACATCTTCAGGAAGTTTGGGTCCCATAAAGGGAAATCCGGCATGGACTCGGAAGAATACGCCAAGGGGAAACAAAGGACAAGAAGTATTGTCACGCAAATTGGAAGGGGACCCGACGTACACATAGCCGAAAAAAACTCCATATCTATCTGGAAAGGAAGCCCCATTCGGGGACAGGGGTGGGGGGGGTTTGCCAGAAGGCAAAAGGCTTTTACCGGATGATTGCGAAACGAGAGGAAGTAAGTGGAAACTGAAAAGATTAGTCTACAGAAAGGAAAAAACGAACACGAAGGAGGGCAGGGGGGACTAATAGGAACAATGAAATAGCCACCTCAAAACTACTTAACCCCCCGACACTTACGGCAGGATCTCTCATAAAAAAACAAAAAGGGTGTAGGAAGGAGGGGAGATGATGGCCCGTTTGGGGGGGAAAGAAAACGTGGAGGAGGCTTTCCTTTGCCAAGATGCGAATGAAGAACGCGGTTATTGAGGGGGAAAGTTATGAACCAGAAAAATCTTTCAAAAGGGGAACCTTTTTTTCATTCGATTCACGCCTTCGTTTTTCGAAATTCAATTGCAAGGAAGAGGAAAAAATCCGGGGGGCAACACACCCTGACTCCAAACTCGTCCGGGAGGAGGTAGAGTACTTTTGGAGGGGGGCCCTGGGGAAAGCACCGCTCAGACCATTCCAATGTTTCAATACTGCGGGCTGTGTTGGGTTATCGGGGAGTCACAAGAGTCACAAATTGGAATCTTGGAAAGAATAAAATGGTGATTGGGGGGACGCCAGAGTCTGACCCAACTGTCTGAAATATGGGGGCGAAAGCCGGTCCTCCTAGGGGGGGCAGACACAGCCCACAAGGCCGCATGCATTGGTGGCGAATGTCCAACTTTTCACGGAAAGGGATAGGGGAAAAGCTCTTCAAGTTTCTGTATTTCAAGGAATGGTGTGACAGGGGATTAAACATGGGTTTAAGGGGGACTTCACCACGCATCGACTCAAACCTCCCCTCCGGCTTGCTTTTATGTGGGCGCGCAATGGGTGGGGGGCTTAAAAAAAAGTTCAATCCTTACGCCCCGGTGGGTTGTACAAAAGCGGAAAAACAAGGGAAGGGGAAGGCGGGGCCCCGAGGTTCAGTCCCTTTTTTGCTCCGCGGGGCTTAAAGGACAAAAAGAGCGGGTGGGAATATTGAAAGGGGGCTATAACCGGACGAGGCATAGGGCGACCGAGAAGCAACTTGTTCCGCAAATCAAAAAAATGGGATCATCTGTTGGCCAGCAACGTCGGCCTGGGCACAGTCCTGATGCAAACAAGAAGAATAAAACCGTCGGGTGCGGTAAACTTACTAACCGAACTTTCGGGTAAGTGGGGAACTGTTTCGGGTTCGGACAACGTTTCACAGGGCACGCGGTGGGTTGGAGACCGGATAAAGGAAAAAAGACTAGCACGCAAAAAGAAAAAACAGGCGAAAAGGGGGCCCAAGTGAAAACGGTAACCATAGCGCTCGGCATTTTTAAACGAGCACGCGGAGGACAACGTCTCTCCCAACGGACGACTCCTCCACACGACAGACGACAACAAAGGTGGGGATTAACCCGCGACGCAGAAGGGGGGACGCGGGTGCCTGGGGGGGGGTCCCACAATCAAATTTTGACAAAAGGCAGAAAGGGGGGACATTGGGTAGAAGCAAGGAAGAGGTTAGGGGAAGAAAACCTAATGACTGGTCTAGGAAGCATTAATCGTTAAGGGGGGAAGGATTTGGCTCTTGAGTATGTACCAAGAAAAGTTGGGAAAGGAAGACATTAGGGGGAACTGTCGCCCAAACTACCACAGCCAAATGGAACCAAAGAGAGTGGGGAAATTGGGGAAATTTCAGAAAAACTTTGTGTTATATGTCCTCGGGGGCACAAAATTCACGAGGGTTTTATCAAATAGAGTGTTGAACAATTAGTGGGGACCAAACAAGACCCAAGAGAACCGTCGTGAATGGTCGGTAAACGGTGGGGGGAAAAGGTTGACTCAGATGTCCGAGGGTTGATGGGTTTCGAAAGAAAAGTGAACTAACGAGGGGGGGGAATGAGGTTACTAAACACCTTTGGCGAAAAGGTTGAGGAGGAACGCACAGGTGGGCGGACAAAGGCAGGGAAGAAGGGAAAAAACGTCCAATAAAAGGACAAAGAGATGTAAGAACAGTGGGAAAAATTGGACCGGAGAACGACGAAACACAGGGGGAATTCAAACCGCCAAGTTGGGTGTGCAGACTTCAGAGGAAAAAAGGACATTTTGGTGGGCACGGGCGCTTAGAAGCGGGGAAGAAGTTTAGGGGGGGCAGAGCTGGTCGTTTGGGGGAGGCCCTAAGGGGGGGGGGGGGTTGGGGGGTTTGCCGATTTGTAACAGGGGGTAGGTACTACACCGGAGGATTCAATTAGACTCACAGTATGAAAAAGGAGAACCCTGACACAAAACCTGCCTGTTCATGTCATTAGCGTTTAACCTGAAAGGATCAAAGTTAGGGTCGGGAAAAACTTCTAAGGGGCCTAGTTGCACGGTTAGGTGGGAGATGGTCAAGGGGGGGACGAGAGTAATACTTTGGAGTCACCGCATAGGGGGAAAACGTAACCCGCACAAAGGGCTGGACGGGATGTTGAAACGCCAAGCCAGAGTGAAGCTCAAGGGGGTTCCCCAAAAAGGGTCCTGGAATCGATGATCGAACGACGCAGGAGAAAAACCTAAGCGACACTAAAATGTCCCTTGAAGCCTGGGCACCCGGGCCGCTTTAGCGCAATTATGTTGGTAACAGGGGGTCCCGTTGTTATTAGAAAGCAATGGTACCTAAGGCAATAGTTGTCTCCCAATCTGAGGTAAAAAAGAAAAGTTTCGGAGGGGAGAGAAGCGCCACGGAGACACCTCCACAAGGAACGAATTTGAAGGGTGGGCCCATGGGCCCGGAGGACCAGACCCGGGGGTCCCGTTAATAATGGGGTACAAGAATGGGTGGGGGTTCGGAAGGGTCAACATTAGCAGTATCAACGGCAGGTGGTTCGGGGCCCACGAGGGATTAAAGGGACCAGGAGATGCATTCAAAAGAGCAATTAGCTTTCAACTGGATCCGAGATAAAAGCAACGATGTAAGGAAAGAGAGAGACCGCGACGTCTGTGGTTAACAGGGGCTCTCGGACCTGTGTGGGGGGGGAACAAAAGGGGGCAGACAACGGCCCTTTGGTAAATGACTGCCCACCATTTCAGGAGGGAACTAAAAGCATTGCCTTGACATTAAGCAAGGTTACGTTAAGTCACGACCACTAATGGGAAGATACAAAGATTGGGGTTGGGGTAAAGTCCGGAAAAGAGGACTTCCGAAGGGATAATATGTACCGGGCGCCATGCAGAGCGACCGCATTAGTTACAAACAGTTTTGGTCTAAAAGACCCACAATCGGGCCAAAGAAAAAAAAAAAAATTTCGCTGACTGGAATGAGCCTAAGGGAAAAAAGGAAAACACCATAAAAAAACGGGGCACTGGCTCGTATGGAACTAGGACCAACGTTCGAAAATAAGTAGAAGCAATCAAACGGGAACAAGGTAGTGCTAAAGCATATCCAGAGGCGTAAAAACACGCTCAATGGCGTGGGAAGGTGTAACGCACACCATTTGCGGGGGAACGGCGCTAAAAGGTCCAGGCACTCCAGTTTAAAAGGAACATTGCCCTAGCACCAGAGTTCAGGGGGGGGAATGCACAGGGGAGGAAGGCAAAAAAAAAAATCATGGAAAAAAACAGTAAGGGGGGGAGGTGGGTTGATTCTGACATAGGCACGGTTGGCAAAAGCCAGACTGTCTCCGCCAAAAAGAAAAGAAAGGAAAATAGCCGCATTGAATGGCACAAAAAGGTAAAACTAGGGGAAAAAAAACTGCCAAGTCGGTGCATGAAGCTGAAACCCCCCCACCATAGGGGTTTCAAGGGGGGGGGTTTTTGAGGGTGAGGTCTCATTTAACTTTAAAAATTCCCCGGACACGCCTGGGATCGGGAATGGGGGGGCACAGAGAAGTTCTGACACGGCACAAAACGCCTATGGCTTGTAGGAAAGTGCGGAGAAAATGGTATGTAGAAATAATGATCTGAAAAAAGATGCACCCACATCAACATGACGAGAGCACCTTGGAACAGGAACGGTTGCATCCGGGAACCAGTTAAAAGAACAAAAGGGAGTGGGTTTAACCACGGTAATATTTGAGAAATCCTGTCAATGAAAACAGTCCTGAGAAGAAGGGATGGGAGTCATTCGAGGGGTGGGGGGGGGGGGGGGGGGGGGGGGGGGGGGGGGGGGGGGGGGGGGGGGGGGGGGGGGGGGGGGGGGGGGGGGGGGGGGGGGGGGGGGGGGGGGGGGGGGGGGGGGGGGGGGGGGGGGGGGGGGGGGGTGGGGGGGGGGGGGGGGGGGGGGGGGGGGGGGGGGGGGGGGGGGGGGGGTGGGGGGGGGGGGGGGGGGGTGGGGGGGGGGGGGGGTGGGGGGTGGGATGGGGGGGGGGCTCATTTGTTTCATTAATATCAAATAAATTACACCTCGATTGTAGGTGGGTGCCTTTGCGATATTTCTGTTCAGGAAAATGAAGTCCAGTCAAAATGTCCCTTGTGCATAAAGTAGCTTGACCCCAGAGAGGGGGGTGGGACAAAAAGAGAAGTCTAGGGTTTTTCCTGCGGGAAGGAAAAAAAACTACAATTTTGAAAAGGGGGAGAGATCAGGGGGTTTATAGGCGAGCCGAAGGAAGGGAGCGGCGAAACAGCAGATAGCGGGAACACAGGGTTCAAAAGTGACCTCTACGGGTGGGAAAAGGACCTGTGAAGGTGCAAACTATTCAGGGGGGTCAAGTTAACCAAACCAAACAGCCCAATCGTATGGAAAAAAGGACTTGGGTACACGAAGAGAAGGGTGCTGCTGAACGGTCATTGACTCTACCAAAAGTTTTATGTCGCCAAGAGAACACCAAATGGGGGGGCTAAGGGGAACCTGAAAAAACGGGAAATAATTGAAAGTTTTGAGAACTAAACGGAGCATAGTCGAGCGGACGGCCTGGGAATAACTGAGAAAAAGTGGGGGGAAAATTATTGATAAAAGGTCAACTTACTAGTCAGAAGAAGAACTTCGGGACAACTGCTCTAACGAATTGGCAAAAGAAAAACTGGCGGGACCTGGATCTAATCAGGGGAACTGGGGAACTCAAAAATCAGTTCAAAAAAAAGAGAGGCCGCGGAAGCGAAAACCAAGAGACAGGGACCAAACAAGTGAGATCCTGGACATTGGGTCAAAATATTAAAACGTCACAGGGGTTCTCAATAGGACTCAGCAAAAAACTCAAATTCGATTGGGCAGAGGAGGGGTCAGATAATGCTCATACAATCTGACAGTACATTGTGGGGGGGGGCATGAATTGGGGAACGTCACCATAAAGGAGGGATGACCAGTGGGAAAGAAAAGTAAGAGACGACCTAACAAAAGGAAGAAGGGGGTTGGAGCCAAACCGGGACAGAAGATCTATCGTAGTCATAGCCGAAGAATGGCGTACTTGTACCGTTACTAAAAAATCCTACAATGCTTGGGGGGGGGGTGGGGGGGGAACAATAACCGCAGCCCAGGGGGGGCGCGGACTGAAATTTTTGAAAAAACTAATCGGATAAAAAAGTAAAAGGACTTGCCAAGGATGTAGGAGAACTCCCAAGGAACCGAGGAAGTTGCGGGGGGGTTCCGTCAAGACTGGGTGCAATAGGAAGCACTAAAATAAACGTTAAAACCTAAACGAACGGCAGCATCTCCAACAAACAACCAACGGAGTGGGGGTGTAAAGAGGCCTCGGGGGGGGGCGGGGGGGTGACGTGACGTGTGATAAAGCTCGCGGTGGGAGTGCGGAAACAACTCCATTTCAGGGGGGTAGTGTGGGACTGGGGGGAAAAGAGGAATCCATACCAGGAAACAAACTGCCTAAAAGGTTTACTTTTGAGATTCCGATGCAGTTTGAGAAAAAAGTCCCGCTGTAAGGCGGGACTGGGGAGGCCAAACAAAAAATCTGTGAACAAAACAACATTTTAGGTTTAAGAGAAGGCAGTAAAAATTTGTTCGTCAGAAAAATGCCTCAATAGTAACCTTTGCCCATGTCGGAACAATAATTCGGAGGGGTTGTCGGCATGAAAATAGAAATGGAAGAAGGCAGCGAAGGGGGTGTTTAAAATTCATCTTTTTTGTAGAAAGCAAATGGGGGGACACAGGGAAAAAGATTGGGAAAGGGAGGAAGGTCTCCTGTGCACCCATCTGAAAGCGCATGGGTGGCATGAAGAGGGACAAACTTGCGGGGAATCCAGGGGGGAAACCAAAGCGATTCAAGTAAATTCTGAAAGTCCGTAAACTGAGTGTTTCGCCGCAGGGGGAAACCTACCGCCCGATTTCCAACCAGGAACAATGAACGGGTCGCGAAAAGCAATTCTTAACCAAAGTTGAACTGGGGGTGAGTTACTATGGGGGGTATGAAAAAACAATTTTAAGCAACGATTTCTATCGCGTTTCGATAAAACAGGATTCGGGTTCCTTCAAGTGGGGGTATAAAATTTTACCGATGACGATAATAATCCAGTGGGTCAGCGGGTCCTATCTGAAAATTCCTATTTTCAAGGCGACATCATGGGGGAAAGCATGACTTGGACAAGGGGGTAAAGCAAGCCGCCATGGAAATCGAACTGTGGGTCGGATAAAACTTCCAGGTTGGTACTGTTTGGAAGGTACGCGATGGAACAAAACGAAATTCAGGGTTTTCCCGAAAGAAAGGGGTGGGTTTTTTCGAAAAAGTTGTAACCACGCTGAGAGGTGTTTCAAGACGATAATCCGGGAAGCCCGACACCGTAAGGAACGCGGGGGCTTTACCAAAGTGAACCAAGGGATAGGAAGAGCGGCGGGGGGGTTTTGAATATCGGAAGCAGGCCTCCTTGGACGGCTCGCAAAGTAGCAAAAAGAGGCCAATCCTCAACTCCCCCATTGCAGGTTTGTGGAAAATAAGGCGAAGTGTCCGGGGTGGGAAAAAAGAGTTCAAAAGCGAAACAAGAGTAAAACCCGACTAAGAACATTGGATTCTACTACGGGGGCCCTGAATGGGGAAAGACGGGAAAAAAGTATGGGGCCAAAGTCCTTTCCCCAAGGAAAATGCATACGGGATTGACCACAACCTAAACACCATTCCAAGTCCAATAAAGTGGGTATTTGTGGGGGGCAACTGAGAGGGAGAAGGGGTCTGAGAAAACTTTAAAAGCCTCTCCAACTCCAGGAACAGTAAAGTTTTTAACCACATATTCTGTTGAAACTCAAACCAAACCAACAAGGTTGCTAATTGGGGCAGCGGTAAAAAAAACTTAACCCAGAGCAGGTGCGAAAAGGAGGGTGAGAACTTTTGGGATGGTTTGTTGGAGAGTGGCCGAGAGCCGTTGAAACTGGACTAGGACTAAAGGGCTTCCGCAATTGCCAAGGAAATGCATCTCAATTGGCGGGGACTAACTCGAGACAAAGTCCAAAAGAAAGGGGCAAATATTTGTGAAACTTAAAATAATGTAGACAAACTAAAAAACTTAAAGAAGACACGCCCACGACCGGGGTGGGGGCCATTGGGGGACGGTAATGAGAAAAACAGGAAGGGGGGGGGGTCATTGGGTGTCATCAAAAAAGCCGTGTCACATTGTGCGCGTCATGGGTGTGTGTGTGGGGTTTTTGTGGCGGTTGGGTGCCAAATTGTACCTGGAAAAGAGAGGGGTGACGGCAAGAAAACAAGTAGTGAATCTGAGAGACAACAGCTGGAACATAAGGACAAAACGGAAGGGGTTCAGAGTTGGGGTGAAGTTACCGGCATGGGGGACTCACCCCGACCTTTAAAAGGTCTACTCATGGGGGAAATGTGGTAGATGGCCAAGTCCACGTTTACTGGAGAAGGAGAAAGAGGTTAGCCGTTAAAAACCGGGGGGCAACACTTGCTGAATACCTGAAACCCCCAGGACCTGGGGAGGGGTGAAACTCCATGATGCAAAAAACCTATACTAACTGTGGGGGGAACCCTGCGTTCGCTCAGGGCGAAAGAAGGTTTCGGGAAAGTCCATAGACAGGTAAATTGCTTGGAAGGGGGACACGTTCGGGGATGGCTTAAGCAAGGCGTTGAAACTGGGGCGGTGCCTATGCCGAGGGGACGTCTGCGCGGGGGGAGTTAACATACGACGGGCGACTGCCAATACGGAAACCAAAATACAACACCAGGTGTGGGGGGTCACAGATTTCCTAAACTTGGCAAACCGGGTTCCTTTAATTGACACAGGTAGAAAAGTTGTTGGGGCGGACGTGTAGGTTGAAGCAGGGATCAAGCTCCAGGGGGTTGGGGACTGTCGCTGTGAAAGGTAACCAAAAAAAAAATCAAGGGGGGAAATATCGATCAAAAACAACAACAACTTAAAAATATAAGAAGAAGAGCCGGCACGGGTTGGACTAGAGGGAAAAAAATTTTAACAGATGATGGCCACGACAAAGGATAGTGGACCGGGGATGACCACTGGGACAACGTAAGACCACACCATTGCTAGGTGAATAAAGGGAAAATGTTTAAGTGGGGGGGGGGGGGTACCTCAATGCCTCGGGGAAAACATCAACGCGTGGCTACGAGACTCATCAAAACTACGTGGGAACGTCAACATGCTTTGTGAACCAGCTGCAGAGCAAATCCGGCTGTTACATTCGAAACAAGGAAACTTCGGGGAACAGGTTGAACGCTACGTCTACGAGACGACGGACAAGTTGGCCAATGACGGGGGTGTAGTACTGGGGGGGAGTCTTTAACTCAACGTCTGGATGAGTCCAGAGCAGCGGCGTCCGGGACCAAGGGAGATGCGATCAAATCAAAAAAGGATGGTGCGGTCAAACACATGACACCGAACAAGGCGTGTCAGGTGTACGCAAAGCGGAAGGTGACGGGAACGCTACACGTGGACACATGGGAAAAAAAAGGACTCAAGGAAAAAAGGGACATTCAAAAAGGGAAAAACAATAATTCAAGGCGGTGGGAGCCCGTAGGAGGACGGGCAATATGAACAGGGTCAGTGGGATTGTGGGGGTGGAGGTCAGATGGGTGGGGGGGGTGGGTGAGGAATGCATACGGGTCGTACGCCAAGCAAGAAAGAAACAAGAGTGCGGCCAAAAAAACTGCTTAAAGCAAAAAACAACCCGGCGGTGGCATTAGAGCTACCAAAAAGAACCGAAGGTGGAAAAAAGGGGT
>Ga0179591_1267162_pt1 | contig 14644 bp, 14 predicted proteins | sample CZOMad2_1_08_16f_FD_182891 | JGI IMG/M metagenome (GOLD analysis project Ga0179591, IMG submission 182891) | Vadose zone soil fungal communities from Angelo Coast Range Reserve, California, USA - CZOMad2_1_08_16fungal (PacBio error correction) | ecosystem: Environmental > Terrestrial > Soil >...
TCACTTAACCTTCTCTTTCGTCTGGGGACACGGCCCTGGGAAAAAAAAGTCCTGGCGGCAACAGGAAAGAAAAAGGCCAACGGGTCGAAAAATGGAAACGACGGCAAAAAAAACGGGACCATAAAAAAAAAGAAGGGGGGAAAAAAGACCGGGCCGTCGTATAAAGTTGCGGTATACAACCAGGGAACTGGGCTTGGTGGCTGTTTACCTCTCTGAGGCGTACTAGGAAAGAAAGACATTCATTTGTTTTCGGTGAAACTCACCGTGAAACGGGCAGGGACCGAATCAAAGGGGAGGGGGCCTTGATAGTCTAATCAACTTAGAGTGGTCAAATCCGCACAAATCTGGGGAACGAGTGTCGGGAGGTGACTGACCAGAGAGAAGACTGACGGGCGAATCCATAAGGGGGGAGGGGAAAACGAGAGATCTAATAAATTCTCGAAAAATTCGCCCCATGGCCGGCGGGAAATCCTCATCGCAGGAAGGACCACGGAGGGAAATCATGGTCGAAAAAAAAAAGGGACGACGGAAGAAAGGAGACTAGAAATCGCACCCAGAAGTGTCTGCAAAGTCTGTTCCTGTTTGCCTCATAAGGTGGACGAACCCTGGCCATTTCGTTAGGAAGGCGACACAAAAAAAAAAAAAAAGGCCAAGAGGTGGAGTAGGTTTGGCGGGGGTGAAGGAGTGACGGGGCGCAGGGGGAAAAAATCATTTCTCACTGCCAGGCAAGGAATCGCGCTTAAAATGGCGAAGACGGGACCGAGGCTGCCAAAAGGAACTGTCAAAAAACCTCATTCCTACTAAAGGACCCCCTAAAATCGACAGATAGGAAAAAGAGAAGAACATGGAAACCTGCGTTTCCACTGTTAAAAACCGGACGATTCGAAAGGTCCCATGAAGAAGCAAGTCTTTTCTGGCACAAAGCGTTAAAAATTCAAAAGGAGCTGCACAGGGCGGGTCACGAACTGCGGTCCCGCCTGCCAATTTTCCAAGGGGGTCATTCACGCGGCCAAATGGGCCTGGGTGCGCTAATGGGGGCATTAAGGGGAAAAGGGACCTACGTAAGAAATGGGGGGGCGGGCCGGGGGAGGCCTCTGGAAAGGGGGCTGCCGGACATCGTCGATCTGTGTCGGATCGGCCAGCTATTCCTCCCTATTGGACGGGGGAGTGAAACAGAAGAGGCTGAAAGGGAGGGGGACAAGGTTGAGAGTGCCTTGACTTCTTTCCTGCTGGAAGGGGCCGGGGAAGGGGAAGGATAGAAGGTGAGAGGGGACCACGCAAAATTGTGGGTGGAGGGACCGGCCGGGGAAAAGGGGTTACATCTTAATGTAAGCGTTCTAAGCGATGGTGACGCTGAAGTGATCATTTTCATAGAGTCCGCACGAAGCAGAAAAAAAAGGATATATCCGCGCGGCGGTTTGCCGAGTCTGGGTCTCACACGAGCAAACGGGGGGGGGGGGGGGGGGGGGGGGGGGGGGGGGGGGGGGGGGGGGGAGGGGGGGGGGGGGTGGGTAAAATGGGACGGGGTCATCTGGTCCTCCGCCGGCAACTTTCGGGCAACGGGGACCAATAAGAGAAAGGGGAGAAAAAGGCCGGAATCTTGACCCCCTTGAGCGAGAAAAATACTTGAGTCGCAGTCCCCGATACTCCTTCCAAACAAAACATGTCAAAGACATAAACGCGTAACTGCCGGGTTCAAATGAGGGAAGGAATGTGGTAAGGAAGAAAAGAAAAGGGGAAAACAGGGCCCATGCAAGTTCGAATAGGTTTCCCCTAAGGGTTCTCGGACCTCATCAGGACCGTCGCCCTTGGCCAACTAACGGGAAGGGGGGGGAGGGACAATGGGCAAAGAGGATGCACGGGAACCCGACCCCCGGGAGCTTGCAGGTATTGGTAAAATGAACCGGGTCAAGAGGCACCCCGGGCCATCCATTACACGGTGCAAAGAAAACAAGTGAGGGGGAGGGGGGGAAAGGATCCTGCCAGGTCTACATACCCGACCGTAGGCGGCCCATGGGGGGAAACCAGCGCAGAGGGCCGCGAAGAAAATGAAGTCGAGGGGGTCACAGTGGAAAAAAAAAAAAAGGAAGAGGGGGGGGGCCGCATCCTTAGGGGAAAAGGTCGGGAATATCCTCTTTGGCCCAAGCTAAGTACAAGACGACAAGGAGGCATGAAAAAAAAAAGAGAAGAGAGCCCTAAAAGTCAAGAAAAAAAGGAAAAAAAGCGAGAGGGAGGGGTGCGGACGAAGGGACGAAAAATGATTTTGCCAAGGGGCCTTCTTCCTCGGGAGAATGGGTAAAAAGGGGTTTTCATCGCGGAGAGAAGGGGAATCGCCCTCCCCTGGTCCACGAATGCCAATACAAAAGTCCGTTCAAGGACGACGACCATGGCAGGAGATGATAAGACCTTTCACCCGCCCGTGGACTCAACCGGAGAAAAAAAGAAGGAAGCGGCAAAAAGGGAGCGATCGTGAGCCCCAGGGCGACGGCAAAACCCGGAGACAGAAAGCGGAGAAAAGGCGTCAGGGGTCATCCGAGATTGCCCCTGAAAAAAAAGGGGACGGGGGAGGGAAACAAAAGGGAGACGGGGCGCCAAGTAGTCATAGGAAGGTGGCCAAGGAAAAAGACCCCGAGTTCAACTAACAATGTCACAGTAATTGAAGGGAACGGAATGACAGCCGGAAGTGCAGAAACCCCAAGCTTCGGAAGGGGGCATGGAGAATTAAGATACTGAGGCGAAAAAAAAAAAAAAGTGAGGGGAGGTAAAAACTGAAAGGCCAAGAACGCGAACGGTGCCTACATCGAGCTTAAGTGACCCACCTGCGGGGCAAAAAGAATCCCAGAAAGGAGAACAACACTAATGGTCAACCCACAGGAGAACCATCCCCTGATTTCGGCTAAAAGGGTCTCCTAATGTACATATCACGATCAACCGGACCAAAAAAAAGAAAAGCCGAAGAAGAGACGTCGTAAGGCCGACGAAATTACTCTATCAGCAGCATCACAAAACCCAAGCCTTAGACGAGATCACATACTATAGAGTTGGCCCCGGGAGGGGCCTCCCTGATCAGGAAAAAAATGGTCGGCACACAAGAACCCTTCAAGATCCAAGTGAACCAAAAACTGAAAAAAGGGCACGGCAACGGACCGTCAAGGGCCGACTTCGCCACGGACCGCCCAAGCAGCACGGCGAGTTTGATTGAGCCCATAGAGAAACCAGGTGGGGGGAAAGAGAGGTAAAAGCAAGTATCTCTAAGATCCCAAAGTACAGAGGGGCGCAGTAAAAGGAACAGGATCCACACCTATGGCATAATCCAAAAAAACGGCCAAAGGAAAAAAAGAGGTGGGGTAAGAGGGAAAAGGGAATGATTTGACCGTTTAAGCACTCGGTTTACAGGAGGGTGATGGACCTTCCTTCACTCAACATATTACGTCCCTTGTCCATAGAATCTTCGAACAGGAATTAAGACGGAGAAAGGGTTACAACAAGAATCGGGGAAATGTCCTCGTGGGGACGAGGCATTGAGTTAAGGGGCCACCTTATCGAGATGGCTGGTCGGGGACCAGAGGAAGGCAGCAGGACCGTAAAATATTTATAACATGACGAGAAAGATTCAGGTCTGTCACGGGGGCTTGAAATTTAATGTATGCCAAGAAAGCAAGCGACCCCCCCAAAAAAAGCAAAAAAAGAAAATTAACAATCGAGACATGAAGGGACGAATGACGAACACACCCCACAGCGGGAACAATGTTTCAGAACACTTCAGGAAAAAAATCGCTAACGGGGAAGAAAGAGGAACCGACAAAAAAGTGTCTAAGGGCGATGTAAAAAAGGTCGAAAGGCTAAAGGGAGAAAGAAGATAGAACTATAAGTCATGGGGTGACAGAAAGAAATTGGGGGGGCACAGGCCAGGGTTGCGATTAAGCCGGAGGAGAGTTAGGAGTACGGGGCATATAAAGCCTGGTATAGGCGGAAAAACAAGATGGATGCCAAGCATCGTCAAGGATGCAAGCATTTCACTAACCAAAGAGAACCGAAGAGTTGGGGTCGGGATGAACAAAATTGCCAGTGGTGGGGAAGCTTAAACTGATAAACATGACAATACTTAATGAACCAGGAACAAGGGTTCTTCGCCAGCGAAAAGTTTAAGGGGGGGTTGATTGCTCCAACAGAACGCTTGCTAGCAAGTAGGAATCACAAACCTCTCAACGTTCTCATACTCGAGTCCCGTTCGGACAAAGGGCAATCACGCTTGGGGGCGATGGGGGAAGAGGGGGGCTGCTTGGACTCGGACAACACCCCAGGATAACCGCGTTGGGGGCCCCTGTCGCTTACCCCTTCACGCAAACGGGGGGGACAGCAAGTAATACCCTACCGAGGCCCTGGGAAGACAGTCTGTGGTTCAAATTGGCCCAACATAACCCCTATCAAAAATGGGGAGGGGAAAACGAACTCAAATTGGGCTGATCCGGGGAATGGTCCATCCGGCACAAGGCCATGTGTGAAGCCCAAAGGGTTGGCGTGGGGGGGAGTGTAAGCGGAAGGGGCCCCACGACCCTTGGGGGGCAAGAACAGGAGAGCTAGCACACCAAATCGAGGGACAAAAAAGAAAAAAGGAACGGGAGTTGCCGACCAAATGAAGGAGAGAACGAGGTGCGGGGGTGGACGGGGGAAAAGGAAAACTCGCCAGGAAGGTTCCACGAAGAAAAAAAATGGCAGGGACAAGGAAAGGATGGAGCCTATAACAAAACTGGAAGGATGCTGAAATTACGGGAAAGCTGACAGACTGCGGGCAAGCCGAGGTTGGCTGTCCATGGGACAAACGGAAAAAAATCTCAGGGGGAAAGTTTGCGGAACAACTTCGGGGGAACCACATAAGAACACCCTCATTGGTGGGGGGGTGACGTAGGGGGAAGGTCCGCCTGGGGGGGGGGGGGGCAGGAGCGTCCCGGGAATATTTATTCAAAGGGAAAAACACCCCCAAAGGGGGTAGGCCAAGTGGGGTGACCAAAGTCAGTCCAGAGGGGGGACACCGAAGTAAATACGACAGGCCGAGGCACAAATCAGCGAACCTTATTATAAAGAACCGCCCGCATTCCGGGCCCAGTCCCATAAATAAAAGGAAAACCAAGAAAAACCTGTCGTACCCACGACCAAAAAATGGACTGAGGGATCCCGGGGGAGGACCATCAGAAAGTAAATATCGCCCAACCAAAGTAAATCCATGCAGGGGAGGGCGGGGGAAGAGGAAGCGCCAAGTAGGGCGATCGAAAAAGGGGCTGGGGATAATACCCCTGTAAGATTATAACAGGAAACAAAAACAACTGATGAAGGAAGAAAGAATAGATGTGAATATTCACAACGAAAGGTAGGGCACAAACGCTGGTTAGGGGAAGTCCAGTTGGCCTCCTTGAGAGGGGGGGGACTCCGGAAAGAGGTGACATTCGGCCCAGTTGGTTACAAGGCTCGGTTGCAGTGTTGGGTGGGAAAGCACAGAAGATCACATGGGTTCGCAACGAAAAAAACGGTGCGGGGGGGGGGCCCTGCCCCCGTTTGAAGAGGAGGGGGGGGGAATAAAGAGGCAGAAGGCAAGGGTTGGGCGGTAAAGTGGGGGTCGTTCGTAAAGTCAGGGGGAAGTAAGGACGGTGCCAGTGCCTGGTGGAAAGGGGGCATGGAAGAAAAACAGGAAAAACTTTCTCGCGGTGGTGAAGAGGTGGACCAAGAAAAACATGGAAAGAAGGAAAAGAGCTGGGTTCAGGGAATTCAGATCTACCTTACTCCGCAAAAAAAAACGGTGGTACCCGATCGAGGGGTCTTCCAAGGGCGAGGCAGAAAAAAAAAGGGCGGGCTGTAGAAGGAAGAGGGTGAATTCAGCGAACTCACCAGGGGGTGGGGGGGAAATCTCCCGTGCCGTAAGAGCGGTCACAGGTGATGGGAAGGGCACTTCCGAGAACGCTTGATGAAAACCTTTGCCAGGGGTCGTGAAAGAAAAGAAGGCAAGTGCTGGCGGATGCTTGCGCCCAGTAACGGGGTCAACAACATTGGTGCAAATTCGCCGAGCTCACAAGACCTAAGTTGTCAAACCTGGAAAAAAACAATAACAAGACAGAAAAATAACACATACCACAAAACCTGGAGAAGCTGGCCTGCAATGGTTGTAGGGCAAAGGTGGTGAAAAACCTTAACCTTGATAAAAAATGTGAGGGGGGGAAGGAACCGTGCCGTAGGAAGGGTCGGGGGGGAAAAAGTGCACAACCGTAATGCGGGCTCTTGCTCTGTGAGACCAAAAAGGGGACACCCTTCAGAAGACAGAAACAAGCTCAGGCCCTGTTACCTGAAGAAAGGAAAGGGGGGGGGAACAAATCTAAAAAACCGGAAAAAGCCGGCCTCAGTTGCAGAGGAAGTTGGTAATCAACCTTAATGGGGGGAGGGGGGAACGGGGGAGCGAGTGGACGATAAGCTTCAACAATGTATGGTGGCGGGGTGGGAAAGGACCATCTGTTCTACAAGTGAAAGATGATTGTGGAGACGATATGTAACTAGAAAAAATGGGGATAAAGGGGAAGCAAGAAAATGTCGGGACTCTTTCTGGGTGTTATAAAACTGAGAAAGAAAAAAGCAACATGAGACCGCGACGAAATCGTGTGTCCGATCTAGAGAAGGGGCCATCGACTGCGCCGCAAAGGAAAGGCGGACGCCCGCAAAAGAGACATGATGTGTTCAAAAGAAGTGGAAGAAAACCCGGGAGCCGAGTAGAACTTGGGGCTCGAGACATCTACGTCCTCGTTGGGATGAAAAGGGGGAAATGAGGAAAACTAAGTTTAAAAAAATTTGCCTGACAAACCCGTGGGGACAAGCGTATCCGTCAAGATCGGGACAACGAATGGTTCTCTTTCCTCAAGAAAAAAATGGTGCAAAAAAAAAATCTTCTGGGCGGGCTCACAACCGTGGAAAGATGGGGGGGTCAGGGCCTCGAAGGAAGAGGGTCGAAATCTTCGGACGTGCGCACTACAACCGGGGGGAAAGAAACAAGGGTTGCAGGCACACGCGTCCATGGTAAAATGGAAGCTCAGCACCCCCCCGACTGGGATCGAAAAAGGGTGGGCACTGGGTGCGGGGAGAAGTGGCCACCGGAGCAAACGAACGTAAAACAGTGAAACAAAGAGGGGTCAGTAGGACGCTATTCACTCACAAAGTGGGGGAAAAAAAGAACCAGGTCATCTAACAATTCGGAAAGACGAGCCCAAGGGTCCCGCTGGGGGGGCCGAGTCAACGGGGACCCCATGTTTTTCGGATTCACCGGGATTCAAACAGTGCCAAAACCAGAACTGTCAAAATGGTCCGTCTGGCAAATCATGGAAAGTGTCACGTCAAAGAAGGGCTTAGGAGAAATGTCTAGATCAGTAAGGTCTCATTGTCAGCCTAATGGGGAGTGGTACCGGCACGCGGCTTTAACTGGACTGGAAAAGGTTATCTTGGTACCCTGAAGGGATTGTGCCCGGTTATTTACTATTAGCAGGGGAACCGGCTCCAGAACATGGTCGCTAGGAGGTCTCCCCAAAAGGAAAGGCAAGTCAAGGAAAGGTCCAGGGGAGAAAGGAAGGGGTCTACAAGAGGAAGGGCTGGCAGAGTCTGTAGTCTTCAGGCACAAAGATAAGGCACTTGTCGGAAGAGGGGGTCGGGCCTGGATGGAAAGCTTTGGGTGGTCCAAGAAAAGAAGCGGGGAACCTTGAGAAAAGGAGTTGCAGGTGGTTAAAAAGCTGTTTAAAGGGGGACATTCAACCAAAAAAAAAATGGTTGAGGGGGCACTTATCTTGAAACCACGGGAGGGGACGGGTTCACTGGAAGGAAAAAAAAGTCAACGAGGCCGCAAGGACCGATGAAAGTTTGGTCAGGGTAGCCAATGAGAAATCGGAGGGCGGTTCAAAAGTGGGGGTAATGACAGCTGAAGAAGACACACTATAAAAGGAAAAGTGGAGGCAAAACACAGGAGGGACCAAGAATGGTCTCAAGTTACAATTCGCCAATGAGAAGGAACAAAAGCAGGGGAGACTTCAAAAAATCCAAAAAACAAACGTCAACCCAGGGAAAAAAAATTGGAAAGGTTGGGGGCATATCTTAGGGTCCTATCTACCATCCCTTGAAAAAAAAGGTAGGGGGGGGTCCAGACAGGGTCATGCCCATTGTGGTCAAATAGCAAGTCCCGCCACCAGCACGGCAAGACAAATGTGGGGTGCCCCAGTGAATTAGAAAAAAAAAGCTCCTGCCCTGGGTCGAAAACAAAAAAGACCGGACTTTGTGAGCGGGGGGAGGGGGGGGGGATGGGGGAACTCACGCTAGAAACGAAGAAATGACAGAGGAGAAAAGGAAAAAAAACGGCCGTTCATGCCTTCAAGGAAAAAAGAAAAAAAAAAACGAACAGTGAACAGGTGCTTTGACTTAATCTCTGGGGGTCCCATGCCTAGGGGCTCTAAAACAAACAAACAACAACAACGAGGGGGAGGAGGAAAGGGAAGGAGAAACTAAATGGACCAAATAGCTCTCATAGGCCGAATAGGAAAAAAAAAATGGGCATGAAAGCCGGGCCCTCAGACGCCTTCCATTTGGGGCATTGGTTGAGCAAAGAGAGGGGAAATGTCCCAACAACCGTAAAAAAAAAAACCCCGATCAATACCTGGACCGTATTGACTGCGAAAAGGAACAGGACCTGCCTTCCAACTCAGTCTCCTGGGGGGAAAAGAAAAGAACACAAAAAAAAAAAGAACCTCCCAACGGACATGAACCGCTTGGAACCAAAAAGAAACGGCGGGAAACTTTATCGTGACCAAAACAACCCCTGTAAACCCCAGAAAAAAACTGGGGGGAAATAGAAACCGGGGGGAAGTACGCAACCTATTGTCCAAAAATTGAAAATAGAAAGAAAACGTTCCCCCGGGGGTATGGCAAGAGGCTACTCTGGCAAAAAGGGCTTCAAAAAAAAAAGGGAACGAAAGAAAAAAAAGGAAAAAGGAAAGAAAGAAAAAGAAACCGAGAATGAGGTGGTAAAAAACTGCATTCATGGGTAAAGCAGTTGAGGCTGCGCTGACAAAGGACTGAAAGTACATCAATGAAAAAAAGCCAAAGGACAGTAAAATAGGGCCGAGGGGGGGGGCAGCAACTTGAGAAAATCTACAAGGAGACACTCAAAAAGTGTGTTTAATCAGTCAAAAAGAAAAAGCCGGAAAAACAAGACTGACGGCCGGGCGGACATCAAGCCTGTAGCCTAAAAAAAGGCCTGAACGAAAGCAAAACCGGCGAGAAAAAAAAAATAAAATGGGAAAAAACCAGGCAACCAGAATCAAAAGAAATCTAGACGAACCTAGAAAAGGCCAACAGAAACCAGACACGAATAAGCTCTCTTGATTCAGATCAAGAACGCTATCACGGAAGAGGAATCAAAAATACCAAGCATAAAAAAATAGCCGATAGGTGACACCGGGACCCAGGGGCGCCCGCTCAGAAACATTTAGGGCGAACTAGGACAATCGGAAAGAGACCTTAAAAAATAAAAACGGCAGAAAAAAGACAAGTTAAACATGCAAAAGCCATCCCTTCCCCAACAAAAAAAAAAAAAAAACATGGGGGGAAAATAAAAAGCACACCAGAAAATAGAGAAAGACCAGGCCAGAGGAAGTCCCATCAGTGAAACGCCACGGAAAGAAAAAAAGCAAAACGGAAACATCAAGGGGAAAAAAAGTCACGAGAGGGAATGCCCAGAACCTGCAAAAGTTCACCTACAAGAAAGGTCAAAGCCGGGTAAGTTGGGTGAGTCTGAGGGGAAGACCGCAGGGTAAAATGTAAGTCAAGAAGGCATACAGTGTCATTCTACTATCGGGAAGAAAGCCCACGAGAGGCAATCAGACATTAGAGTCTTCAGCACAAACGGCCCGGGCCAAACGGAATTAAGAATCTAACCCCCGGAAAAAGAGGGCAGTATGTAAGGGGGGGTACATAGCTTCAGAAAAGGGGACGCCTTTCAGAACAAAGGAGGCGCAAGGACTCATTCCATGTAGAAGGGTTCGTCTCCTTAAACTGAGATGAGAGGGGACAAAGGGTCGGTGTGGAAAAGGAAAACGGCAGCTCCCCTGATTAAGAATGACCCTTTCCAGAAGGGTACTGTCTCAAAATATGGAACCAAGTTGGGGGTACAGTGAACGTTTCCGAGTAGGGCATAAAAAGGGCAACCCATGCAGGGTAAAAAAAAGAAAGGAGAAGGAAAAAGGTAGAGCAGGTCCGGCGCGGGGCGCGAGAAGCAAAACATCCGTTTGCCAAGAAAAAAGACCGTAAAAGAAAAAAGACGGGGCAGCGACAGTTCGGGACCGTAAAAACAAGGGTCATCGAAGCAAAAATATGGAGATAACACGAATTTCGGAAACTCTCGGACAGAGAACTTGGCCGAAAAGACCAGAACTCTCGCAAAAAGGGGGGGGAGGGATGAACGTATGTGCAATGGGGTTCAGCGGACATAGAAAGGCGCCCAGCAAACGAATTAACCACCGTAGGGACTGTTGCAAAAAATTACAACGAACAAATGACATGGGTTGACGTTAGCCCTACGGGGAAAAAAGAAGACCCAGGAAAAAAAACCAATCATAGGTTAGTGTCATCCTCGATGCCGGGTCGGGGCCCCATGGGGGAAACAGTGCTCCGTTGGGGCTCTTTGCAAGCAAAGTGAACCGTCGGGGGAAACATGGTAACTCTTGAGGGGCAATACACTGGGGGTCCATGACAGAGAACTTCTATCAATTAGCTGTGTTGAAGGGCCCTACCAGCCCTACGACAGGTGGATAAGGGGCCCGCCCCATTTAAAAAAATCCGTTGAATCCGTCTTCGGAAACCCCCAAAAAAAAAAAAGTCCCGGCAAAAAAAAAAGAATGTGTTGGAGTATTGGGATGTGTAAGATACTCACCGAAAGGTGGGGGGGGCATGAAATAGGTAAGCTCGGCGGTAGCAACAGACGAAAGAAAAAATCTCGCAAGAGGGATGGCGGGCAAGTCATCTAGAAATGGGTCTTTCAACAATGCATGAGCGGAAAAAAAACTCGGCCATTCCTTCAGCTTGGGCCGTTCCCCGGGGTTGGCCGCACTAGAAACCCAAGGCCTGGCCGATGGGGACGTAATTAAACGGTGGCACAGACTATCTTTCGAGGTCAAAAAAATGACAACACGATCTCGGGAAACCGGTCTTTGACGAGAAAAAAAAAAGAAAACGTGAATTTAACATAAATCAAACAAACACCCCAAATACAAACACCTGCATGGGCAAGAGGAACTCTTTTCACGGGGGGTTCAAAGAATTTTGAAAAGTGGGAGATCATGAAAAAAACACCAAAACGGGCTGGAAATTCGATGGTGGGAACGGAAAGGGGAGAAAAAGAAAACAATGAAAAATGGACTCACTGGACCACCAAGTAAGTCAGCACAATAAACCCTTGAACCGTGTCAGGTCAAGACAGCGAAGGGCCCCCTGAAAACAGAAGATGGCATGGGGGGCCCCCCAAGCAACCAAAGGGCTTTCCCCTCTCAATGGGGTCGAGGGCCCGGGCGGCCCCAGCACCCCCATGGGGCCTTGGGGGCCCAAGAAGGCCAAAAATGGGTTCAGTTAAAAGCCAAGAAAAATAGGAGAAAACAGAAGGGGCTGATAAGGTGGCGGTGAAAAAGCAAAAGATCCCTTCAAAAACAACACAGAGGAAAGATTTAAGGACGAGAGGATGGCTCTTCCACGCCGGGGGTAGCCACCCGCCTGTTTGATAGAGCCGACTTGGACGTACGGAAGATTCCCCGCACCTTGGGACAAAAAAATGTGATGTAGAACTGGGGTGTGGGTGCCACCGGAACGAATCCATGCGTCTTCCTCAAAGGTCGGTGAGAAAACCTTGAGGACCAGGTAACCTTTAAAGAAATTAGACGGTAAATGGTTGGGGGGACGGGATGCAGGGGGGGCAGTTCTCACTTCGGTTGACCAATACGTTTGACACGAAAACCAGAAAACTGGTTGGTGAAAGGGGGGGGGGCAAGTGATCTCCACGTGGAAAGGCTAAAGGACGGGGGTGGACCCAGAGGCATTCACGGACGCAAAAATTTAGGGTTTATCCAAGGGTCAATCTACTACTAAATGGGCACTTGGTGTTCAGAATGGACGCAAAAGGGCAAGACTAGCCACGATCGGCAGTCTGTCATAAAAAAGACGTCCCTTAAAACCCGGTAAACAAGGGGGAGACCATCAAAGAGTGCAGGCCTCTTCAGGTGGTAAGGGGGCACTGCGGGAGCCTGACCCACGGGCCGACTTAAGGCACTGCGCCAAGTCTCTTTGAAAGGGACTGTTCGCTTGGGGGGGGAGGACGAAAAAAAACAACGACTCCCTCCCGGAAAAACAGGTAGGGGAAACAGCAGCCTAAAAAAAGCACATACAGAACAAAACGGTTCACGCTTGTGGTGTCGGGAAGGCCTGGGGGAGACGCCCAGGCGGCACAGACCCGGTGGGGAACCTAGGCGGGGGGGTCGGGCTATAAACGCCAAGGAGCCGCCTCTCTTTGAAAAGGGACCAAACCCCGCAGTACGCCGAAGGACAAACCAAATCAAATGGGCAGAACGAACGACCGAAGGGATCAAAGACAAAACGCAGTTGTCCCTGCTGGGGGACTCGAGGATAGCGGGACTAAAACAAGGTAAATGGGTGGGGGAGGGAGAGGACACCTGGGTGTGGCCTGTCAGGGAAGTGCATGGGGAAAAGCTGTTGCCACCAGATGTTCCAAGGTCCATTCATCCTTCATTCAACCCCGTGGGTTAACTGGGGGGGGGTGTCGTCGGAAAAGCATAAGGGAAAAGAACGGAGAATCATCGTGTTTCGCCAGAAGGAAACTCGATGCAAGATCTCTGCGGATACAAGGGAGGACGCAGGAAAAACGGGCGCAGAACGACATTCCAGCGACGTATCCCAGGGGTCGGGACAAGATCGCAACGGAGGTACCGTGCCTCCGAAAAGAAGGCACACCCGGGGGCTGACCTTAAGGTTTGCCTTATTAATATGGTAAAAAGTGTTGCCGAAGGTTCCAAAACTTTCGCGGTTCATCGGGGGAAACGGGGAATTTGGTTTCTCTGCGGGGTATCGAAAGGACTTGACAAAGCGTGATCGGGTGCAACAACCGTCAAAGTCAATTGTGTCCTGTGGACACACTCGAAGGAACAGGCAATAATGTAGTCTCTTCCATGCCTTCGGGCCCCTTGAATCAGCGGTTAATCAAACAGAGAAGTACTGGAGGCTGGGACCAGACATAAAGCAACAGAATCAGGCGTCTCTGTTTTCTGGTTGAAGCCGGGAGGCAGATGAGACTTCCAATGAAGGAAGCATCGGGGAATTTCGGCCAACGCTCAAGTCAGAGTATCCGGGTTCTGCAAAGGGGGGTGATCGGGGAGGGGGGACGCCCGAGCCCAAAAGGGGGGGCAGACGGGGGCCCTTTACCGAAACTTAAACACATGGTGAACCAAATGGGGTTCCGCAGGTCTTTGGAGCGAGTAAAAAGAGCCTCCAGGCCCTGGAAGGGGACCGCGACGGGGGCGAGTCCTCCTTAGCATGGGCATCGAGGATACCTTTTGCGGAAAAAAAAAAATATTTCGCCTATGGGGGGGGCGATTCCAACACGGCCTTGGGAAAGGGGACGGGTGTGAGCGGTGGGAACTGACAGGGTAGGGGAAAGTCCCTTGGTCAAGTGCACAGTGCAAGCGACATGTTGCCGAGGCAGGAAAACGACTTGGGCTCTATGGGGAGGGAGCCAAAGGCCCCGGCAGGGGAAAGGCGCAGAGATCGTTCAAACTCTCTTGCTTGATCGAGAGAGAGAAGGATCGGGAGCCAAAGCGCGAGCTCTTTACGGAGGGAGGGGGAGGGGGGGGGTGGGGACCATGCCAACTGATGATCTGTGTCGTCAGCACGCAGCAAGGGGGGGGAACCATGACACGGAAAAGGATTTTTCTGTGGGCACCGTTGGTCGGGACCCACTCTCCCGGGGCAGGGAAGGCAGAGCAGTAAATGTCGCACGCCAACGAAAGCTGGCGGGCCTTTGGAGTTACGAGATGGTTGTTAGAAGAAGCGATTTCCCATCATTTGACGGAAAGCCCTCCAACGGAAAAGAGGACGGAAAGGTGTTCAAGGGACTTTCAGCTAAGGAAACCCACATTAGAAAGAAGGGGGTCACCATTCTTCTGGTGCAGAGGGGTAGCCGTGGACAAATTCCGGGGGAAGGAAGGCGCCGTCAATTGCTAGCAGAAACAGAAAGTTGCATTGGCATAAACGGGATGCCAAAGAAAACCGCTGCGGAAAGGGGGTACACGTTGCAAAACAAGGTCTGAAGGGGGACAATCCCGTGAAACCAACCAGGACAGGGCAGCCGGGAAGGACTCCGTTGTTTGAACTCGCCGGTGAAGTAATTGGAAACATCCCGGGGTAAAAAATAACGGAGGTAAGTTATCAGGGGGGAAGGGAAGGGGGGGGGGGACCCAAGGCAGCTTCGCCCTCAAGTACAGCGCGAGGTGAAAGAGGGTCACGCAAACACTTTAAAAGGGGTCGGTCCCGCATAAAAACAGGAATGACTCTTTGTCAAAGGAAAGTA
>Ga0179591_1333636_pt1 | contig 14644 bp, 26 predicted proteins | sample CZOMad2_1_08_16f_FD_182891 | JGI IMG/M metagenome (GOLD analysis project Ga0179591, IMG submission 182891) | Vadose zone soil fungal communities from Angelo Coast Range Reserve, California, USA - CZOMad2_1_08_16fungal (PacBio error correction) | ecosystem: Environmental > Terrestrial > Soil >...
TGGGCATCTGCAGCAAAAAGGAAAGCAGGGGGTCAAAAAAATTTTGGGGAAAATCGAAAAAAAAAAAAGGGTGGGAGCAAAAAAGCAAGAGTCAAATCAACCATTTGAGGAGGTGAAAAAGGGGAGACGCGCAGAAAGGATGGGGGGGAAGGTGGTAAGTGAGGGGGTTAAAGTTCCAGTCCTAGGAAACGGTGAATGCGCAAAAGGGGGCCCAACAAGAAGGGGGACCTTGCATGGGGAGGGGGATGGAATACAAAGGGTTTGGGGGTACATCCAGCGGTACATGAAAAAGGTTGGTAAAAACAAAACGGTTGGGGGGGAACGGAATGAGGGAAAAAAAAAAAGTGTCAAAAGAAGGGGTAAGAGGGAAAAAAAAAAAGATTTCCAATGAGGCATGTAACGGGAGGGGAAGAAAGGTTTCGTCCAGTCATTTCAACACAAGATACCTGTGAATGGCTTGGAAAGGGAACCGGGGGAAGTCAAAAGAATAAAACAGCGTTGGTGGCAATGAGGGGGGGTAACCGTTGGGAAAAACCAGGACATTTAACAGAAAAAAAGGAACAAGGGAAAACGGGCTGGGGGCAAAAAAAGGACAACCATTGAAGACAGGGTTGAAAAGGGCCATGAGGGGAGAGAGCGACAGGAACGCAAAAGCAAGGAAATAAAATAGGCACCGGGGGAAAATAACAAAAAATGACGACCGCAAGGCATGAGGGAAAATCAGCCAGAAGAGGTGGGTGGGGGGAGGGGGGGGACTGTGGTGGATGGAGGGGGGTGATTGAACGATGAGGAAAAAAACAGAAGAATAATAAACCTGTAAAAGGGGAAAAAGGGGGGGAACACGAATTTGGTATGTGGGTCAGTCAGTCCCCCAAGAGGGAATAAAATCAACAAACACAACACGCGGAAGAGGAGAAAGGAAAAAGATTGGACGGGCCAACACATAAAAAAAAAGATCCATGAAAAATAAAGCCCAGAGAAAAAGGAAGGATGAGTGGGGGAGAAGTGGGAGAAACACATTACTCAAGAGAGAAAACACAGATCTGCGGGCTTGACCGAAATGCGGATAGGGAGGGAAGGGGGGGACCGTGAGGGGTGGGGAAGTCATTGATTTGCACGTGGAAGTAAGGATTATAGCACCAAGAAAGAACGGTACAGTTTGAAAAGGGGGGGGGCCAGGAAGTTGCACTCAGCATATAAAGCGTTTGGAAAAAGTTCAGAGGAACAAAAAAAGACGGTGTTAGCCAAGGAAAAAAAAAAGCGGGGAACGAACGTAAGTGTACAACAGTAGGGGGGGGTGGGTGTGAAAGAGAAAGAAACCTAGGGAAGGGGGGTCGCAGTAACTCGTCGGAAGGGAGGAAAGGGCGTAACGGGAAATGGGGGGTGGGGGAAAAAAAGGGAGAACAAACCTGTGGGGGGGTTGTGGCAATCACCGGTTGTAGGGGAAAAGGACGCCAACAGGGGGAAGGGGGCAAAAAAAACATGCAAAGGAAAAAGACGGACTGGGACACATTCCTGGATCAGGAAAATGACGGAAAAAGAGGGGGGGAAAAAGAGGAAAAATAAGAAAAGATAGACAGACAAAGAAAGGGGTAAGGGAAAAAGAAAAAAAAAAAAGAAACCGGACGCTGTCAAATGATGACTTTTTCGCGGTGGGCAAAAAAAGGGACAACGCTGCGGCGAAGTAGGAGACGGCAGAAGAAAGAAAAAAAACAGAAAAGAAAAAAAAGGAAGGGAAAAGCTTGAAGTAAAAGGTGTCCGTGGGAAAGTGAGGAGAGTGACAGGAAAGAAGGTCAACAAAAAATTAAAAAAAAAGGGGGTAAACGGAATGCAGGGAGGGATGATCCACTTGAAGGGGGGTTGTGGGGCAAGCTAAGAGACTGGGACAGGGGGGGGAGGGAGAACTCAGTTATATACGGCAAAAGGGACAAGCGAAAAAACCCCCTTTGTTAAAAACCGGCCAGGGGATGGTTCGAAGGGAAAAGAAGAGAATGAAGTCAGTGCAAAAAAACAAAAAATGCGGGGTTGGGGGGGAAAACTGAAAAAAAGTTCAATTATTTGATGAAAAAAGCGTTAAAATACAGGGGGAAAAAGAAGGGTGGATTGGTGGTAAGGTACACTATGCAAAAAAAAAACAGCCCAAAAGGTGCGTCAAGTGGGTGGAGGGGAAAGAGAAATAAAGGAGAATGCACAAGAACTAAGACGTGGGGGAAAGCCGGTCAAAAGGAAAAAAAAAAACACCAGTTGAAAAAAAGAGGGGGCGGCAGCACCTGTGGAAAGTGGGCGGACAAAAAAAAGACGTTTGGAACGGAAGGCCATCGGATGCAAACTGGAGGAGAATGGCGAGAAGAAAAGAAAGACCTGCTCTTTGGGGAAGTAGCAGAAAGCACCCTAACTGAGTGAGGGGGTACGATTGGAATGAAAAGGAAAAGGGGGGAAAGAAAAAACTGGGGGAAAAAAAAAAAAAAAAGTTCAGGGAGGTCTAGAGTTGGTTAAAACGGTGGGGAAGAAAGTGATGGCAGGTGAATAGGTATAGGTGGAGCTGGGGACAGGGTCTGGGAAGAGAAGGGGGGGCGGGGAGAACTGACGGGAGGGGGGAAAAGAAAAAAAAAAAAAATTACACATGGAGGTCAATTTGAAGGAAAGAAAAAAAGGGATAATGGGAACAGGTAAGTGTGGAAGTGTTGGGGGCCTGGTGTAAAAGAAGGGATTAACGACACATCGAAATCTCAATACCTGGGACTGGTTCGGGAAGGAACGGTTGTCAGTGTAAAGAAAAGGGATGATGGGAATAACAAATGGAAGGGAGCACCCAGAAAGAAAGGGCGGGGGGGGGTGCCCAGCGCACAGAAGGAAAAAAAATGGTCAGGAGGGGTTCACGAAAAAAGGGGCCAGATGCAGTTGGAAAAAACGGGTTGGGAAAAAAAGGGGGGAAAGATACATCTTTTCCGCAATACAAGTTGGGAAGAATCAAATGTGGGAGTGTGGTGCAAAAGGAAAAAAAAAGAAAAGGAAAAATGCAAGAGGGGTGGGGCTGGTGCGAGGTACCCGGAGAACAATCGCAGGGTGAAAGGGGGACCTGCAAAAAAAAGTAAGGAGGAGGCTGTCATGGGGAAGAAACCGTCTTGCCGCCCTGGTAGCGAAGAAAAGGGGGAAAAAAGCGATTATCGTCGAGGAGATGAAGCTGCAACAGACACGAAAAAGGGAGGGGAAGGAGTGGGGGGGAGCTTTAGACCTACATATCCATTGAACCTGGTTGTGGAAGAGGGGAAGCGGGACCGAAGGAAAAGGGCAAAAATGGAGGGGTAGGGGGTCGTAAGGAACTGACATGAACAGAACGGACAAAATAAAACAAAGCTCGACAAAGAACACTGAAATACATCAAAAAAGACCATTCAGGTAAGCGATCTCCAAAGACGGAGAAGTTTCAGGAAGCAATCGAAAGGCCAGCCACCAGCTGTGTGGGCAAAGGTTGAAAACCCACTCACCATTAAAAAAAAAAAAAGCCCAAAGCGACGGAAAAGGGAAGACCGGCGAAATCAAAAAACCGAAAGGTGGGTGGGAATTAGACGGGACGAAAGGGGTTTGCAGGGGAATGAACGTAGGGAACAAAAAAACTCCTTGGAAAGACCGGTGATGAAGGAAAAACAGTGAAGCGTCCAACCACCTCAATACCACGAAAAAGAAAAAAAACGGATCAATCAAAGAGTGACCAGAAACCATGGGGGGGGAGGGACTGGGAAAAGCAGGGAAAAATGAGGGCGGAAAAAACGTGCAACTAGTGAACGGGAGAGTCGTTAAACGGGGGTCAAGGTATTAAAGGTGATGAGGGACCTTGAAAAAAAGGGAAGGGAACCGTGTGAACGTGCGCCCCCGAGGGGCTGCCCCGCGAGGGTTTCAGGTGAAAAGTAAAAAGAAGAAAAACAGGACCCCTTGGGGTTGGCTGGGACAGCAAGAAAGAGAAATGCCAAACGAAAATTAAAACCAAACATAAGGGGCAAAAAGTTACAGGTACAAGAAGCCCGTGGAAAAAAAAGGATAAGGTTAAAGAAGAGAAAAAAACGTGGGGTGTCGGGGGGGGGAAATAAAAAGATTGGGTCACCCACGCGGCTAGCCGTGTTAAAACTTAGGGAAACTAACACCTTGGAATCAAAAAAGGCAACTAAAGGAATTTTGGGCGGGGCCAAAACCGGTGTCAATGTCCTTTACCAACAAAATGGAAAACAACACAAGTCCCAAAAAAGGGCGGGATGGGGGGGTTGCTGACAAGACTGGGGCTCGTGGAGAGAAAAAACATAACCTTCTCTGATGGTGATGTGGAAAAAGACGACAAGAGGCCCAGGCATACAGGGTTGACAACAAAAAATAGCAGGCAAAAGGGGGTCTAACACAAAAGGGATAAGAACGGAAACTGGGCGTGGATATACATGCACAGCTCTCAAAAAAAAATCACACAAAACCCGGGGGGTGGGGAGAGGAAAAGAGAGAGGGAAACTTGCTAGGGCCAGCCAAGTGGGGAATAGGACAACGGGTTGGCCTCCAACATATTATGCTTCCAGATCTGGGGGGGGGAAGAAAAACTCTTGTTGTACAAAAAGACTTTGGGGGCAGAAGGGGAGGGCTCACAAACGAAAGCAGAGATAAAGGTTGAGGAATAAAGCATCACACGCTCCATTCGGGTTGGAAGAAGTAACATCAAAACTTGAAGGGTAAGGTGTGGGGGGGGAAAGGGAAATTGGAAGATGCCCATTCACCAAATAGCTAGTGCACAGGGTTACTGAAGAAGGGGGGGGGAAAGGGGGGGGGCACGAAGTACAAACAAAAAACACGGCGGAAAATGGGTGGGGGTGTACAAGTGAAAGGTTATAAAAAGACATAGACATGTAAAATTTTGGACCCCTGACTTAATGCCGTCGGGGAAAGAAAAACACGTTGGTGATGTTGGGGGGTGGGGGAGGGCGAAGGACATCGAGGGTTATATGTGTGGGAAGCAAACCATCATACATTAAGTCTCCGGTTACGTTAATACATTCCTAAAAAAGAAAAGAGTTCAAGCGTTTTCAATGAACAAAAGGGGAAAAGACACTACAACAAAAACGGGTTTTCTTTACCGGAACGACGGGGGTGAGGGGCAAAAGGAACAAAAAAACGTAAAAGGAACTCCCCGGTTAGCAAATGAGATCATCTTTAGTTATGCGAAACAAGAAGTTGGGGGTGTAGGAAAACCCATAAAAAGGGGGGGGAGGGGTGTCACGAGGCCATCATTTGTGGGCGAGGATTGTGGGGGTCACGGAGGAAAGTTAACCAAAATGTTAATAACAGGTCCTAGGAAGACGGGAGAGGAAAAAAAGCAAACGGTCAAACCAAAGAAACCTTATGATAAAAACACCTTAAAAGGTTGGGGGAGGTGACGATCCCAGGAAACACGTAACCGTAGCGATTGGGTATGTTGGTGGTAATGTTGAGTGGTACAAAAAGGTTTGAACCATCAGGGGGGGATGGGAACGGGGGGATAAACCAGGCAGAAACCAACAAGGAACTTCACTGCAGTTTGCCAACAACAAAAAATGTGTGGAAAGGACTGTGGGGGCTAGAGCATTAACTTACTAACGTTGGGGAAAAATCGGCTGGCGAATTTAGGGTTCAAAACAGGTGTATGAAGGTAACTGGGGGTAATTGAGAAACATAACCTGGGGGTTGGTACCAGGGGGACTGAGCGTCCCCAGGAGCCAACAAAAACACTTAGCAGCGATTTTAATGAAAAAAAGAATTAAATCTCCTTCCTACGGGGGTCCGTGGTGGAGTTAAATCCAACGCTAGTCAAGAGTCAAAGAAAAGCCGGGTCAAAGAAAGCAAAAAAGCAATCACACAAGAATGGGGTGGGAAAGGAAGACGAAAAACATTTAGTGGTGTGTAAATGAAACGGATATTTGGGGGACAAACGGTAGAAGGCAACAGAAAAAAAGGATGTGGTAAGGTGGAGAAGACCAACAAACCCGTGGATCAAAAGGGGGGCAAAAGGGGAGACGTCAATGGTGGTTCTAGGGGGAGGGGGGTTCCTCAAAAATAAAAACGAAATGGCAGCGACCCTGGCGCTAATCAGATTTAACAGGGTTGAAGGGGACTTCAGCCCGGAATCAACCAAACAATGCCTTTTTTGAAGGGGGGAGTTTCATATACATCGGAAAAGGGTGGAGCAGACGACCAGGGAGGGTTAAAAACTTTGTCAGAACTGTGTGGGCTTGGAAAAATTTCTCCTGAACAGAAGCACATAAATAAAACCTTTACAAGGGTCTTTACATTATAAACTATGATAAAGTGAAAGCTTTCCAAGAAAGGGTGTAAATTTGGGGGTTCTGAAACAAGATCTAAAGGGAGGACCAAAACCATCTCCGCTTTGAAAAAAAATAAAAAACAGGGGGGTTAAAAATGAGCCAATATCAAAGTGGGAAAAGGCCCCAGGAAACGGTTTCCACGGTGTGATTAAACAGAATGAAGAATGAACAGGGCAATTTTCAAGGAACACAAAGGGAAGCGCGTATGGCAGACCGTGGGAAATCAAGTACATCCGTAATCCATCATAAGATGGTGCTTGGGCTGACAGGGAAAAGACGCAGGGCTAAGCAGACCGCCCTCATAGGCAAAGCAGCAAGCAAAAAAAGGGCCATGGCAAAAGGCAGGCATGGCCAACGGGGTTGTGGAAAACACAAAATCTACCAAAAGGTACTAAGAGGGACACAGGAATGGTGGTGAAAAGTGGGGTTTGGGTTCTTGAAAAGAGGGGGTCCAATCATCGGGTATTTGGAAAGGAAAGGAAGTAGAATGAGTCACTTAAAACCTGACAAACAGAAAACCCATGACCCTGTTGGGTTTGTTTACCAAAAATAAACATACAAACTACAATTCACATGGTACTTGGGTATTGCTTAAAGAGAAACAAGGGAGGCCATCTAAATGAATTGGGGGTTATATACAGTTAAAACAAAAGAACTGCAGGATGGGAAACGTGAAAGGGTCAGGATGATAAGGAGAAAAACAAAAGGGGACAGGGGGGGGGGGAATTGGTGAATAAATAAACAGAAAAAAAAATTCCAAAAAACAGTTAGGTTTGGGGAAAAAGGTTGAAGAAGTAAAGTAAAACCAAAAACAAGACTGAAACCAGTGGGGGGGAATTGTCCCTGAAAGCTAAACCTGAGGGTGACGGGGGCAGTACCACAGAGGGAAATAACGTGTCCCAACCCACAAAAAAACCCACGGTTGTGGAAGGGGGAACGATAGAGATTGAAAACCCGTTTAAATGGGGAGGGGGGAAACGGGAACGTAAAGGAACCTAAGTAAGTGGGGACCACAGGCAAACCAACAAAAAAAAAAAAAGGCTCAGGTGCAAGCGTGGGGGCGCGGGGGGTTTGGCGGTTGGGCGAGCAAAACAAACATAGGCCGCGTTAAAAATCAGAAAAAGACAACGGGCGAGGGTCAAAAAGCGAAGGAAAAGAACAACCCACCATTGGGGGGGGAGGGGTCACACAGTTGAAATGAAGGCGCAAAGGGGGGAGGGGGAGAGGGGATATAGGGGGGGGCAGTTTTACCAATGGTGAGTTTCAACGTCCTCACCGAAAACGGAAAAAATGAAAAAAACGATCCAGTAAAAAAAGGGGGGGGAGGTAGCCAACCCAAAGAGACTGCACAGTGCATTGTATCTGGGAAAAGGGATGCCAATAGAGCCAGGGTTTTAAAGAAAACACGCGGGTAAATGGACGACAACAAAAGGTATGAAACAAACAAACGGGGGGGGGGGCAGATCGGGGGTGTTACCGCAGGGGTAGACCCAAAAGGGAGTTAGAAGGTAATCTGACCAAGGGAAACGAGATCGGGACGGAATGCCTGACAGGTTAAACCGGAAATAAGTATTTCAACACAAAAATGCCAAGTTGTGAATATGGGGGGATCCCCCAAGCTTTTTGGGAAAAAGTACAATGGTGGTGAAGCGTCGTCAGGGGTGGAAAAACCCTGTAAAAAAGTCGCCGGGTTACAACTGCCATGGGGGGGGGTAGACGTGTGCATGAGCTTAATAAAAGACAAATGCAAGAAAAAAAAAAAGTCATGAAAACAGGGGGGCGGGGGAAACCAACAATCTAAATTTGGTTTCCAAACCTAAGGTGCACAACAGCCAGGTTGGTAGGTGCAACGCCACGAAAAAAACAAGAGAGGGTGTTATATTATTTGAAGCGTGGTGCACATGGTCGTCGAGTATATCAGAGAAAGAGCATTAGATGGTTCTTTAATGCCCTCCTTTGTATGTGTGGTGGTTCCCCAAAGTCCATAAACGTGAGGACAACAGGAAAATGGTCAGAGCGATGGCTGTGGAAACAAAACCCAAAGAAAAGAAGAACATCAAATGGCTCGCTGCTGGGAGAAGTTACTATCGATAATAAAGGGGGAAAACTACAAACAAAGCTTCAAAAGGAGACAAAAATAGCGGAGGGGGGGGAAAAAAAAAATTCGTCGCAGTCGGTGAGTAGGGGGAAGATGTGGTACCGCCACGGTTGGAAAATTTTGGGGAGGTGCAAAAAAAGGGCGGAAGGAGGAAATGGAGCAAGAGGGTACAGGTAACAAAGGAGTACCAAGCGGAAAAAAAGGTCCGCGTAAGTGGGGGAAAAAGGACCGTTTTGGGTTTGTCAACAAAAAAAAGTAAAACTACGACCAATGCACCCAAGAGGGGGGTTATCCACCAAAAACGGGGGGGGGTGGAAAATACATATTTCAACTGTATTTTTTAGGGTGTTGAAGAACAGGAACGATTACAAATGTAAGGTAAAAAAAAAAAAACAGTGGATGAAGAGAGAGACAAGGGGTAAGAGATGGCCAAGGCAAAAAAAACAAAATGGATTGTTTTGTGGAACAGGGTAAAAAAGAACATGTGCCAACAAAACCGTGTTGGGGTGGACATCACCCGGGGGGGGACCAAAAGATGAAAAAAAATGGAAAAAAAAAAAGGGGTATTGAGGTGGCATCCAGACAAATTGACAGGACCAACTTGGCAGCCGCACCTGTGGGCGGACTAACAAAGACTTTTGCACACCCTGGGGTTAAGCGCATTCACGGTCCCAGGGAAAAGGAGGGTAAACGCAAAAAATAAGAAAAAAATAATTCATGGTATGTTCGAAATGAAGAATAAAATTTAAACCAACTGGAAGAACTGAGATTTCGGGATCGTTACCTTGGTGATTCAACCAACTGGTCAAAAGAACTGCTGAAGGAAAACCCAAGCGGCTTGAGGCGAGCCTGCCAAAAAAACCACCCGGACAAAACATCAACTTGGGAAAGTCACTCACACCTGGCAAATGGATACCAAAGGGTAGCCAGGTGGAAATGAGGGGGAGAGTTGAAGGAAAAAAAACTGAAAAGGTGAAAACCACCCAGGACCAAAAGGGTACGAACCGAACAGGGGAAAATAGGAATAAGGGGGAGGGGGGGGTTCGCGTTGTGGGGGGGAAAAAAGTAAGCAAGCAAAAGGGGATTAAACGCCAGTGAGAGAAGGAGGAAAACCAGTCACGAAGGAAACCCAAGGGTGGTGTAAAAGGCCCCGGTGGAAAGGAGGCGGAGAAGCCAAGAATGAAACGGGAAACACACATTTGTGCAAGAACACAATCCCTGCGGAGGGGTTTTTGGTGACAAATGGGGGGAGAAACTAAACTAAATTTCGTTGGGGGTGGGTGATGGCACACCCATGTAGAGGGTCAAGTCAAAACCGGTGAAGGAGGGGGTGGGGGAATTTCTTAACAGGGAAAAAAAAACCCCAATGTTCCGGTTGCCGGGGTGAGGTGAAAATTTAAGCAGCAGGGTGAATACAAAGGGGTGGGGAACGTTCAAATGAGTAAAGATTGGTGTGTCAAGGCAAAAAAACCTTTTTTTGAAAAAAAAACGGTAGAACAACCCGGGTTTGAAAAAGGGGGGGGAATTGGGGGCCACAAAACGTGTTGGGGCCATGAAAACAAATCGGATGGCCCCCCTTGGGCGGGCCAAGGGAGAAAAAGAAGATCAAGGAGAGAAAAGCGGTAAAAAGTTGTTTGGAGTTAAAGAAAAACCAACCTAACTGAGGGATTAAAACACAAGGATGTGGTACTGAATTGAAACCAACTTTGTGAAAAAGGAAAGTGTGGGGGGGGGGGGGGGTTGCCGTAAAGAGCTTCACACCCGGAATTCTCAGGCGGGTACGTTGAAAGAAAATGAATTGCCCCATGGGTTCAAATTTTAAATGGGGAACTTCACATTAAACAGGGAGGAAAAAAAAATAGTAAAAAAAAAGCGGGAGCCGGAATTTGGTTATACAATGGGGGGAAAAACCCAAAAGGTAAACACGGTAAAAACTTTTGCTATGGAGCAGACACCTTTTGTTTATGAGTGGAAAAGAAAGGGGGCAGTGTGTGGGGTGAAAAGGGTGTCTGAAGGGTTATGGCGGATGAAACATGAGATCGGAAAAGGGGGGAAAAACGGCGGAGGGCGCACACCGTCCTGGAAATGTGGTCCAGTTGCGTCCCCCGACTCCCAAATAAAGGGGTATTACAAAAGAACAAAACGCAGATCAAGCAAAGGGGGAGGGTTGGTGGCGCCAAGCCACTTGCAACAAGGAAACCCAAAAGGAGGAATGAGTGGTTTGGGGGGAAACCAGGTTGCTGCACACAAAAAAGTAGTCAGTGTTGATGCACCAATAGGGCCAAGCAGAAAAACACACACGAAAAAAAAAAAGACCCTTGGTTTGCAAGGCCAAATAAAAGGGGGGTGGGGAAAGAAAAGACGTTTGGGTGAAGAAAAGAACAACAAAAGGGACACAACCATCAAATAGGTTGGTGCCAAGGGTTTGGTTTGGGGTAAGGGTGAAATCCGGTAATAATCCAGGGGAAACCACCAAGTTACAAGAAAAAAAAACATGGATGAGTCCGGCGTGTCCTGAGAGCACCAAAAACCCCGAAAAAAAATTTGCCGCCAATGGGGAGGGGGGAATGGGTGGTGAAAGCAAGTTGAAAAAGAGGAGGATGTTATCTGCCCCCAAACGCAAAAGACAAGAACAGTGGGAGACAAAGGAGAATTTCGCGATCCAGCAAAGGAGAACACAATTGATAAAAAAACGGGGGGATGAGAAAAAGAACCCTGTAAGGTGATCGGTCCTGGGGTCAATAAACGGACCATTTCACCTCCCAAAAAACCAGAGTAAGGGGGAAACGAAAAGCACCCGGCAGGAAGGACTGATATTGGGGGGTCAAAAAAAAATAATGCAAGGGTTAGCCAAATGAGGGAAAAAAACTAACCACTCGTTTCATGCCGGAAAAACTGGGGGGTAAAAAAGAAAAGACAAAAACCCTGCGGTTGAAAAAGGGGGTGTCCCACTGACCAGGACAAATGTGTAAAAAAAAAGCTTACTGGAAAGTACATTGAGGAAAAAATAACGTACCACATCACAAACAGGGGCCGGGGGGATTCAAGTCGTAATAAGGGTGTTGTAACAAGGGAGAATTGGCAAACGTAATGGCAAAGCAACCAGATCCTGTTAAAGAAAAAACAATGATGCCATATTCCGTTCAGGGGGAAACAAGGAGCCAAAACACACACCTAGAAAAGAATGAAATCGACTCAAGACAAGGAAAAGAACATGTGGGGTATGTCGGGGGGGGACACAACTTTAAAAACTTGTTGTTAAAAGCAATCAAACCACAAGAAGAAAAGGGGAGCAGAGAACCGGGAAAAAAGTTCAAGGTAAAAAACGGGGGGTTGGGGAAGTTGTGTGATTACAAAGGGGGTGAAAAAAGTGGCGATTCAAGGGGGGGCAAACAAAATAAAGGGGGGAATAGCACGGGGACTGGAAATAGCGTTCAAAAAAGTGGGGTGAATGGTAGTGTGTTCAACGGAAGGCACTAGCAAAAAAACCAAGAAAAAAGCACGTTTTGCTGGCCCGACCACGAAAGAAAAAGAAGTTGATTGGTCACCCCGTAGCCAACAACAACATAAAAAAACGGGGGGGTCTGGAGGGTACTAAAGATAAGAGAAAGGGGGTGGGGTCCATAGGAAATGGGAAAAAGGTTTAAAACGGCACCAAAATGGTTTAGGGGGGGGCTCAAATTTTTGGGGAAGGGGGGGTTGAAACACAAAACCAGCAAAAACCACACCTGGTTTGAGGAATGGTTAAAAAAACAACTAACAAACAGGAGGGGGGGGGTTACTGAAACAAATACTAATGGGGGGGGGCAAAAAAATGCCATTCTGTGACGGTGGCAACAAGGTTCCAAACACAAAAAACGGGAACGTTGATGGGTGGGAAAGAGGACCCAAGCGTGGCTCGGTGATGGGAGGGAAGGGAAAAGTGGAAACTCGGGAATCAACTGGCGGTTGGGGGGAGGGGGTGAACTCCCCTCAAAGGACAAAGTACTGGACAAGGAACGGGGGGGGGCGACAAAAGGGAAACCGAAAATACAACCGGGGGGGGACAACCGCCTGATCTGAAACCCCAACTGGCTGTGGAGAAACTGCAACCATACTCAGAACTCAAACAAAAAACAACCAAGGGAAAAAAAAAAAGGAAAAAAATGTGTGGCAGGTTTAAGAAGACTACCAGACAGTGTTGGGGAAGAGAACGGGTGCCCCCAGCAAAGAGGGGAAAAAACAGATGAATGGTTTGAAAAAAAGGGACGGGTGGGCGGAAATGGGGGGACCGAGGGGGGAAACAATAAAAGCAGAGAATAAAAGGGGGAGGGGCAGCATCCACACAAAACAGTGGGAGTTTTAAAAATGGGGGAAAAAAAACATGATCCAAACAACACCCACGTTGAAACGGGGGGGGGGGATGGTGTGTGTTGGGGTGTGAGGAATTTTGAAAACGTGGAAAACGGATTCTTTGGGGGGGGAATCTAGCTGGAAGGTCGGGGCTGGGGGGAAAATGGGTGCTGTTAATAAGAAGGGTGGGGGGCTGGGGGGACGTGTCGGGGGGGGGGGGGGGGGGGGGGGGGGGTCTGTTGGGGTGTGTTTTCGCAAACACGACAGAGCCGGGGGTATGGTTGTGAAAAAAAGGAGAAAACGGGGTTTATACCACAATAAAAATGGCTATGGTTTTTTAAAAAAAAAGGAACCAGGTAAAACACGGGGCGTGTTGGGTGGTGAAAGAAAAAAAACTCGTGTCTTGTTTTGTTTGGTGGGTTAAAACTCGGTGCAGGGAAAGGGGTTAAAACTATTTCACCGAGAAAAAAAAATCCAAAGGACTGGCTTCCAAGAGAAGGTGAAGAACAGTTAAAGAAAAATTATGGAAAGAGTTTCAGAAGTTTTTGATGGCGAAATCAAAATCAAAAAAAAACGGGTAAGGGGTGCCCCTTTCAAAGACGTTTTTTGGGATAACCAACAGAAACAAGGGGGGCCAAGTCCAAAAAAACAAAAACCCGTACACGAAGCTTCCAACAGGTCACCCAGCGTGGAAATCGTCCGGCCTGGCTTGCGAAACAGGTGTGGTAAACAAGGGGAAAAAGGGAGTGATGGCTGAATCGAGTGGGAAATCAAAAACAAAATTGGGGGGGCCGAAGGAGGGGGGGGTGGGTGGTCAAAGTTTTGTAAAAGGGGTTGGGGGCCTAAAGCCAATATTGGAATCAACGGGAAGGTGGGGAAAAAAAAGATCGGTTGACGGTTTTGGTCGTTGGGGCGTTCCTGCCATAAAAGTCCAAAAAAAACGGCAAAAAAAAAGGAGGACGAATTATTCAAAAAAAAAAATCCAGGTGTTGAGGACCGGAGTAAGCCAGTTCCTAAAGGGACTTATTGGTGGGTTCCGAAATGAACGGGTGGTTTAAATAAGGGAGTTCAAACAAACCGTTGGAAAAAAGGAGTTGGGATGGCTGGATTAAACAAAACCAACAGGACTGTTGCTAGGGGTAAGACAAGCAAATAGGGGCGTAAAAAAAAAAAAAAATGGATGGGGGGGGAAGAGAAATTACTTAAAGGGGGGAAGGGGGGGTGGCCCAATGCTTGAAAAAAAAACTAGGCACACACCCCAGGATATGGGTCAGGTTGTGAATAAGTTGGGTCTGTGAGGGAGAAAAAAAAAAAAAAGAGCCACCAGGGGAGGCCCGAGGGTTGAGCACGGGGCCAAAGATCAAAAATGGAAAAAAGATACGGGGATACCCAAAACCATAAGGAGAAGTTCTCGAGAAGGGTGGAGGGTGGCAATAAAGATCGAAAGAAAATAAATTGGAACCTTTCAAAAAAGCAAAACACAAAGGCGCCCGGGGAAAGCAGGGGGTCAACCAAGAGCCAAAAGAAAAGGAAATTTGTTGGATAAATCAAAAAGACAGCGGTGTTTAACGTGGTGGTGAGGGGGACTTGACCACGATGGGTGAGGAAATAACGCCGGGAGGAAAAAAAAAAAAGAACAAATATGAATTGGTAAATTTGGGGCCACGTGTGAAAGAACAACTACAAAAAACTTTGGAGGGAAGAAAACCCGGGACAAAAAAAGTGTAGTTTTTCCGGAAAACTCTAAAACGGGGTTTAAAAAAAACCGGGGTTTTGTCCGCTTTGAAAAAACGAAGACAGCATCAAACGAAAAAGAGAAGAGGAAACACTGCGGCTAACCGCAAAAAACTGGAGAAAAAATTACAATGGGGGTTAAAAA
>Ga0179591_1363537_pt1 | contig 14642 bp, 23 predicted proteins | sample CZOMad2_1_08_16f_FD_182891 | JGI IMG/M metagenome (GOLD analysis project Ga0179591, IMG submission 182891) | Vadose zone soil fungal communities from Angelo Coast Range Reserve, California, USA - CZOMad2_1_08_16fungal (PacBio error correction) | ecosystem: Environmental > Terrestrial > Soil >...
GGGGAGTTGTTCGCTTTCCACATAAAAGTATAGTCAAAAGGGGGGGGAGGTCTACCTGCTTCCTTCCAGAAAGCTGACGAACTAGCGCGGAGACCGAAGAAGGACAAAACACGGAAGGGGAAGGGAATGAGAAAGAAACATTCTTTATCCGAATGGGAAAATTCATAACCCCAACCACAACAAATCTCCAGTTCGCAAGTAGAGGGAGGAGAAGCAAGGGGGGCGGCGCGAACCCCACGTGCAGGGGAGGGAGGGAAGGAATACCCTAAGTCCTTTAGAAGAACATGTCAGAAGGGAACATTCTTGCTGCTTTAAGCGGGCCACGTTTGCTGGTAGAGAGGTCCAGGGGAGGTTGCTTCATGGAAGGGGGCAAGGGAAAGAACCTGGTCGCGGAAGAGAAAAGGACAAGGAGCGGAAGAGATCCGCTTACTTAGGCTCCATCGACATGTAGGGACGAAATCGAGGGGCGCATGAACGTTTTCCTTCGCAGAAATGCAACCCGAAAGCACAAGTACATCAACTCCAGAAAAAAGAGGTGCTGATAGCATAAATGATCTCACACGCAAAAAAAAAAGGGCTTCACCTCGTAAAATATCGATCGTCAATAGCGGGAGCACTCGGAAAAAGATATCCCTCTGCAAATTAGGGGCAATTCCCGAAGGGGAAGGTTGTCCATTGCGATCGTGATCTTAGGTTCTTGCCTGATAGAAAAGGCGGCGAGGCTCGTACAAGGGGGAACTAATTTGAAAAAAGAGCGCAGACCCTCATTGGAAAAAATGGGACGGGGGGGTTGGGACCGAGACATGTGGTGGCGATTCGCAGAGAGAGAAGTTCCTGTCGGCCGGAAAGGTGAATGTAAACCTAAAAAGCGAACGGGGGCGTGGAGGGGGTCGCGTCAGGGAAAATCTCATGCCAGAAAAGAGAAGAACCGAAAGAAACCCGGCAAAGGGGCGAAACAATGGTCGAGAAAATCGAGAGACCTTCGCCGACAAGAGTCCCATCTATAGAACCAGAAGAAACCTCCCCCACTTCGGAGGGCAGCAAGGCGGAAGGCACTGAAATCAGCTACAATGGCTGCCAGGGAAAAGCCCATCGCCTTGGGAAAGGAGGGGGCGAATCATCCTGACCGGAGGGCAAGGGGTGGAAAAAAAAAAAAAGCCGGTTCCGCATAAAAAAAAAAGATGCATCATCCTCTACACCGAAAGTCTCGTTGATACTGGGGGGGGAGAAACAACTCGTCAAGCCTCTCCGGCTTGGGGAGAGGGGACTTTGGGAAAGAATGCTCTACAACGTGAGAGCAGTAAATAGCTGTTACCATAAACCTTCGCAGAATCAAGACATACTATAGAGGAGAAGGAATCGGAAGCCCTGCCCCACCTGGGGGGGAGGGAACGGGAGGCAACATGCAAGAAACAGCCTTCGGTAGTGAGGTGTCGCCTTTAAAAAAAAAAGCTCGCTCCCGCGGAGAAGGGATACTGTCTGAGACAAAGGTATGAAAAATACCGAAACAAAAAAAAGGAACATTTCTAAACTCAAAACGTCTCATTCAAGAAAATGTTTCCATGATCGCGAACCAACGAAAATGAAAGGACAAGTAACAACATCTACTGCACCACCGGAGAAAAAGTCATCAGCCTCCGTAAAAAAAGAAGAACTTCACCTCCCAAAGACGAGGAGGGCTGGGTCGAACGCGGAAGAAGAAGAGAGCGAGGGAAAAAGAGGGCCCGAAGGTCAGCGGCCCCTGAGCAGGAAAGGGAAACGAAATCCCCGATTACCTTCCCCGAAACGGATGCATGTACTTCCGTAAAGAAAAATTCCTCGGCAAAGTCCTCTCCGAAAGGGGGAAACGAAAAGATGAAAAGGGAGCATCAGACTGGTAAAGGGATGAATGTCAAAAGATACGACGCCTCCAAGAATAATCTGAAGGGCATGGACAGATCATCAGGAGGGGGGTACAAGGCTGCGGCAAGTAAAAAGGCTGAGACGACGACTCGCGGAAGAAGGGAAAAAAGGTGATGCAGGAGACTCGCGGATAACCACCGCTAAAATGGGAAAAAAAAACCCCCAAAACAAAAACCCCCCCAAAAAAGAAAAGTAGCTCAAGGAAAAGAGATATAAGGCTCAAAGGCCCAAGGAGAGCGCCGCTCTTGCGCCGGAGGAATCCCTTCTCATGGAAAAAGGAGACAATTACGTCTACCTGGGCCCTAGAGAAGGGATTCAACAAAAAGGGAGTCCCAACCAAGAATGGTTCCGGGGGAAAACGAAAACGCCATCGGCTTCCGCGGAAAATGGACTTACAAACCCTCTTGTGCAAACAAAACAACTAGGAGGAGAAATTTGGGGGGTCCCCAGATGTCCAAAAAAAAGTTGCTTCTGCGGGGCTTTTTCAGGGGACCACTGCAAAAAAGGGTAGGTATAGTGGACTTAGAGGGGCAGACCTGTCGCGAGAAAAAAGGGGGTCAACATTGGTCCTTCCGTACTTGGAAAGGTAGGAGGCAGGGCGGTGCCACGGCCGGAAACCTCCGTGGTATATTTGGGCTAGAGAGAAAGATCGGTGAAGGAGGGGGGGGGAAATGGGCGTTGCTCGCGATGTTCTTGAAGTAGTCGGTGGTTCTTCCGCTAAAGCATACAGAGAGGAATCTTCATACGCGTCGTCGTCGAGCCGGGGGAAAAGAACTGAGAAAAAGAAGGAGGTCTGATGAGAGGGGGCACATTCCGAAGGGAGCTTCTTTATGGCGTCGTATTAGGGAGGAGGCGGGAACCGATTCAGTTAAGGGGGCCGTTTTACCGGTTCATCTTGGGAGACATCGGGAAAGGGATGACTTGCGGGGGGCGTTCGTTTACGCAGTCCATGAAAGAAGAGGAATGGGTATATTGAGACAGCAGTTCCCGAGGGAAGGGCGTTTACCAAGCCGAAGAGCGTAAGTCGGAGGCCATTTCTCGTGGAAAATCTTATTCCGTCGTATGAGGAGAGGAGTCGATGACTTCGACCGGGGAACCTTTTTCGTGGTCTACTGGGGGAGGAGGGGGGGGGTGGGTGAGTTCGGGCTTCGTTATTGTCGGGGGAAAGGAAGGACAGATCATGGAAAACTCCAATACGTTGATTGAGGGGGGGGGGGAAGGAGGGCGATCGTTTCTGTTTTGGGCTCTTAGTACTCCAAAAGGAAGCGAGGAGCGAGCGCACCCTGGGTGGAAGGCGACACTCAGGGAACTCAAAAAAGATGAAAACAGGCGGAGAACGGTTCTAACCCAGGGGGGGGGGACGGTCGCAGCTGACAGAGAAGAAGTCCCTCACATTTTTTATTATTGAAGGGGGGAACGGATGGTCCCATTCTGCTTTCCGGTGTTCAACGGTCTTTGGGAGGCCACGTCCAAAGATTTGGGAAAAAGGGAAGGCGATTTGTTTCGGGGAACCGCCACGAGGAGAACGGATCTGTTGGTCTAGGGGGGAGGGAATGAATGCATTCGTCAGGGGAGGAACGTCAAGGTTGGGGAAGAATATCGCAAAGAGGGAAAAGAAAGAAGTCAGTTATTATTCGGAAAAAAGAAAAGGTAGTGGAAGGAGTCCCTTTTTTCTGAATTAGAGAGACGTGCAGTGATAGGGGGAGAAAGAACAAGTAGCAGTGGGGGTGCCTTGGTAGAGGGGGGGGAAAAGGGGAACGATTTCCATCATTTGGGAGAAGGACTGGAGAGAGCAAAGGGTCTGACTTTTTTTGCCGGAGGGGCTTTGAAGGGCGGGTCTGTCATGAAGGGAATGAAGACGGACACGCCCAGGAAGGATTTTTGATGAGGGGAGAAGGAAAGGCCCATGTGGATGGCCACAGAAGGCTGTCAAATAAGACGAATCAAAAAAGGGCGTGGGGGAAAACGTCCAGGTCCAAAGGGGCGACGAGAGGTACGGCACTTCGAGGGGCAAAGTGGTAAGAGGAAGTATCAGTGAAGAAAAAAAAAGATCTCCTGATCACGATCGCAAAAAAGAGACGCGTTCATGGATGGGGCAACCTGTTCACGGGAAGCTGGGAAGAAGTGGCGAGTGTATAAAGGGGGGGGTTTACGATCGGAGGGATACGAAAGGGGGAGGAAAGAGTGTTATATCAGTGCGAGACACAGCGGAGGGGGCTGTCGGCGTTTGAGGGGGGAAGTCTGTGCTTTTTTGAAGGAAGAGGAAACATTAAAAAACTTCGAACGAGAGGTCGATACTGGAGCTTTAGAGAAAAAAGGAGGGGGCTTATGCTCGCGCTGAAATCCCAGAGGGTAGGAGGAAGCTACGCGTAATTTGCAGGAAAGCAATGGCGAAGAAAGAGGTTGACCGGGAACAAGCAAACTTTTCCCGAAAAAAGGGGAACAAGGATCATTACAATACTGAGAAGGTTAAAATAAAGTAAGTTGGGGGGGCACTCGCAGCCCTTAGGGGGCGAAGCAGGAGCACAGGGGGGCTCTCTCGAAAGGAAGAAACTTTTCTTTTTTTGTGCAACGAAGGGGGGGGGGGAGTCCAAACTAGGAGAACCTCGTTCCTCGAGAAGGCGTTCCTTTACCCGCGAAAGGTCGGTTGGGAGGCATCGACGGGGAAATCTCTTGCCAGGGGAAAGGAGTGAAAAAGGAGAACTGCCTAGGGAATTCTTCTTCAGGGATCGAGCCAGGACTAAGGATTTAGGGAACGGAAGAGCAATACAATGCCATAGAAAAGGAGCGGAGGAAAGGGAAGGCATTGTCTTGGGAGAAAGGTCCTCAAGCTCAAAAGACGGCCGAGAGCAACATGGAGGGGGAAGGCAAGACGTAAGAGCAGTCGTGAAAGGAAAGAAAAGAACTGCTTCGTTTCAAAAGGGAATAAAGGCGTGGCAGCAGAGAGAAGGGTACCTCCCTCTGTCGTCAAGAAGAAAGAGTTGACAGGGAATAAAGGATGGTCAAACAAACCCCAGTTTCTCGAGAGAGGGGAAAAAAAATCGAGGGAGCTGCAAAAAACAAGGGGCAGTGCTTACGGGGGGGGGAAAAAGAAGACTAATTACTTGATAAGTCGCGGAAAAGGGAGGGGAAAGGGATAAATGTACGTCGGGTTCTTCTTTTCTGGCAAAGGGGGGGGAGTAGTAAGGGAAAAGCTTCTGCCATTCACCTTCAGTCCCTGTTGAGTCCCGCTTCAGGGGGGAAAAAATTTCTCTTAAGGAGAAGTCAAGTAGAAGGGGAAATCCCTATAGAAGGGAGCCAGCTACATTTAATTAGAAAAGACACTCGGGAGGGGAGCCTTGTAACTTTCGCAGAGGAAGGCAACAACACCCCCATCTTTCGGAAGAGAAAAGACAGAACACTAACATCTCGGGGGGAAAAGCGTTCCTTGGGAAGAAGAGGAATCTTCTTCACCTCAGGAAAACATCGGACTTCAGAAATCGTTGGGCGAAGCTCGTTCACATTCGCCTTTAGAGAAAGGCTTGAACAGGTGCAAGATAGCGTCACGCGTAGGGAGGATCGGGGAATCCGGAAAGGAAAGTTCTTTCCCTTATACTGAAAGAAGAGCTGCGAGGGGAGACGAAGGGGGGCCGACCAAGAGTTCTCCCCTCAGGTGGGCCTGGAAGGGTTTGAAAAGAACAAGGTTGTCTGCGGAAGAAAGCATATGAAAGGGAAGAAGTGAAAGGGGGGGGGCATCCACATTTCTCTTTCCGGTTAGACACCTCATCAAAGAAAAATCGGGCCGTCTTTCGGGAAGAGAACCAGACCCTTCTCGGAAGAACCGCAAGGGGAAAAGGTCAAATTCGCCGAGCAGAAAAAAATGCGAATCAAAACGCGAATCCGACAAAGGGAGGGGGCGAACCCGAATACCCCGAAAAAAAATACCTGCATCGGGGAATCACTGCCACGGCTCAGGAAGCACGAAACAAGGGAAACACGAATCATCTTGAAAGTTGTAAATCGAAGAAAGGACCGGCAGTTGAAATTTCGGGAAACGGGGGGGTCCGCGCCCACAGAAATCGACAAAAAGACGAAAAACAGATCTTCTTGAGGGGAGGAAAAGACGAAACAACTTTCAGAGGGAAAGGGAAAAGGAGGGACTTTGGAAAAGGACTGCTACTACAACGGGAAGGAGGAAAAAAAGACTGGGGAATAAAACCTCGCAGGGACATAAACCCTGTTAGAAAGAAGAAAAAAAAAATGAACTCGGAATCCTGCCCCAAAAAAAGAGGTTCGACTCGGGAATCGCTGTGGAACTCCTTCGGAGTTCAAGGGGGAAACTGGTAAACAAATCGACGAGCTCGCGACCCCTGGGCGAGGGGACCGTGTGGAGTCAAGACCTACACAAAAAAAAAACTCAACCGAAGGAAAAAGAGCCTCGGAGTTTTTCCAGGGAAGAAAAAAGGGAAATGACCTAAGCCAAAAGAAAGAAAAGTAACAACACTAGGCACAAGAAGAAGGAAAAAAAGGCTCATCAGCCTCCGGTCCTCGACGTCAGAGAAAAAAATCCTCGGCGGAGAAGAGAACGCGACCTCCCGCCGAGAATTCTAGGGGAGGGGACCGACTCAACTCGGAAGAGCACATCTCCCCAAAAAAAGAGTACCTTCAGAGGGAATGCGTCACCTGAATGCCCCGAGACATCTAGGCAATATCAAAGACCGAGTGGAAAGGAAAAGCGTCCCCAACATCTTGGAAAGGAAGGGAACGGAATAACTACTAACTACGAAAAAGAAGATGGGAGAAGGGAGTCATGTTCACAAGAAGAAACGGAGTGGGCAAGGCGCCTATTTCTCCCAGGTAGAAAGGGAGATCGCCAAGACGCGACGATTGATGCTGGGAGAGAACCACCGTGAGAGGAAGAAAAATTACATCAACGACACCTCCTTCATCGGGAAAGAAAAGGCCCACAGATAAATAAGGCTCTTTCTCCGGAGGGGGAAGGAATTCTCATTCTCTTCTCAGAAAAAATACGGCGACCCAGGGAAAAAAAGGGCAACACCGTCTAACTTAAAAGAAAAAAGTACCTGGGGAAGCCCAGGTTGTCGAAAACCCCCCGCCGACAAAGAGAAAAGAGATGGGACCATATTGGCTGGCAGGACAAACCAGGGGAGAAGAGAGAAACAACAACAAAAAGGAGAAGCGATTCACCAGATGGTTGGAAAGACATCTGGGCCCAAAACCGGGGGACGTCTGCGGGGGTTTTGGGAAAGGGGGGGGGGGGGGAACGGCACCATGTACTGGGGGGAGAAAGGGGACGTATATACTTTTTTTGACGGCGGAGACGAGGCCAGGGCCGTGGGGGCCTGGGGAGGAGCATATCATTCTCAGGGGAGACAGAAAAGATCCGAGGGAAGGGTGGTCCTTCTCCTTGAGCCACCAAGAAAGGAAGGAAGGGGGGAGTTTATGGTACGGGCCGATGTTTCTTGAAGAGAAATGCGCAGCATCACATCGTCTGAGTTCATCGAGGAAATCACTCGTCGCAAGCCCTTGCAAGGGGGGAGATGAAAGGAAAAGACTGGAACATTACAGAACACTTCGGAGGCGTCTTAGTATTGAGAGGGGATCCTTACTGTAACGAGGCAAAAAGTCCGGGGACTCGGGAAGAAACACTCTGTCTCGATAGGAGGAGAGGGATGGCGGGGTCGGGCAGGTCACATGCAGCAGCAGTGTGTCGGGGGGAATTTCGGGGGGATGTTGCCTGGGGGGGGGGAGGCGAAGGGCCGCTTTTCCGAGGGAAAAACCAGTCGCGATATCGAGGCGAGGGAGACGAATCTTCAACGGAGTGACGCGGTCGTGGAGGAGAAGAGGAGGGACCGGGAGCTTATGAGAGGGGAGTGGTCGCTTTTGGGAAGCGGTTTTTTGTTGAACGGTCTAGAGGGGGGGCTTGAGTTAATTGTCGGGGGTGGAAGCGAGATTAAAACTCCGGGGAAAAAAGGGATCTTGATTCTGTTGAGGGGAAGGGGGTCTATCAGGGAGTTCGGTCTTCGAGGAAAAGGAGGACAACAGACCAATGGTAGGACTAAGCACCCTGGGGAAAAAATCAATTAGAACTCCTAGGGGGAAAAGCGATATTCAGAAATCACGTTCGAAAGCCTGTGGGAACCCTTTTGGGGCTTCCGAGTGAAAAAGGAAAAAGACATCTTATCCTCAAAAAAAAAACAAAAAAAAACAAAAAGGGGACAGGTTTGATTGATTTCAAGAGGAGCAGGTAAACCCATCCCCCCCCATTTCCTGCAGGGGTAACTTTCTCCGTCATTTCGCGAAAAGGAAAAAGAGTTTTCCAGAAGGGGTTTTGGGTGAAAGACCACAGTCAGTATCAACGAAAGGAAAGAGGGGGGAAGAAGCGGTTTTCTAGCTGATTGCAGGAAGGGGGAGTGGGAGCAGGGGGGAGTTGTTTGGACTCCTATCGCAAAAGGGAAGAGGATGCCGTTCAGTGGGAAATGAGATTTACACAAATACTCAGGAGTATTACTCTGCCAATGGGAGGGTCTGCTTACCTATCCTTTTGCAAATGAACTCTAAGTAAAAGGAAAGTGTTTCCTTTTTGCGTGAGGAAAGGAGAGAGGCATTTTTCGGAAGGAAACATCTCCTGTGAGTGGGGACGACACCTGGACTCCTTTGCCTGGAAGTGAGGGGGAATTTATCCAACAGGAACTAGGAAAGGTGTTCCCACGGTCCTACGTAAAGGGCGTTCGAAGGGGGGGGATTCGAAACTATCCAGGAAACAGACATGTGGATTACGAAAGGTTCTCAAACCTTCAAGTTCCTAGAGGGGAAGTGGCTTTTTTCCTGATGAAAGGTCCAGGGCAACTGGGGGAGCGATTGGAGAAATGTCACCAGAAGTCTACGAGAATCTCTAATTTAATTGGTGGAAGAAGTCGAAGGAGAAAAAACAAACCGACGCGTGAAGAAGGGGAAATGGGGGGGAACCTGGTCACGTTGGCAGCGGGAGATCAGGCGATAGGGGGGGGAGAGCTTGTATCGCAAAAGAAAGAGAGACGCTTTTCCGTAAGCAGACCTCGAGAGGAGAAAAAAAGACGCCGGAGAAGCAAAGCAAGCGCTGTTCGTGGAGGAGGTTGATGGAAAACGGGTTCGGGGGGGGAAGGGGTGCGACTTCCCCCAGAAAACGGCGACCCTCGAGACGACATTTCGGTAGATCCCGACAGGAGAAGGGTGACTTCTCCTTCAAGATCCTTAAAGAATCGGACTCGAAAGAGAAAGGCTAATTTGAAAAGAATTGCGAAGTGAATCTCTCGAAAAAATCAAAAAAAAAAAAAAAAGAAAAAGAAGAAGTTCCGAGCATGGAGGGAAAAGAAAGGGGAGCGAAAGAAAATTACTGAGGGTCCGATTTACCTCTAATCAAGACAAGGGGTGGTGAGGACTCGCTTTTCCCAGGGGGGGAGGCTCCTCTCTCTACAGAGGGGGGGGGGAAAGAAAAACTTCGGGAGGGGAAAGGGTCCAACTCTTCGGATAAAAGGACCGGGGGGTCCTTCGGGGGAAGGGTACCCCCGCGAGGGGAAAAAAAATTGAGGTTTGGAAGGAAAGGAGGAAACCGGGAAGGGGTATTGCGTCAGCGGGCCGAAGAAGGGATCCGCGGTCTAAGGTAGGTCCATGTTGGAGAGGGCGTACTTCTTGAAGCTTGATGAACGGGAGAAGGGAGCAAAGAAAAATGCCAAGCGAAAAACAACAACTATGAGGAAGGGGGGGAAGGGCAGGTGCATTGTCTTTCTCGGCGAAAAGAAGCTCACTCCGGGGAAGAAAAGGAAGGAATACGAGGGTCTAACGAAGACGAGAAGGCGCTGACGAAATAAAGCGCGCCTCAAAAAAAAAGGGTGAAAAAGAACACAGGGGACCCGGAGGGCAGGACACCCTCAAAGGAGTGGCGGGTCCCATTCAACTCCGGCCCGCCCGCGGTCTTACCAGGTAGGAGGGGGAAGTCTACCCCAACTCCGAGTGGCAACAACAAAGCCGCATGGTCGAGAAAGGATCACCCTTGGACAATCCGAGTTAGAGGGAAAAAAAAAAAGGGGGAAGGTCTTCACGGGGAAATCCCTAAGTAATGGGACATTTCCTCCTTGAATGATCCATGCTCGTGACGTTTCTTCTGTTCCACTGGGGGTTGCACTGGAGGTTAAAAGGCGAGGGAGTTCCTTTTGCAAGAAGGCTACGAAAAAAAGATCTAACGCAGGAAACGGGAAGAGAGATAGAGACAAAATGGCTTTATCTCCACGAAGAAAGGGCCTACATCTCGTTCAGGGGAAAAAGGTCTGCATCTCTTCCTTAGAAGGGGGGGAAACAGGTTTTCGACGACAGAAAAAAGGAAACAAAAAAAAGCCGCTGGCGGAGGAAAAAAAAAGAATCACACTCGATCGTGAAGAACACGTAGAACAGCAGGGGGGAAGGAGTTTTTCGCTATAGAGCGGCACGTAGGAAAAGGACCCCGCGGAAAAAGAAGGGGTTCAATTAAAGAAAGTCACGCGTCCAGGGGGAAGGCGATCGTTATCCGGCGAGGGGGATGACCTGAGACGGATCTTCAAGCGTACACTTTGCCGGTCAGGAAGGATCGCCGTTCGCCCAGAAAAAAGGTGGCCGTGGGGGGGGAGGAAATGAAAAACGCCATTTTTGGGAGGAAGAAGAGTACTTGGAAAGTCTCGGGGGTCCATCCACAGGGAGAGGGAAAAAGGGGGGGGTCGATTCACCTCAGAAAAAAGTTCCTGGGCTTGGAAAGGAGGAGGGATCCGCATGCCAGACCCGTAAAGCCAGAACAGGCAAATGGCGGAAGGGGACCGCCCGGGGGAAAAGAGAAAAAACAGGCGATTCTCCGTCGCCGCAAATGGGGAAGAGAAGATGCGAACACCTAAAAAAAAAACATGAAACCCACGTCTCATTCCTGTGCAGGAAAAGAGGAGAAAGCCACGGCTAGTTCCGCCGAAGAAATAACACTCTTTCAAAAATCGCCTTGAGCTTTTTGTAAAGAGGGGAAATAGCCTTTTGCTATGCGGAAAAAGGTAAAGAAAAAACGACCGAGGGAAAAGAAAAATCTAGAACAACATATCGCGATAAGGAGAAGAGTGGCTTTTGCGAAGAAAAGATCTCCCGAGGAAAATCTTTTGTACTGTGGAAAAGGCGACCTTACAACGTTGAACAAAAAAAAAAGAAGTTTCACCATTGAGGGAAGAGTAAAATACTATAGAGGCTCAGCTGCAGAAAAAGAAGGCCACCGGGGTTCCAAAGGGGAAAACACGTGCGGAAGGGATTTTAACTCCCGTCTCCTGGGTCCACCCAGGGTTAGGAAAGAGCGACAAGTTTCTCTGGTGGCAAGTTGGTAGTAGACCTAAACAAAAAAAAAAGGGGGGGGGGGGGGAAGCACAGTTCTAAACTCAACCTAATAAAGAAAAGGGAGCCTCGGAGTTTTCCATGGGAAAAAGGAACTAATTCCACCTAACGCAGAAAAAACAACATTCGAAGGAAAAGAGCCGGAGTCAAGAAGCACTCCCTTGGGAAAAATCGACTTCATCTACTGGTGAAAGACCGCTTCATCAAGGATGGGCGAACGAAGAACTACACGATACTCTGCGCGGGGCCCCGGTCAAGCGGCCTTCGAAAAAGGGGGAAAAAAAAAACAAATCCCTATTACCTTCCCTACAACTGACGGGGCGTCACCGAATGAAAAAAAAGAATGACCTCGCAACTTCCTCTCCGAGAAAGAAAAGGATCGCCAGCCGATCAGGAACGGGAAAGGAGGAAGGGGGGAAAAGCACGAATAAGAAATACGACGCTAAGGAGAGAAAAAGCATTTTCCCGATCATCATAGGGGGAAAAGGTGGAAAGGCTTCTCCCTATTGCGTAAAGGGGAACTGAAACGCCAAGCACCGACGATGTGGAAACGCTTACTTCAAGAACAGAAAAAAACGACCATTACATCAGGAAAGGATGCTCAATTAATAAGGCCAAAAGAAGCGGAAACGAGAGAGGAAGCTTCGGAAGGGCACCTCCCTGCGCATGCTCGGAGAAAGGGAAAAGACGGCGACCAATTGGCCCCCAAGAGACGGGATTCAACAAGGGGAGAACATACAACGCCTTACCTGGTGAAAAAAAGAGGGGTCGAACGCAAAAGAAGAAAAATCGAATGAGGGGGACCAGATGGTCTGCAAGAAGAAAGGGGGGGAAGAGAGGACTCAACAAAGGGGGGGAAAAGGAGACTCTTCAACCAGAGGGAAAGCGGTCTCGCTCATGTCGGACTCCGATGGAGGGGGGGGGGAGGGGAGAACAGAGAGTTGGGACCAAAAAAATTGGTTGATGTGTCGTATAGAGCGGGGGGGGGGGGATCCCTTTCTCTGCTACGATTTAAAGAAAGGAACTTGCCGCCTGGGGGGGATGTAGCATTCGCAGGGGGAAAGAGAACGCATCCAGCTCACGATCCGCGAAGAAGGAAGGTGTAGATTTTGCCTTAGGAAAGAAAAATCATATCGATGAGGGGTACTTGTTGTTGCTGGCGGGGGGAGGGGGGAGGGAAGGAGCCTGTGGGGGGGGGAAGCATAAAGTCGGGGGGTCGATCATCGAAGAAGGGAAAGGACGCCTCTGCGCATCCCTTGCACTTGGAGGGGGGAAATGATGATCTTTAACAAGGCCAAGGGAAAGTCTTCTTTTAGGCGTCGGATGAGAGGGGAGGGGGCCAAGGAAGGGAAAAATCACTGGGGACTCGGTGTCATCCTTTTTCGGGGGGAAAAAAAAATAAGGGGACTTTGGCCGATTTTGCTGTGTCGGGGGGGGGCATCCATGCATCCGGGTGAGGGGAGGAAGACGTGTATTTCGGGAGATGTGGAGGGGGAGGAGGGAAGCGGGGAACGGAGGACCAAAGAAAAGGGGCCATCGCTAGATCGGCGGGCAGTTCCTCTTTCGCAAGAAATCCTCTTATCCTCGGTATTACGCTGGGGAAAAGTAAAAGGAAGGCGAGGACCGGGAAGGATAGGACAAAAACGGGGGGTCGCGGTGGGGGAAAAAAGGGGAAAGGGTTCGCGTTCGGGGAGGGGAGGGGGGGGGTAGATTCGCGAAAAGAAAAGAAAGGAGATCGTGATTCGGTTGGGGGAGAAGGTGTCGATAGTTTCGGTTGGGGGAACTGTAGGCAGACAAAAACAGAAAAAAACGAGATGAGCTATCTGAGGACCATTCGAAAAAAGTTAATACATTGGAGAGAGAATGTGGCCCACAGAAGAATTTGAAAAACCAGTTGGTTTCAGGGCTTCCGGTCGAAGGAATTCCTCACTGGTTTATGGGGAAGGGGAAAGGTGACACGAGGGGAAATCCTGCCTTTGTTCACGTTGGGTCCGGGAAAGAAAAGGGGCAACGCCAGAAGGGTTTCCCAATCGTGCGGGGCAGGGGGGGGGGGGACCGCCACTCTTCAGTCTCAACGGATAGGGGGGGGGGTTGTCGAAGGAGAAAGGAGCGTCTTGGGATCGGAACCGTCGGTGAAAGAGCGGAAAAAAAGGCGACAGAAAAAAAGGGAAAGAGATTAAAATAGAGCAGGCGTATTGAGGGTGTCAGAGAGAAAAGGGGGGTTCGTTATTCGGGGCGAGCCGTTTAGGGATAGAAGATGCCATGCATATCCGTGGGGGGGTGACGGGGTATCGGGGATCATTGTCGGCGACTGAGAAAGAGGACGTTTGCGCGAACACAAGAGCCTTGGAAGAAAAGATGGATCCCGATACGGGTCTGGGAAAGGGGGGACGGACACACAAGCCCAGGAAGAGGGGTGGATGAGGGAAGGAAGAACGCGTACCATGGAGGAACTTCTGCACTTGCAAAAAAGGCGGAAAGGGAGACAAAATGGCGTGGGGAAAAAGCGGTCCAAGGTCAACGGAGAAAAGAAGGGGCGTCACTTCGTCTACAATAAGAAAAAAAAAGAAAAAGTGAAGTATCAGGAGGAAAAAGGAAAACGTATCGAACACGTCGAGGACAAACCGGAAAGGGGGCGATCGGGAATAAGGCACAGAATTTGCCGCTGGAGTATCATAAAGGGGGAATAGCGGAACAGGAGAGAAAGGTTCATCTAAGAAGCAGACGGAGAAGGGGACTCTGTTGCTATCAAAGGGGAGGCTGTTCAGGGGGGGGTTGAATGGCGTCTAACAGGGTTTTAATTCCGCTATTACAAAGAATAAACGGGGAGAGTTCGGCCTACCTACGGGAGGAGGGAAGAAAAGCGGAAGATCAGTTATCGAAGGAAAGAGACGGACTGTTCTATGATCCAAGGAGTAAAATTCGAAGGAGGGGGGGGGGGAAAAAATGACTTAAGGCAAGGGAAAGCACATGGAAGAAAGTACGCAAAAGCAAAAAAGGGAAAGAAAACCTCCAGCTAGAAAAGAAGGAGGCCATGTAGAGAGGGAAGGAATTCCGATTTACCTCGGAAGCCTGCAAAGGGGGAGCCGACCAGACTTGAAAAAGTATTCGTAACCAGGTTGCGGAAAGGGAAAGACGCGACCTTGGCTTTTTTGTTCAAAAGGGGGGGGTTATTCCGGGAAAAAGAAATGGACTACCGCTGGCGGGATCCCCAGAGGTGACCGGGGAACCGCGGGAAGTCAACGGTCGCCGCGCTTGAGAAGGGAAAAAGAAAACGCCTTCTCTATCGCGGGTCGGAAAGGAAAGCCATGAAAGACTCAAGGAGGAAACGGAGGGAGCACTTTGGGGAAGGACATCCCAAGGAC
>Ga0179591_1340932_pt1 | contig 14639 bp, 13 predicted proteins | sample CZOMad2_1_08_16f_FD_182891 | JGI IMG/M metagenome (GOLD analysis project Ga0179591, IMG submission 182891) | Vadose zone soil fungal communities from Angelo Coast Range Reserve, California, USA - CZOMad2_1_08_16fungal (PacBio error correction) | ecosystem: Environmental > Terrestrial > Soil >...
AACGCGATGCCAACGATCGTTTCGGGTAAGGAAGCAAAGGCTGTAGGAGCAGGGACACGAAAGAAACAATAACTGTGTCCTTCACTGAGAAAAAAAGAAAGAAAAAAAACAAGCAGGTAGGGATAAGGAAACCGCAACAGTTGAAAAAAACGCCGGGGAAGCGCTAAGGACAGGGCGAAGTAAGGGAATGTCATTTTTAAGCTATAAGAACAACAAAGAAAAAAGGCTAGTACGCCAAAAGGAGTCGCGACAGACAGCAAAGCTAAGGAAGATGGGAGAGTCGATACGATTACAAGTAGAAGATGAGTAACTCTACCTTCCTCCATTTACCGGGGAAGATTTCGAACGGAGCACCGGAGGAAGGGGGAGGGGGGGCCGCGCGTTTGAAGAAAATCTTAAGGGATTGGCAAGAGGATCATTTAATCAGAATGCCTTTGGGGAAAGGCGGCGCTTCTGCATTCAAGGAACGCGATTCCAGGACAAGGCCTTCGACCCGACGGACTCCGTCAAGCAGAACAAGGGACGTTTACCACATAAAGGATCGATGGTGGTTCGCGAACTCTTCACGTTATCAGAGAAGGGAGCTTGGTTCTACCAATTCTAAGAGAGGAGAACGACCCGGCGTCGAAAGAATCCTTCGTAGAGTGGAAAAAAGAGGAGATCGTTCGCCTGGAGAACATTCGAGGGGGGGGGGCAAAGAAGAACTCAGTGGAGAGTTCGATCGGGCAACGGTTCGTAAGTGCGAATCTGTTGGGGAGAAGACGCCGTGCAGAAGGGAAACCTCCGCCTCGAGGGGAGGGAGGGGTATGACGTGAAAGTTCTTTGCCTGGTAAAGGAAGAGCGAACTTTGGGAGATTTGGGACACGGCCAATGCAGGGAAGGGGAAGTAACTTCGATCTAATTGAGATGCATATATTTTTGTAAAACAACTGGCTCTTCTAAAGCAAGGAAAGATCGTCGACTTGAGGAGAGGAGACGCTTCCGGGTCCCAGGGATCTTTTCAAAGAACGGGAAAGGTTTTTTTTCCTTACCAGGGAACGAAGTTGCTGGGCCCGAAGGGGTTGAAAGCATCCGAACGCCTCTGAGCAAGAAAGGAAACAGACCATGGAGACGCTGACTATGACACCGAACGCAAAACTGAAATCTTATACAAGTTCATTACCCTGTCAAAAGATAAGGGGGGAATATTAGACGACCTGAGCGGGGGGGGGGGTCGGCGTGATCGATATCCGGAGAAAGAAAATGGGCAGACATTAATATGCCGGGAGATACTAGATGGTCTCGACAGAAAGGGAAAGGGGTTACTCACACTGAACTTATTAATGGAAAAGTTCGAAAATAAGGGACCGGGAAAGGAGAAAAGACGGAGCCTGCTTCTTGGAAGGAAATGGGAGCTTAGTACCCAACAAGTTCGACTCGCGACCTTCTAGAAAAAAGGAGGCTTTTACGAATTTTCTCGAACAGAACGAATAAGAGACAGCCACACGCATAACTGAGAGAGGGGGGGGCCGTTGCGGACAGTGCGAAAGGTGAAGAAGGTTCAGTGCTCGTAGATCAATACGGGGAGGGAATTGACTTTACTGGCTGCGAAGGCGGCGTAGTTTCGGCAGGGGGGAGGAGGCCGAGCCGATCAACTGAGCAAGACTAAAAACGCTTAAGTTCGAAGGTAAGGAGTAATTTATAAAAGGGGTTAAACTCAAGATACGCTCAAGGGAACGAGGAACTCAGAAAGGAGGGGGAAAGTCGACTGGCTAACCACAGGGGGGGGAAGAATTCAGGTATAAGTAGGCACAGGACCACAAAAGGAAAAGAAGTAAAAGCCTTCCCGTTATTTGAAAGAAAAAAGAGGAAAGAAAAAAGTCTGGACGAAAGGAGGGACACCGGCTCCGTCGACTGAGGAGAGTAACGAAAGGTTGGAAGCGATGGAGAAGGAACTTGCAGAGAGGAAAAGGGACATGCGTATCTTCTCTCCGGAAGGAAAAAATCCGCGACGAGAGAAAGCGAGACAAAGGAAAAAAGGCAACCTCAAAAGTCGCCGAGCGAAAGCGAAGTGGACAGTTAGTAATGAGTCGTTCGTCCCGTACTTCAGAACTGTCTGAAGGAGAACCAGACAACGCGAAAAACGAACGTTGAAAAATAAAGTTGAATCTTTTTCAAAAGGAGAACCTGCTCAAACTGGGCAATAGAAGGGAATGGCAAAACTAAAGACACACGTCGTGGGGGGGGTACTCTCACCTCGGCAAAAAAAAAGGAAGGTCGCCGACTTGACACGCTGGTCCTTGCAGGCCGGCGACTGAATATTTTACCACGTTGAAACGGTACTGAAGGAAGGCGGACGAACGGTACTTACTCTTTCGTAAGGGGGGGAGAAAGAAGTTTTCTCCGGTTTACACTTACAAGGACGGGCAGTAAAAGATCCCAGCGACTTAGGCAGGGAACACGGATCCGTCGTGTTTCCAGGAAAGGGAAAGAGGAAAAAAACGGAGTCTAAAGCGGCTCTCTTCTCTGTGAAGAAGCCAGAGCAGGCGACTACTGCCGTAGGAAGGGGGGGAAGGCGCTTGGGGGAAAGATCGTTTCAAGCTGCCCTCGAGAGAATAGAAACGGTCAAGAACTTAATTCGGGTTATCTCGCCGGCGGAGAGAAGAAGGAAGTACCTTCTTCTAGGCGGACGGTTTCGAAAAGAAATAGGAGCTAGCAAGAAAGGACGCGCCCTTGGACTTCGAACTCGCACTAAAAGCGGCGATGCCAAGAAGCGTAACTTCAAAAAAATACATCGAAAACGAAAGAAAGGAAGGTACTTAACTCACGCTTACCGAATCGGAACGTCTCGTTGAAAAAGTTATTTGGACAAAAGAAAGAGGCTTCACACTCCAAAGCGCCGGAAAAAACGAACCAACAAAGAGAGCGAGCGGAATTTTCTCATGGAGAAGAGAATCTCGGCATCTCTCCTCAAAATGAAGCGGGGAAAGAGAGAGATTCAAGAGAGCCTACTGAGAAAGGCCGGAAAAAAGGGGTGCAGGGGACTTTGCAGAGGGAGGGAGTGTGGGCCGACCTGGTTTTCGCCTTAGTCCATAAAAAAAGAGGAGGAAGGAAGAGGAATGAACGAATACTTCCCTGAGATCGCGGTAGCTTCGGGAAAAGATGTGTAGGAGGGCGATTACCTTTGAAAAGCGAAGGAAAGGAGGACCGCTGGGGATTCTAATGAGTTTCGAAGGAAAGGGGGAGAGGGTCCTCGCTCCGCGCTAATATAAAAAAAACCAGGAGGGAATTGGTTTCGGGAAAACGACGTAGGAAGAGAAAGGGAGGGGAAGGAGGAATAACGGCTGAAGTTCGTTGCAAGAGGGAAGTGCGAGGTGCCGCAGAGGACTCTTGAAACGCAAAAACTGGAAAAAAAAGCGCATCTCCTTCACCTCCTGGCCTCCGGGAAAGAGGGGGGGGGGCGTACTTCGGAGAAAAAACTCCTACGAAAAGTTGGAAAGGGGGGGCCCAGTCGAGCGGTCCTTGCAACAGGAGTGAAGACGGCGAATCCGGATCGGGGGAAATCGTACTAGGTCGGGAAAAGAAGTGGTATACTTGTTAAGTGTAAAGAAACGAGACGTCTGCCTTACTAGTGCGAAGGAAAAAGGAAATCACCGCACTGGTTCACCGGGGGGTAGAGGGGGAATGAAGCAACTCGGAGTCACTTCGTCGAAAATCAGGCTACGGGCAGCGGGAAGAGATAACTTTCCACTACTTTGCGCTAGGAAAGAAATTCCGTTTTCGAGGGAGCCGCACTCACTTGGGGAAGGAAGAAGGCTGGAGCGTCTAACACGTTCGGGTTAAGGGCTGGGGGAGCAGAAGGCATGGGAAGTCGCGGTCTGACGAAAAGCATTTCAACAACCGCCTTTCACTGAGGGAGGGGGGAGAAAAGGAAAAAGAGGGCTACTGGGGGGTCTTTCCGAAAAAGGAAGGGGGTTCGTCGCGGATCTTTTCGAAAGAGAGAAGTATAGAAGAAAACCAGCGGAGTGAGCGTGCGGAACGTTTCTTAGAAGAAAAGGGTGTCGCGAACTTTTGGAAAGTCGCAAGAATGGGTCTAAATTTCCGGAGAAAAGGGGGAGGTACTGCTGCCCCGTTAAGGGGAAGCGGTAAGGAGCTATTAACGATCCGACACGGAGGGGTCCATAACGTTTGGTTCAGAAGGTTCTGGCTCAGAGCTCGCGGGAAGGGCACTTGCGCGTATCCTAAAAAACAAAAAACAAACAACTTCACAATAACCAGAGGGGGGAACGAACCGTATTTTCTTCCATGACAAAAAGACTACTCGAACCTGGGCGCGGCATGAAAGGAAGAGAGATGCTCGGCTCGACATTCCCATAAGAAAACGAATCAGCAAGGTTCACAGGCCTCCGTCCCGGAAGAAAAACGTATTCTCCGGAGAAGCAAAAGACTTCCCAAGGGGCGTCCGAAAGGGGGGGGAAGGTCCAGTAGCAAGTTATGCGAGGGAAAAAGGGACACGCTTGTATTCAGTTCGTCGTACGAAGGAGGGAAAATACCTTTGGAGGAGAAGAGGAAATAGGGAGCCTCCTCTAAAGGCAACGCCGCCTGCTCCTATGGGAGAACGAGGAAGGGGAAAAGCGGGATTCGCACGGGAGGAAAGCTTCGTTACTCCGTTCTTGTTAAGGGGACGACCGGCTCTGTCTGGCAATCTAATCATTCGGAAAAGTTGAAGAGAAAGATCATCGATCACGCCGACATAAAGGGAGGACCACATAACCACGGGACAGGAAATCTCATCGTATCCAGGGGAATGAAGGGGGGGCGGGCTAATTAAATTGCATAACAACGGGGACCGATTTGCGTCGGGGATAAGGTCGTGGGAAAACACGAGGCGTCGGATGCTTCAAAAGGGAGGTGCAGAAAAGATTGGCCAGCAACTCGCTGGTCCCATGGTGGAGGAAAGAAAAGGAACACTTACAAGGTCTCAGGGGAAGGGCCGCGAATAGGGAGAGGAAAAAGATCGACGACGACAGTAGCAGCGTCGAAAGACGGGGGTAGGAAGGACCGAGAGGCCCTGTTCTTACGCTCGAAGGAAGAGAGAGAAGCTGGCTTCACCGGCATTGGCCGTGGAAAAAGGGGGTGAGAATTAAGGACGTCCATAATCAGGAAAGAAAAGAGGGGGGCGAGCGTAGGTTCGGTCAAGAAGAAAGGGATAAAGAGCCAGGGAGCCGAATACCCTCTTCATGGAGAAAAGAAGGTATCGAACCGAAAAGGGGCGTATTGCCCGGAATGTTCTCAGGAAAGGAGAGTTATACACTTCTAAGGAGGGAAAGGGGGTGAACAAATCGAACGCCGGGGTCGCTCAGGCAAAGGAAAACTTGGGGTCTAACCAATCCTATTTAAAAGACGGAAGACGTGAAAGCTTAGAAGACTATGTGGTAAAGAAAGGAGAGGACAGGACGACGGAGTCCCGTCGTACAGTGGCTAGTACCATGGCGAAACCTTACAATGCTCTTGAAGGCAGAAGAGGCATTTTCCATTACGTTGCCTTCTGAGGAGGGATGAATGCTTGAAATCGTTAAAAAAAAAAAATCTAGTGGAAAGGGGGGCCCATTCCTACCACGGTGATTGAAGGGTGAACGATTCGGAAATAGTCACACACTTGGGGAAAAGGGGAAGGGAGTTCTTAACTCATTACTCAGAAGGAACGATCGCCATCTTAGGAGCATCGAAGGGCCAAAACGAGGGGAAAGAGCCTCGCGCATTTCTCTGAGCTTGGTTGTGAGAGAACGGAGGGAAAAGTAGAAAGAAAAATTCCTGCTTCCACGTGATTCGGGAATTAGAAAGGAAGGACAGAGAAGGTGAATCTCGTTTTCTTTTCAATTGGGGAAGTATCCTAGAAGGGAGGGTCTGGGATGAAGGACACCGGTTTATAAGAAAGGAAAGGAAGATTGCGCTCCTCCGCCTCCCGCCGCAAAGAACGGAGCGTAAAGTATCTTTGAAAATCGCGGATCTCAAATAATCTCTCTAACGTATTAGGCTGAAAAGAGAGAGATTTCAGAGAAGGAAAAGCCTAAATAACCCTCCTTCGGGGAAGGGGAGGCGAGGAGAGCACGAAAGGAGAAAAGGGCGGAAAGGATCAAATAAAGAGCCGAGAAAAGAGCGCTAGGAATAACGAGGAGAAAGAAAAGAAACGCCGCTCAAGGATGAGCTCTAAAGGGAGACTATCGCGTATATAGAGGGTCCCAAAATAAAGAAAAAAGGGCGGTCTATAAGAACACACAGCGGAAAAAAGAAGCTAGTATCAGGGCAGCCCAGAGCACGAAACGGAAAATTAAGATTAACCCGTCTTGAGGTAGGAAGAAGGAAGGGAAAATGACCGGTGAATATTTCCGAGACTCTCTCACCTGGGAGGAAACAGAACTTGGTTCTAATTGGGGCGCGGTGCGACCGGGAAAGTTCGACGTTTCAAAGAAAGAGAAAAGGGAAGCAAAAAAGGGTAGGGTCATGGACAGAGGTCTCTGCAGGTAATTGTAAGAGAAAAGTAGGGAAGGTTGGCCTCTATTCCAAAGGGCAGCCTGACCGGAGAGTAGGCGGAAAAAGGAAAAGGGAAGGAACCACTCGTGAACATGGGAGAAAGTGTAGAGAAAAAAAGTTGTCCTACCGTAATGAAGTTAAAACTTCGTGGAGGTCTGATGAAGGAAAAAAGAATCTGGCACAAGTATAAAAGGGGTCTGAAGTATAACCTTATCTGTCGCCTGGGAAGAGAGGGAGAGTCGTCATACTAACTCTCTGATCTGTTTAAGGAAAACAGGCAGGTTCTCGGCGAAGAGCAGCCGTGAGCGAGAAGGGAAGACACCTCCTCCTCGAGATGAAGAACGGGATTGCGTAAAAAGGCGTTGGGAAGGGGAAGGCATTCTCACTTTGTATCGATGGGACCGGTGAAGCAAAGGAGGAAAAGTCGAGGACTAATAGGGCGAACAATGGCATAGAATTTTGGTCAAAGGAATAAAAGGAACACTTTCTCTCTCGCCGCTTCCTACAGAAAGGGGTCAAAAGGCGAAGTTGTTGAAAAGGAGGCACCCCCGGGGGGGGCAGGGGGGGGGGTCGACCGAGGGAGAGGGGTGTGAAGAAACCTGACAGCGGAGTTTTTCTTGCGAAAGAGCGAGGGAAGTCACCTACGGGGAATAGCATCCGAGAGCCTCTAAGCACAAGAAAAGTATCTAACGCTGAATATTGGAAGAGGCGTAAAGGAAGGACATGAGGTAGCCCGGTCATCATGACCCCAGGATAAGGAAACGTCGGTACTGGTACCCCTAAGGGGATGTGGGGTCTTAGGGCCGTTGCAAACGTTCAAAAAGAGAAGTAGAACGAGATGCAGAAAGAAGAAACTCGAAAAGGAAGGGAGCGAAGAGTGGGGTAAGCGGGCGAGAAGCACTTTTCCACCTTCTGACAGTAAGAAAATACGGAACAACCTTGGGAAGCTTAGGAGGAAAAAAAAAGAACGACTCGCTGACCGTCTTCGAAGCGTTTAAAGAAAAGGGGGAGTACCGAACAATAATATAGCGCTTGCTTGTTAAGAAACCAGGCCACACGCTAACGTTGAAGGGGGGAAAAACAAGGACCTTGAGGAGAAGGGGGGGGGAACGGGGCTAACTTGCTCGGCAGAGAGGAGAACTTTAAAGACTGGCGGCTTGCAAACTGCGGAGTAGTGCGATTAGTTCTGAACTTTCCGGAAGGGAAGTTCAGGGTCCTATTGGTCGGAGGATAAGAAAAATACTTTTAAAGTTAGGAAGAGGAAAAGAGAAAATACACCGGAAAAAAAGAGTTAGCGGAGAAGAAATCTTTAGAAATGGAGGGAAGAAGAGGGAAAGTATATATCCTTTTCTTATTCGGAGGGAAAAAGACCGAAAAGACTCTCGGAAAAAAATTCTGCTACGAGGGGGAAGAGGGACACTCGGCGAACATGGCCCGAAAGCAAAGTTCTCTCAAAAAAAGGGAAAGGACAAACGATTTCTCAGGAAAGATCATGTGCTGGGAGAGCAGAGGGCGGCGATATTAACTAAACATACGAAATATGGAAGAAGATACATCAGGAACAGCGGGCAAACAAGGGGAAATGCAAACCTCAAAAAACGGGGTTAAAAAGAGCAAAAGGAAAGGAAGGGGAAAGCTTTTGTTTAAAGGGTCGTCGTACCGAGAGGAAAATTCTTCTTCAGGCTACAAAGGAAGAAAGGGTTATCCGCTCCCGCAACATTGAAGCTTTTCAACGTGGGAAAAAATCAAAGGGGGGAGCGCCGAAACACGGGATCTACAAGAAGCGTACAAAGGTGGACAATGGGGGGGAAGAAAAGGAGGTAATACTATTTCGCCGACGGGAAAAAGCAGCGGCTGTCTTTACCCGGGGAGAAGTTCACTTATTCCAGGCGGATAGGGGGAAAGGAAAGAGGCGGACCGGAGTCATTCGAACGTTGTTTGAGGCCCGGTTAAAAACTTACAAGTATTACAGAGTAAACGACAGGAAACGCAGGGGGAGTGCATTCGTAAAAGGAAAGGGAGGCCCCCGCTCGACGGGAAAGGAGGAGGGTGGGCTACGCTTATCCTCATCGAAAGTACCGCGGCGGGGGGAAAAGAAAGGCTTGTTGAATGCGCACGGCGGCTTGGGGAGGGGGAGGAGGGGGGACAAGAGGGAGTCGCACGAAGAAAAGGGAAAGAGTTATATCCTCGCCAAGAAAAGACGCTCCTCGACAGGCTTGACGGGGGGGGCGACTTTTTCAAGACCAATCATCGGGGGGAATTAGAGAGGAAACCGGCACAAAAAAAAATCCTTAGAATCAAAAAAGCAGCGAACTTCAACAAGTAACAAAGATGGGAAAATCGGGACATGAAAAGAACGAGAGTAATCTCGGGGCACTTCTTCGTTAAGGAGAGAAAGCTTTTATTTGTTACTAAGGGAGAAAAAGGTAGTCAAACAGAAAGACGCCGGAAAAAAAAAGAACAACGGACGCGCGAGCAAAGGGGAAAAAGAATCCGGCAGACTCCCTTCCTCGGAAGCAAAAGGGAGAGGGAAAAGAATATGCGAGATTGATTCTAGGGAGCTCTACGAGAAGAGGACGCTTCCTTTTGTTCATTTTGGAAGGGTGTAAATTGAGGGAAGGGGCGCCTTAGGGGGGTCCCAAAGGAATGAACGAATACGTGAAAACGGAATCTCGTATCCGGTCATGTACCGCGGGCAATCTTGTAGAAAAAAATTTACTTGTTTTGAAGTTGAGAAAAAAGGGAGAGTCAGGGCTTTGGGGGGGGGGGATGTCCAAGGCAAAAGAAAAAGACGCGCTCTCTCCGCTAATCGCCTGAAGGAGGAATTGGTTCTGGACGTGCGGACCGCCGAGTACGAAGGAGCGCTTCGTGAGGGAAAAAGGGAAAAGAATTTTCTGTGTAAGTCAGGGGGGGGGGGCGAAGGGAGCCGCTATGGAAGGGGAAAAGTGCCACAGAAAAGAGAACAGCCTGGCCTCGGGGAGCGGGAAGGAACTAGGGAATAAAATAGAAGATGAGCCGCCTACGAAAAGGGGAGGGGGGCCCAGTCTAAGGCTGGCCTGTAACAGAATTCCGACTGCATAATTAAGGGGGCAGGGTCGGAAAAAGAAACTTGTAATTGTAAAGGAAGAAGAAGTAAAGAAGAAGTTAAATGGGCGATAAGCCGGAGGGGCACTGTTCACCGTTTGGGATAATTCTTCTCTGGGAAATGCGTTCAAGGAGGAGGAAATCCAGGACGTCCTGGCCGCGGAACACTTGACAACTACGTGGGTTCTATTTTGGAGAATTGCCGTGGGGGGAAGTTTTATCTGATAACAAATCACGTTGACAAGGAAAAAAAGCTGGAGCGGCAGGGAGGGAGCGTTGTCTTGTTACCGACGAAGGGGGAAAAAAAGTAAGGGAGAAAACGACTCAAAATTTACTCACAAAGAAAGGCCCTTATCTTGATGAGAACGGAAGAAAAAATCGGCAGGATTGTGGCAAAGGGGAGCTTTCCTCGGAAAGAGGAAAAAAAGAGGGGACGGTTGGACTCTATCTTTCGGGTTAGAGGAGCAGAGGAGAGATATCCGCCTCATTCTCAGAGGGGGAGGGCGGGGCCATTTTCCTTCTCAAAAGGGTTGATCTAAACAGGGGGGAGTAGGGTTCCAAAGAGAAGGGGCTACAAGTCGCGTAGGCATAACTGGGAGCGTCCTTCTTCCTCTTTAATCAAGAAAAGGAGTAAGGCTGCTCCTTAAATGGATCCCGAACGAGTTGGTTGAAAAGGCTTTTGCGTCTCCGCTACAGAGGGAACGAGGGAGTTGGGATTTCAACTTGCAACGTATCCTGGGTAGAAGTTACAGTATTTTTCTTAAAGAAAGAAGAAGCGAACCTTACTGGAGGAAATTGGCAAAAAAGGGAGACGACAGTCCGTAAAAAGGAAAAATACGCCGCCGGTTAAACGAGCACAGTCCGGTCAATTCCGGCAGCAAGGACGCCGAGCAAGGGGAGACCAGGGCATTCACAAAGATCAACGGCTGAGGGGGGGGGGTTCAGGGGGGTGAGGGGTGATGTGACTTAACGCAACTTCTGGATTATTCGTGAGGGAAAGGGACTCCCATTCGTAACTGACTTACCGGGAAGAGGTCAGCGAAAGATTCCAAGGGGGAAGGAGAAATGCTCCGTAGGTCAGAGTACTGGGTGGAAAGGGAAAAAATTACTTTCGCCCGGTGCTTACCCAAATACGGACAGTTCCTTTTAATTATGTCCTGAAAGAAATCGTCCCGGAAGTCACTGTAACTCCGGAGACAGAAGACCACATACCGATTCGTATGGGAAGGGTAAGGGAAAAGAAAAATATACCCCGGTCATGCTACCTGAGAATTACGGGAAAAAAAAGGAAGAAGTTTGCGTCGGAATATTCATCTTAGGGGGGGAGCCTGAGGGTCTCAGAAAACACACCGTCGGGGAAGAAAGTCCGGCCCGCAACTTCGGAAAAAAGTTCACCTTAAATGTAATGAACCATTTCACAGGGGGGGGGTGGGAAAGCCAAAGCAGACCGATATCCACTTCGAAAAAGGGAATAGCAGCGGCGAGAAGCGCCATGAGGGAAATGGAAAAAAGGAGAGCCTTCGCTACCCTGAAGATAGAAGGGAGCGTAACGATGCGTTCTTCCCAAAGGGGCCCCAAATCGCTCAAAAAAAAAGAAAACGTACCAGGGCAACAAAGGGAAAACCATATCGCTCTGGATAGGGGGGGGGAAGGGGATTAACAGAATAAGGCCATGCCACTGCTATCGCAAAAAGAAAAACTCCTATAACCTAACCGGGCCAAGGAAGAGCGTTCCGTATTTCCAAAAGTCCCAAAAGGAGTTGTTACTTCGCCGAAGGATCGTTGAGGGGAAAAAGGGAGAAAAGAAGGGCTCGAATACCTCTCTAACCTTGGTCGAAAAAAAGGAAGGAGGAGAGTGAAGTCATACTTAGGACCGTTAAGCGGAAAGGAGAAGAGGAGAAGAGGGGGAGGTTTTAAAGCGACGACGGGGAAAAGAGAGTCAAGTGCTGTCGGTTCCATTCGGAAAAAGGAAAGTGAAGGGAGGCAGCCTCTACGGGGAAACAAGAAAGTGCCTTCTTATAGAAAACTTCGAAATTAGGGGGAGAGCTCAGGCTCGTTGGAAAGGGAGGGAAAGTCAAATTGGAAAACAAAGGTGCTCATGGGAGCGAGAGGCTGAAATCTTCACACTTTCTGGAAAAGAAAGGAGGGTGCTCTTAAAGAGAGCGCCCAGCTGGAAAGGGAAAAATGCTCGATTTCATAAACTGCGTTGTGGGGAAAAAGTATCAAGAAAATTGCTTATATACCCCTTCGTTGAATCGTAGACCATGAACAAGACGACTGTCTATCTCCTGATCTAAAAAGGGGGAAGGAGGGGCGCTCAAAGAAAGGTTCGTCCTGCTAGCAAAAGAAGGGGATTTTGGCATATTTTTTATTGGGGAAAAGGGGGTATCAGCCGGAAAACTGAACTGCGGCTCCTCACTCCCGCCTGATCGCAGGAAGGACAGGAAAAGAAGCGTCTCCGTATGCCTTTCCTTCAGGAGAGAAATGAGATCTCTCACACCACCCGGAAGGATTCCTCGATGCCGGAGAAAGAAAAGTCGGGGAAGGCCTCATGCAGAATAAGGAAAGAAGGGAAAGAACAAGAGCTTAAAGTCTTATAACAAACTTTTGTACTTACAAAGGAGAAAAAATATGCCAATAAAAGAACCGCTTAGGGAACGCAAGGGGGGGGGTAAAGAGGAAAGTGCCGAAGGCCGAGCCGGGGGGAAGGGGGGTTCATGGAATTCCTATCAACCGTACTGGCTACAGCTTTCAGAAATTGCGCGAGGAGAGTATCGGGAAAACCGCATTTTAGAGAAAGACAAAGCCGGCTCGGGAAATTGACCCCTGGAGACCGACTTCCTGCCAATTTACCGAAAGGAAACGGAAGAAAATGATCACGGGTGCAATCAACCGGGGTCTGAAGGGGGGGGAAGAGAGAGAAGAGACTCTTAAGTTTCGACCTTTCAGGGAAAAAGGCTATAAGCAACAAAGTCCAAGAGGGGGAGGTACAAGAGCACTGAAAGGGGGGGGCGCTATTCCGAAGAAGAAGGAAACGTGAAACCTACGTTACTCCTTCGTCTGAAACGGTCAAGAACGTTTAAAAAGCGGAACAGATTCGCTCTATTAGAAGAAGAGAAGGGGAAGCCTGTGAATTCATCGGCTGGGGGGGAGGAAAAGGATTCAGCGCGTTTCTGAGGATCTAACAAGAGAACTCTAACATTAAAACCGAGCCTTCGGAGAGTAATACGAGGCAGGGTTCCGCCTTTCGCACATTCTGTGAGGATCAGGCAATAACGAACTAGCAACGGGGAGGGGAGAGACGAAGCGGTTTATTTTCGTGCCGATGGGGAGGGAACAAACACTCCGCCTAGCGATCTCGGCGGAGTAGGGAAAGGGGAAAGGCTTTGCCTGGTACTTCATTAGGGAGGAGATTGGGGGGGGGACAGTCCGTGAAAAAAAAGGAAGTAACTTCGAGCTAGGGCTAAAGGGGGGGGGGGAAAGGTCCTACAAAGAACACGGGCTCTTCTCAGCCGGGAGAGAGGAACGACGTCCTATTTGATATCGGGGAACCCACGGACGACCGGGGGAAGGGGTGCCTTCACTCCTTACTGATGGAGGAAGAAGGAGAAAACCGGGACGGGTGTTTTAATTACGACTCCCTCTTACGCACCTCATAAACCTAGCTACAGGGGACTGAGCGGGGAAGGGCAATTTCATTACCCCGTCATCATGAAAAAAAAGGGAATGGATCAGTAATACACCTACGAAGAAGGGGGAGGCCGGCTTGATCGATGTCCGTAAAGGAAAAGTGTCAGACATGATCGTTAGCTCGGAAAAGTCCGTTACGGGGAATTAAGGAAACGGAACTGAGGGGGGGGGGAAAAAAATTGTGAGAATCCGCACTGTTACCCTCACCTGAGGAAAAGTAAAGAAATACTGAGCATGCGCTGTCCGGATTGGTAATGAACAATCGACCTCAAAAACAAAGGTACTGCCGGGGGGGGACCGAAAAAGAAAGAAGGCTGTTTACGTTTTCAAGTCAACAGAAAAAAAAAGAAGGGCATACTTAAAACACGCAGAAGGGGGCGGGGGGGAATGCGTTCGCTGGGCGAACAGTGAAGAGAAGGAAGACGGGCTTCGACTTGACCGGGGAGAGGGGGGAAAAAGGAGGATGTTGGGATTGTTTACTGGGGAGGGGGCTTACTGTCCGATCAAAGGGGGCAATTTCAACTTGAGTGAAAAAGGCGGAAGGTAAGTTTAAGAAATGGACGCAAAAAATATCAAGGTGAAGGCAACGAATAGACTAAGAACGAGGAAGGACCGTAAAGCTTCGACTGGGAACACACGTGAGGAAGGTATCGTAAGGGGGACCTTGACCAGGCACGGATACCTGCAGATACGAGAGAACAAAATGAAGTTTCTGCTATGGGGAAAAAAAGGTGAAAGGAAAGCACCGAAAAACTACGCAAGGGTCGAGGAAGAACCGATGGGGAAGTAAAAGTACAAGGGGTCAATGTGCGATCTTAGACTACCGGGTAAGAGAACTAACCTATCCTCGAAGAGAAGATTGAAATCGGGAAGGGAAAAAGTTGCCACCTGAGAAAGAAACGATTCTGCCGTGCTACCAATACGAAAAATGGCCAGGGTGTGGTAAATGAGTCAGTCCGTCCAGGAACGGAAGAATGAGGCGACCCAGACAACGGAAAAACGTGGGTTAGCCGCTCCAGAAATCAACGTGAGAGAAACGCTCACAAAAGACTCAGATCAACGCTCTAAAAAAGGTCAGGGGGAAATGGGGTAAACGGGTTCTCCATGAAGGAAGGTCGCCGAAATGGAAGAATTGGAGGGAGGAACCGGGGGCGAAACGAAAATATGGACCACGGTTACAGACGTTGACTATTCCTAAGAACTAATCGGTCTTAAGAAAGCGTTTCTTCTTAAAAGATGAAAGTAGGAAAAGGGGGCATACACGGAACGACCCTGAGTACGAATTTCGAGCCAAAGAAGAGGGACGGATCTCTTCGTTTTCCATGCCAAAAGGGGACTCGGAAACAACAGGC
>Ga0179591_1314805_pt1 | contig 14638 bp, 11 predicted proteins | sample CZOMad2_1_08_16f_FD_182891 | JGI IMG/M metagenome (GOLD analysis project Ga0179591, IMG submission 182891) | Vadose zone soil fungal communities from Angelo Coast Range Reserve, California, USA - CZOMad2_1_08_16fungal (PacBio error correction) | ecosystem: Environmental > Terrestrial > Soil >...
AAACCGGTAGTAATGTCACCATCGGGTATTAGGAACTAAAATACTAACTCCTTCCCATACGAGCCGCGATGCCATGCGATCGGCGAGGCGCGCTCGGAGAGAAAAAAGAAAAAGTAGGGAAGTAACTTCCCCTCAGAGAGGGGAGAGAGACGGCGACGTTGAAGAGAGACTAGGGTTCGGAAACTAAAACATCCTTCTGCAGGGGGTACCTTCTCCTCTGAAAGCATAGGCTTTTCAGAGTGGGAAACCCACACCTGATGCGGCTTTCCGTGTGCACAGGCGATTCAATGGTACCGCCAGAGTCAGAACCGTCCGACGGCGAAAGGCTACTAAAAAGGACCACTCTCTTTTGAATCTGAGATCGATCGTCAAGCCGTCAGATTGTCGAAATACGAGCAACGGCACTTAACCAAAAGGTATAAAAGCTCAACTACACCGTCGAGCCGTCCTAAAGGGAGCAGTCGAGGAGACACAGACAAAGCCAGTAACGTATGCTGCATGCACCACGGCAGAGGGTTTTTATCAAAGCGCATTCTCTTCGGAGCGGGGCCAAGAAGGAGAGCAAAACGAAGGATCTATTTGACTTGGAACACCGCTCGCGACCAAGAGTCTCGTGAAAGTGTGCTAAGGTGCACGAAAGTCGCCGGCCTCCTCTTCGAGCGGGAACTGCGGCGAACCCCAAAAAACAAGAACTCGGTCCAAGAGGAACGTTGGACGTCACAGGTAGAGTAGACAGGCAGCCGACATCTCAAAAAAAATTCTCATGTCAAAATGGAGCCCACGGCGAAACGCCGTCCCCCGGTTCGCGCGAAGTGAAGAGATGAGGAACTGACTGGTACTACGAGTGATCTCGATTCCATCACGGTCTCACCAAGACCCCAACTCCCTACGACGGTCAGGTCGGCAGTATGCCCGAAAAGTCCTCGCCGCAGGCGACGAAAACAGGGGAAAAAGGTAAAACAATTCGATCAAAAATCATCTTCTACTAGGTGCCGAGCGTACCTGAGGATCCGACAGGGGTTTGGGACGAGGAAACCACTAAGCGGAACCGACTTCCAACTCTCTGTGGGGGACATCAGCTTCGGACAACTCAGGACAAAAGAAAAGGAAGGCTCGGAGCGCCGACGACCCAGTTGGGAGAACTTTCTTGCTCTCGGAAGAGGCCTCCGACCGAAGGGTAGGGGGGAAAGCTTGAGACCCCTATCAAAGATTGTTCGCGGAAAAGAGGTAGAGGGTCCAGCCTGGCAGGGAGAAAAAGGTTCCTTTACAAAAAGAACTTCCACCTAAAACTGCCGCGCGCGCAAGTGAAGTTCTATCAGTCGACCGTAGCGCTGGAATATCTAACCCTTTTAGGCCAAGTGAACGCCCACCGCGGGCCGGCTCGAGTACCTCGACCTCCTGGTTTATCTAAACCTACTTCCTTGAGTTCTCGTCGTCGGCGAATCGGAATACGGCTCTAAACATAAAAGATTTAGCTTGTGGCCAAATCCCACTCGGCCATATTCGACGCGGCGAAACCGGGGTAACCCCAACGTCGAGCTCGTGAGATAACTCTCAGACGCCGCCTCCACCCGTGGCAATTGGGTGTCGGAAGCGCAACATTCACGCCTGACGAATGACGGGTACTTCCTAACATAAAAGATGAGAGTTCCATATGCGATGGAGCATAGTCGCAGCGATGTAAAAACGAGCTCTTCCGGGACTGTCATCGAAGACGCGGGTCGTAAGCGACAAGTCCATCGCTCTTGCTATTTAAACTCGTCTACGAGGATTGGGAGAAGCTCCTGAAATCGACGACCAAAAAATCCAGGCATCTCAGGTTATCCCTAGAACACTGAGCTCCTCCCGCAAGGAGCCGAGTTCACTGAGGGACCGCGGACTCAGGAAAAGCTCGTCTTGAAGAGCCCTTTGCCGACCAGCCAAGAGGGGTCGAGCACCCGAGGCTCGGAAGGATCATCTCTCAAACGAGGTAACTCGTCGGTCGTACCTGGCTCGCTGCTGGAGGGAAGACCCCTCCGCACCGACCGACCAAAGTCAACGATCTGCAGAGGATGCGGTCCTCGGCGGCCTCAACAACTCGGCCTACAGCTGCCGCAATAAGGAAAACTCCAAGTCGTCTAGACGACCAACCCGATGGGTAGCGGACACCTGGGGAGACCGGGTCCCTTCTTGAATTCTACAAAATCTTCTCAAAATCTTCGGATTCTGAGTTGAAAGACCCGTACGAAAGGGCACTGCCCCTGCTCCGAGAACGAGCGACTACTGCAGTGGGGTGTCACCTACCACGTCGTCGAGAAGAAGGTTCGACACGAGGATCTCGATGAGTAACATGTACGATCTAGTGGGCAGGTTTGACAGTCGACAGGGAAGCCGTTAACTCTGGATACGCACCAAGCCATCTCTCATCACCCACACACGGGGGGGAGAGAGATGGCGTTTGCGCGGCTCACGCGTGTCACAAGGAGCCCCTCTGACCAAACCCTGCCACTAAAATCCTTCCTCTGTCCCCCATAGAGACAATGAGACCACCCCCAACTATTTCTTCCTCGAAGCCGGTACGTGTTCGGTTCCCAATTGAAGTAGCGGTGAGAAGGAACGAGCCTTGTTCTGAAAAGGGTTCAATCGCGCCGAAGAGGTTCAGGAACGACTCTGCGTTCGACGCAAAACATCCGTTATAAGGGCTCCCACATTTGAACCCCGACAATCCAGGGGTTGGCTGGGGACGACCGGTGAAGTGGGAGCAGGATCTCTTCATCTGAAACTCCCTTTTAAAGGCACGCCGCGATGACGACCTTTTGAACGCTTCGAGGCGACGGTGCAAGTGGGGGACGTCCAAGTACAGCCATGGGTGGGGGTTCTCTAGACCACGGCGACCTCTATCTCCTCGTAAGAGCTCAAAGGGCACTCTCCGCGAATAGAAGGGGAAATGGAAGGGCTGTTAGGAAAGCGCCGTATCGAGATCTCGCCGGCGGCCCGCATCGCGGTAATGCCATTGAACTAAAGCATTTCAAATAGGATACAATGTCTCTATAACGGAGATACCGGGGTCTTCGCTGGTAAAGGACGAATCGCGCCAATCGTCGACGTCTGGAAGCAGCCCTCCAATCTTTTAATTGGCTTGGAAGACCTAAGAGGGCCTCGTCGACGGTCGGGGAAAACTAGCACGGGCGAAATAGGGCTCAATCGAAATCTGGACCGAACAAAAAGGTTTCTCGACTTACCCTCTACGGCAGGCCGAGAAGGCTTGCCTGCGAAAAAACAACGTTAAAACCGTGACGGCCGACGGAGTCCGCGAGTGCGACTGCAAAACTCATCCACGAAAGGCGACGTGGGGATGGGCAAATCCTCCGTATACCAAGATTCGTAGGGGAGGTGCCACCACGCTCCCGATCGGGAGCTTCTCGAGACCTGCGTAAACGCAACGACGACCGAGACCGACACCGCGCGTCAAAAAATCCGCGGTACGCCAAAGCAATCGTTTTCTGCCATCTAGCGCCGCTCACCGCGTCGACAGATAGAACTTCAATGAAGCCTCTAGGGAAGGTTTAAAGAGGACTTAATGAAGAGAGTGGTTAGCAGGAACCCGGGATCGTGGCCACTGGCAAACGAGCGCTCCGTTTTAAAAATAACACTTTTTCCTTCGAACGTTCTGACACGCGAATGGGAGGAGGCAAAGCCGAAAACTAAAAGTTAAACCAAATGAGAGGAAAACGATCCGGAGCCCTTCCGGCGAGCCTCGACCTGTGAAGAAAATGCAACACGACTAATTTTAAGTAGTTCAGCAGCGCTGGCGGCCGAGACGTCCAACAAAGGTCGGAACGCCGGTACGATAGACCACCTCGAAAATAAAGGAACGCTTGAGGGGGGTAGCAGGAAAAAGAAGGGGAAGAAGCTACTGAAAGATGCTTCAATTCCGAGATTACCTCAAGGGCACGCACGCAGACAGTACGAATCGTCCTGATCTTGTTTGGTGCCGGGTGGTCGTTCGCCGTTGATGGCGGCTATGATCAATTCTTCAACGTCTTCCCCCATCTCACTCTCTCGCGACCGGAGGCAAGAATCGTGCCGAGTGGCTCAAAGGAAAGGGAAGCCGGGTTTTGAGATAGACAAGGATGAAGGTCTATCGCAACCAACCGACAAGTCGGAGACGAGTCTTTTCGCCTTTCGGCCCCTCCGGCTCTCAAAGACGGGCTTCCGAGTCGAAGGACGTGTACAAACCACACACCGTTCCCGACGATTGGCGCGCGCGGGGCCACAAACCAAAAATGAACTTTCTGTGCTCTCTTGCGCCTGCCCACGACGAGCCGCGAGGTTCTAAGAAAATCTGCGTGCTGCCCGTAAAAGGACACGTTCCTCGGCGGCTAAAGAAAATCATTTCTCCGGTGGGCCGACCTAGGTTTCGCGAGGTGACCTCGAATTGGTATTGACTGAATCGTCGTCTGTATACAATCTCAACGACAGATTCGACGAAGCGAATCGCCGCGGGGGAAAACCGCGCGTGGTCGGGGGAGTAGGGACTTCTCCCTAGCTTCGAACGTGCTTTACCTGCGACCGGCTCCGGTGACGGCCGGTCCCCTGGGGGGAGGCAACTCTTCAGCTCTTCTGGGGCGCGCGGACGCGGACGGCGGCTGGTTGCCGTGGACGAAGCTCTCTCACATGCACATCTCGATACCAGCCCGATTGACTTCGATCTGCAGGCAATCGCGCGTCTCGACTGATGCGCAAAAACCTGAAGGAGTCTATGACTGAGAGAGAGGTACGGCGACAAAAAAAAAAGAAAGACACCTACCCGATGGTGCCATTCCTCCAGGAGCGCCGCTTATCTCTCTCAAACAACAGAGGATTTTCACCTAGATAAAGAGTAACTCTCAACCCTTTGAGATGGTCACCATCGGGTAGGTTAGCAAGAAAGACGAACGCACGTCCCCATCCAAGACCATAAATCTATGAGGAAAGGGAGGCCGAGTCGTCGGACGCGCGAACAGGAAAGGGCGGAGACGCTAATACAGAGGCAAAGCGACGGTTGCACTCGCGGAGACGCCAGCCGTCGAAGTACCGGCGCCCGCGCTGCCAAATCAAAGGGAGGTTCATGAGTTTCAGGACCACCCACACCGGGCAGCGGGGCCGTGCACGGCGCCGTTATGGGTTCCCTCCGCCGAGCCGTCAGACGCGAAGCAAAGACCCCCGACAAGCCAAGGTGAAAAGGCGATCGCTTCGTCGAAGCTGTAAGGTTGGATTGTCGAAATCGACGCCGAGGGACCTACCCTCGAGGGGACCTCAAACACTAGGTCGATCCTCAAAACCCCCAGAGAGCACTTACGAGTCGAAAGCCGCCAGCGAGCGATAAACTTATTAGGAATTGTCAACAGCACGCAGAGGTTCGGGGGACAGCGCAGGCGCGTCAAATTTCTTCTTGAAAATCTAGCTACGGATCGAGCGCCACCCTATCGGAAGCAAAAACGAAGAGGATGGGAAATGGTCTCTGGGTCACGCCGTCCGAAGAAGGACGTCGCGGCGCGGCGAAAAGCTACTCAAGATTCTCTCCCTATGTCCAGGTCTACTTTGCGGTAAGGAGAGGGAGAAAAACTACTCCTTCAGAAGAGAAAAAACACGGCTCGCTGAAGTCAAGTGGAGCCCACCGTCCGGCACGACAAGAGCGAGGTCGCTTAGAGGTCTATTAAGAAAACTAAGGTGAAATGAGGGCCCCACAACGGCTCAAAGAAAAGCAACCAAAAAAGGAAAGACCGCGGCGAGGAGATCGGGGTCCGATGCCTCGGTAAGCGCAAGGCGCCTCTATCGGCCCCTCTATACCTTTCAGCGGTTCAACCAACGAGGTGGCCTAGCGCTACATATAGTCCGAAAGTGTTTTACTAGCGGGAAAGCAGGATGCTCACGGAAACTGAGTAGGTTGCATCAAGCGCCCCTTGGACCTCGATGTCCGGATCGGTCCGCGAACACCGGTGTCTGGAAGGAAGGGAGGTCTAGGGAGAAAGACTTCCTTGAAGCGGGGGATCGTTCGTGTACCAGAAAAATCACGACACGTGATCAACATAGGTGTCTTACCACTTCTAGAGACGGTCCCAGCCGGCGATCTAAAACCCGGTAAACTGGAAAACTCTCCTAATAAGATGACAAGAGAAAATGCCAGCGGGACGATGGTGAAGTGTCTAGATGTTAAACGCTTCTTAAGGCAGAACGACCGGCTTCCGCCCACCGCGCAGGGCGAAGAGGCAGGTACTCGAAAGACTGGGGTGAACGTTCTGGGCGTCTGGTCTTCGTCGGCTCTCTTACTATCCGACGCGAATACGCGGGTGGCAAAGAAAAGAGGAATAGAGGTCTAAGGAGGGACCAGCCACCGACCAACGTCGAGGGTGAGGATGCAGGCTCACAAGCCGACGCCTCATTCCATGGCCCTGTTGTGCGGCGGCGCTTCTCGCCGGAAGGGGCTTATACTTGAAGGACGCCACATCACATATCGGGGGTGCCAGATGGCGATGGGGCAGCAAAAAGTCGCACGTTAAATAGGAACTACTCGAATCGCGCCTATGAATCTACGCGTAGTCCACGTGAAGGGGGGAAAGAAAAATAGCGGGGAGGCGGAATGAGTTGATCAGCTCACCGAACGAGGGTGGCGCGAGAGCCCTTAACATCTACGCAGACCCTTTCTACCCTTCCGGTGATCCCACGAAGAAGGAAACCCCTCCGCCAAGGGAGAAGTTCCTTAGGCAGGCGACGAGCGCCCTTCTGATGAGCAATAGTCTACGGAATAAGGGGTTTACTACCCGCCTCCGGGCATCAACTTCGATCTCGCTGACGGTGACTCTGGATCGAAAAAAATCAGGGTCGACCCTTTTTCTCGCTGGACTGGAGACCTCAGCACCGGACGCCACGACGTTGAAAACGTGATCAGGTCAGGGCGGCGGGCAAGTCGCGAAAACGCAACGCGGGCGATCCCTGAAGAAAGCCGGCAATGACCCTTCTTCACCCAAAACTTCACCGTCCGTCCGATCACCACGATTCGCGGCACCTGGTGGGATCAACCTGATAAAAAAGGCGTTCTGCGGTAGAACAGCAGTCGTTCCTATATACGAACCTCAGGCGTCGATTGATCTTCCGGACTGTCATCACTTCCAAGTCCTTACAGCGATACTGGTCCATTGGGTTACAGAAAACTACTTGGGAGGACTTCTACGACAGAGTGTTCGACAACGGAGTGATCTCGACGTGGGATTACACAAGTTTCAGGTTCCCTTTAAGGTCCCCCTACAAGGGTGCTGCCGCAAACGACAAGCTCGAAAAAAAAAAGGGAAAATTAGTAGGAAAGAGAGAAGAAGGTCGTTGGCGCGCACGCTGTAAACCGGCTTTCAACGTAAATTCACCTCCAAACTCGTGTCCTCGTTACACGAATCGGAGATCACTTCGTTCTGACATATTTCTTCAAGATGAAGCCACTTACTGGGGTCGTAAAACCACTGGAAGTAGCGGCTTCTCTGCTGGGGCAAGTTCTATGGACGGGAATACTCCTAGTGAGAGGAACGAATAAAATGTCGAAAGACAGCCGGGATACCGGTTCTCCACACCAGTGCCCGGACAGCGGGGTCTTCTCACGTTGTGAAAACTCTCTCGGACATCAGATCGCCGCGTTGACCGCAAGACCAGCCGCCGATCGATAAGTTGACAATCGATGCTGTCAGGGGGCAGGAGGGGTCGTCAAGCAAAGCGAGCCCGTCGCTATCTCGCCCGATAAGAACCATGTCGAGGAAGACTAGAAGGTGCTCGAGGCTAGGTGGCGCACGGACTCGTGAAGGCTTATAAGAGCAGAGGAATCGTCTCGCTAAGGGGGACGCAGAACTCGAAAAATGGGCGGCGAGTACTCCGTCCTTTATCTTAGATGGTCGCCGGGTCGGATGGTCAGGCGCATCGGAGACAACGCATCGTCGCGTTGGGGCTGGTACAAGAAACCCTCTCCGCTGGTTTCGTAGGGGACTACCTGTCTTACGATGAACTAGTTATGCAAAAGGGGGGGGGGGGGGTCCTCGCTCACAGTGGCTAAATGCCCATCTAACATCTGCCCGAAAGCTCTGTCTTGAGGGGGCAGGAAAATGGGAGAAGTCTGAAGGACAGGATGCTTGCCGCAGTAGGGCAAAACTTGACCCGGAGATGCTTTCCTGATTAGACGGCAATCCACGAGCACCGACGGTGGAGGGGGGGTTTACGGTCGCAGGGGGCGTAGAACTCGGGCCGAGGTGATGTGCCACACGCTATTCGTGCACTTCTGAGCAGCCGGCCGACGAAGACAGACCCCCACGGAGCAGGAGAGTCACAAAAAGTAAGGTAAAAGGAAGCCTCGAGCCCGGAAGCGGGGGGCGGCAGGCCGAAGAGCGTTACGACCGCGTCTTGTAGACATATAACTTCACCAGTGCTGCAGTTTTCACCAGCAAGGGGGGATTATAGGAAAGGTTTTACAGTAAAAGGAGGATCCAGCAGGGAAACGAAAAGCGCGCCGTGGACGAAAAACCTCGTGTCGTCGAATTGTCTGAACGAACTACCAGGTCTGATGACGTCTGCCGAACAACGAAGTCACCGAACGGTCGAGGAGACCTATCCCTGAGCAAAGGACCTTTGCGAGCGGAAAGGTGCCGAAAGCTGATGGCCACCAAAAGGGAGAAGTTGCGTCGGGAGAGCGGGCTTCCGCTCTAAAACGGGAGGAACAACTCACGCTCGGCCACCGGCTTCGAAACCCGTGACGGGGAAGTGGCTTGGCCTATAGGGGAAGGAGAATGCTGCTATTACCTCAAGGCATACGGCCGAGATCTCACCGCTCGCCGGGATCGGGGTGGTTTGGGTACGTTCAATTTATGTTCCCATGATCAGCGGAAGTCACGTTCAGTTGAAACTGAATCGCGTCAAGCTCTCTCTAAACGGGGCGGCACGCCGCGTCGTGCAGGAAGGTGGCCCACGGACGAGCGAGCGTGTATCTTGAACCGGATTCTACATCGTCCCTGCCGACCACGGAGCCTCGACCGGTTCGTGGCGCCAGGGGGGGGAGAAAAAGAGACCTCAAGCCGAGCGGCCAGCTGAGACGGGTGGTCTCAACAGGAACCCTCCCGCCTAAGGGATCGATCTGGGGGGGAAAAAGGCCATCGATCCGGTTCGGACGGCATCTCTACAGAAAGTCCGCCACACAGAAATGTCCGCTTTCGAACGGAAACGATATTGGGTGCATCTCCTCTCGCGCGTTCGTCTAGTAGGAACGTGCTCTCCGGTGGGAAAAGACTCCGACTCTCGAACGGAAAATTGGTTCCGAGGGGAGGTCAGTCCCTCGGAAGCGGGGGAGAGAAATCGAAAAGAAAATGAGACGAAAGAGATCGCACGCGGCTGGAAAGTTACTTTTCGAGCGACGGCGACGGCTTCGCGGGCAGAAACATGCGACCGAACCGGTTCAACTGCCTCCAAGGAAGGGTGTTGTTGTCTCAACAGGCACGCGCGGCTGCGGAGCGGAGCCGAGGGACGGAAGTTGTTTAGACCATCGCTCGCGAGTCACAGAGAACGCGGACCGCGCGATCGAAGATCGACCTGGACTCGGGACAGAGGAAGCTGAGGGAAAGAACAGGAGAGCGCCCGCCGAGATCGAGGATGGCCCGGCTCGAGGACGCGTGCGTGGGAGAAGGGATAACCTAAAGATGGGGCGGGGAGCTCCTTAGGAAAATCAACAACCACACCTTATGGTAAGATAACCGGCGCTCCCCGGAGGAATGGCAACGGGGTGATCACTTCAAAGACGCCCGGCAGAGGAAAAAAGGCCATCAGGCGAAAGTCGCGTGTCGGTCTGAAGGCGAGGAGGCAGAGACGCGCGAACAAGCCGGGAGAAGTACGCAGAGAAGGAGCCTGCGACTTGAAACTTCTCGGTTTCGCACCAGCGTCGCCGTAGAGCCGACAGCACGCGATTGGGGGACATATTTTTCTGGAAAAAACCCACAAAGGGGCAACACAAAAGAAGGGGAAGTGGAACGCGGCATTTTGTTTCAGCATCCCTCTTCGAAGCGTCGCCGGCGAAGCAACTAATCAAACCAAGAAAAAGCGGGGATCGCGGGAATCGAGGAGGGAGAAGCGGTAGGGGGCGGTGTCGCCGATGGCACGGGTCACATATAGTACCCTCGCCCGGGTCCGAGGCAACGGGAAAAACGTCGAGGCTAGCCAGCAAAAAAGAGACGCGGGGAGGATTGACGGTAAGGAAGACGCATAGGTTCCTGGAACTCTCATGCGTCGTGGCGGCGGCGAAGGGGAGCAAAACTTAAATAGGAAGTGCCTGTGTTGGAAAAAACCGAGAGCGAGGAAAATCGTCGTAGGAAAGTGGGAATCGGTGTAACCTCGAACGTAGAACCTGAGTAGAAAGGTCTACTTCGCGCGCCCTGAGACTCAAAAGGGTCCAGAGGGTCTACTTTTTAGGGTGGGCAGGGCGTAGACATTACCGTCTATCTCCACCCACTCGAGCCTTTTATCACCGTCCCAGCACTACTCCGCGGCGCCGGGTCTCAAAGATAGTGGAAAGGAGGGGGGGAAACTTAACCGTGAAGACGCCTGTGTCAACGGCCTCCATCGACGCAAACCAATTCAAAAAACCAGAACTTCCCGACGGCGAGGAATCGCGCCTGGTCGCCTGGGAGGTCATCTCCGACTTCGAGCTGATAGTGACACACATCCCGTCAGCAGGTAAAGACTCTTTGGTCCCACTCTAATTTAGGCGTTCACGTGTGGGACGAGCGGGAGACTCTTTAGGGGAAACGAGCATCCAACTCTCTGAGGGGTGGCATCATAAGAGCCACCTCGTACCGCTCATTACTTTCTCCTCTTTACCTACACCGGTTCGAAGAGGCGTCTCGGGAGGGGAGAGGGGGGGGGGATTCTCCTCCTTACCTCCCGAACCGTATCGTCGTGGCATAAGCGTTCGACCTCAAGGGTTCTGCGTACCACTTCTATCGCGGCTCGGTCCCACCTGCCGATAAAATACTAGCCCTTTCCTTGGAACCAGATAAGATAAACTGAAGCGAGTGAAAACTCGGAGCGGCGCCAATGGTGAAGTTATATGCAGGGAGACCGAGCGCTGGACGTACGGCTCTCCTTGGAAGAGGAACTTCACCTCTGGCCGGGCCTAGATGCGTACCTCGAAATCCTGGTTGACGCGCCGATGGCCGGGGGAGGGGGAAAGGGGTTCAGTCAACATGATGTCTCTCGCGACCGGCGCAGGCTAGCAAGGACGGTACTCTCACTCGATTTCTAGCTGTAATCCCGCCAACCTACCTCAACGTCATCGTGAGGATCATAGCAGAAAACTCCGAAAAGGTAAGACTGCCGTCCGGGAAAGGGGGTGCGGAAGAAGCAGCATTCATCGGCGACCATACTCAACGTTTACGGAAGCCAGAAATATCTTTTAGGGACAGCGATGGTCACGCAATCGCAACCGGGCGCGAGGAACTCATCGCCGAGTGAACGGAGGGAAAGAGGGGGGAGAAACAGTTCTTAACGCCGACCGAAAGAGCTGCGCGGCGAAAGCTCACCTTCCTATTGCGCTATCTATCAACATCGACGACCCGGCCGAATGCCCGTTAGCCAAGGAACACTTAGCAATCAGCCGCAAGGGCGCCGGTCTGAGGCATCCCGGAGCGGGGAAGAAGTCGGAATAATCGATCAGACATCTCCTTTTCCCCAACTCCCTCTATCACCTCTCTCCGAGGACGAGGACCTTTATTCTGGATCGAATCGCGGTCCCCAAGTGGAGAGGGGGGGATGGACTTTAATCCCAGAATGCACCGAAAGCCCGCGAAGTCAAAACGTGATCATTCAGGGAGTTGCAGTCTTCTGAGGCCCTCGGCGTAGAAACGGAAGCGCGCCGGCATCCACTTCAAAGTCGTCGAGAATAACCACGGGAAAAGGGAAGGCGGGGGTGATAAAACCGTATCCCACGGCTGGGGTATCGACACATAGTCGTCTATAACGTCTTCTTACGATGGTTACATCTCTATAACGGCAGAAGAGAAAGCGCCTACGAAAGTGGTACGAAACTACGGCTGGCGAACAATTTTCTACACTCTATGATCTATGTCGGGGGGTCTATCAAAAAAATCTATTTGCTGGTAACGGTAAGAAAAGTCAGGGTTACCTCTTGCATGTCGCCTCAAGCATCCTCTCTCACACGTTGTATTATGAATCATATTTCTGTTAGCGCTCACTCGTTCACGGGCCCGTCGACTTACTGAACTCAGCTAAGTGGGTCCTACTGACAAGAGGGAGGCACTTCGGTGAAAATGTCGTCGGAAACCCTTTTCTGGGCACTTATTACTAAAGCAGAGCCGGAGCCGGGACGGTACGGGTATCCCATCGAGAAAACAGGGGGGGAAAGAAGACTTAGGAGGAAAATAACAGAAGGAGAGACGGTCTCCCACAAGGGGCAGACTACCATCGGGTTTCTTGATAGACGGTTATTTGGCGCGCGAAGATCATCTTCGCGCCGGGTTGAGTAAGCCGACCAGCAAGCAGATTACGATCCGTTGGAACTTTTCGAGGCGGTATGGGAGGAGGGTCTTCCAGTCCAGAAAACAAGAAACACGTGTCGAGAATATCCAGATCTTCTTGGAAATTAAGCCTAGAAGGTTCTCGCCAAGGCGGAGACTGGGAGAACAGGAACCATCAGGGGACTCTCAGGCCTTCTCCAGGGAGATATGTATTCCATCAAAAGAGGCAAAAGGGCAGGCGGAGGAGTCAACGGAAGTCCGGGACGTCATTGTCCAGACTTCTATTGGGGGGCTCGCCGCAAACCTCATCAAAGGCATCCTTTTCGGGAGGGGGAAAAGAATCCCTCAAGAGATTTGGGAGGCGGGTGGACGACCGCGGGCTGAGACTCGTCGGACGAGGGGATTTCCTTCTGCGAAAGTGGCTACTCTTTCTCCAACGCCATCTGCACACAAAAGCTCTGATGTTGGGCCGTAACAAAGGACTAAACTTGAGGAAGGACCAAATGCTTGCACCTTAAAACTTACACGGTACTTCCTTCTTCGTCGGTTGCTACTCCTCCTCCACGCTCTCTACGTTGGCAGGGGTGTCTTTCTCCGACGTAAAACTCGAGGCCGAGGTGGAGGTGGGGCCAAAATAACGGAGACGAGTAAATACTTTAGAAAAGCCTCGACTAACCCCTAAAACTAGGCGCGTCACCCGGAGGTAGAGGGGACTCCGAGAAGCCGGGAGGTGGCTTCATACACTAAAAGGAAAGGGAGCACTTCAGACCAGGATCAGGTCGACAGAGAACTTACATTGACGCGCGATGGGAACCTTTAGATAGGTACATAACACGCAGTAATACGCCAGGCTGGACCGAAAAGTCGCCGTGTCGCGAACCTCTTTGAATAAAGGGGAGGGAAAGGATTTTTGGACTGGGACACGAACGATCCGGTCGGGGGAGTTCGCCGACGAGCACCTAATGTCACTCGACTTTCATATTATCCACTACTTCCTTGGCGAGCGGTCAGAGGGGGGCAAAGCTGATGCCACCAGACGAGAGTTTTGAACGGAAGAGCATCTGGGAGAAAAAGGGCAGCTCGTCCCCACCGGGGAGAACCCTCAGTAGAGCTCGGGCCCCTTCGTCGTGACCGATACGGATCCAATTTTACATTTCAGCTCGTTCTCGCGGCGGGACCGCAGGGCAGCGGACAGGCTAGATCCAAAGACTGACGTCTTTAAGGTCGGGTTGGGTGCCTGGGCGTTGCGCAATTGGAGCCTCCTAGGATAACATTTCTCGTTCACGTTCATTGAAAACTTCATCGCGCAACCTAGCTCGATAACCAGGTAAACCTCTCTTCTTAAGAGCGGTGGGCTCCACGAACAAACCGTGGGGTGTTAGAACGTGAAGTATGAAGTTCTAACAGACCTTCCCCTAAATTCTACTAGTGACCCAGATTTCCGTCGCACGGGCGTCCGCCTCAAGTATCCCAAGCCACAGAGGCGGACACGGACGACGCGGATACTCACCTTTCCCGTCGAGTGGCTCGCGAGCGGGGGGGGAAACCAGGCCCTCTAATCAAGTCTGAGGGCTCGACTAGAGGTGCCGCAGCCAAAAGGAAGGAGCTGGCTACTTCGTTCGCCGGATCAATCCTTTGCTCAGGGGCGTGCGGCGGCAGCCTAGGAGTCTCCGGGAGGCACGCATCGTTGGGCGAGGAGGGGTGTTACCTCGGGGGGGAGTCCGTGCCCTCGCGGCGAGGCACACGCACGACCGCTTCGACGCGTCGCCTCTATCACCTCGGAAAATGTTGTTTATTGCTGCGCTTCGCGGTCGACGGGGATTCGAAGAGGCTGAAAAAGTCGACCGACGAAAAGGGGGCAAAGGAAAAAAAAGTACGAAAGGTGTGGGGGGCGGCAACTAGCACGCGCGCCTGGGCCGGCGCGGTAGGAGCTGTGTTTCCTTTTCCTAATGGAGCGCCAGACGGCAACCTCTCACCGAATAAACGGAGAAACTGAAAGATGCTCGGAGAATGTGGCCGTCTGAACGACGAGGCGCGCCGCAACGGGAGCGCGACTCACTCGATTGACGGCTTTCGTCTTAAAAGTGCTCCCATCCCGCGATTGTGCCAACCCGGGAGCCCGGCTT
>Ga0179591_1354326_pt1 | contig 14637 bp, 12 predicted proteins | sample CZOMad2_1_08_16f_FD_182891 | JGI IMG/M metagenome (GOLD analysis project Ga0179591, IMG submission 182891) | Vadose zone soil fungal communities from Angelo Coast Range Reserve, California, USA - CZOMad2_1_08_16fungal (PacBio error correction) | ecosystem: Environmental > Terrestrial > Soil >...
GCCACTGGGGGACTGCCCTTTGAAAGGAAGAATGGCCCAGTAAATTAAAGGACGTCAGAAGAGCGTAGGCATCAAGTCGCGAATCCGAGGAAAAGCGGGACCCGGGGCTCCAATTCTATTGGGAATAGATTTAGGGGGAAATACCCGCGGCATGCCTGGGCAAAAAGCAAGAAACCACCACACGAAAAAAAGGAAGAGAAAAACAACTCCAACAAGGAAAAAGTCCTCTGGGGGGACCTCCGCTCTAAAAAACCAAGAGACGAGGGGCGAACTTCAGCAAAAGGGGAAAGATATGACGAGACACAATCCAACAGACTTAATGGAACAGAGGGAGGAGAATCCATTTTATATTCACCTTGGAACTCGCTGGGAGGTGTGATCATCCCTGAAGACCCAGGTCAGGACCAAATAGACCTTCCCGGCCCTCCGCCTATGTTCTCCGGAACCGTGCACGGGGTACTCGGAGCGCAATAAGGAGCCGAACCAGCTAGGGAAGCCGTAGACGCCTAAAAAAAGGTAGCTCCATCGCAAAAAGGACCACCGCTACAGCAGCAACTTCTAAGCCTCTCGTCGCAACTTTTGGGAAAAGAAAGAATTCAAGCGGTCATGCGCGTCCGCGATCGACAAGAAGGGCGCGAGGGGAGAAGGGTTACGGAATCGAATCCTCCAGTTCACTGGGGCCAACTGAAATAAGGTCACTGATTAGAGTCATTTGACGAGAGAGCAGATGTTGTAGGCTGTTCACTTGGAGGTACCCTGAACTAAGGAAAGTGAAGGGGGGTCAGGGGTGGAAACAGGCAGCGAGGAATGCTTCATTTGAGGGGGGTAAGAATCAATGGCTTTCAGAATCCTCGATTTCTGTGCTGAGTGGGTCGTGGCGGTGAGGGACCCGGATGGGTCAGGTTGGTACCCCCCTTTCTCCCCTAGGTTAAAAGGGACCGGGCGAGATATAAGGGGCGTATCCGCGGCGGCGCCTGCGGGAAAACTCGGGAAGTGAATAAACCTGAGAATTCATGTGCGTCAATTCCGGTAGCCGGGGGGAGGCGCAGTTTTGTAACCAGAAGAATGTTAATGCAGCATTAGGGGTGAATGGGAGGTAAAGTTGTTCTTAAGAGAATCTAGACTGTCTGGGGAGACGGGTTGCGCAAAATCAAAATACAAAATCAATACGCAAAAAACGACCCACCTGTCCGACAGACTACCCGCACAAATTTCAGCTTTCCGGGGGGGGGCGCAAGGTGCCGCGTCTGCAGAAACAATCGTCGCCGGCAATAGAAGGAGAGGGTGAAGAACCGAAAGCCATGACAGGGTATGATGACGGGGGGGACCAGTTTTCCTCGAAAATATTCTAGTGTACGGTGAATCGTATGCGCAAGCACCAGCGGGAAGGTTTGAGACGACCCTGCAAAGTCTATTTACTAGGGGGGGGTCCGGAAAAGGGTGCCACCAGGAGCTGTTTGACTTACGGAAAGTGGGATAGGTGGGTTGGAGGAAAAGTGAGAGATATTAGAGTGAATTGGAATGGGGAGCGCCTGATAACTCCATCAGACAGTAACAATTTGAAACAAAAAGGCCGTAATTTGAATCGCTTCGGCGAAGGGACACCAAAAGGGAACATAAATTTGGATATGAACAGGATAAAAGGGTAGGGGAGGAAAGGTTCAGGTGACTTTGTTTGACGGATCCAAGATGAAACAAGTACAGGCCGAATTTGGGCCTATTCAATCTGGCTTGAGGGCGACGACGGAATATCCTGAGTGAGGGAAGGAGTTAAAATCCGGCGAGATTGGGAATCTAGAGTCTACGGGTGCGAGCGATCTCAGCACAAATCGGGAGACTGTGGAAGAAAACAATCTGGGTCGGCATCGCTCAGTCGGAACATATTAGAGGGAGTTAATCCAGCAGAGGGTGACGGCTATGTTCTGTGGGTGCGCAGGGTATGAAAAAAAAGAGGCGGAAGAAAGCAAGAGGGGAAAGGGAACTCGCGGAGAAGGTAAATTCCCATCTCAGAGAGGGGGGACCTACAGAAAGTACAGAAGGTGAAGCGTCGTTTTCCGGCAGTCGTGTTGACGAAGGACACCAACCGCGCAAAGATTGGGCTCGAAAAGCTACGCGCCATTGAAACTGGGGCGTAACAGAACAGGGCTTGGGGGGCGGCTGTCATGTAATTCGAGGGGACGGAAAAAGGGCCAGGGTGATAGGGGAGACTCGTGGACAGAGCCAAGGGAGGAAGAGTATACGCACGAAGGGGATCGGGGAGCCGGTACAAGACGTATTCTAATTGGGCTGGGGGGGAGACATAATCCTCTCATATGAGAAATGAACTAGGTAGCATGTGGGGTGCTGGGGGGTTTTGGGGGGGGGGGGATAGGGGGTGGAAAAGGGTTATCTTGATTTGTGAAAACAGTCATCTATCCGCATTCTACGGGGCCCGTTGGGGAGGACTTGACATCACCGGTCAACCAATTCCGCAACCGAAGGGAAGGAAGGCCCTGCATTGAAACGAAAACACAATGGATAAGGACGGGGACTCAAAAAGAACACAAAAAATTAAAAGCCTTCCTGGGACAATTGTCATCTGGCGGAGAAATGAATGAGAAGCGCGCCAGGAACAAAGAAGCCGCAACACGACAGGATTTGTCCCGGGATGAGGGAATAAGAGAGAAGGTGGGACTGTGATATGGGGGCCAGTGAAGGGGGTGAAGTCAAGAGGCGAACTTTACTGGGGATCAGACGTTGAAAGAGACGTCTTCACGCCATTACTCAAAAGAAGCATAAAGCGTGGCGAACCTAGACGCTAAAACTCTCAAAACAACACTTCGTATGTCAAAGGAAAAAAAAGTGGGGGCTAGAGAGCAGGCGGTACCTTATGCGGTAGAGGTTGAAAAAGGAAGGACGCGGAAGAATTAGGCGGGATGCGGCGGGAAGCATCAATCAAGATTTACAGAGGGTGTCAAAGGCAAAAGCCAGGAACGGCCTTCGCCCTTCCTGGAAGAACGACTCTTAGGGGAAGAAAAGGAAAGAGTTTTTGCGGGAGCTTGAGTAGCGACTGGTTTCATTAAGTCGACCGCCATATGAAAAAGGGGGCAAAAAGGTGCATTTTTTGTATTTTGGGTCTTTTTCTTGGGGGGACCGGAAAAGTACAGTACGTGATAAGGGGGTGCGCATTTGCGGAATGTGACTGGGTGTCTATTAGAATGTGACTCTTTTGTAAAGGTGCCTGGGTTGGCAGGAAGGGAAGGGGAGGACTGCCGGCAGAAAAGATGTTTCCACTGAAATATCACCAGGAACCGATCACAATTAAAACAAGCGTCTCCAGGGGAGATCTCTTACGACTTTCTTTGGGGGGGTTTCACCGGGTCACAATGCCACAGCGCTAGGACTCGCTATAAAAAGATCAGTATAAGTTGGAGCCGTTGGAACGCGGGGCGGGGGGACCGCCGATTTGCTAAAAAACATAAACTGGGCAGGTGAACGACTCTGAAGGCAAAACCAGGGTAGTACTGATAAGAACGAGGAAGGACAATTCTCAGTGCCGAGCAATCTGCTCCAACGCGGGACGGAAAAAAACGGTGCTAACAAAATGCAAATTAAAATGGAAAAAATAGAACGGCAAAAAGACTTTGTGGGAGAGTGTGAAGGACATTTGGGAAAAAATTTTAATTGCAAGATGGTTGATTCCGAGGGGAAAGAGAGGAAACAGAACCGAAACAAACCGTCTGAGGTAAACCCAAAGCGAGCATTCCAGGTTTTGAGGGTATTGGGCGGGAAAACGAAGTCTGCCTCCGGGGATGAATAGGTCTCCTACGGACAGGAGAAGGAGAACTGAAGCGACCGTATTGGGGCCCTGCGGTTTCCAAAAATGAAACACTGACTGGAAGTGGGGGCGAAACAGCAGATGAATAGTAAAAGACACGAGACGTGGGGAATATTTGAATAAAAGCAAAAGAACAAGGAATCGCGTGCAATCAGAATTCCGGGGATCGATGACATCGGGATCGCAAGGTGGGGGTCCGGGAAGAACGGGATTCAAAATGTACTCCATGTTGGATGGGTATAATATAATCGGGGAGGGCGGGGGACTCCTCTCGGTTTCACCTTTTCCAAATCTGAAAACAGCAAAAATCCTCGACGGGATGTCATAAAAGAAAGACGCAAAAACATGCAAACGGGTCCTTACAAGAATCGTTTAAGCTACGGGGCGGGGGGGCAGAAAAATTCAGCGGTGGAATCTTCCTAACCGGGGGTCCCCGACGCCACCAGAACTATCGCGGGGCGTGGGGGGGGAGAAAGTTTTACGGGAGCCCAGGCATCCCGCAGGTTCAGGGGTATTCCGCTAATCTCCTTCCGGCACACGGGGGTTGATGTCTAAGCCGATCCCAGTTTCCACGATCCGCGTCCCTTTTGCCGTTATTTCGACCTTCTTAAACTCCTTGTAGGTTGGTTTTCTTTTTTTTTGTTGTTCATGTTGTGGATTGCGTCAACACTAGGCTTATGCACCCATAACAATTCCTCATTTGAAGAAAAACCCACTCATTGAGGGGTTGGTAACTACAATTAGGAGCATTAAAATTGTGACAACAACGACGACGCCAGAAGTGGCGGGAGGCGATTCGGCGCAGTTTAATGAATTTCTCTGCCGGGGGGTGACGAAGGAGCGGGTCGTACGCCAGCATCGTAGAGCCCAACACGGGAGACCCTCTTTGTCAACCAACTACAAAGGGAACCAGACCAAGAGGCCACCAAATCGAGGGGAAAAAAAGAGGACCGCCTAACCATGTGCAGGCGCTTACTCGACCCACTCATGAGCAATCCTCATGTCGTGGGACTCAAGTCCCAGTCACTTGTAAAGTTCAGGGAAGTTCACCGTTAACGTCAGCGACAACACAAATAAACGGTCAGGAGCTCATCACGAGCAGCATGGGATCAGTGACGTGAACTGGATCGTCGGAGAGCACGGTACGAAGGATCTCGTCTTCCTCAGTATCGGGTCTCCGGGGAGCGGGTGCAGACCGAATTGAAATATCAAAAAAGAGACGCGAACAGGAAAAAGGAAGCGGAGCGGGGACGGGTGGGGGGGGAAGGATGGGACTCTAATCGCGGTAGGAGGGGGGAATAAAATGGAAGAAGGAGGTAGGGGGGCGGGCGCTCCGAGTAACCATCCGGAGCACGTTACGGGTAAATCGCGAGGAGGGGAAGAAGAAAGTTGAAGAGTTGACGGGACGGCGGGTCAAAGCACAACAGAAGAAGGAACTACGAAAGATGAAGGCTCTGGTCCAGGAAGGATGGGCTTTCGTGCGTGGACGTCAGATGTCGCTTGGGGGAGGGTGAAAGAATTGGCGACGAGAGTTGTAGGGGCGACAGGCTGCACAAAAGGAGCTCGAGTCAGTGTGGGAGATGGGTTAGCGGCTTGGGGAGGTGGTTCTTGGGGGGTGCAGCAGAGCCGCGGCTCACAAAATGTGGAGAAAGACAAGGGATCAAGGGGTCACCTTCGCTGATCAGGGACGGTCGGAGGAGCTTCTGAGAGACATGAAAGGTGCCGATCGTGCAAATTGAAAGGGACGTGAGCACTCTCTCAACAAAAAAAAAGAGGGAAAAGAGAGGGGCTCAAGCAAGAATAACGGGCGCCATCCAGTGTAAAATTGTCCCTCAATAGCGGACCCAAAAAAGCGCGAGGACGCGACAGGGGCCCCAAGAGGGAATGCGCCAATAGGGGGCAGAGAAACTTGGAACGAGCCCGAATTCTGAAACCACCATCAAAAAAAACCACAGGACAAGTCGGGTAAAAAAAGACAGGAAGATTTTGTTCCGAGCGCCACAAAAAAAAAAAAAATCACGGTCCGACAATCTGGGAACGAAAAGCGAGACCGAAAAGTGTTCACCCACTGAGGAACAGAGATAAGGAGAAAATCGCAGTTTTTAGGGTAAGTCTCAGTCTGTGGTGCTTTTCTTGACTCAGCGCAATCCGAGAAAAAAAAAAAAGACTTTCCCGCCACCAAAAAAATGAGGAATCCGATTCTCCTGAAAACCCTCGGAGCTGTCCTCTCGAGGAACCCGGCAAGAAAAGAAAGGTGTTCGCCGTAGGCAGAGGGGCCAAGGCGAACTGCAATCAAAGGAACTCGCAGCACTCGAAGAAAAACAGAAGAGATCAGATCATGGGAAATGGATCAATTCTCCGGGGGGATAAAACGAAGCCAAGAAATCGACACGAAAAGCACCGAGGACTAGTGGTACGGTAAAGAATCGAGAAGACAGTTACAACAAATGAGGCGAGGGGTGAACTACCGCGTTTCATCGGCGGGTTGTAGGGAAGAAAAATACTGTTACGGGAGTTTTACAAGAAAAACTATTAAAGTGGTTGGAGGGGGAACGCCAGTCTACTGGAGCGGAATTGTATAGGGCAACGACCGGGCCGCGAGTTTAAGAGTTACCTCGATGAGGGTGGGGCGGCTGGGGTAGGGTGGCTAGGAGTTTTTTGTGAGGGAACGTTTGAAAAAGTTGGGTCAGACCCTAGGGGGGGGGGGCCGGGGGGTCGGTGGGGGGGGGGAAAGAAAAGAGGTGGGTAATAAAGAGGAACCTTCAAACAAAGTAAGGAATTCAGCTACTCAATGGGAAGAGCGGCCGGCGAATTGGGAACCATTAATGGGCAGCAGAATTTGGGGGGGGAGTGTTAAGGGAAAAAATGAAGTCCCGGGCAGCTTCATCCTTTCTTGGGTCATAGAGAAACGGACTTGTGGGGCAAGCAATATAAAATGAAAAAATACAAAAATCAAAAAAAAACCAGACAGGAGGGAAAGCAAACGGGCAAATGTCAGCCTGGCTCGTCAAGGGGCAGGAGGCAAAATAAAAAGGGGGGTCGGACGTGGGGAGAGGAGGGGACCGGAAAAGGGCAACCAGGCCACATGGATGAAGTTCGGGGGAAAATCCCAGACACTGATGACCTCTAACATTTCGTGAGACGAAAATAGGGGGGAAGGATGCGCATATCCAAAGGGGGGGAGAGGAACAAATAGAGCGAAGATTTATGTCCAGTAACGGCAACCGGCTGTTTGAATGCGTAATGGGATTGGGGAGGAGAAAAAAAGAGAGGGAAAAGAAAAGGTGAAGAAATTCATGTCGGGCCCGAGTAGCCGCCACTAGAGTGGGTAAGAGAAATTACAAGGGCAAGGAAAGTGAAAGCGCGTTCGAAGGTTAAACACTGACGAGAATATGGGAGATGGTAAATTTCACCAAAATCGCGGGGGTGAGGCCCGATCTGGTCCTGTGAATTTGACGGATAGAGAGAGGAGGTCTCACTTCTCTTGACGTGGGGAGTAACTCTGCTTGGGACCCGCAAAAGAAAGATATCCTCGGCAAGAGGTAGTGCACAGTGGGGCCTACGGCGAATGCAGTGGTCGCATAGATTCTCAACTGTGACCAAGCGCAATTAGCATCAAAAGAGTAAAGGAAGAAAATGGGCCGTGTCCTCACGGCCTTACCTAAGATTAAGGTCCGGGCAGTGCCGGTTTCGGAGAAATGTTTCTGTGGTTTTACATCGGGACGATATTAACGGATAAAAAAAGCAGCTGTTTCACCTCGACAAACTTTCCTCCAAAATTCAGTCAAGGAGGGACAAAACAAGACAGAGCTTAATTTATATGGACATGGCGGCGTGGTGAAAAACCGGAAGTATCGCGTAGGCATTGCTCGCACTCCTCTGAAAGTAAGGATACAGTACGTAACGGGCCGGGTGGGTAAAGTCGGAGGAGGCAGAGCGGTATGGAACAGACGTCGGAAAAAAAGGAAAACTCTAAAGAAAAGCCGTTAAGCATACAAAAAGAGGTAGTCCATCTATTACTGAGACGCTGGGAAAGGGGGTGGGCCACAGGAAAGACGCGAAGAAAATCGAGCCATGAGATTTTCAGACTCAAAAGGGGTGTGACTGGGGATCCTGGTGATCAAGGTGAAGTGTTGGAAACTCACATCAGCATCATCGAAAGAAAGCAGAAACATTTGCGTTACCCAGTTTGCCATCAAGGAAACAGTGCAGAGACATGTCCTCTTAAAAAACAACAGCAACAGGGTTCGCCTGCAAAGGGACGCTTAAGAATGGAAGGACTTAGACCAAAAGCACACCAAAAAAAAAAAACCTTCTTCCTGAAACGGGATCATCCGAGGAAAAATGAATGCAAAAGATCGAAAGAACCAAAAAAAAAAACAAACCAAGGAAAACTCACAATCACAGCTGGGGAAGCAAGAGGGGACGAAGGCCAAAGGCCGATTGTGTCTGACTGGTGAGAAGTGGCCGTACGGTGAAAAAAAATCTGTACGAGGAGAATACTGCTTCTGCTATTACTTACTCAGGTTCAAAAAAACGTCCAAAGCACCCGAGAATAAGAGCTACACGAAGGAGACCATCGCGAGAAAGAGAGCGCCCCAAAGGGGAGGCGGTGATGGTTCTATCTTGAAATGCTGGGAGATGAACGGGGTAAAACCGGAGAATTCGCGCTTTTGCGCGAGAATGGTCTCCTGAAAAAGTCACATCCACTGGCCACTGTCAACCAGTACAAGAGCCAAATTCGCCGGCCAGGGGGGGGGCGAAAACGACCTTGCAAAAAGCGAGGAGACCTTTGGTTCGAGTATTACGAGGAGAATCTGGGGGTCAAGGTTCTTCAGGAAAAAGGGGACCTCAGGAGCAGGGGTTGGGAAAAGGTGTTGGGGGGTGATTGCAGAAAGTAATGATCATTGGGGGAAAGGCAATTGCGACGGAAATGTTACGGGGTCTGCGGAAAGGGGAATAGTGACTGGGGGGGACCGGTAAAAAGCGGGTACAGCGTGCCCCAGGTTGGGAAACTGAAGGGAGGAGGAAAATGTTTCCACCGTCACAAGAGGCACCTAGACTGCACAAGAACCAAAGAAACAGCTGGCATGGGTCTTCTTCGCTATTTACATGTTGTTGCACAAGCTTACAATTCCTCGCCTCCGTAATGATCTACGGTCCCGGCTCCAGCCGTCCCTTGATCGATAGATCGTCCTTCTGAGCGTGTCAGGGCCGAGGGACCCGCCGTGGGCTAAGAGGAATACGGAAAGTATTGACGGACTGAAACCGTAGGAACAGGCCAGCATGTGACGAAGGATTGCCAGCCTCGTTTACATCAATGGGCAGAGACATATTCACGTGGGGGGGTCCTCAAGGATAACTACTTCCGGCACCACCGACTAAAGGTCAAACAAGAAGGCAGAAGCATTGAATGCATAAGCTCACAGACTTGAAGAAAGGAATGACAGTCTGCGTTTAAAAATTTACTGACAAAAAAGATTTGTTGCCGAGTTGGGGAAGGCAAACACCACTATCCGAGTGAGGAAGACGCAATCAGGTTAAGCGGTCAAACCAAGCTGTTTTTGAACGTTCTTAGCTCTGTGAAAACCATCTTTGATGATGCGAATGGCAGATGACGAACTCAGGAAGCTATGGAAAAGAGAAGGTGACTACCTCTCAAAACGTATGGGAAGCCTGGTAAAGGCCGAGAATTGCGGCAGAGGGAACCCGCACCATCCACGTGATCGGCAATATTCAATCTTCGACTCTAGTGCCCATTGTCGATTTGTAATCCTTCAAATTACAAGTAAATCAAATTCGAGCAGCCTCTCCTTCATTCATGATCAGTGAGAACACCATATGTTGACTAAAGGTTCTGGGTGGACCGAAGAGATTCAGTCGGGAACTCTGGTATTGGCTATGAAAGAGCGAGGAGGCTCAGGCACAATGAAAGTCAATTCAAATGAGAAGTGACCATCCCTACTTGTAACTTCCAGACACATGCTGAATAACCGGGGGGGGACACATGTACGGGGTGCGAAGTTCTGCCGGCGCCAAAGAGAATATTGAGTGGTCAGAAGAAATCAGTACTGTTGTATGCTGCATCCGACGAACGACGACAACGAAGGAACATTGGCGGGGGAAGCGTGGATTGGGCAAAATGCATCCAAAGGTGGGCACAAGTGGGCTAGTTCTTCTACACGATTTGATGAGACAAAAGCCACGCAAGCTCAGGTGCGGTATTTCGTATGAAAGGAGTTGCCTGAGGGGATTGAAGTTTGATTGGTATTAAAAAAAATTGCGCAAGACAATCGGAAAAACGACGCTGAAGGACGACGAAGACCCCCTTGGGGGCAGGGGTAACGACAAAACTACCAAAATAGGCGAGGAAATTAGTGGCAACCCAGAAGCGAACATTGCGGCATGAAACGGGGGACTGGATTGAGGCATGCCGAGTTGTGTTCAGGGCGACGCAGTCGCTTACGGTTCCATTATCGCCCAAGTCCCCAACCAAACACAGTACTTGGACCTTACCCTAAAGGCAGGGGAATACAACTCAACCATCCTAAAAAGAAATCTGAGTACCAGATCGCACTTCCTTCCCGCCCAAAAATCTACAAGGACTCATAAGTGGCGGGTCAACATGGCCACGCGAACAAATGAAAGTGAGAGATGTGAAATGAAAGCTTTTTACCCGAACACAAAGAAAGAATGATCTTAAAGGCGCGAAAGAATCAAGTCGCACATTATGATCCGTGGGGGAAAACAAGTGAGGGGAGGACGGCTAGCGAAACTGGCGCCGGTTATCTTCAGAAGTGGGGGCATGAAGACCGGGGGGGGAGGGAAGAATTATCTCCAGCGTAGACTCGAAAAGGACTGTGAGCAGGAAGAGGGGGGGGTAATGGGGGAATGCGATTTTATTTCTCAGCCGAATAGTAGGAAAGAAAAAAGGGGGTTGGAAGGCGAGCTCCGAGAAATCACGTCGAACATCTCTAGGAAGGGGGCTTAAGGGAAAAAATGTGTGGCCGAAGGAGTTGCGCGGACGGGCGGGGGGAAGTCAAAAGCCAAACTGAGAACTGTGCTAAGAAAAAATGGATGAAGCGTGGGAAGAAGAGTGGTGCGCACTGGCTGTGCGCTATTTCGTCAGTTTGCGAAGACTGGGCGGGACGCGAGATTGGGTAGGGGCGCCGGGAAAAGAGACTCTGAGACTGTTGGGGAGTGGGGAGGGCGGTGGGAAGTGTTCTGGTGGTGCGGCAGGCAGAAGCGCAGGAAATTGTGGGCAAATTTCTAAAAGAATTGGCCGGAAAGAAGCGGGGAGGGGTCTCTAATTTTATCCGCGGCAGATCGGAAATTAAAACATTTAATTGTCAAAAGGGCAATGGGGGGGGGGCCGATAAGGGACAAAGGAGACACTTGCTTGAGAAATCTCTCCAACACACATGGGGAGAAGAGAGAGGGAGCACTAATTTCGGGGACCTCCCTGTGCACGGAGCTAGTGCAAGCAGTGGAAAAAAGGTACCCTCAAAGCGGACGGCTGCAATCCAAAGTTCTAGCGATCAGCGGGTGAAAAAAATGATGGCGATCTATGGCAACCTTGGGTGGCGGAACCGGCGAAGGGAGATGAACCGCACCACCAGCATACAATCTCACGAAAAAATCACAACCACGAAAATAAAATTGGGGCGCTGCAACTAAAAACACAAACTCGCAGGAACCAGTCAAGCAAAGATCTGAATACTACCAAATGGGCGCAACAAAGCCTGGAAGGATGCTAATAAGTTTAGGAAAAAAGGTCAAGGTCGGGGGCAGGGGCTTTCACAGCCTCCTCGAAAACTAAGACCACTTCTCCGGACGCTCGCGAGGGCTAGGGGGATGCTCGGAACCGGAAGAGCCGAAGCACCGAACAATAAGGGGAGGCAAAATAGCTCTCAAAGAAACTCAAAAGACGAGCAAAATGACAGCCAAGTCCAAAACTACAGCAGCAAGAGGAAGCGCGTCTCGTGGAAAATAATTCGGAGGCGGACTGAAGCTAACAAGGGCTTGAATATCTGCGGCCGACCGCAGAGGGTAATGCCGCAATAGAGCCGACAGTAAAAAGCCATGTCAAAATGAATGCATGGGAGAAATTGAGACATGTAGATGACGGTTCTCTCTGGGTGAACTTGACGTGTCATTTTACCCGAAATCTCAAAAGGTGAAAGGTGGGTTCGGTTAATCAAAGGAAAGAATGAGGCTTCAGGGGGGGGATCGTGTCGAGGGCCCATCATTGGAATCGAGGGGGAAACGCTAAGTGTGTGGGGGCCGATTTTTCCTTGGTTCCCGTTGGGGGTAGGCAGGGTTACCACAAGATGGTCTCAAGATGAGGTTGGGGGTCGAGGAACTAGTATTTCGGAAACCAAAGATGCGGAGCAGTCAACACATCAAAAAAATTCAAACCAGGCGAAGCCGCCTTGTCGCCGAAAGGCCTGTCGGTGCATGTTTTCACAAATAATTGGAAACCTAATGTGGGGGATTTTTTGGATGATAGAAAAATGAGTATCAAAAGGCTTCCGTCTGGGGTCTAACGGGTCTTGACGAAAAAATCAAAAAAAAATCAACCAGACAGGCTGAGCCTCTAGAACTGACGAAACAAAAGGTCAGCTTGCGATGAAAGTGCCGCTGGCTGGACAGAAAGAAAAAGCGGGGGGTCGGGAAAAAGAGCTTGAACCGCAACGGAAACCGATATGCCTGGGCGCTTAAATAGAACGACTTGGACATAGGGTCCTGCGAAGGTTGCTCGAAGGGTGCGGTAGAGACAGTAAACTGAAGTTGTTTAAACGCAAAGACGGCTGGGCGCAAGCGGTCGACACGGGGTCAGGGGAGCGGTCGACGTAATTGGATTGGGGGGGCATACAAGTAGGTTGGAAAAAGTGTCAGATTTGGAAAAGTGGAAAATGCCCGACCCAGCGAACCGCAATATTTGGGAAAATTTGAGCGGCCAGCAAGGGAAAGCTGAGGCGGCGTAACCGCAATTGAAAAAAAAAGTAAATATGGGAGGAATGAAACCGTCCAAGGGTTATGCCGGGGCGGACTTGGTTGCCGGGATCAATCAAATATGACAAAAAAATTCGTCTCCTGATGTGAATGAGGACACCTGCTGGTGCAGACCAACGGGGAATCTCCTCGCCATCAAGGGAAGCTAAGGGTGCCAAAGGTCCTTGCCACGGAATATTTCATTGAGGAGGCATGAACTGAAGGGGGGCGAGACAGCGAAGATCCGGATCAACAAGTTGGAAGAAAAACTATGGGGACGCAGTACCAAAGAACGAAAACTGTGGAGGCCCTCATGTTCGGAGTGTGGGTACCTGGGAGAGTTCAAAACTGGGGAAAAAAAGAGAAGGAAATAAAAGTTCAACGCATACGGGGGCCAGTCAAAATCTTAAGTAAAGTCTTGCCGAGAGAATCCATTCATCAGGAGTCGGAGGGAAAGGGTCGGTGTCACATCAGCGCATGGGCCGGGAGTCTTCTGCTCGGAAGACGCAAAAGGTAGTACTGAAAATCAGGGCGTCAATTATGAAGAGGCAACAGGGCAATATTGGAGAATTTTGAAAATCATAGCACCGCGGAAGGGGACAAACAGAAGGGCGAAAGTTATAGAACGAAACGCCTAGGGTGAGACAGTCATGGCGGAAGGAACGTCATCAGGAGGGGACCGAGTGCACAACAACATTAGGCCGAAAAGGACGAGCCTGACTAGGGGCACGGCATGTTAACCCTGGGTTAAGGGACGTGAACTAGTGCAACAACTTTCACATCGAGCGGAATGAACTAACACATGTTCGAGAGCTTTCATCACAAGGTAAAAAAAGTCCTAGTCACAGTCAAACGGCAGATACATTCCGCCTTCTGAAACAAAAATGATTCACGGAAGGTACAATGAAAGAAAACACAAAACAAAAAAAAGGAAGTGGTTTGGGATCATCGAGGCTGAAAAGAAGGCAGCGTAGAAAAACCAGCCACCGCAACACTCCGTTGGGGGGCCGCAGAGGTCGTGAGGAGAAATGCCCTAAGAATGGGGGGGGGAAGGGGGCTCAACTGGGACTGCGTGGAAAGACGTTAAAAAAAAAGATTAGACGAATGTGGAGGCGCGATGTGTCATCCCGTACTTAGGGTCACGCGTCAGAAGTCACCGAGATCATAAGGGGAGGGAGAAGAAGGGAACTCAAACTAATCAGGAAAAACAAAAAACGGGAAGGGACAGATAATTGACGTTGTTGGCGATTAGGGGGACGCGCGCGAAAAGACTTAGTATCGGGGTGAAGGACGCTTGAACTCCTTACGGATGGAAATACGCGCCAAGTATCTCTTAGGAGGTTCACCAGTCACGAAAAGAATCCCATCAGAGCCACCTGATCCTTCAGGGGAACAGGCTTGAGCCGCCAAACGTGGGGGTTCGAGTCTTTGGGGGGAGTAGACCTCGGCTTCTACTGACATTAAGGTCTTCAAGAAGGAATCAAGGCATTATTGGGGGGGGTGTAAAATTTTTTTTTTTGTGGTTCATGGGGACATACAGTACCGTACGTAACGGGGGGTGTGCGTCATAAGGCGAAATGTGAATGGGTCTGCGGGGGGGAATTGGTATTTGGCAAGGTTTCAGAAAAGAGAAGGGGAAAAAGAAAACAGTGTTGCTGGCGGCTCGAGGAGTTCACCAGTACCTCTAAGCACCGCCACAGTCACAACGGGGAAAAGGAAAAGAGTCTCGCATCGTCGAGCAGGGGATGTTAACTGTGCAATACAGAAGCAAAGTCTCGCCTTGGCCACAACGATACAGGCGACTGGTATGGCAGGGAGGAAGGAGC
>Ga0179591_1352686_pt1 | contig 14636 bp, 25 predicted proteins | sample CZOMad2_1_08_16f_FD_182891 | JGI IMG/M metagenome (GOLD analysis project Ga0179591, IMG submission 182891) | Vadose zone soil fungal communities from Angelo Coast Range Reserve, California, USA - CZOMad2_1_08_16fungal (PacBio error correction) | ecosystem: Environmental > Terrestrial > Soil >...
TGAAGGGCCGAAACAAAAGTAGAGCAAGACAAGACCAACCCCACAAGAGAGAAGAGATCAATTCATCAAACAAAAAGGGAAGTAATATGTTTGGGAAAGGTTCGGGAAGAGGAGCGGTTTTTCCTCAAGGGGGAGGATCGAGGGGGGGGGAGCGTATTCCCAGGGGGATGACTATGATGAGGGGGGAAAGAAAAGAAGGGAAGAAGAGGCCAAACATAGGTCAACTTTAGGAAACATCAACAAACCCCGGCGACCTATTCTCGAGGGAAAACAAAAAGGAAGGGGAAAAATAGAAGGCCCTTTGGGGTCGCTTAGAAGAGGGGAAAAAAAGGGAAAACAAAGAAATATTATTCGACCAAAAAGAGGGCGGCTCCAGAGGGAACAAAGGGAATCTCGTTGATAAAACCCTGGGTGAACTTCAAAAAAATGGACAAAGGTCCCCATGACGTCAGGGGAGGGAGGGGGTACGTCGCGATAAACAAAAACTATCTGGAGAAGAAAGAAAAGAGGGAGCCAGGCTTAAGTTACTCTAGGTCGACAAGACCGCGGGTAGCAATTTTTGACGAGGAGGGAAAGTGATGTTGAAAGGGGGGATGAACTGGTCCGTATTGCAAAACAAGGAAAAAGGGGGGGGAAACTAAAGGGGGGAGGAAAAGAGACGAACGGCTTTGAAAGGGCGCTTTTCGGACAAAATGGGGGAAAAAAAGGTGCCCGTCCCTTCAAAAAAAGGGGGGGGGATTTTGGTCCGGGAAATGCCATGGCCAAAGAAAAAGACGTCTCTTAGAAGGGGTAGCCTAGACAGAGGAGGAAGGGGGGCAGTGAGAGGGCCTTTATCCCTGAGAAGGGGGGGAAGGGTGTTTACTGGGGAAAAGGGGGGTGAAGGAATGGTCCCGGGGGAAAAAATCTTTTTAGGAGAGGGAAACCCATATGTTTTTGGAAAAGGGAAGGGAGTTCCGTCTTGAGGAGCCTCGGGGCAGGGGGCGCGTTCCTCATATTGGAGGGGGGGGAAAAAACCGAAGGGGGGTCCCGGACATTGGGGGGGAAAAAAAAAACAGTTTTTGCAAAGAAAAAGAGGAAATCATTGAAACTTAAAACCAGACACGGGTCGCGAAACACAGAAGGCCGAATGGGAAAAAGGTATTTATGGGAAAAGGAAAAACGGGGCCTTGTACGCAGGTCCCGCGAAAAAAGAAGGAAGAAAAAAAAGGGGCCCATTTCTCTTGTCGGAAAAAAGGAAAGGAAAAAAACGGGGGAGGGGGGTCCTTCATGGGGGGGGGGTTCCTCGGGGGAAAGGAGACCAAGGTCGGGCGAAAATGGGAGGGGATCGATTGAAAAAGAGAAACACACAACAAGCAGAAAATATAGGATATTCAGAAAGACCGCCCCCGAAAAGAGCCTCGTTGGTCGAGGGGCAAAGGCGAAGCGCAAACCCCTGGGGATTTTACCAGAAGGAAAAAAAAGAGCTCCTAAGAAAAACCTTCCGCCTTTCCCGGAGAGGGGGGGGGGGGAATGGTTCCTAAGCTTCCCACCTTCAAACAAAAAAACCAATTCCCCCCCTAAATAAAGTCTGCCCATTCGGCCCAGTGGGGGAAAGACCAGGGTTTCCCATTTTTTAGAGGTGGGCCAAAAAAAGGGGGAAGGGCTTCCGGGCAAGTACCGGGGAAAAGGGGCGATTCCTCAAACCTGAAGGGAAAAAAAAAAAAAAGAATTGAAAAAAGGGAGAACAATATCTACCTCGGGGGGGGACGCAAAGAGGGGGACAATCTTGAATACTTCAAAAGCGCAAAGCCAAGAATACGGCGTTCCAAAAGCTGGGCGGAACAACACTTCCGAGCGAACGAAGGAATCTACCAGGAAAAAGGAAGAATGAAGGGCGAACCGTTCCGCCCACAACTAGGGCGCAAAAGAAGCAGGTTCGTCTATTAGAAAGGGTGCCCGACCGGGGGAAGACCGCAACATCCAATCAAACAAGGGTGTAAAAAAGAAAGCGTCAATAAAGGCCAGCTCAAGGTCCCCGGAAAGAGAAGGTCAAGGAAGCGGAAGGGAGGCTTGTTTTCTCGAAGGGAAAGGCGGACCAGAAGGGTCCCCGATGACGGAAAAAAAAAGTCACCCCGGGTGCCGAGAGAGGAAAGAAGGGAGCCGCATCCTGTTGGGGGAGCCAACGAAGAAACCAATAATCTACGAAAGGGAAGGGGGGGGGGAAGGAAAATTGGAAAGAAATTTCAGCGAATCGTGAAAAAAGGTGGGGGGGGGTTTGCGTAGAGGCCACTGCCCGATGGAAAGGGATTGTAGAAAGAGTAAATTTTATGCCACGAGGGTAAAAAAATTGAGCCAACAAGGGGGGACAACGAAAAAAAAAAAATATGCAGTCCTGGATTGAAGGGGGAAAGAGGAACTCGGAAAAATCTGTTTGTGCAGGGGGGAAACCTCTTAAAAAGAGGAGGCGGGAAAAGGGTCTTCCGGTAAATGTGGGAAAACAAAAAGAACTACTTCAAAAAAAGACCTTCGGCAGCCAAGGGGGGGGAAATTGAACGAAAAATTCTCCTGGGACGAACCGCTCGGCAGCGGGGGGGAAAAGGACAAGAGACTGCCCGGGGGGAAGGGAGGTGAGCCACTAAGGGGGGGGGACACCAACACCAGAATTACGGTCCGGGGTGCGTGAACTCCGAAAAGGAAAACGGCGAGGTGGGAAAAGGAAAAAAAGTGTTCTTCGGATGAAAGACAGGGAGGTGAAGAATTATCCTCACAGGCGAAGGGGGAGGGAGGGTTCATCACGGAAAAACGGGCAATTTTGATGGGAAAAAGCGGGTAAAACCGAGAATGAAGGGGTGTCCTCCTCGCCATGAAGGGAGGGGGGCAGCGGAAGGGGGAAAAAAAGGAAAAAAAAAATGAAAGAAAAAACCAGACGCAAAGAGAAGATAGTTAGGCCTGAGAACAGCCCCTTAAGAAAAGAAAAGGAACATGAAAAAAGGGGGAAAAAACGGCCTGGAACATCCTCGCGGAAGAACTCCCTGAGGGAGGGGAATCTGTCAGGAAAGGGAATGCCTGTTTCCACAAAAAGTCTCCAGCCACGTTTTTTTCGCAAGGGGGGCCAAAAAAAACGGGGAAAAAGAGAGATACAAAGGTTCTGAAAGAACTCTTTATTTGCGGAAAAGACAGAAAAAAAAGGAACCTAGGGGAATTTCCCTACATACCTACTTTGGGGAGGGGAGTTTCCAGTCCGGCAACCCTACAAAGAGAAGGAAATGTTTCCAGTCCGCGAAAAGGGTCGCTTGTTCTTCCTGAAAAAAGAAAGGAAGACAATGCGCCGCAAAACTGAAAAGGGGGGGCAAATCACGGAGGAAGGGTTTCCTGGAGGTTCCTTCCAGAGGAAAAAAGCCGCTGGGGGCAGAAATATATTATTGCGGGAAAAGAGAGAATTCTCGGTTTCAGATTTTGGGGACCAAAGGGTCCTACCAGGGAAAAAGACCACGGGAAATTTTCAATCAGAATAGATCAAGGAAAGGATGCGTCAATCAAACAGGAGACCACATCCATATAAAAGCGGAAGTCCGATAACCTCATCAAAAACCTTTAAAAGGATTAGGGGGTTTGGGTGGAAGATCCATTTTTCTCCAAAGAAAAAAAAAAGGGGGCAAACGTCATCCTATTCAAGGGGTACGCCGAGATCCAAAGAAAAAAGGAAACAAAGATTAAGAAGGGGGAGAACTCCGACCAAGGCCGGGAGTCCCTTTTTTTTCGAATTGCTGGAAGAAACACTTCCCTAAGGGACATCGGGGAAAGGGGCCTACCTCATAGCAGCATAAAAGACCCACCCCATTTAACGGAGGTCAGAAGCAAAAGTCCCTATTTTTAATTGGAGAGGGGTTTCACCAGGGGGGGGGAATCGCGAAAGAAATTTTTGGAAGGGGGGGTAGGCAAAATAGAAAACTAAATTTACGAGGAAAGGGGGATACAAGGGGGGAGGTGCAGAAGCGGCCTTCACAAGAATTTAGGGGAGGTACAATTCGTCCCCCTGCACCAAGATAGGGGGGGAGGGGTGCATGCACTTATGAAGTCCAAAAAAAAGCTGCCAAGAGTCGCGATTCGCAGGAAAAACAAAAACGGCCAGACAGGGACCGGTACGGTCGCTTATTGAAGCAAGGGGGGAGAGTTCAGCCAGCGAAAAAGGGCAAGAGTCAAAAAAAAGAGGAAAGGTAGGGAAATAAAGATCCTGCACCAGGAAGGGGAGCCGAAAAAAAGTGGCCGTCATTCTCGGGGACGTCTCGCGCCGAAAAAAATACTCAAAAAAAAATGCGCTATCTTAAAAAAAGGCGCAAGAGAAAAAGTTCCCTTTGAAGAGACGGGGTCGGGGGAACGACCTTTAAAAAAAAGAAGTGAAAAAAGGGGAGCCTTTTCCCGAATGAAAATGGCGGTTCTTCACTGGGGAAAGCGAATAAAAAAAACGTCGAGGGCTGCAAAGAGCCCAAGGCGCCGTTGTAAGGTTCATTCTTCTTGAAAAGTAGATTGCAAGGGAAAAATGCCGCACTCGGAGGGGCCCGAAAGTATTTACCTGCTTGAATGCAAACGCCGTACGTAGAATTGGACAGGGGAGGCGCTGGAAAACGGAAAAAAAAGGGGTCATTCAAAAAAAAAAAGAGGGTGGGCGAAAAAAAAAGAGGGCCCCCCTGCCTGGCTCTGGTACAGGAAGGAGGTGGGAGATGGGGTCCACAAAAATACCTTCATAGGGAAAAAGGGGGGGTTTTTGAGGAATAAGGGAAAAAAAAGGTGTCCTGGACTTGAAAGTGGTTGGGGGTTGGGAAAAAAGAGAAAATCATGAAAAAAAAAAACCGCTGTTCGCGAAAAAACCGCAGAACGGGAAAGGGGGGACACGCGAGAATTGGCCGGGAGGGGGGGGTGTTCAAGGAGCTTGGGCGAAAAGGCCCCCAAAAGAAGAAAAAGCCAGGGCCGGTGTGCAGGAGAGTCCGGGAATTACGGGCCTGCAAAGGTGCCCTTAATTAAATTGGGGGGGGGGGGGAAAGAGATCTACCACGGAAGCCGGGGAGGGTGAAAATATCTCAAGAGGATTATTAAAAGAGGGGGGTCCAGACAGGAAAGAAAGAAACGAAATCCGAAAAAATACGCTTGGAAGGGGGGGAGAAAAAAAACTGAAAAAAAAAGTTTTTTCCACACACAGAAGGGAAGAAATAACCACCCGCCCTGGAAAGAAAGGGGGTGGCAAAAAAGGAAAGGGGGAAAGCGCCACGCCTGTTTGAAAACCCCCACAAAAAGGGAATACCGAGCCCATCTCGCTGGGAAGGCAGTTGGGTTTTCAAAGGGGGGGCAACAAGGTTTGCAGGAAGGGAAAAAAGTTTGGCTTCAAAACCTGTGGGGGGAAGCCAAGGAAGGAAGGGGGGGGCGTGATCTCAAAAAATCCAACCAGGGACCAAAAAGAAGGAAGAAAGGAAATATCGAAAAGGTCATCACCATCTGGAAAAGAGCAAAGGAAAAGGGATACTGAAACTGCCCAAGCAGCAGTTGTCCTACTAACGGGGGAAAATCAAGGCCAAAGAAAGAAAAAAAAAAACCTGCTTGGCTAGGGATCACAGGACCGGGAAGACGGCCGAAAAAATGGAAACCGCCGCCTTGAAGGAACGGTCAACCAAGGAGGAGAGAAAAGATCGGAAGGAGGAGAGTCCCTATCTCTCCAGGGGAAAAAAGAACCTTGGTTTGGGGAAGAAAAAAAGTTTCATAAAACAGAAGGGGTTGAGGAGAACGGGGGAGGAAAAGATCGCGGGAAAAAAGTTCAATGTTCTGCGAAGGAAGATCATCGCGACAAAAGAGCTTGTTTCTCGGAAAAACGAGAAGCAAAAGAGGGGGGGGGTACGAAGGGAAGGCAAGAAGGAGGTTCACCCGGGTGCAAAAAGAATGGGAAAACCTACCCGGTAAAAGGAGTAGATATTCAGCGGACGCTACCGGGGGGGCTAATGGGAAGAGAAAAAGGGCCGTCTTGCAAAAAAATTGTTTGAAAGTCACGAAAAAAAACCCGCAGAAAACTGGGGGGGGGGGGTTGGTTTATTGGGGGGAGACCAATTGAAAGGGGGAAGAATATTGGGGGGAAAAAAAAAAGGGTGTATCATCAAAAAGAGAGGGGAAAGGCGTAAATGAGGGGGGGGGAAGGCGTAAAAACTTCAGGAAGAACAGAAAAGGGAACGCATTCAAAGGGGAGTTTTTCAGGAGAGACCCGGCAGGAAGATTCTCGGTTGGTCAATTGGGAAAGAGGGGAGGGAGTCGGCGAAGGTTCTTCTGTAAATGAAAGGGGAACCATCACGAACGAAAGGGGGGAAAATACGGCATCCAGAGGGAAGGGAAAGACAACGGAGGGGGGGGGGGGGGGAAGGTTGTCTCGAAAAAAAAAAAAAAAAAAAAAAGACGTAACGTCCAGCGGCAGAGAAACGTTTTGAAAAAAAGGGGGGAAAAAAGAAAAAAAACGGAGGTGGGGGGAAGAAAAAAAAAAAAAACAACTCAGCGCATGAGGACCGTGGGCGTGAGGGGGGTTCACAATCAAGAAAGGAGCTTTCGTTCGGGACGAGGCCTTGAAAAGGGTCGTTGTATCCTTGATCTAGAAAGAGAGGACAAATGTCCAAGGTCATCACGTCGGTGGAAGGAGGGAAAAGGGTGGGGGAACCGTACAAAAAGGAATCTTGTATCTGGAAAAAAAAAAGACGCCAATCAAGAAGAAGATGGTTTGATGCAGGAGGTGCTGAAGGAGGGGGGGGGAACCGGCCACATCGCAGATTTCCCCCATACTAGAAAGGGAAAAGGCGCCTGGGAGGGGAGGGGGCCATGCCCCTTGCAAACAGACTAGGGGAAACAATCATCCGGGGAAAGGGAAAGCCTCCTACTTAACAGGAAAACACTTAGAAGCAGGGGGGAGGGGCCAGTTTTCTAATAGGTCAGGGGGCCAAAGAGAAAAAAGTTTTCAACAAAAAGCTCAACCACAACAAGGGATGAGGAGAGGGAAAAGAAAAAGGGCCTGAACGTGAGGGAATGGGTCAAAAATTTTGGTTTCTACTGGAAACCCAAAAAAAGCGTGAAAGGTGAAGGAAATAATAAACATCAAAAATGTTTCAAGGGCCCAAAGGGAGCAACAAAAAGGGAGGGGGAAAGGGCCCTGCCCGTCACAAAAAAACAAAGCCTAAGCTCGTCTGCAAAAGGGGGGAAGTTGAGGGGGGGGGAGGGGGGGGGAAAGGTGCCGGGAGGAAAGTGCAGAGGAATCAATAAAGTGTCGATTATGACAACCAAAAAAGCCCTCCGGGTGGAGGGGGACGCCAAAAATTGGAGGGGTCAAGCGGGGGGAAGAAACCCGACACGGGAACTAAAAAAAGGAATTGTCCGAAATATGGGAATATCATGGGAATATTTCCATGAAGAAAAAGACTAACATCCCCATAGATAAAAAGCAGGGAAGACCTTTTCCTTTTTCGAACAAACAACCCGGGAAGAGGGAATGAGGTGGGGGATCGAAAGGGGAAAAAATCATTTTTTCCAACAGGAGGGGGGGTTCAAAGGCAAAGTGAGGGGGGAAGGGAAAATTGTCCCGTTGAAACTGAAGGTACGGGGAAAAAGAAAAAAAAAGACCGATAAGAAGATGAGAAACCCGAACAAAATGGGGCTTCCGGGGGACTATTTCTTGAGGGGGGGCGGGGGGAGGATTACCGGGGGGGGAAGGTTCGGGGGATGCCGAAAAAGAAAGTCTCATTACAAGAGAACCGAAGAGGGGCAGGCCCTAGGTCAGGATCAAAAGGGGGATTCATAAATTTTGAGTATCTTTTTTTGGGGAAATCCCCCTGGGTGGGAGAAATCCAAGGAAAATTTGGGTGTTTTGGAAAAATCTTTGAGAAAAAAAAGACCCTTTCCAAACAGGTGAAAGGCCCAGGGCCGAAGACCCTCGGCTTGAAAAAATCAACCGGAACAAAACCCCGCTGCGGAAGAATGAATTGTCAAAAGGAAAAAAAAAAGTCCGTCTGCCAAGGAGGAAAGCAAAAAGGGGGTCGCGGAAAGGAAAATTTAGTTATTCGACCAAAAGGAGAAAGGGCTCCATCAGGGGAAAAAAAAGGGGGAAGCTCAAGGGCAGGGGAAAACCCGGGGAAAGGAAAGAACCGATAATCGGGACCTTCAGAAAAGCTCGATGGCCGCTCTGGAAAAGTATCTCAGAGAAAAAGAAAAAAAAAAAAAACAAGCCTGGAATGCTTGGACTACTATAAGAGGGGAAGGGCCTTTATCTGGGGGAAGGACGACGATAATTGAAACGTGAACCTTTAAAAGCGTGATGTGTTTAACTGGAAAACACTTTCGAACTTGGGGGAGACTATATACTAGGGGGAGGCCGCCTTTCTAGGGTTTTGCTCCTTGTGAAAAAAGCCCCTTTTACAGGGAAGGGCATTCCTGTAGAAGCGGAAAAAGGCCGAAGGGTCCGAGAGCAGCTGGAGGGGATTGGCCTTGAGAAAAAAAGTCTGTAAATCGGGGCGCTGGTGGAAGGAAAGGGGCCTTAATTTCGGGGGGAAAGGCCTCTTGGGGGGGGGGGGAAAAGACAAAATGTTCTGCCAAAAGGAGAGGGTTCGAGGTCAGCAAGAGGTGGCGGCGGGGGGAAAAAGATCTCTTCCTCATAGGGGGGACCGCCCAGACTTTTCCCGGACGGGTGCAGAGGGGGGTACAGCCAAAAGGAAGGGGGAATTCATTAAAACTGGCAAAAAAAGAGGAGGCGAAAACCACACCACAAGGAGGAGCCCGAAGGGGAAAGAAGAAACAAAAAGGTGGGCCTTTGGGGAAGGGGGAAAGTGTCCTCTTCTCCCCGAAGAAAAAGGGAAAACCAGGCCACGAAAAAAAAGGGTCTGGGGAAAGGGGAGGTAAGAAGGGGGGGAAAAAAAAAGAGGCAGGGGTTTGGAAAGGTCTGGAAGAAAGGAAAGAGGGCCCAAAATTTTGCGGGGGAAAAAGAGATGAAAAAAGAGAGCAAAAAAAAAGGAGGAAGTGAAAGAGATACTAGTGGGGAAAAACAATCCCCACAAGAGGGGGGAGTTTTTCGAGCGGCCCGCGGAAAAGAGGAAAAAAACCTGCAGTCCAAAAAAGTACCAATAGAAACTTTCAAGGAAAAACGGCAAGCAGGGGGGGGGAGGGGGCGGGAGGCCGAAGGGGAAAAAAAAAGGGAACGTTTTGACACCCCGGGAAAAAAAAAAAGAAAAGAAAAAAAAAAAGAAAGAAGAACGGGGCCCCTTCGCAAGGAGACACCAGGGAAAAAAAGTGGGGTTCGCAAGGGGGCTGCAAAACCTGTCGGAAAGGGGGGAAAGTCCGGACAAGGGAGGACGCGATCCTCAAACCGGGCGGAGAAAGGAAAAAAAAGAAGGCCCCAAATCCGCCCGCAGCATGGAAAGAGGGGGGGAGCAAAAAGAACCACGGTGAAAAAAAAGGACAGGGCCAAAGGAAGAAAAAACAGGGAAAGCTCGAAAAAAGGACGTGCAGCTCAAGGCCCAAGCAAAAAGAAGGGATATTACGGGGGAAAAAAGATCCGATCCGGCCAAAGGGGGGGGGGCATATAAAGAAAAGAACTCCGGGGAAAAAAAAAAAATTCTGCCCACGGGGGGGAATCCTATAGCAGGAAAACTCTACTCCCAGGTCTATCCAGGGGGAAGGGGACCGGGGACCTTAAAAAGGAGTCATAAAGGGGGAAAAAAATCAATGTGAACGGCAAGAAAGGGACGGGATACTACCAGAAGGAAAGGGGAGAGAGGACAAAAGGAGCAATAGGGGCGCTTTGTTTCTCGGAGGAAAAGGGAGGCGAAGAGAAAAAGAAGAAACTACAATCGAAGGGCAACCAGAGACTGGGAAGGCTGATCAAGAAAAAGGGGGGAAAGCCTCATCTTTTGTCAGGGGAACGAAAAAAAGGGGGTCCCCGGAGAAAGGGGGCCCGTCCTTTCATAAGAGGGGGGGGTTTTCAAAAGGGGGGAAAGGTAAGCGAACGTGGGTTTGGGGGGACAGAGAGTCCCAGAAGAATTGCCTATAGGGGGGGGTCCTTGTTTTCCTGTAGAAAACAAAGGAGTAAATTTTAGGCGCGAGAAGGGAAAAAAACTTCCTCGATGCAAACAGGAAACCGCTCCATGAAAAAAGGATATGGAGTCCAAGGGGAAGGGGGAAATGAGGCTCACGGGAAACTGCTCTTGAGGGGGATGCGAGCAGGGAAAAAAAAAAAAAACGGCTGGCTCCAGGAAAAAGTGTCGGGCGGGGGGGGGACTGAAAAATCAAGGATACAAATACCTCGGAAAGGACTGGGGAGGGGGGGGGGAATCTCAACTGAACAAATCCGGGGGTAGAGAAACTGCAAAAAGAAAAGGCCAGCGTCGAAGGACGGTAAAGGGAAAAAAAGGGGAGAACCTTATTTGGGGGGGGGCTAAAGGAAGAAAGGAAATCTCGTTCAAAAAAAAAATTATTTCGGAGAACCCTCGCTTGGGAGAGGGGGGGACGTGCGAGTTGGCCGGGAGAGGAGGATCTGAAAACAATTCCGGCGTTGGGAAAAAGGAAAGGGGGCCCGTCAAAATGGGTTGGGGGGGAAAAAAAAGGAGCCAGGGGGAAGAGCCTTATCTTATCGAGAAAAAGAGCCATCAAAAGACGGAGGGGGGGGAAATGCAAAGCGTATCACAAAGTCAAAAGGAAGACAAATCCAAGGGGAGATTGCATAACTATCTTCATTCAAAAGAAAAAGGGGGGGGACTGGGCCAGGGAAAAGGGGGAGCACCACATTCCCCCCCCAAGACGCCTGGGGGGGAGCGAGATGTATGTCGAAAAAAGAAAAAAAAGACCTAACTCACCCTTCAGGGGGTCGTCGAAGGGGAAGGGGTGAAAAAAAAAATGCCGTTGTAAACAGGTCAGAAATTTTGTAAGACTCTTCGCAAAACGGATGGATGTAGTGAAGAGGCTGAACGTGGGGGGGGGACGGGGGGGGGGGGGGGGAAAAAACGAGGATTTGCGGATAAAGGACTCGGGGGTCCCCCAGCAAGAGGAGGGGAGTTCTCTTTCTTCCCTGCCGGGGAAAAAGAAAGATGGTTCAAAAAGGACCTGGATTAAAAAAGAAAGGCAAATACCAAATGCTCCATCAAGGCAAAGAAAGGGGGGGGAAAAGTTTTGCAGGTCTGGGGGGAGGGGACGGAAAAGAGGGAAACCAATTAATAGAGGACACCGATAAACCGAAGTGCTCCGGGGGAATGGGGGGATAAGGAAAAGAAAGTTCCAACCTAAGGGGGAAACGCGGAGGGGAGAACCATAGGATAAGGTGACCGGAATCAAAAAAAGAGAAAGCCCTCCATATAAAATCTCGGGGGGAGAGCATCAGGGAAAAGTAAAAGGAAAACGAGATAATGGAGAAAAGGTGGGGTATCTATTCCCGAAATGTGTACGGGGAAACCTTTGCAACGGGGACAGTCTAACCGAAAGAAAGCGGGCCGAATCGGGGGAAAAGATTAATCCTAATCAGCAGAGAAAAAAATAAAAACCTGGGTCGGTGACGAGGAAAAGGGGGTGTCGCGAACAGAAAAAAAAAGATGTGACGAGCACACACACGGGAACCTCAAGAAAAAAAAACCAAAACAGGTTCAAGAGTGAATAAAAAGCATAGCAAGAGGGCAGAAAAAGGACATATTGGGGAAAAAGGGGGGGAGGGGACATGGAGCGGTTATGACAACGGAAGCGGGGAATTTTTTTACGGGGGGGGGGGGGGGAGAGGCGCCCTAAAGTAGGGGGGTTGAAATACAAGAGAAAGAAAAATATCCGGGAAAGGGGACTGAGTCAAGGAAAAGGCACAACCCGAGAGTCTCTAGGAGGAGGAAGTCACAAATGCAAACAAAAAGAAAGAAAAACGGACTTAGAGGAGGGGAACAAAAGTGGGTCGCGTCAGCAATATAGGGCCCAAACCCAGAAACAACACTGGGGGGAGAACTAGGGGATCAGCCGGCACCCGGTGAACGTCGCCGATAGCAGGAAGCGAAGAGGTGAAGGAGTTTACGGCGAAAAAAGGGGGAAAAGATTTCGGGAAAGGATGTGCGCTGAAGAAAAGAAACCCTCACAGTCCGAAGAACCGGAAGGGGTATCGAATGAAAGGGATCGACGTTCAACCTTGGCACGGGGGGGGGGAACTGGCGGGAGGAAGTCTGAGAAAAAAGAAAGAAAGAACGGAGGTCTTACAAGAGCAGCAAAAAAGGGGGGAGCACGTTTGTCGAATGTGGGGAGGCAGAGGAAAAACTTCCTGCACGCCCCCTCAGGCTGTAAGAAAAGGGAGGAGGACTTGGCCTTGGGGCAAAGGGGAGGCCTTCTATGCGGGGGAGGTTGGGGACTTAACTTGAAAGGGGGGGACGTTATTCCACGAGGGGAGGGATCTTTGTTCTACCTCCAGGGGAAAGCTTCCGGTAGAGGGGGGGGGAACGCAGTCGTGGCGCTTGGTAAAGAGTCAAGGGAAGGTGTTGAGGATCGCGGAAAAAAGGTGTTCCCGGAACTGGACGACATGTTTGGGGGGGGGGGGGGGGGGCCAAAGCGCAATCATTAACGGAAAACGCCTTTGAGGGGCCCCGCGGAAGAGAGGGGAGGGGATTTAGGTTTTAATTTTTGCTGGAAGGGGTGACTGGTAAATTGGAAGAGGGGGGGAATCCTCGAAGACAAAAGACCAAAGGGGAAGGAGAGCGGCAAAAAAAGAAAACCTGTTCGTTCCTGCAAGGAAAGACTAAGGAGGATTGGGGGAAACCAAGGGGGCCTGGGGGGGGATGGGGGGAAGGGGACTTTCTCTATTAAATAGGAAGGGAAACAACCCAAAAAAAAAAGGGAGGATTATTAAATATATAGGAAAAAAACCAAGGGAACCCCTCCAGAAAAAAAGACTTTTGGAGGGGGGGTCCAAAGGGAGAAAAAAAAGAGGATCAAACCCCTGGGAAAAAAAGAACATTTTTGGAGGAAAGAGGGAGAAGCACCGATTTTCCTCTGTTGAAAGGGAAAAGCTTAAAACGGTTTTTACACCCAAAAAAGATAACACATCGGAGGGACGAAAACGCGCGGGGGGGGAACCGCTTTTTTTGGGAGGGGGCGTTTGGCTGGGGGGAAAAAAAACAGGTTTCGGCAAAGGAAAAAGAAAGGAAACTCAATAAATTAGGCGAGAAACAACGAAGGCGAAGAAGAGAAAACAGCAGGGGGGGGGAGGAAGAGGGGGGGGGGTCGCCCAAAAGAATCCCGGGGAAAAAGAAGGATACAGGCCAGAAAACAGTCAAAAAGGAAAAAGAAACTCTCCGACGAGGAAAACTCATGCCAAGCAAAAAAAGGGCTATTAAGGCAACATCTCGAGCAGCAGCCAGAAGAAGGGAGGGGGCACTTCGCACAAAATCTTCTAGAAGAAAAAGGAAAAGAAAAACTAAAGGGAGTCTATCGATTAAGGGGGTTGGGCTTCCCTCCAGTGGGGAAAGCCACAGAAAGGGGGGGAAAAGGCCCTCCTCCTTGAAAGAAAACGAAAAGTTCAGAAGAAGGAAAAGGTCAGGGGGGAGTTCCTCTTTTGGAAAATCGCGGAAGGGGGGGGAAAAGGAACTACCTACATCTATTTCGGGTACTAAGGAGGGGGGAAGGCGAATACAACAGGGGGAAGGGCACAGATTGATCCGCAAGAATCTATTACGCAGAAGGGGGGGAAGAAACAAGGTGCAAATAAAAAGCGTGAAACTGCCTTTGGGGGGGGAAGCTAATCGAAAAAAAAAAACGGTTGGGGGGGACGGGGGGGGGGAAGAGGAGGCCTATTTTGCCTTCAAAAACTTACTGGGGAAAAAAAGAAGAGAGGAAATTGTTAGGCAAAAAACTGAAGTCGATCGAAAACAGGGGGGGAAGCTACATTAACGCAATTCAAAAAAAGCAAGGTGGAGGGGGAATATCGGGAAGAAAAGGGTTGTTTCATTGTCGAGAAGGTCGCGGGAGAGAGTCCGTTTTGGAAAGTTGGGGTCGAAAAGAAAGAACTTCTAAAAAATCCAATTCCTAAAGGGGGGGGGGACGCGGGGGAGAAAGGCTTTCCATCCTTTGGGAAAAAGGGCCTCAGGAGCAGGAAAAAAAAAGATGACTGCACCGTGTTGAAGAAAAAAAGAACCCTTAAGTTTGGAAAAAAAAAAAAACCGCAGCAGAAAAAGGGAAGAGGCCTGGGGCTTGCAGGCGTGGAAAAAGCGAAAATACAGGAAGGGGTCCTGTTCGTGGAAGGTCCGGAAGGGAAGGTGGAGACTGAATCTCTAGGGGGGAGAAACTCAAAAAAAGAAAGTCCTTTAAAAGAAGGGGAAAATTCGCCACTTGCGTACAAAAAAGAGGCCTGATAGGGAGAGGGGAATCCTCGCCATCACAAAGAATGAGGGAAGAGGAAGAAAAGTTCCCGGAAAAAAAAAAGGCAAGTCCGTGCTTTCCAAAATGCAGGGGCTGGCGAACAAAAAGGTTGGTTTGAGAAATCCGTCATCAGGGGGACAACGAAGGGAACCTGTGAACAGCGAATGAGCATCTCCTCCGACAAGGAAAAAGGGTAGAGCGGGGGGGGGGGAAGAGCCAGTTCTCAGAGGCGGGACCGGAAAAAAGGAAGAGACACCCCGTTCAAAAAAGGTTTA
>Ga0179591_1199900_pt1 | contig 14635 bp, 13 predicted proteins | sample CZOMad2_1_08_16f_FD_182891 | JGI IMG/M metagenome (GOLD analysis project Ga0179591, IMG submission 182891) | Vadose zone soil fungal communities from Angelo Coast Range Reserve, California, USA - CZOMad2_1_08_16fungal (PacBio error correction) | ecosystem: Environmental > Terrestrial > Soil >...
CTTTGTGCCAGAAAGTGAGGGGGGGGAAAAGGGAGTTCAAGGGGGGGGCAGTTGCTCACGTCTGTCATTCAAGGGGATGGGACCTGTTTAGAGAACCTGGGACACAAGCCACCCAAGGAGGCAGAAAGGGGACGAGGCTCGTTGCTATCCTTAAATTCCTAGCGATGGGGTGGGGAGAGGGGATCATGAGTACGGCGGGAAAATGCTGCACGGCCTACTTCGAAAGGAGGACCAAACGAAGGAGGAGCATCTTTCTTGGGTTTGAAGAAACAGACAACAATGGGGGGAAGACCGAATCCGTGACGCGAAAGAAGAAAAATCTGAAAGAGCGTGCTGGTCAAACAGAATTCGCGGTGGGAAGCAGGTGGGGAGAGAGAACTTCAAGGAGGTTAGGGAAAAAGATTCGGAGAGGCACTGGGATAAAATTTCTCATGGGCCATAAAGGTCATGGGTGAAGAAACACGAAGCCGTCGATTCTGTTGTTCAGTTACGCAGAGGAGTATAGAGGGATGAGTATTCGGGAACACACGAAGGTATGATTTAAGAAAAAGAAAACGCGTTGGACATATTCTACATGTAAGAAGAGAGAAGAGGGGTGAGGAGCCATTTGGAAATTTTGCCTGGGGGGGGAGATAGGAAAGAACTTTACATGTCCTTAAGCCTGAGGGGGCAAGAACCTCGCGAAGCAAACTCAGTAATGTTAAAGACAAGAAGCTAACATTGGGTAGGGAAAAAGGAAGAGTCGACCTTCATACACGGGGAAAAAAGAGGATCAAAAAAAGAGGGAGGGGAAAAACCAGTGGGGAACAGAGTTTCCTTTTTCTAGGGTTGGCACGGAGGAAGAGAGGGGGGGGGGGGGAAAAAAAAAAAGAAAAAAAACACAGCGCAAAACTAGCGGGAGTGGGGCGTGAAGGCAGGTGGGGAAGTAAGGAAAATGAGAAACACCCGTTAGGGTACTTTGTCCTACCAGGTAACTAAGGGAGTTTGAAGAAAGACTACAAATGCTTAGCGATTACGTAATTAATAGAAAGTGGGGTAGAGGGCAAAAAATAAACCGGAAAGAAAGGATCACGGTAACCGAACGAAGGAAAGATACGCGAAAAGGACAGTCACCAATCTCAGGTAAAACAAACAAATAAAGAGTAGGGGACGTAAGCAACTGTGCGCGAAAACTGCGGCTCAGATAAGGCGGGAAAAAATGAGATCGACGGGGCTTTTAGCGAGATGAGTCGTTACAATTATTATATATCTTGAGGATCAGAAGTTTCGGTCAAAGAACCCGTTACAGACAATTGGTGAGGAGGTGGGGGCCAAGAAAAAGTTCAGCATGCAGGAGTCAAAAGAGAAAAAATGAGATGGGGGAACGGTGAGAGAGACCTTTGCTTGTCTCACCGTAAAAACTCCTGAAAATCGTCGCTTCTTCAGGGGTGTGGACTTGCCATTGAACCATCGTGTGGGCGGGTAACTGATTTTTTGAAAAGAGATATCCTTTTAGGACACCTGAAAGGACTTGCACCGGGTTCGAAACAAACTCAAGCGGGAGGAGGAAACGCTACAGTCACAGGCGCGGAATTGGATGTGTACACTTGAACTCAGGTCAGAGGGGAAGGAACAGACCCGCGACCTAGAAATAAACGTTAAAAGGGTCGATATTTGACGGCCTGACTTCCGGGATGTTAATCAGGACAGGGACTTCTAAACAGATGGAAATGAGGGCCGACCGAAGCCGGGAATAAGCAACGGCTCTTGCCGATCGTCGCAACTCTGCGTGGACGGAGTGGTCATATAAATCGGGGAAAAGGCAATGGAACTCGGCAGGAAAGAGAACAGGGAGCGGAACTTTTGCAGCCGGAGTCAGAGGGAACGAAGGGGATGAAAAGAGGCTGCAGAAATCCTAATCAACAAAGGGGGGACGGACTGAAACAAAAAAAGGGACCTTGGATAGCAGGACAGGAGGGGGAGGAAATGGAGACCTCAGCCTTGAGCATCACATGAGGGATGGGGAGACAGGTTCGCCAAGCCTGGGAGGACCAAAAGTGGCTAAGACCGCGGAACAGGGTCAAAGTAGGTGATGTCTCACACAAAAAAAAGTATGTGATGAAACTATATAGGATAACCGTAGGGGTTCCCATGTGGCCTCTGTATAGAAATTGGAGCGCCATCGCGGGCGACTTTCCTCAGCCAAGCCTGAGTTCCGTAAAAAAAAAAAAAAAAAAAAAAAAAAAGAAAAAAAAAACACAAAGAAAAAAGAAAAAAAAAAAAAGGAAAGAGGATAAATTGGCCGCAAACATGAAGATAACGGATCACCAAGGCTCAAGCGGTTGTTTAAGGAGCCTGGGAAAAAATAGAGAAGGCGTAACCGAACGAAGAATTCATATGAACACGTTAACAAAAGGACGCGAAGACCTTTCCTCTCCGGGACGAGGTGCAATGGGGAGAGAACGCCGGGGGGAGAAGGATGAAAAAACGCCGAGAAAGCAATGAGGACTGATCGAGAGCCGAAAGGAATAAAGAGGAGCAATCATTTCAAGAGGTAAAGTCCCGGGATAAAGGCAGCAGTAGGGAAGGGGGAAAGAAAGCGCCGTTGTCAACGGTTATCGGGATCGGGGCGGCGAGGAACGGATAACTCGACGGAGGGGAGGGTACCAGCCAATTCGGCTGTCCTGGGGTCTAGGGAGAGTTCTGGGGCGGGGCGTACAGTTAAAGGAAGGAAGGCTGTCTTATATACCGAGACCTAAAAGCTTCCGAGACAAACACATTGTCAGGAAGCAAAACTAAAGAAGGAAGACCGAAGGAAAGGGGAGGTAGACGCACAGGTTAACGGCGCCAAGGTTCACCACGGGAAATGGGGGTCCAAGGCGCAGGGGGGGCAGCAAACGTTGATTGGTCAAAAGGAAAGTGAGGCCCTAAAAACAGGGAGTGCAGGCAAACTTGAGAGCCATCCGAGAGAAGACAGGGGTCGACGAAGACTAGCCATCCAGACGGGGCGAAGAGGGCAGTGGCGCAAATATCTAAAAGGACATAGAAAAAGGATTTACGAAAAAAAAGACGGGTTGGGGGGGTTGGCAGGAGAGGGGTAACCGTAGCGACGCGCGGTGCATTTAAAATCAACCGAGGGAAAATAAAAAAAAAAGTTTGCGCAGCCAATCTTGCGGGACCGAGCATCAGGGGGAAAGAGATTCACGGACGATAAAAATGTGGGGAAAGTAAAAAAGTCTTAAACGTCACAAAAGCGCGGGCTGGGGCAGGTCTTCAGGACTTTTCATCAACCTCCTAAAAAAGATAGTTTTGATAGCGCCTTAGGGACGTCTAGAAGAACCGAAAGGACGAGGAAGGGGGGGAACTTAGATTCGGTATGTAGAAGAGTGGACATGGAGAGGGTTCGACGAAAACACTAAATGGGAGCTTAGGGAAAAATTCCCTTTTGCTATTTCCAAGGCTCGGGGAAAGAAACGCAAACAGAGTAAAATTGGGATTACTATCTCCCCAGGCCAAAGGGGGAGACAAGAGAGCTCTGCGCAGGAGAAAAAATGTTAAGCGGGGGGGTAGGGCATAATCATCTCATCGGGGGGCAAGGGCCGAAAAAGACATCAAAACACAAACCGAGAGGGAAAAGGACAAAAATGCCGAGAAGCAGGTGCTGACATATTGCGGAGCAATGGAAATGATTACTTAAAAGAAGCAATCGGGAGAAAAGAGAATGGGACGTGAACCCAGAAGAAACGGCTTCCCAAAACACTTCATGAAAGAAAGGAATCAGCACACTTAAGCGATGGCTGCGATCGAAAGGTACGCAAAACAAAATGTTGGAGGGGAGGACAACAGGCCGCCAGAAGGGCGAAGCTATAGAGGGCGAAAGCTAGAGCATCAAGTCGTTTACCAAGCCTGATACAACGGGTAAGTCAGACAAATCGCTATGCCGGAAGGAAGACGGCCACCGGCAGCGGCCGGGGGAGCCCCTAAGGGGAAAGTAGGTTGGGGGGAGAGAGGTAAAAAAGGACCCGGCAAAGGGGCCCATGCAGAAGCTGGGGAAACTGGAAACGAAAGAAAAGCGCAAAAAAGCACGGGAAAAAAAAGCGAGAAGAAACAACGCTTCGGAGGGAGGAAGAGAATATGCGGGGTGAACGAAGGGCTGGGGAACGCTTTTCGTCGTGTGACAGTGAAAGCGGAGGAAGTTCAATGGAAGGGTAACTTTTGAAAGCGCTGGGAAAAAATATTCCAATCTGTTTTGGAGAAAGCACCAGGTTAAGCTCCTCGGTGCGACTGCCAGTTCATCATTGGGGGGTATGGAAGAAGGTTTTCATGAAGGAGGCGTACCAATGGGACTCCTACTCAGGGAAAATGATAAGAGTCCCGCCGGAGGGGTCCTAACTTTCTTGGTGGGGAAAGCAAGAAACCCTGTGCGGAACTATCACCGTGAAGCTCATCAAAAAATGCTCAAGGCGAAGGACGGATCAATTCGCGTTTGGTAACGGTGGAGGGGAGGAGACAGTCCAAAGAGAGTTTACCGAAGAATGCAGGAGAAAGAAGTAAGGGCAAGCAGAACAAGTTGGGGGAAAGCACACAAAAAATCATCTCATTCAGGCCCTTTCGTGAGAAATAGAGGACGTTCTGAACCCAAGAGGGGAGAGGATGATCAACGAAAGCTGGCGAATGAGGAGGAAAAGAAGACCTAGGGATTAATGCCTTTTCCTTTGTGGGAGCGTAGTAAGATAAGGACGGGTTACAGGGTCTGGGGAGGGAGGGAGGCAAGCCAGCGCGAAAAGAGAAAAGCACGAAAGATTTCAAACTAAACACAAACAAAGAGAATTGTTATGGAAGAGTATCGTCGACACGAAGACAGGAAGATTCGAACCATAAAGCGAAGTACAAAACGGGGAACAGAGTCATTGTCGAGGGGGGAAAAAACGCAAACGAAGGAGCGCGAACAAACTAGTCTTTGGGGGGGGAGGAAGGCTTTGAGGAAAAAGTAGAAAAGTCAAGGACCGAAGGAAGTGCGTGCAGGGGGGAAAACGCAGATGGCACAAGTTCAAGCGCGGGGGGGGGGGCAAAACAACAAAGGGGTAGCGATGGAAGGTCCGAAAGAAGAAAGTTGGGAAGGAAAAGCCAAAGGGAAACACCGGATAAGACTTGGGTAATAAAGAAAAAATCCTAGTAAATAGACTAAGTAAATCGAAGGCAAACACACCAATCCACGGTCGGCGGGGGGCTTAGAAAGGCAACGTTGTGGAACTCTGGAGGATCTATACGTAAAAACGCGTCGCAACGTAGTCTCTTGAACACTTAGGGACAGGAGGAAAATGATATAATTCGGAGAAGCCAGTTGGAGGCGATAACTGTAAGGGCCTCTTTTTACTTTCTTCTTGGGGGGCCAGAGAAGGTCGGCATGGCACGCCCAAGAGTAATGGAGGGGGAACTGGCGAAGGGGGATAAAAAAGGGGGAGTTGTCGCCCGTCCACTCCGGACTACGTGGGGTTCGGCTTCTTCGGTTGTGATTGACGTGAAAAAGAGGGGGGAGGAGTTGGGGGGTAAGAGGAGTAGGAAGGAGGATCCAGTGAAGGGGAAAGAAGCCACAGACGATTGAACGAAGAGGTAAGCACGGCAAGGAGGTGGAAATGACCATCCGTCGGGGTAGGGAAAAAAGAAGAAGGAAGATAAAATAACCGGTACAGAAACCCACTCAGGGGGTCCGCACTGGTCAATTCTAAAACCAAAACAATGGAACATGAGGAATCCTCCAGGTTCTTCAGCGCTCCAGAAAGAAGTAGAAAGATAGAGCGGGAGAGGCACAACAATACGGGCGTTCGGAGAATTAAGGAAATCGACAGTAGAGGAACGTTAAGCGAACTTTGCTCAAGAAGAGATGGAGAGGGGGGGAAGGAAGGGATTCGGGGACTTCCGAAGAGAGAGAAAAGTCAGACTGAAAAAGCGAGGCCGGGGAGATCAGGAAATGTATTTGAAAAAAAATTATACCTCGGGTAGGAGACTACAGAGTCTATGACAGGAGACACGCCGGAGGGGGCGGATCCCAAAGGATCTATAAACGAGAATTTCATAAAGTCGACGAGAAAAACAACAACGCTCTTCAAGCTGAGGAACCTTCTGGAGTTTTCCATAGGTATAGAGAACTTTTGGGGGAAGGGGAAATCCCAAACGCTTGGCCGCGGGGGGAGCAGAAATAAGTGCCATCAAGGAAGATAGGGTTGTTTTTTCCGAACAAGGGTGACTGATCTCAAAGAGAGCGGTGGTTTTGCAGTAACTGTTTAGGAGGAGGGAAGCTAATCGGCATACATCGGATCGAAGGAACGGACGCAAGGTGAATCAAAAAAAGCGTTAGCCGGGAGTACAGTGTAGTTCATGGAAGTATACCGAAAGGGACTTAAAAAGAAGTCCCTATAGTCAGTGCTAAAAGGGGATCGGAAGATCAGAACCAGCGGAGGAGAACAATGTCAAAAAAGAATTTGAATTTGATTCAAAATTCAGAGAAACATAGAAGAGAGGCAGGAAAAGTGAAAGTATCTGCTCGAGTATGAAGGAGAATCGACGGTCATTGTAAAAAGCAAAGAGGCGGAAATTGGAATCATTACGCGGCGTGGCGTAACCCTTAAAAGACGGAAGGATCCGAAGAAGCTAAGAGCGTAACCCAAAAAAAAGACCCCGCCAAAAGAAGGGGGGCAAGGAAAAAGACAAATCCGTAAGAAGGCCGAAAAAAGTGCCGGGGGGCCGTTATCCTCACCCGTAGCGGCAGTGAGGAAACATCGAACTGGACCAGGGGGAAGGAATGCAAGAACTTTGGAAGGGGGCCACAAAAAAAAAAAAGTGGGCCGGGAAAAGGTAGGTGTCCTGACAAACGTAAGAACTCTCATAAGACCTTGTCAGCGGACGACGACGAACAGAGGCTGAAGACCACGCACGGGTAGCCCCGTAGACGCAACCGAGACACACGTTTCGGGTAAAAAAAAACGAAGACGGTTTGTGTGGTTGCCGGAAGAGGTGGGGTACCCGTTCTGCTAGGGTCGGGGCCGTGGAAAGATCAACGCTTTCACGGGACGGTGGGAAAAGAGCCAGTAGATTAGGGAATCAACGGCACGTCGAAACTTTGCAAAAAAAATTCGGTAGAAAACGTCAAGAACACTCGTCTGGAGAGAAAAAAGCTTCGGACTTGAAAAACCTCAAGACAAAATACTAATTGAGGGACTGCTAAGACGCCACTCATGTTCGGGCTTCCCCCATCTGCAAAAGGAGAAAGAGGTAAGTTGCGATAGGGCGAAGGAAGAATAGGCACATGAACAATGTAGCGGAGGAAAAGCCAGGACAATGTCGAACGGCAAAAAACCTAACCAGCGGCAACATATTACATATTGTGAATAAGGGAAAGCCAAATGGCAGAAGAAAACCCTAGGGGGCGAGTAGGAGTTCCGGGCGCTGTGGCGCAGCGTTTTCGTTGCATATCACTAATCGTGTTCCGCCGAGCAGCCCAATGCGCACGTACAGACAGTCGAAAGGAAAAACCGGAATGGAAAGGACTCCCGGGGGGCTTCAGACAGAGGGAGAATTCATACGCGGAAAAAGCCGCATCTTTTCAAAAAAACTCGAGGTTGACGTCGCCCAGCCTCAACGGCTTGGCAACCAAAGGAAGGATGGATATGGCAACGCGAAAGATGGGAGGGCGAGAAAAAAGCGTGGGAAAAAAATAGGGGGTACGGTTTCATGGTCACAACAATAACGAGGCAAAACGAAGAGGAGATAGAGGAAGGGCGAAAGCCTAGGAAGAATAAAGTCGGGGGGTGACGACGGAAGCTAAAATCATTAATCTCCAGACCCAAATCGGGATAAGGGAAGGTTCCGAAAACACGAATTGCTCAAAGGGAACTTATTTTTCCAGGCTGCCGCACAGTACAGGAAAGGGGGAATGCAAATCTTGGCAAAGGGGGGGCAGACAGAAAAACGCGGACCAAACTGGCCAACATCTACAATACAACAAGACCACGGAAAAAGGAGGGAAGACAATAGAAAAGTGCTTGGGGAAGGTGGAAACTTTTCTTTCGTTGGAAGTGCCATCTTAAATGAATGGAAACGGTGAGATGCGCCTTGACAATGAGGAGGAACTCGTGAAGAAACGGGTGCAGGCCTCGGTGCGAGCCTGCCTGCTAAGTTTTTAGAGCTTGGTTGAAGCAGGCGCAAAATACACGAGCTTGATTCAGTCCGAAGATAGCCATTATATAGAGGAAGAGGCGGAGAAAGGTCGTGTGTCCACTACAAACACGGGGGGAACCTATAAGTTACACCCATCAAAGCGGAGGTATCAGAATTATTTAAAAAGGGGAGGGCAGGGGCGCTTACAAATATATTTGGAGACAAAGAAGCGCTCGTAAACGGAGAATTTTCCCAGGGGGGAACAAATGTTAAGCCACACGCGCGAACGATTCAGGTTCATTTCGACAAACTGTTCGGAAACAATGCGGGCTGAGGGGGGAAAGACGGAAAAACCGGCGATGAAAGAAACGAAAAACGAACGATCGACAGACGCAGAAGACAGATTAGAGGCCGAATGGGGCTCTGGTAATCATCGTTACGGGCGGTTGACGGGAGGCGGCCTGAGAAGGAGAAAGAAAGGAAGATGAAATATTTAAAACTAACGAACATGATACAGATCTTCAACTGTCCTCACGGATTAACTCTTAGTACATCCTCCAGAGAAGGGTCCAAAAAACTTGAACCTTGAAGGGGGGGAAAGCTATAGCAAAAAAAACTGGCACTAAAGGATCTCAAAACGAAGGCGTTTGGGCGAGGCTTGGGGGGAAGGGAACGTAGAAGCTTCTCGTCAGGGGGGACCTGTGACTTGTCAGACGCAGTGGGGGGAAAAAGGGGGTGAATCGACGTTCAAATGCTTCGCGAGGCGGCCGGAAAGCCCGAATGGTATGCGGAGAGTAGAAGGGGAGGCGTGTAGCACTCAATCCACTCAGTGCGCTAAGCCGAACAACTCCTCAACAAACAGAAGCGTTTTCTTATCCGGGACACGGGGGAGCTGGGAAAATCCGACGGGGGGAAAGAACGTCGATCGCCTCTTCCTCTCCGTGAGTCAAAAAACAAGGCTGATGTAAAAGGGTGCTGGAGACAGAGGGTGTGAGGGAAAAAAACAGGGAAGGCCGAAAAGGGTTTCGGGGGACAATCAAGGTGAGGCATGCATGCGACCACGGCGTCAGGTTCTATGTTGAACGTGGGGGGCAAATAACAGGTCGACCCGCACTCGACTAGGCGAGGATTGAGGAGTGTTTTAAAAAAGTTACCCGGGGAGGGATCTTGAGCGCGGATACGTTCGGGGGTCAGCCGAGCACTTTCATGGTACTCCACCAAAAGTATCGACGGCGACAGACGAAAGTCCTGCAGCGTCGAGATAGACAGCATAAAAGAGACCGGATAACCATGGGAAACGGCTAGAGGTTCCGAACTGCCGTATTATTCTACAAGAAATTGGGAAAGAGGAAGGTCAGATATTCGACAAAGCCCAGCGCACAGAGAGGCGGCCGCGGGGGTAAAAGGGATCTGATAATTCCATGGAAGCGGGAGTAGTACGTTAGCATGGGGGGCGAACTTTGAGTTCAGGGCGGGGGGAATGAATAGGGGAGGACTAGATCCTAGCCCCGGCGACCTAAAAAAAAGGTGCCAGGGGAGATCAGGAGCGGGCCAAAAGGTATCTCTTACGTGGGACCAGGCCGGGAAATGACAGGAGAAAAGCATGGGAGTCTAAAGGGAGATATCGAATACAACGGTTTCTCCACAACACGGTTAGGAAGAGAGAGAGAACCTTACGATTTTGACAGGGTATGAGGAAGGGGTTGTAGCCTGGGCGTTGCGACAGATCAGAACCGAGCAGTTGCTGACTAGATTTGAGAAAGACTTCTCCAAGGCCAAAAGCGTTTTGTTTCAGAGTTGATATCGGAGTCGGAAGAGGGAAGCGGGGAGACTCGTCATAAGACGGGAAGTGGGAAACTAGGGGTACCGAAGTAATTCACAAAAGATAAACCGCCCGCTAGGTTCGATGATCAGGAAGAAATACTCAGGAGGGGGATGCCCTCAAAATGTTCTATGTGAGAAAGGATGACACACAGAAAACTATCAAGGGAAAAATGTAGAGGGGAGCGCACTGAAGCCGATCACGCGATCGTGTACACAGCAAATTCTCGGACGGAAAAACATCCGATTACGCTTGCTGGGGGTAAACAACTGAAAAGGAGAAGATTGAATCCAGTACGCTCTTACAAAAATCAGGAAAAAAAAAAAAAAAGGGGGAAGACTCAAAAGAAGAGCCGACCGGGGGAAATTTTACGTAAAGAAATTTAAAAGCGCCAATTTCAAAAAAGATCTGACGAAGGGCGCTGCAGGCAGACGTTATGGGAGCAAAGAAGAAGGGGGTGGCATTACTCTTGCCGACAAAAAACTCGGGATCCTGCGATCTCTAGAAACTGTCCCGGAAGGAAAAAAAAGCGGACGCAAGCGATCTGAAAAAGGGGCGCACCCTTGAGAGCGCCAGCGCGCACACGTTGCGGACTCCACCAAAAATAAGGTGAGTGGTGTGGTTTATACGGCCGTCGCAGGGAAGAGGCTTCAAAGTAAGGCTTGGCCCGACGTTTGGCGGCATCGAAAAAAATTCGCTTAAAGGAACATCGCAAACTGTTCAGTCGAAAAGGGGGTCAAAGCGTGAAAGGAAGCACTTCGGCTGTCTGAGCAGGACATGATGACTGGGAAATCACACGAAAAAACCGCCAAAGGAACCGAGTTTCGCTAGAAGGGGGCCGCTAAGGGAAGGAGGTAAAGTTGAGGCCTTTATATGGAGAATAGTTAACTTGATATCTGTCGCTCAAAATAAATGTTGCTTAGGGAAAGAAAGGAATTGGCGGGGAAAAGAGAGGGACACGCAACAGTGTAAGAGGATACTAAACTCAAGGTGCCTAAGAGAAGGCGGGAGAAGTTTAAGGATGTTCGAAACGTTCGTTGCATGCATCTCAGAAGGGTTACCGCTACAACAGGCGGAAGCGAACTGAACACGAAAGAGCCCGTTTGTATCACCAAGAGGGGGGATGATTGGACAGGAAAATTTGGGTAGTTACGATAAAGCTCTGGGGAGAACTCAGTAAGTCAACGGCTTCCCCCGCGAAGTCTGAAGGCCTCAGCAAAGTGCCCGATTGTCTGCGGCGGAGGGTCAAGGGGACCAAAGTAGGCAGTCACACCAAAATAAGATGGGAAGCCTCGACAAAAGGAGAGCGAGCATCAAAAGAGTGAAAAGAAAAAAGAAAAAAGTAAGCTCCAGACCCACTACGCGGGGAAAAAGCTAGCACCGATCAGCGGAAACGGGGGCCGAAAAGTCCTTAGGGGGGCCGATCGAAAACTAAATTAAAGTAGGGACCGAAACTTGAGCAACAGGAAACAAGAAAAGCGGCCAAAGCAATTGCAGAAAAAGGGAAGCTCGAGAGAAACAACAAAAAGGATGAGGAGAAAAAGATGGGCCAATTGCTTGTGGCCGCTGTGCTTGCGGGGGATTGCACCAGGGCCGCAAAGAAGGTAACTGTGAGAAGTCTCCTTTAACAAAGAAGGACCCAGAGAGAACCGTTGCGGATGCATCAGGGGGAGAAAGCCTCCAATCGGCGGGTTACTGGGGGGAAGCGGGAGATCTTTACAACAGAAGGGAGCCGGAAACTAGCTGGAAACGAACATGAGGACCGCCTGGGTCGGCAGCTGGGAGGGGGGGGGTAAGAAAAGAACACGTACCCTATCGGGACGCGATCCCAGACAAATCGTCTAACTGCGGAGGCATATCATAACTTCACGGGGAAAACGTTGAAGACTGGGGGTACGTCAGAAGGGGTAAGGAAAAGGAAAACCCGGTAGGTGAAAAGTAGAAAAATCAATCTTGGTGAATCGAAAGAGGGAGCCTGGCGGCCAGCAGGGGGTCGGGCGCCGCTGTCTTGCGCACTTATATGAAAACAAAATATGAGCAAACAAAGACTCGCAGTCAAAAGAGCGAAAGGCATCCGAAGAGCACGCGGTGGAGGAGAGCCATGGTTGCCTGGTGTAGGCGAATAAACTCTTGAAATTACGGGGGAAATCGGGACCTGGTATCCGGCGAATAACCCAACACTTCCCTAGCTAACATTTGTGAAGAGGAAAGTGCGAAGGATCCTCACTTGCCTTCTACAAAAGAAAGAAGTCACAATTGGAACAATGCCTGGGGAGGGGGAGAAAGGACAATAAGCCGTCGCAAAAAAAGGTCGTTGGGCGGAGGTAAAAGTGAAACCTGAGACAGAACACCGTAAGTCTGTTTCAGAAGAGTAATGCCAAAGTTGCGTAAAACAGAGGCTGATCAGGGAAGTCCGGAAGCGAGGGTAGCTGCCTCCAAAATCAAACGCCGGAAGAACTTGGTCAGCAACACGGCCGAGGGAAGATAACATACAAAGCCGGCAACAAAAAAATCCCGGCGGAGTGGGTAGAAGAAAATGGCGAGCGGCAGAAGAAATCGGGGTCGAACGGAAGAGACGCGGTCAAAACGTCAGTACCTGAGTGATGAGTGCCTTCCTTGGCGGCCAACGGTTTACCGGGCCTCACTTTTTCTGGGGACGGGGGATCAATGTTCGGCATTCACACAAAGAGGGAAATGTCAAATAGGTCTCCGGGGAAGGACTGTGATCTCCCGTAAAAAAACGGGACATCGTTCTAACTGCTTAGGGGGGCTTTCATGGTGCCATCGGTGTAGGGGACTGATGGGGGAGATGATAAATTCTGCTAACACTTTGTCAGGGGGGGAATCAACAAGCTGAGCAGGAAGCCGAAGTTTCGTGTCCCGGAACATCAGCGGGAAGGTTAACAAGCATCAATCAATCACCGGAGAAGGTGAACACCAAAACAAGGCTATAGGGCACGTCAAAAAAAAAGGAGGATCAATTACATTGAGAACAGGGGGGAGGGAAAAAACTCCGCGGGATTGCTCCTCCTATCATTCCACGCTGACGCGAGTCATACTTGGGGGGAAAGTTCAAATTGAAGAGTCAGTAGGGGGAAACGGCGAGGGAACTTGCCGCCAGTTCAGGGAGGGGGGAGAGGGATCAGAATATATCCCCAAGGAAAAACAAAAAAGCTTGAGCCTTGATCAGTCAAAACCTGGCGGAAAAAGGGAAGCCAGGAATGAAGGCACGACAAGAAGTCGGATGACAGTAACACGCGGTCGCTCAAAAAGTGATATATACCGGCCTAAGGTATCGGAACAACAGGGGCGGAGAAGAGATAAAGGAGGAACAGGGTCCGATTGAAGAGATCAATTGGGGTGGGAGGGAAAGCCCATAGTCGGGGGACTGTCATCACCTGAGCCTCAATGAATAGATTGCACGCCAAACATGACATGTCTCCGGGCAGAGATGGTGGGTTAAAGGAGCCTGGGGGATAGGTAGGGAGGAACTAGCCACCCTCGATCAAGGACACGGTTAAAAACTAACGTCCGCTACACGTGGCAATTGAAGTAGAAACGACAGAACAGGGAAGGAGAACGGCAGGCCGCTAGCGTAATGGATGATATCGGGCCAACATTTGGGAGAAATTTCCGAAACATTCAGACGGACGGAAATAGCAAAGGTTTATGGGAAGAGGAAGGGGAAGTGATGGGACGAACCTAAACGAGGCATTCCAGAAATCGAGGACTTTCCAGCTCGGTGTAAAACAGAAGCATTAAGTCTGATCAGAGAGCTACGCGCGGCCCAATCCCAAAAAAAACAAGGAAGGAGGAAAAGCAACGGAGAGACGAAACGATTCACGATGCGAGCAACGTGGAACGGCGCAAAAGGTAACGAACCGGGCGCTGAAAAGGGCCAGGGGGGAATTTACAAAAAAAAGAAAATGGGAGGGGAACAAACCAATTAGCAACGCACAGCTCATAAGCGGGCAGACTCCGTAGCGACCGGCGATCAAGGGGGTAAAGGGGTCTCCTCCTCAGGGGAATTACCAACGGTAAGGAAGCTGGGTTGGTGGGGGACAAAGGGGGGAGCTTATCTCTAGAGTGAGCAAAAACAAGGGGTGGGGTGGGGGGGGGGGGTGGGGGGCTTCCGGCGAGGGTGCGCCAAGGAGAACCAATTCTCCCCAAATCAATCGCGACCGCAAAAAAGTACTTTTGCAAGTACTGACAAAGGCACGACGAAGGGGCTTGCGTCGGACTAATGGTCATACTCCCTCAAAAGACCAAGAATTAGTGGGGACAAGAACGTCCGCCCAAAACTCTGGTCCAAGGTTTGGGGGGGGGGGGGTCATTAGATTAAAGTGAGGAAGACGAGACCTTCACATAACAAATGTATCGTGGTAAAGACAGTCATTTAGCTAAGGGATCCAGGAGAGAAAAGACCAGGAAAAATGGTAAAGGTCGAAAACACAAGGGGGGAGAAGGATAGTAACTGGAATCGTGGGGGGGAAAAAGGAGAGTGTAGGCATCAGTCTACCTCGGGTGGAAAAAGACCAAAGTCTGAAAGAAAGAGGGGAAGGAACAAGGAGTGAAAAGGAGCCGGGTGGCTTGGCAACAATAAATGGCCACTGAGTTATTACGTAAACAAGACATCTCGAGTGACGCCCAGAAAAAAAATGGCCCCCGGAATTCCTG
>Ga0179591_1324196_pt1 | contig 14633 bp, 11 predicted proteins | sample CZOMad2_1_08_16f_FD_182891 | JGI IMG/M metagenome (GOLD analysis project Ga0179591, IMG submission 182891) | Vadose zone soil fungal communities from Angelo Coast Range Reserve, California, USA - CZOMad2_1_08_16fungal (PacBio error correction) | ecosystem: Environmental > Terrestrial > Soil >...
TACCTCGTGGTTTAAAAGAAGACGGGAAAGAAAGGCTAGAGCAAAAGGCTCGAGGGGGATTCTTTTGACGCTCCACTAAAAAACAACCGCTAGGTGACGGGTAAATAGCAATGCACAAGATTTGGAAGAGATCGGGGGGGAGTCGAGGAAAAAGCCTAGTGAGGAGAACAAAGTTAGAAAATCGCCGACTGCAAACTCCAGAAAAAGAGACGTCGGTGTTGCGGAGTAGCAGCTAGGGATCCGATGGTTGGGACACATCAAAAGGGAGCCCGAGGAAAGAAAGACGCAAAAAAGGGCAAGACAGGAAGATTCAAGAAAAAAAGGGGGGAGTACGAGACTAATGGGACCAAGCAGTTTGCTCGAAAAAAGGAATATCTGCGAGGGGAGGGCAGAAAAAAAAAGTCATAGAAGAGAAAAAGAAAAAAAAAAGAAAAAAGATCCAACGAGAAAGAAAGGATCAAAAGAATCAGAGGACCTACGCCAGGACTACGCATCCGCTCGAGCTCAGCAGTCGAAAAGGGGGCATAATCAAAAAAGTAAGGGGGAAGAAGAAAGAAACCTAGCCAAAATTCGAGGCCAAAAGCGCGACGGTCCCGCCAGACATGCGAGCGCCCAAAGGGAATCTTAAAGACCGGAAACAAAAAAAAACCCTCAGTACAAGAAGACTCCAAGAAAGCGGTGAAAGTGGAACGACTTCAAGGGACTATGGGGGGGGAAGTGGAAGCCTAAAAAAGACCAAGGAGGAAGTTCACACTCGGCGGAAGGGGATGTGAGGGGGAGAAAAAAAAAAAAAAAAAAAGACAGGAGAGTACAGAAAAAACTCAATCCTTGATTAGCTCCTACCCAAGAATCAGAGTTACGGGGGAGACTAAGGAAGGAGAAGTCGCAATTCTAAAGTCGCCGCCCTGGCTGCGTAAAAAACTTCTACAGCACAGCAAGAAAGTCAAGACGAAGGGTCGCTCGCAAGGAAGTTCAAAAGAAAACTCAGGAAGGGAAAAGTGGGCGAGCAGAAGACGAGAAGAAGAAAATTCTGAGGCGTAGAATCGGCTCAAAAGGGGAATAGAAACGAGAAGTCGGAGGGACAGTTTCTTCAAGTCCGTACTCCTCGCGTACATTTCGAGCGGGCACGCAAAAAGCGGAAGCCCGGGAGGGGGGGGGGGAAAATGAAAAGAGCAACTCACGTCTTCGGAGAAGTGAGAAAGGGAGGAGGGGGGGGCACCGGAGAAAAATCGCTGGGGAAAAAGATCAAGGAAAAAAAACGAGGGGATTAATCTTCAAACGTCCCCGAAGGTGATCGGAGAACGGAGGGAAGGAAGGGAAAAAGGGAAAACAACAAGAAATTAGCGCTGTAATCGAGGACGAGCTTGCGCCTCGCGCCGGGAATCTGGGTAGCGAAAACAGAAACGTCCGGAAAAAAAAAAAGAATAAAGGGAAAGAAACGCCGTCAAGAAGAAGGACTCAACTAGATCCCTATCTCTGTCCTGCAAGCGAGCTGCGGTTCGCACGCGTGGCGACGGCTCGGCGCTCAAAAAGGGGGGGAGCATGAGAAGAAAAAAAAATCGTACGAAAGGGAAAAAAAAAGGAAAAAAAACTGACGGCGCTTGCTCGTCATCCTCTCGAAAAATCGGCTGAACCAACGTGGAGGAGACTTCTTAGAGCCATTGGGGCAAATCCAAAGAGAGAGAAGGAAGAAAGGAGTCGGAAGGATTAGACTGTCGTCCCTAGGCGGCAACAATCGGTCAGAAAAGAACCTTCAGGGAAGGCCAGGAATAAAATGACCAGGAGAAAAAATAGAGGGAAAACTCGAATTTAGGTAAACTCTCGCGAACGCCACCTCGGGAGCGCCTCAAAACTTCGTCAGAAATGTTCACCTCTGCGATTACACAGGCGACGAACCATGCATTGATTACCGTGAGAAAGAAAAGGAGCCGAAAGAAAAACTGCAGATGTCAAGGGAGGACAGGGCCATTCTATCGTCTCAGGATCACCGAGGTACCCCGCGCTGAGGGCAGCTTGGGAAAAAGTGGAAAAAAGAGAAGAAAAGATTAGAAGGAGAGAACTATCTGCAAGATCGCGATCCACCTTGAAACCATCTCGAGTCTCTCCCCCGAAGGTTCTCGAAGGGAGGCGACCTTTGACGAGTAGGAAGAAAAAAAAGAGAGGGGCAGAGAGGGTGGCTGTGAAAAGAATCGGCGTCCGATCAGGAAGCTTAATAGAATCTCCATCGCTCAAAAGGGGAAAAGGGTGTCGGAAGAGTGAACTAAGCAGAAGAGGGGAAATAGGAGGAGGCGTCATCCTAATCAAAATGAGGAGGAAAAGAGAAGATTGAACCGCGCTCGATGTCCCTAATCAGTGCGCGAAGGAGGAAAAGAGGAAAGAAAAAAGTTCGCCTAAGGAGGAACTCCAAGAGGGAAAGTCAAAGGAGCACAAACGCAGAGGACAAAAGAGAGGTCAGACGCTCTCGTCACAGAACGCGAGTTCGCGCTAAAAATCTACACAGGGAAAAAACAACTTCTCAAAGCAGGAGAAAGGAGAAGCAAGACGAAGGGGATCCCGAGTAGAAAACGATCTCGGCCGCAGGGGAGTCCGGGAAGAACCCAAACCCAAGAAAGAAACCCCCCCAATCAGGGAGAAAGACAAACGGCCTTCGATGGGAAAGCCTAACGTAATCGCAGGAGAAAGGACCAGGGGAGACTATGGAGAAGAAACCGGGAAAGAACTGCAGGAATGCGATGCTGTTCGCCCAACTCCTTTGATCCACTGTTCAACATCGGCAACGCAGACGTCTCCTGGAAAACTAGGAACAACTCAGAAAAGTCCCGGAAGGGGGAAGGGAGGGAGACGAGCGAGGAGGGGGTGCGGGCGAAAAAAACTTGTTCGTGTCGTCCGTCGAGGGTGGTCGAGAGGGCAGTAGGAGAAAGGGACGGGAGGATGAAGAGGAAGTTCAAGTTTCCCCGCCTTGGTGACTAACTTAGCCGAAAAAAAAAAGTCCGGGGGGAAGACTCCAACCAGGTGAACCCGAAGGAAAAAAGTTTAGAAAAGAAGCACGAGGGACTTCGACCTCCACTTCCGGGTTCAGCAGGTCTTCAGGAAAAAGAAAAGAGCCTCGGTAATCAGAAGGGGGAAATTTCAGGGTAGTGACGCGGAAGGGGGAAGAGCGTCAGCGTCAAAACCCGAGATTCCGTCCTGACCTCCAAGTGAACAGCTAAAAAAAAAAAACGAGGAAGAAAAAATTTAATTAGAAAGGAAGGAAGAGCGACGTTACGGTCTATACTCAAGAAAAAGGGAACCTTCGGACGGTGTCGAAGGAAAGCCTGAAAAAAAAAAGCCGCAAAAACTGAAGAGAAGAGGCCAAAGATTATGTCCAAGCTAATCACGACTTCGCAAAAACAAGTCCGCGGAAAATAAGGAGGGGACAAAACCTGACTTCATCTTGTCGTCCGATCCAAATTCGAGGGAGGCTACCAGAGCGAAGGAAAAAGACGGGGAGGAATCCACTATCTTTGCGGCCCACTGGGATCCTCCCTCAAGAGGGTCGTCGAGGGACAGAGAGTGGAATAAAGAAAGAGTCGGAAGAGCGAGGACAAGCGGAACAGAGAGATCCTCCCTCGATTTCCGGCGAGGGCCTCTGGCAACGGAGGGGGAGAAGTCCAAAGGAAGAGAATTATCCAAAAAAAGCTCCTAAAGAACAATCGATAAGCCGCGGGAGCACAAAAGACTACGTCTTGGCCCTACTAATAGGAATAGAAAATTGGAAAAGTAACTTGATGGAGGGGCACTCTCATGTAGTAGGAGGGGGGGGGAGCAAACTTCACAAAGGAAGAAAAAAAAGGCATAAGTGCTGAAGCAGATTTCAGCTTCGTCTGGATTGGAAACTCCTCTACCCGTGCTTCTAGGCCTTCGAAGAGTGCACAGGTAAAGCGGGGAAAGACGAGCTAAAAAACCGTGCGGAAGTGGAGTTGTTCGGGAGGACCGAAATAAAAAGGCCCTTCGACGACCACCTGGCAGGCAAGTGGAAAAAAAAAACGGAAAAGAGGATTGGATGTGATCCTTCAACTGCTGAGCCAGCCTTTAACCATGGGGAGAAGTTAAAAGGATTGGAAGGGATAGGGCGCAAAATGTGAACTAGGAGGGGCCAGGAGCGCGTTCTGGTCGAATAGAAAAAAGGTGGAAACGAGTGAAAAGAGGGGGAGGGAGAAAAGAAAGGAACGTGAACTGGATACAAATCTGAGATGATATGGGGAAAGGTCGTCGTGCACACAGTCAAAATCGTTGAGGAAGGAAGTGTGGAGAGAGTAAGGCTATTGTGGGCGCAGGACGGGAGGACGCTTGGCTCCTAAGGTTTCTCAGTCCTTCCTCCTGCGAAAAAGACGGGAAGAAACTCGTACTAGGAAGAAGATCTTGAAGGCCTGCGGGAGGGAAGGCCTGTCTAGAAGGACGCTTTCTCAAGTGATGGGAGATTGCCCACCAGAAGGCACCATCGTCCACTGAAAAAAAGGGAGAGCCGAAGCAACCAAGGAGGGGAGAAGCTGCGCTATCGCCAATGACTTTTAAGCAGATGGCCAGTTTTCACATCCCAGCGAAAAGAGCTCGAGTCGACAGAAAGATCCTGGGATTGTCTTAAAATAAATGCCCGTCGAGAGCTCCACCGAGACCAGCAACTAGTCAAGTAAAAAAGGCGAAAGCTGCCAAAGCAGGACAGAGTTAAAACAAAGAGGAGACAACAACCACGGAGGAGGAAGGAGAGAGATGATTGTACTCTTGCGGAAGGTACGTAGAAAGGGAAGGAGAAAAAAGGATTTTAGAGGATTTTAGAACTTCCGTCGAAGGGAAAACAGGAAAGTTGTGAGACAAAAGCCCCAGGAATCGCTCGTTTGGCTGCGAATGCATCCAGACGAGGAAAGATTAAAGAAGGAAAAAAAAATTTCGGAGAAAAGACGTATCAAAACCTATGCTAAGGTGGAGGAGGCGTTGGTCAGCTCGGTTCTCTGGCGAGGTGGCAGTGGTGGGCAATGCCACATCACGAAGAGGAAAGACTTCTAAAGAGAGACGCAGTCAAGGAAAAGGGAAACACAGGGACGAGACGGAAATTGGGAAGAGGGGGGAGTAGTCCACAGGATCTTCTATAATTCAGTCCGGAGCAGTCAAACGGAGATACTAGGGAACATTCAATCTCCAAATCGAGCAAAAAATCGAAAAAGAAGATTACTCTCGCAGGGTCCCACGAAGAAAAAGACGCAAAGGAAACCGTGGAAAAAAAGGGAATCATCACTGGCTCCCGATAAATACTACATGAAAACACTCTCTAGTCGAAGCGCGACAACCTAGGGGGAAAGCGCGAAAAAAAAAGATAAAAACCTGGAAAAAGGAAAAAACAAAAAACCAAATCTTTCGAGGAAATCTATATCCGAGCAACTAACACAGACTTCTCAAAGGGCGAGGAAAGAAAGGGAGAATTCTAGAAGAACTCCAAATCCACGCTCGTGCACAAGCGTCGTAATTTTGTTATCAAGGGAAAAAGAACCTCAAAGAAAATGAAATCAAGAGAGAGAAACACAAAACGCCTCTGCGAAAACATGCGAAGAACCGGCGATGAACCCGAGCTTGCGGGAGAAAAGGAGACTGTGGAAGGGACAATTAAGAAAGAGGCTCCCTGCGAAAAAGACAACAACCAAAACGCCCCTCTGTCGCTACGCGGGGACTCGTAGGGGAGGAGCGGAGAAAACAGCAGAAAAGAGTGAAAGAGAAAGAAAGAGGGGGACGCTAAAGTCAGGGCGACTAGGGAAAAGGACGCGGGGCGCTTCCGAGACGACAAAGAACTGAGCCTACTAAGAAGGAGCACAGTCGGGGGGGGGAAAATACGCGAAAGTCTTATGCTCGTCTCCTCTAAGCTGGGAAACCGAGGAAAAAATCGTGAAAAGGAAGGTTCACAGTCGCTCAAAAAGAAAAACCCTGTCTCTGTGCGCGGAACGTTCACTCGGAAACAGAACGCGAGGGAATAAAAAAACAGGCCCCGGATTGCCGGTCTAAAGAAGAAGTTTGCAGCAGAGGGGACTGCTTCACAAGAAAAGACGAAACTACTGGGAAAAAAAAAAGCTAAAAAGATAAAAGAAGACGAAAGGGAGAAACTAGCACCTCGATCTCCAACGCTGACGCTTCGGGAGGGATAGGGGCAGGTCTAGAAAGGACCCGATCAAAAAAAATCAAATCAAAAAAATTGTCAGGGGACGAGAGAAAATGCGAGCTTAAAGACAAAAAACTTTGCGACGCTGCAAGGAACTAACCGACGCATACTACGAGACCCTGGAGCAGAGAAAAACCGGAAAAAGTGAAAAAAAAAATAACTGCAGACAAGAAGGGATCAGACGTCGGTCTCTAGTCGGGTTCCAATGTCAGTCCCGTCGAAGAATCAAGGCGTCAGAAGGAAAGGCGGCGAACCACATGCCGGGAAAAAGAAAGGGATATCGCCGGCCTCCTCCTCTTCTCGACGGCAGCCTGCGGAAGAGACTTCTCAAAAACGCCGAAGGAAAAAAAAAACCCGAATAGGAAAAAGAACGCATCTGAAGACCTCTAAAACGCGTTGTCTCGGGGTGGTCCGCAAAAGCGAGAACGGGGCTTCCCAGAAGGAAAAACTTGTGCAAAGAGAAAGATCGATAGGGACCGGGGGGGGAAAGGAACGAGCCCTGAAGGGCCTATGTGAGACCAGAATAAGCGTCAGCGTCCTCAGGGAAAGGAGAAAGAAGTTCGCAAAGAAACTGCGAAATCGAGCGATAAAAAAAAGGGAAGAGCATCGCGCCACGTAAAACGGGCGATCGCGCTCACCCAACGAAGTGTTTAGACGAAAGAGGTCAAAAAGCCTCCTGGGGGAGGGGAGAAAGAGCGAAAGGAAGGAGGAGCGATCGTTGTTTCGGCAGCGTACGACTAACCTCGTGAGCTCCTCAAAAAGCTCGCCGTCAGGCTACGAAAAGGGAAAAAGAGTCTCCTTAGGGAGGGGGAGCGGCGGAAAGAAAAAAACAAAGGGGAAGACTCCAGAGGAAGGAAAGAGCGCAGAACGACTGAATTCAAGAAAAAATCGTCTCCTAAAGTGCAAAAGGGGACGCGAGCTGGGGGCCCAACCTATGCGCAGAAGAGTAGCGAACAAAACAGAACGCAGGGCATGTAGGAGAGAGAGTCTTCCAGAAGTTTAAAAGAGAACCCTTCTCTAGAATCTGTGTCGAGCGGGAGATTCGCAGACCTGGGGGCGAAGAATCGGGGCCGCGGGGAGAAGAGTGAGAGAGAGCCCTCGGCCATTGGAGTACGAGTTTTGGAAGAAAATATTCAGAAGGGTGCTGGATTAAGTCTCGCGAGGAGCTCCATTCGGGTGGTAGGAAAGGGAGACGTCACCCTAAAAAGTGCTCTCTCTTGACGGCGAAGAATCTCTGGTACAAAAAAAATTTCGATGTTTGAGGGAAGAAAAGGAAAAAAAAAGAACGGGGGGGAGGAACGCTCCTTTTCCCTCCTAGGGGAGAAAACAAAAGCCAAAAAAAAAGACCGAAGCCGGAAGGAGGAGAAAAGGGGGACCAACCGAGATTGGCGTTCGCCGCCGGGGGGGAGCGCCCCTTCTTCGTAAGAGGATTAAGGAAGAAGGGGGAAGCTGGTGAGGGAAGGAGGAACGCGCGGAGGAGGACCGGCTCGGAAAAAAAGGGACACGTCCTGCAGGGTACGAAAAGCCCCAAGAAGGGAAAAAGAGAAGAAAAAGCCGGTCGAAAAAGCGGGGGGACTATAAAGGCACAAACCGACCGAATCACTATCTACCTCCCCTGAAGATCGATTCGGAACCGCAACCTCGGAAAAAAAAAAGGATTCAGAAAAAAGGGGGCCAAGAGGAAGGGTCTTCGCGCCTCAAAAAAGTCCCCTATGAATTTCCAGCCGCGAGCCGCCTCGGAAAAACCAAGGAAGCGACGAGGAAGAGCTCGAGGGGGTGAAGCGAGACTAGTGCAAGCGAAGATACCCGAGGACGAAGGGGGATCAACGGAGTAAGATCCTGGGTGGGGAAAAGGGGCTGAGCGAAGAAGATAGAAGCCAAGGAAAAGAGAGACCTAGTGGTGAAAGGGAATGTCGAGACCGAAATCGAGCACACAATAAATAAAGGAATCCGGGGGAGTGGACAGTCGGACCTCGTGTTCTGAGCTTGCAAATCCCAAGTGATTCAAAGCGGTGAAAAACAAAAAGAAATACGTTCGGAAGGTCGGCCAACTACTGGAGAACCTCCCGGGAGGGCCGCCTATCGCATCAGGGGAGAATACTACTGAAGCAGGTGAGAAATTCTCTGCGACACGGATCTTCGTCGAGAAGCCCGGCCGAACCGGGGAGCTCCTCCTCGACTGTTTCTGCAATTCGATTGAACAAGAGACTGGAAAGATCGGAGATGTGAGAGACTAGCGAAATCCTCTAACACCGAAAATACTGTGCGTGGAGTTCTACGTACGGAAAAAGGAGAAGAAGGGTAGACAGGGAAAAGCCGGAAAAAAAAAAGGAAGATTGGGGGTCTTCTAGGGGGCCCGAAAAAACTCCAGACTTGAATCGAAATGGTTCTGAGCCTGGGGGGCATGAGGTGGGGAAAAGCTATCAAATCGAGCGGGGGCCGGAAATAATCACTCAACCCTCGAGGTGGGGAAAAAGGAGGGGGTTCTGGAACGCACTTGTCTAACCCGCCAAGTCCGGCCTTCAGACCGTCAAAAAACAAGCGTTGACGAAATCTAGACGAAATCACCAAAAAAAAAGAAGCGAAGGACAGGAAGGCCGGCGAGCTTGTGAAGCGCAGTGTACGCCGAGGAAAGGGAAATAATCTGGAAGCTGCTGTACAAAAAGGGAACGTGCTTAAGGGTTTGATGCCCTTCTGACCTTGAGTCCAGGAAACTGAGGGTAGGGCGGTCGGGAAGAAGGCTCGTCTTTCATATGCTGCTTCCTTAGGTTTTAAGGAGGGGTTCTCGGGGGAGAAAAAATAGGGTATAAAATGGGGAACGCGTCTCAACTTGGTGTCGGGACGGGGGGAATGCCATACTTGAAGGAAATCCTTCAAAACAGGACGCGGCGAAAAAGGAACCTCCCCTACTCGTACTCGGTATAAGGAGTCGGAAGGTCTGCCCGGCCGGCGGGGAGGAAGTGGGGGCAAGAAAAGCGGGGAAAAAGTGGGGAAAAAAAAAGACTCTTCTCCAACAAACCCGAGCTGCTGCCTGCCGGAATTTCTGAAGGGGGGAACGGGGGACCGTGAAAGAGAAACTAGCCGCAAAGGAAGCATAGAGACACATCGAAGGTCTGTGAATTCTTAATCGGAAACGTCGGGATCCCCAAGAAGAACCGCAGAAAAAAAGCGAGAAAGGACCCTGAAGCCAAAACTCGCGCCCGTCCTAGGAAAAGGAAAAATACAACAACCGAAAGAAAGGTTAAAGATAGTGGGTCAGCCATGCCTCGCTTTCTTGCGTCAGGGCCTGCTCAGGGTATTCTTTGGGGGGGACTCTAAAAAAAAAAAGGTGACGGGGAAAAGATAGTCCAAGAAGAGAGAGTTGGGTCGGAAAATTCTGGGAAGCTCCAGTCGGAGGAAAAAAAGCATTCCTAGAATCTTCCAACAAGCAAGAGAAAGCCAAAAAAGCGGGGAGGCGGTAAGCAAGCGAGCAAGGGAGAAATTTCATGGTTTGCAAGCCCCACATCAAAACGAGACAGTCGACACGAGACACGACGGCCAACGCTGGAGAGGAGAAATAAAGGAAAAAAAACGTAGTACGAAAAGAAAAGTTGGAAAAACAGAAAAATGCCGATGAAGGAGAGTGAGAAAATCTGAGCATCAACGAGTCCCCGGGGGGAAAAAAATTCAAAATAAAAAAAAAACTGAAAATCGGAAGAAAAGAAAATCAGAGGAAAAAAGCGAAAAAGAAAAAAGAAATCGCACAGCAACTCCTATGCCGTATTACCAAGGTAACAGCAAGGTCCGACCGAGAGTACGACAAGAAAAAACGCAGTGTAAAAACTATACGAAGGAAAAAAAATTCCTTCCCCCGGGGGGGAAAGACTCTGAAAAAGAAAAAGAGTAGGAACCTAAGGCAGGAACAACACCTCAAAGGTTGAAAAGCGGCGATAATTACTCGCTTATCCGAAGGCCATAACGCGCAACTAGAGGGAACTGGTGAAAATTCGGAAAAGGAGTACGAAAAAAAAAGCCGGGAGAGATAACATTCGGGATCGTAGTACGGGAAAAAAGATCAGAAAAAACAGAAAAAAGGGAAAAAGACGAAGGAGGAAGAAAGCGAGAAACTGCAGGAAACTACTGTGTTATCGGGAAAATCTAAGACTGAGGCGGCCGAGCAATATCAAGTACGGCGTCGCCGAACAATCCGTAAGAAGAAAATCCTAACTTAGAAAACACAAAAGACCAGTTGTCGGGAGAGAGGGTCTAAAAACTTTCTAAAGGGCTAAAATTCATAGCTAGGAGGGCTAGGAAGAAGAGAGGCCGAAGGTTCTAGTGCCTAGGTAGGAACTCGGGAAGTCCGAGACATGAGCAAAATAAAGTCTCTGGAGAGGGGGTTCCCTTCGGGAATATCAAGAAACGATTGAAAAGAAAGGGATTAAAAAAATCTGCTCGATTAACCTCCAAAGGCTAAGCCCGACTAAACCCATTTCGTCTATAATTGGGGAACAGAGACAGAGGTTCCTACAGAAGGAGAAAAAAAGAAGGAAGAGAGGGGCAGGAAGGTTCATCACTCTAAGGTTTCTGCGCTATACCCACCTCGCGGCCCACGGCTCTGGAAGGTTCCCTGAGGAAAGAACGCTCTGAAAGGAGTCTTCCGCAGGAAAGAAAAAGGGAAGGGGAAATCTGTGGTCCAAGGTCGCGTCCACGTGAAAGGAGAAAATCTCGAAGAAAGAAATCGTGTTAAAACGTCACTAGGAAAGGGGGACCGAGGGGAAGAGATGAGAGAAAAACTTCCGGAAAAAAAGGAATAAGATGCAAGAATAGTACAGGAAGCTTTCATTTCAGGGGCTCACTCTCGAAAAGGATTTCGGGACCGGGAGTGGGTTAAGGGAAATCCATAAAGAAAAGAGAAGAAACCGGAAAATTCCCCTCGTCTCGAGCTGCTGTACAGGGGGGGGGGAGTTCACAGCTTGAAAAGGAGAAGGAGCCAAAAAAGAAGAGGGGTCTCAAAAGGGAAGCCGACCGACATCGCTGATCGACCTCTACGGACACGGGGGGATCTCGGGAAGCCAATCTCGGGGGAAAAAACGGACTGTTAGGTGTTCAAAGCGTGTTACCAGGAGACAGTCAGGAACGCTTGGGAAGTTCAAGAAGCCAAAAAAAAATCAGGATGGGGGGGAAAAAAACCCTGCGCAGAAAGAACCAGTCGCCGAGGGCGAACAATAGGTCCGGGATACCAATCGCGACTCGTCGACAAAGAGAACCTTTGGAGCGGGGGGAAAAAAAAATCGGGGGAAAGAAAAAAAAAAAGAAGAGCCTCGGAGAGAAGGCTGCACAAAAAGCTCTACGAGTCGAAACCTCCGCTCAGAGAAGTGACTCGTCTAACCGGGGACGCGATAAAGACCCGCGGGTAAAAGCAAAATATCCGAAAAAAAAAAGGCGGCAGAAAGGACGAGAGTAAGCCCACACCAGCATCGGAGGACCTTTTGCAACTTGTCCGGACGACAGTCGTGAACGAAGAGTAGGGGAGAGCGTTCATCAAAGAAAAAAGAGGGGGGGGGGACGAAAAAAAAAGGAGGACCTCAACGAAACCGTATATCCGGAAAAGTACGGCGAAAGACAAGGTTGCTAAAGGGGCGAGCTGCTGGGGGGGAGGTCCAGAAAGGAAAAAAAAAGCCTCGAAAAAAAAGATAGGGAGGCGCCAGGAAGGGAGGAGGAACAGAAAGAGGGATTCGTCTCTCAAAACATCGCGTCCCACCGGTAGAAGAGGATCTCTCGCAATCGCTAGGGAACCTCAAGTAAAAAAAAATCTGGAAAAAAGAAAAGAGGGAGAGAGACTCGAGAGGGGAAGAGGGAGTCGTTTCAAAAATCCCTCTTCGCAAAAAAAAGTCGAGTCCTCGCATAGGGAAAGGCATCGAAAGGGAAACGTCCCCGAAAAGGGGACGAAGGCGAAGGGGAAGGGAAAAGGGGAAAAATTAACAAAAAGTCTATAAATATTTGTCTGAGGGCCTCACCTGCGGGAAAGAAAAGAGTCATAAAAAGTCAGGGAAAAAAAAAAACTGAAAAGGGAGAGAACCCTCGTAATCAAAAAAAAGTTCTTGCGCTGAAGAGGGACGCACCGAATGATCCTCCAAAAGACCAAAGTGGCGAGAAAAGAAGGTCAAAAGCTTCCTTGACGCTCAGGAGCCCCGTGCGGAAGGAAGCGAAAAGGGCAGGAAAAAAGAAAAGGTGTCCAAAGGAAAAGAATCACGAAAAGGGAAAAAAGAGAGCGCTCGTGGACAAGTAGAATTCGACGACGGGAAGCCTTACGAGAACAAGCCACTGTTGAGGGGGGAAAAGAGTAAAAGAAAAAACTGCAGAAAAAGAAAAGCTCTTCATGTGCCTAACTCCTTTGACGGGTCGTAGTACGTCCCTGTTCGTAGAGGGAAAAAGCCAGAGAAGGGGAAGGCAAGGCGAAAGAATCGAGGAAAAAACGAAACGACATCTCCCCTGAGAGGAAAAGAGGTCGTAACGGTTGAGCCGCGCTCTACGTACGGCCGACTAGGCCGTAGAGAAAGGGCTAAGGATCTTGAGAGAAAAAATCGGGAAAAAAAAAACTAAGAGAGAGAGAAGAGGCTCAGAATTCGGCCCAGCCTGTCGAGGCCATAGTCTAAGCAGAATTCGCGAAAACAAAGAAGGAGAAAAATGGCAAGGGATGGGGACGTAGGAGGAAAGACTCAACCTCTTTGTCCGAGAGTGAAAGAAAGCCGGAAGGGGGAGGAAAATCGAACCGTCCTGGAGGAAAAAGAAAATCGCGGAAGAGGAAAAAAGAGGGAGAGGCCTGAAGTGCCTCAGGCGGAAAGAAGGAATTGAAAAAAAGGAGCTCAAGATCTCGGCGGCGCGTCCTCTACGTTTACTAACTAAGAGACGTAGGCGGCACAGAAGTCGTCTGCAAAGGGTCCCAAAGAAAAAAGAAGTCAAAGGAGAAACCTGGAAAAGAAAGAGAGCAGAAAGGGAAAGTCGTGTTAATACGTCGGAAACTAAAAGCAGCAGGGCCGGGCTTTAGCAAGAAGAGAGGAAAAGGGGGAGAAACCAAGAAAAACTCGGTCAGAAGAGGGTTCGTCTTCCGCCTTCAGAAGCATCTGCCGAGAGACCTGGAAACAGGCGAAAGAGGCACAAAAAGAGAGAAGAGACACTACCCTCCGCCGCTCTTTGGGTGCAACTGGAAGAGTTATCCTGAAGCACATGTCGACGCGGTCCACCGGGGGCAATTTACCGGAAATTTAAACTTTACTCGAAATCAAGAGAATTCGAGGAAGAGTGCAACAGGTCTTTTGGCCGGTTCAAGGATTCGGGGGGAGCTAAAAGGCTTCACGAGAAATGCAGGGAGCGGAGGGGACTTCGGAGCATAGGGTTTTCTTGAGTTGACTAGTGCACAATCTGCCAGTGAAATTTATTAGGAAATTGCGAAAAAATGAGAAGGAGAGGGAGGAGATAGCAGTGAATTCTGCTTCTTGGAGAAAACTGGGACTTCGGGGGCGCGGGGTGGGTAGAAGGGAAAATTAGGGGGAGAGCGGAAGGAAGGGGACTTTCTTGGGGATGCCCTACCGACTCGCCTTAACCGAAAAAGGCTTGAAGGAAAAAGCTAGGAAAAGAAAAGCTTCGGGGACATGAGGGCCGTGGAGGGGAATGGCAGATGCGACCGGTGAATTCTGTTAGGTCGCATTGAAAAAAAAACGCAACAGAGGATAATGAAAACACCAAAAAGTCATCCAAAACCCGCGAGCAGATACGGCGCGCGGGGTTAAATAAAAATGGGGGCCCTTACAGCCAAAAGAATCTGGCAAAAGGCCCCAGAAGAGCAATCGACCACCTCGAGAAGAATGTGAATAGAGGGTTTAACCCCACTTTAAGGACAGCCGCTGGAATAGACGAAAAAAAAACCTGGGAACTAGCCCACCAGACGTTCCCGACGCGCTCGGGAAAACCCGAGTCAAGAACTCAAAAAAAAAAGAAGAATAAAAGAAGAAAAGTGAACAAAAGGCGGAAAAAGGGACCCAAGGTCTTTCCGCGAGCTGCGCGAGTATTCTTCGGAGGCAAAAAAGAAAAAGGGTTAGGAAAAAAAAAGGGAGATGACTATGCTAGGGGGGAGCGAGAACTGCGCTTAGCGCAGGAAAACCGCCAATTAATTAAAAAAATGCGCTCGGACTTCCCGACTCTCGGAGGGGTAGGAGAGATGTGGGGGGAAATGAGAAGAAGAAGGAGTGAAAACAGGGAAAAACTCGAGAAAAGGCCAAGCGCAATACACACGCAAAAAAAGAATAATTTCACGCAAAGGTCAAGGAAAGGAGACTCCCAAGAATGCAAGGGACACAAGGGTCAAAGAAAAAAGAGAGACCCTCTAGAAGGGTCAAGAAGCAGTACGGAAAAAAACATCGACAGAATGCCAATATAAAACCGGGCAGGAAAGGGAAAATCCTCGCAGGCA